>ERZ773075.152-NODE-152-length-60181-cov-113.447_pt1 | contig 60181 bp, 48 predicted proteins | sample MGYA00580614_ERZ773075 | MGnify/ENA primary metagenome ERZ773075 (study PRJEB29015, sample SAMEA2738021) | human oral metagenome | biome: human oral; feature: human-associated habitat; material: dental | place: China | collected 2043 ...
TGAATGTCAGCCCCCTCCTGCTCCTCCTGGAAGGAGGTGAGCATCGTGAGGATCGGTGTGCCCTCCTGAGACGCCGCGGTGCGTCTCTGAGAGAAGGAACGCCCGTCATGCAGCCGCTCGACGGCGAAACTGATCGTCTTGTCCGGCTGACCGCCCCGCATGAAGAAGGCGTGGACCGCGTGCGGCAGGCGCTCACCGTCTCCGTCGTCTTCGACCGTGGCGGCTGCGGCGAGCATGCCCTGGGCAACCACCTGGCCGCCATAAACCCGACCCGAGAGCTGGGGCAGAGATCCGCCAGTGAAGACGTCCCTCCCGTTTCCCGCCGCCAGGCCGAGGACCCGGGTCACCGAACCGAGGGGTTCCTCCGTGGCGGCGGGGACGGGATACGGGACCGTCACAGACCGAGCTCCTCCAGGATCGGCAGCTTGGCGCGCACGGCTGTGCGGGCCTCCTCGGCGGTGGCCGCGGCGATGGCGATCTTGGCCAGCTCCCGGCACTCGTCTAGGGTGACGGACTTCAGAACGGCGTCGACGTCGGGCAGGGCACGTGCCGTCATCGACAGCGAGGCGACACCCAGGCCCACCAGCACGGTTGCCAGTGCCGGGTCCGCAGCGGCCTCACCGCATACGCCCACCGGGCGGCCATTGGGGGAGGCCCCCTCGCATGCCGTGCCGATCAGACGCAGCACGGCCGGTTGCCAAGCCGTGGACAGGTCAGCCAGCGAGGACAGCAGGCGGTCGGCTGCCATGACGTATTGGGTGAGGTCGTTGGTACCCACGGAGGCGAAGTCCGCATGCTCGAAGAGCTTGTCCGCCATGAGCGCGGCGGAGGGCACCTCGATCATCATTCCGGCCGTCTTCAAGCCGTAGGAGCGCGCCTTCTCCGTGAACGCCTTGGCCTCATCCGCTGTGGAGATCATCGGGGCCATGACCCACACCTTGGCCTCGGTAGCGGCCTCAGCCTTGGCCAGCGCCTCGAGCTGGTGCTCCAGCACCTCGGGGTCGCGGCGCGTGGTCCGGTAGGCGCGCACGCCGAGCGCCGGATTGGCCTCGGTGGCATCGGTCAGGAACGGCAACGGCTTGTCAGCTCCGGCGTCGAGGGTGCGCACGACGACCTTCTTGCCGGGGAAGGCCTCCAGAACGCCCTGGTAAGCCTCCACCTGAGCCTCCACCGTGGGCTCCTCGGGCTGGTCGAGGAAGCAGAACTCGGTGCGGAACAGGCCGACTCCCATCGCGCCGGCCTCCGCAGCACTGCGGGCGCCGGCCGCATCGCCGACATTGGCCAGCAGCTGGACCTCGTGGCCGTCCTTGGTGGCGCCGTCGCCGTTGAAGACACGCACGCGCGAGGCCAGCTCGCGGGCCCGGCGCAGGGCATCCTCGGAGGGGTTGATGGTGATCGTTCCCTTGGTGCCGTCCACCAGGACGATGTCGCCCTCGGCCAGCGCATCGGTGACCTCCTCGCCGGTACCGACGATCGCCGGCATACCCAGGGCCCGCGCCAGGATGGCGGTGTGAGAGGTGGGCCCGCCCTCGGAGGTGATGAAGGCGATGACCTTCTCCGGATCCAGCAGCGCGGTATCGGCCGGGGCCAGGTCGGCGGCCACGAGCACGAAGGGCTCGGGCAGACGGGGGATGCCCGGCATGGGGGACTCGGTCAAGACGGCGACGATACGGTCGCGCACGTCCTGCACGTCACGAGTGCGCTCAGCCATGTAGCCGCCCAGCGACTCCAGCATGGTGGCCAGTGTCCCCGCAGACTCCCACACGGCACGCTCGGGAACCAGGCGCTTCTCTCGCACCATGGCCTGCGCCGTCGAGGTCAGAGTGGGGTCGGCCGCCATCTGCGCTGTGGTCTCAAGGAGCGTGCGGGCCTCGGCCTTGGCCTCGGCGGCGGACAGCTCCAGGCCCTTCTTGACCTGCTGAGCCGCCAGTGCGATGCGCTCGCACTCCTTCTCGATGTCACGGCTGGGCTCGAGTGTGGCGATCTCAGGTTCAGGAATAGGGGGTGCCATCCTGGCGACGGGGCCGGCCACAAGGCCAGGGCTCACACCGATGCCGGACAGGGTTGTGGAAGTGGTGTCGGACGCTGTCATGTGGTGCTCCTCATCGGAGACGAAAGGGGATCATCGCTCATTGTGCCCCGACTACGGCCTGAATGAGACGTTTCCGCCAGGGGAATAAAGTTTCCTCCAGTGCCGGTTCCAAGGCATCTATCGCGTTTCCATAAGGTTACGCGAGGGAGCATCGCTACGGGAGGGGACGTCTGCCGGTGGAGCCGTTCTTCGTGCGGCAAAACCGTCTCATCCCCACCGCCACCGCTTCGTCGTCTCGGTTCCGCGCCCTCGCCGCGAGTGGCGCGGAGGTGGGATAAAGTGATCGTGACCACGAAGAGCTTCAGCCGCCCGGCCGACCGCATGACAGACGGGAACTGCGTGAGGACGGGAACCGAGAAGGAGTAGCCATGAGCACTGCATCTGACATCGTCGCCGGTCTTGGCGGCCAGGAGAACATCACCGACCTCGAGCCGTGCATCACGCGTCTGCGCGTGGAGGTCGCGGACCAGGCGAAGGTTGACGAGGAGGCGCTGCGGGCGGCCGGTGCTTTCGGCGTGGTGCGCTCGGGTCGCGTCGTCCAGGTCGTCGTCGGTCCGACGGCGGATACCCTCGCCTCAGAGATCGCGTCCCTCTGACTGGGAGCCGCCCGTCGATGTCTTCTGGGTCGCCCGGTTCCGACATCCGCATGTCGGAACCGGGCGACCCACCATTGCCCAACGGCGTCGGGGCGGGGCCCGGGCAGCCGTCTCACCAGTCGTCCAATCGACTGTGCGGTCCTGGACACACGGGGCCGCCGCTCAGCATCCGCGGCGGCGAGATCCCGGGGCGCGATGGTGAAACTGTTGCAGCAAAACGTCAGCTGACACGGTGCGGCAGGGTGCACAACTGTGAGCAGCTAGGGCACACTTGGACACTGCTAGTCCTCCTAGCGCCTGCGTCCCGTTCCAACCCACCGGTTCCAACCCATCGGTTCCCTCAGGGTTGACGGCGGAGCGCACAACATGCTCCACGGCACCCACCGCACATCTGCTCACGCAAGGCTGACCCACGCACATGAACGAGTTCAACGACGACCAGTTACCTGCTTCTGAGAGCCTCAAGCATCTTGCTGAGGCACATGGTGTCTCCACCGAATATTGGGACTACCACGGCAACCTTGCCTCGCCTTCAAGCGCCACCCTCAAGGCCGTGCTCGCCGCACTCGGCGTGCGCGCGCGCACCGACGAGGAGATCGAACAGTCCTTGAGGGAGGTCGAGGACGCCCCCTGGCGTCAGACGCTCGCCCCCACCGTGGTCACACGCGGCGGCGTGGAGTCCACTGTCCCCGTCTACGTGCCCGACGGTGCCAAGGTGCGGGTGCGGGTCGAACTCGAGGACGGTGAGGTACGCGAGCTGACCCAGACCGAGGACTGGACCGTGCCCAGGGAGGTCGACGGGGTCAAGCGGGGGCGCGCCTCCTTCATCCTGGGGGCCGATCTGCCCCTGGGCTGGCACCGAATCGTCGCCGAGGTCAGCCCCGGCTCCGCCGACCAGGCAGCGCTCCAGGGGGCGCACGCCGCCCCGCCGGCTGATGCCGATTCCGAAACGGTCACGGTGGCCTCGGCCCTAGCGGTGACTCCCAACCACCTTGATCTGCCCAAGGCGCTCGGAGATCGCGGTTGGGGAGTCATGACCCAGCTCTACTCGATCCGTTCGCGGGCCTCCTGGGGGACCGGCGACACCGATGACCTCACCGAGCTCGTCTCCTTCCTGGGAGACCAGGGGGCCGACTTCCTGCTCATCAATCCGCTGCACGCGGCTGAGCCCGTGGCACCGATGACCCCCTCGCCCTACCTGCCCGTCACCCGGCGCTTCGTCAACCCGCTCTACATTCGGCCGGAGAACATCCCGGAGGTCGCCCGACTGTCCGGGCCCAAGCGCTCGCTGGTGCAATGGGCCTTCGAGGAGGTCAAGGACAGCGATCTGAGCGCCGAGCCTATCGATCGTGACGCGGTGTGGAAGGCCAAGCGCGAGGCGCTGGAGGTCATCTTCGCCGCTGGCCGCTCCTACTCCCGCCAGCGCGACTTCGAACGTTTCCGGGCCGAGCAGGGCGAGGGGCTGGAGCGCTTCGCCCTGTGGAGCGCGCTGGTGGAGAAGCACGGCCCCCTGGAGACGTGGCCCGCCACCTTGCGCGAGGCGGACTCCGCCTACGTGGCCAACGAGGCCCATCTGCTGGCCGAGCGCATCGACTTCTACGCCTGGCTGCAGTGGATCGTCGACGAGCAGTTGGCCCGCGCCCAGGCCGAAGCCCTGGCATCGGGAATGGCCCTGGGCGTCATGGACGACCTCGCCGTGGGGGTGCACTCCCAGGGAGCGGACGTGTGGTCCAACCCGGAGGCCTTCGCTTCCGGCGTCACCGTGGGCGCTCCGCCGGACATGTACAACCAGCAGGGGCAGAACTGGTCTCAGCCGCCGTGGAACCCCGGGTACCTGGCTCGCACCGCCTACGCCCCACTGCGAGACATGGCGCGGACGGTACTGCGTCACGCCGGCGCTCTGCGCGTGGACCACGTCATCGGCCTGTTCCGCCTGTGGTGGATTCCCGAGGGCATGGGGGCCGACCATGGCGCCTATGTGCGCTACGACCACGAGGCCATGCTCGGCGTCGTCCTCCTGGAGGCCCACCGGGCCGGTGCCGTCGTCATCGGCGAGGATCTGGGAACCGTGGAGCCCTGGGCCCGCGACTATCTGGCCAGTCGGGGTGTGCTGGGCACCAGTGTGCTGTGGTTCGAGAAGCAGCACGACGGCTGGCCTCTCCAGCCCCAGGACTACCGCCGCCTGGCCCTGTCCACGGTCAGCACCCACGATCTTCCCCCGACCGCCGGCTACCTCGCCGACGAGCACGTCGAGCTGCGCGAGAGGCTCGGACTACTCACGGAGCCGGTCGAGCAGGTGCGCACCGAGGCGCGCATCGAGCGCGACCGGATGACGGCCCGGCTGCGCGAGCACGGTCTGCTGGGGGATTCACCTACGGAGCGCCAGGTGGTTGAGGCCTTGCACCGCTACGTGGTGCGCACCCCCTCGGTCCTGGTCGGCATCGCACTGGTCGACGGAGTGGGGGAGCGGCGCGCCCAGAACCAGCCCGGCACCGACCAGGAGTACCCCAACTGGAGGATCCCCCTGGCCGACGGCGCAGGCGAGGTCGTCCTGGTCGACGACCTGCCCGGGAACACCCGGCTGGGAAGTCTCCTGTCCGCCGTGCGTGACGAGATGACGTCGTCGTCCTGACGTCTGCGTCGGCCTGACCGACGATTACGATGCCGCGGAAGACAGTGGTCCCGGTCGTCCTGGTGACGACCGGGACCACATTCCATTGGCACGAGGGAGCGACCGCATGCGACCGTGTATGACCGCATGCGGTAGCCAGGCCTCATGCCCAGGTCATGAGCGGGTCTCCGGCTTCAACCCGTTGCCCCGACGGAACCGGGGTCAGGATGGACTCTTGCCCGTCCAGGGCGATGACGGGAACGATCGGGTTGAGCCCATGCTCCTCGATGTGGGCGGGGGACCAGGTGATGACGGGCTGGCCTGCGTCGACCGCCTCGCCCTCACCGGCCAGGAGGGTGAAACCCCTGCCCCCCAGGCCCACGGTGTCCAGCCCCAGGTGGACCAGGACACTGCGCCCCTCATCGGTGGTGATGATGTAGGCGTGGGGGTGGATCTTGGCAATGGTCCCGCCGACCGGGGCCAGGGCCGTCACCTCCTCACCGCTAGCACGATCCGGGGCGACGGCCACTCCCGGGCCGACGATCCGGCCTGAGAACACGGGATCGGGAACGGAATCGAGGCCGACGACGACGCCGGCCACGGGGGACCGGACGGCCAGGCTCACCGCAGGTCCTCGATGTCCTCTGCGAGCGTGTCTGCGTTGGGTCCGACGACGACCTGAACGATCTCGCCGAGCTTGACGACCCCGTGCGCACCTGCGGCCCTCAGGGCAGGCTCATCGATCAGGGAGCCGTCCTCGAGTTCGCAGCGTAAGCGGGTGATGCAGGGTTCGATCTCGACGATGTTGTCGAATCCTCCGAGGGCGTCGACGATGCTCTGGGCTTGGGACATGGGTTCCTCCTGGGTGGGCCGGACGGGTGCCGGGATTGGGTGCGTAATAGTGCCGGGGCGGGTCGTCGGGAAGTGGAGAAAGGGATGCGCTGTCGGGTGTGGCCCCTTCGCCGGTGCCGGACTAGTGGTCCATACCAGTAATCCATGTTACAGGCCGTCATGGACTTGTCCAGTGCCGATCGACGACTGTTTTTCAAGATGAGGGGCGGGAGGGGCGGAAGGCCGGTTTCGGGGCGGCCACCGGAACCCACAGGGTGTAGCGATCGGCGCGGAACAGGGTGCGCGAGTAGTCGATGGCGCAGTGCTCGTGGAAGGTGCGCCGGGTGATGTCCAGCGTCGGGGCGTCCTCCGGGACCGACAGCAGCGCGGCCTCCTGGGCGGTGGCCGCGTGGGCCTCGATCATGTCCTCGCCCCATTCGGGCGCCAGACCGGCCCGGGCCAGCTCGGCGTAGACCGAGAAACTCGGGCTGGTGCGAAGCAGATCGGGAAGGAGCGCTGCGGGAATCCAGTTCTCCTCGATGGCCATGGGGATCGCGTTGGCGGTCAGCAGGCGACGCAGGTGGTGGACCTCGGCTTCCGCTTCCAGTTCAAGCGCCTCCGCCACGCTCTCGCCGGCGGGGACGGTCTCCGCCAGCAGCATGACGACTCCGGGCTCCATTCCACGACGTTGCATCTCCTGGGTGAAGGAGGTCAGCCGAACTTGCAGATCGAGCTTCGGGGGTGCGACGAACGTGCCCTTGCCCTGATGGCGCTCCAGGATGCCGTCGACGACGAGCGTGTCGATGGCCTGGCGTACGGTCATCCGGGAGACCTCGAACCGCTCGCACAGCTCGCGCTCGGAGGGGACTGGGGAGCCGTTGGCGAGTCCGTTCCTGACCAGCTCCAGCAGGTGGTTGCGCACGATGACGTACTTCGCCGGTCTCTTGCCTGGGTTCTTGGGCATGGGGCTCCCCTGGTTGACAATGGGTGGAGGCGGTCGGAGAGGTGAACTGGTCGCGACCATTGTTTTCGCTCCGTCGCGTCCTTCATTATGGCTGAAGAGCGCTTTTAATGCTTGACATTGAAGGTTCCATAGGTTTTTCTGGTGGCATTGGACCAGACGTGCTCGGTGTCGATCCGTCTAGACCACCACCGTCATGGTGACTATCTCTGACGCGGCAGTGCTGCCGCTTGATTCCACTTTGGAGAACATCATGTCAGACAAGAAGAAGACGAGCGGTGCCTTCGCCCTCGCTCAACGGCTGGGGCGGTCGCTGATGCTGCCCATTGCCACCCTTCCGGCTGCGGGTCTGCTGGTGCGCCTGGGGCAGGCGGACATGCTGGGGGCCGACGGGCTCGCCCGGAACCTTTCCTGGCTCCAACCAGTCGCAGACACCTTCGCCGCAGCCGGCGGGGCGGTCTTCGACAACTTGCCCCTCATCTTCGCCGTCGGCGTGGCCGTCGGCTTCGCCAAGAAGGCCGACGGCTCCACCGGGGTAGCCGGCCTGTTCGGCTACCTCATCTATCGCGCAGTGACCTGGATCATGTCCCCCATCGTCATGGGCAAGCCCGAGCCCCTGAGTCAGGAGGCCCTCGACTGCCTGCACAGCTTCGATCCAGCCAAGGGGGAGATCGTTCAGGTGGGACCCTGGAACCAGGGCATCAAGCTCTGCGACATCCCCACCCAGACGCCCATCAACTACGGGGTCCTCGGCGGCATCATCATCGGAGTCGTCGCCGCTCTGCTCTGGCAGCGGTACTACCGGATCAAGCTGCCCGACTGGCTGGCCTTCTTCGGCGGGCGCCGGTTCGTCCCGATCGTCACCTCCGGCGCGGCGCTCATCATCGCCTTGGTCATGTCGGCGCTCTACCCCGCCTTCAACTGGCTCATCAACGACCAGCTCGGCGGCTGGCTCATCAACGCCGGAAACTCCAAGGGCGCCGCCGGCGCCCTGGCGGTCTTCGTCTTCGGCACCGTCAACCGCCTACTCATCCCCTTCGGCCTGCACCACCTGCTCAACTCGGTGCCCTGGTTCCAACTCGGTTCCTGCCAAACGGCCTCCGGAGGTACCGCCCACGGTGACCTCACCTGTTTCTTCCAAGGGGTGGACGGCTCGAACTCGTGGACCGGAAGCTTCATGACCGGTTTCTTCCCGATCATGATGTTCGCCCTGCCCGCCGCCGCGCTGGCCATCTGGCACACCGCCAAGCCTGCCAAGCGCAAGGCGACCGGCGCCCTCATGATCTCTGTGGCTCTGACCGCCTTCATCACCGGCATTACCGAGCCCCTCGAATACGCCTTCGCCTACGTGGCCTTCCCGATCTACGCCGTCCACGCGGTCCTGACCGGTTCCTCCCTGGCGGTCGCCAACCTCCTGGGCGCCAAGGACGGCTTCTCCTTCTCCGCCGGGGCGATCGACTACCTGCTCAACTTCGGCAAGTCCGCCGAGCTCTCCGGCGGCGTGGTCCGCGGACCACTCATGATCGTCATCATGGGTCTGGTCTACGCCGTTATCTACTACTTCCTCTTCCGGTTCCTCATCATCAGGTTCAACTTCAAGACTCCCGGCCGAGAGGATGATGACGTCGACGCCTTCGCCGCCGCCCAGGCCGCTGCCGCCAAGTCCTCAGGCAAGCGGGACGAGGATCCGCACCAGCGCTGACCGATCCGGCGATCAGCACAGAGGCGGCCGGGGCCGGGCACATGATGTGCCCGGCCCCGGTCAGTCCGTCTCCCGATCCCCGCCGGGCGGGACCCGGCGGGGTTACCGGCCGCTGATCTCAGCGGCCTGAGCCCTGGCCGTGCGCCGGGTGTCGTCGAGGTTTTCGCGCACGATCCGCCGCAGAGCCGCTGGTGCTTCGGCATGGGAGCCCAGCCACCCCTCCAGAGCGGCGGCCGGGTCCACCCCGTCCAGGCCAACCGTGACGCAGGACCACAGGCCCGTCAGCAGGTTCTCCGCCATGTGGAAAGTTCGCGAGGACCACACGGAGTCGATGACGTCCACGTACTCGGCCACGAAGGGCTCCAGCAGCTCGGGATGGCGCTCGACGTTGGCCAGGCCGCGCAGCACGCGCACCTGGGTCTCGTTGGGCATGGAGGCGTCATCGACGAGCGCCCTCCATGTGGTCTGCTTCGCCTTCGGCGTCGGGATGGCGGCGCGGGCCTCGGCGGCGCGCTCACGCCCCGTGGTCGTGCGGTCCCGGTCCTCCTCGGTGCGGATCTGCTCCTCCCCAAAGCGGCCGGCAGCCACCAGTCCGGTCAGCAGGTCCCAGCGCAGGTCCTGGTCGACGTCGAGCCCGTCAAGAGCTGTGGTCCCCTCCAGAAGGCCGGTGACGGCGTCGAGCTGCTCGTCCGTCACCGCGTGGGCGGACAGAGCCCGCACCAGCTGGAGCTGCTTGTCGCTTCCGGCCGTGGCTGCTCGGGCCAGCTCTAGCAGCCGGTCGGCGGTCCCCGGGGCGAGGTCGCGACGCACGGCCGGGGGCAGGAAACCGGACAAGCAGGTGGTGATCCGTCCCAGGAGCCCCTGGATGACCGAGGAGTGCTCCTCCACGCTCAGTGCCCGCAGCGCCGCCTTCAGGAAATGGGAAGCTGCGAGTTCGCCGTCGCGCACCATGTCCCAGGCCGACGCCAGGACGATCGAGCGCGGCAGGGATTCGGTGAAGGCCTCGATATGGGCGAGCCCCCGGGCAAGCGAGTCCTCGTCCAGGCGGACCTTGGCGTAGGTGAGGTCGTCGTCGTTGAGGACCAGGATGTCGGCCCGTTTGGTGCCGACCAGTTCGGGAACCGGCGTCAGCTCTCCATCGACGTCGAGCTCGATGCGGCCGGTGCGCTCCAGACGCGCCTCGGCGCCCTGGCCGGTCAGGCTGTAGGAACCGATCGCCACCCGGTGCGGGCGCAGGGAGGCGGGCGAATCGGCCGGGATTTCCTGGCGGATGGCTGCCTGGGTGATGATGCCGTCGGCGTTGGCGGTAACCTGGGTGCGCAGGGTCGTCACCCCCGCCTCCTGGAGCCACAGCCGGGTCCATGCGCTCAGGTCGCGGCCCGAGACCGCCTCCAGCTCTCGGAGCAGGTCGCTCAGTTCGGCGTTGGCGTAGGCATGTGCCGCCAGGTAGCGCTGGATACCGGCGAAGAAGTTGTCCCTGCCCACGTATCCCACGAGCGCGGCCAGGACCGAGGCGCCCTTGGCATAGGTGATGCCGTCGAAGTTGACCTCGACGTCGTGGAGGTCGTTGATCTCTGCGGCCACCGGATGGGTGGAGCTGAGCTGATCCTGGTTGTAGGCCCATCCCTTCTCCAGGGTCTGGAAGGTCGTCCAGGCCTGGTTCCATCGGGTGATCTCGGCGGTGGCCAGGGTGGAGGTGAACTCCGCGAAGGACTCGTTGAGCCACAGATCGTTCCACCAGGTCATGGTCACCATGTCTCCGAACCACATGTGGGCCAGCTCGTGCAGGATGGTCACGGCGCGCCGCTCGACGCGGGCCTCGACGGGTCGGGAGCGGAAGATGTAGTCGTCGCGGTGGGTGACGCAGCCGGCGTTCTCCATCGCCCCGGCATTGAACTCGGGCACGAAGATCTGGTCGTACTTGGTGAAGGCGTAGGGCGTTGCGAACAGCTCCTCGTAGTAGGCGAAGCCCCGTTTGGTCAGGTCCAGGATCTCCTCGGAGTCCATGTACTCGATCACGCTCTTGCGGCAGTAGACCCCCAGGGGCACGGAGCGCCCGTCGCTGGCCACGTACTCGTCTGTGGTGCCGACGTAGGGGCCTGCCACGATGGCCGTGACGTAGGAGCTCATCGGCTCGGTGGGGGCGAAGGCGAATGTACGGGCCTCACCCGAGCCGTCGGACGCCCTTGTCCGGGTCGGCTCGGGGGTGGGGGAGTTGGACAGCACCGTCCAGTTCGCCGGGGTGGTGACGGTGAAGGTGAAGGAGGCTTTGAGATCGGGCTGCTCGAAGACAGCGAAGACCCGTCGGGAGTCGGGTACCTCGAACTGGCTGTAGAGGTAGGTCTCGCCGTCGGCAGGATCGGTGAAGCGGTGCAGGCCCTCTCCGGTGTGCATGTAGGCGCAGTCGGCGTCGACGATCAGCTCGTTGTCCGCGGTCAGGTCCATCAGCGTGATCCGTGAGTCCTCGTAGACCTCGGTGGGGTCGAGGGCGCGCCCGTTGAGAGTGATGGAGCGGACGGTCGGCGCGATCAGGTCGATGAACGTGGAGGCTCCTGGCGTGGCCGTGAACCGTACGGTGGTGGTGGACCGGAAGAGCGTCTCACCGCGCGTGAGGTCGAGGACGACGTCGTAGCTCCGGGTATGCACCGTCGCGCTGCGTTTAGTGGCCTCGAGGCGAGTCAGGTTCTGACCAGGCATAAGAACTCCTGTCTGAAAGGGGTGTATAGCTCATAGGCGCCGGGCGATTGTCTCACCTTTCGATTCAGGAGGGAGTGTTGGCAGTCCACGACGACGCCGGGGAGACAACGCAATACGTGTCGTCTCCCCGGCGTCGGAGGCAGTTCCGGTGTTGCAGGAAACGTTGAGAAGAGTGATCAGGCCTTGTTGCGACGGCGGAGGAACAGGACCGCCCCGCCGATTGCTACGAGCAGCGCGGCGATCCCGCCGAAGATCAGTCCGTTGGCACCGGTGTGTGCCAGGGACTTGCCGTTGTTGGTGTTCGTCTCACCGGCGGCCCTGGTGTCGGAGGAGGACTCCTTCGTACCCGAGCTCACGCTCTTGCTGCGGTTGGTCTGGTCGTTGACCTGCTGGTCGGTTGTGGTTTTGTTCTCGCCACCGCCGTTGGTCTGGGTCTCCCCGCCGCCACCGCCGTTGTTCTCGGTGGTGGAACGCTCGGTGGTCTCGTTCTTGCTGGTAGAGCGCTCGGTGGTCTCGGAGGAGTCGCCGTTGGTCTGGGTCTCCCCGCCGCCACCGCCGTTGTTCTCGGTGGTGGAACGCTCGGTGGTCTCGTTCTTGCTGGTGGAACGCTCGGTGGTCTCGTTCTCGCTGGTGGAACGCTCCGAGTTCTCGATGGTGAAGGTGTGGTTGGAAACCGTGGTGATGGTCTTGCTGGTGGCCGTCTCACCGTGGTGGGAGCCGGTCAGAACCAGCAGGTACTCACCGTCGGCAGCATCGGTGGGCGCAGGCAGATTGCCCACCAGGTTGCCGTTGGTGTCGACCGTCAGCTCTCCGAGGGTGTAGCAGATGCTGGAGTCACTCTTGTGCTTCAGGAGCACAGTCACCGTCTCGCCGGCGTAGAACCCCTGGGCGTTGAAGGAGAAGGTCTGGGACTGTGTCTCCGTCCGGGCGGACACCTCGTAGGAGCCGGAGATGCGCGTGTCGTCGAAGAAGATCTGGGTCTGCTGCTGAGTGGTCGTCTGCACAGTCTCCGTCTTGCCGCCGTAGGTCATGCATCCGGCGCCGATGGTCCACCCATCGGTGGTGGTCGCGGTAGAGGAACCGATGGACTTGATCAGTGCGGCCAGGTCGAGATCGGTGGACCAGCTGCCGTCCGAGGCAGCCTCGGTCTTGACGATGTCGGAGACGGTGCCGTCCGGGGCGTACAGCGCGATGCCGACGGTGGCCTGCTGTCCAGTGCATCCGGTCCCGGAGATGGTGAAGGAACTGTTGGTGCTGGCGGAGACGAAGGTCTTCTCCTGAGTGATCCTGAAGCTGCTGCTCGAGTGGCTCTCGCTGGAGCTGCTGGGGCTCGGGGCGTTCTCGCTGGGGCTCGGGCTGCTGGAGCTGGCCGGGCTGCTTGTGCTGTTCCTGTTGGAGTCGTTGGCGAGGGCAGGGGAGGCAATGAGAGAGGCTCCAGTCATTGCGGCCACCGCGGTCGCTGCGGCCAGGGGACGTCCAAGACGCATGTGTCCTCCTAGGTCTACGGGGAACGAAGGCTGCCGATGATCCGATTCTTCACCGGCTTGTTATCTACCGTAACGAGGAATAGGTCAAGGGCGTAGGTCTCAAATGTGATACCAGCCACTTCGGCAGGTGTCCTCACTCACGTGAGAAAGGCGATGTATGTTGAAGGTGCGCGCGTAACGTTGCGGTGATGCGGAACTCTTGCGGCGGTGGAGCGGTCAGGAGCTTGCCGGGCGGCAGGTTTTGGGAGTGTACCCGTATTGGGCTAGCAGGTCTCGCGACTCCTGGTTGGGTGAGACGATGATGGACTCGTCTCGAGGTCCTGTTGGAAGATCGATGATCGTGGTGGAGTCGGCCTTCTTGGCCTTTGACACGCGACGTCCCAATGCGATCAGATCGCCGAGGCCGGTTCCCGAGTCGAGCGTGATATTGCCGGCGACCGTGTGCGCCAGCTGATGGAGCGCCAGGGGATTGCCGGATTTCTGCCCGACGGCGGACAGGACCGCCTGCATCACCATGGTGGTGGACTCACTGCGGCGCTGGGCGCCGTCGGCCTCGCTCATGGCTACCCAGGTGCCGTCGCGCAGGATTTCCGGGTGACGGGAGCGGACGAGGGCAAGGGCGTCAATGCCCGAAAGCCGGCGGGTGCCGGCGGAGGTGAGGTTCAGCCCGGTGTAGGCGTCCCGCACCGGCTCGGGGATGTCCACTTCAATACCGCCCAGGGAGTCGATGATGTCGGCGAACTGGGCCATGTCGATGGTGACGAGATGAGTGGTGGGGATTCCCAGGCCGGTGCACAGTGCGTTGACTGTGTTCTGCGGTCCGGGGATGTAGGTGGTGGCCAAACGGTCCAGCTCCATGCCCTTGCTGTTGACGGTCAGGTCCCGGGGCAGGTTGATGACCGTGAGCCCCGCCTCCGACGGGCGCACCAGGGCGATGACATCGGCGCGCGAGCCCTCCACGTCCTGAGTGGTCCCGTACCGGTTCTGATCTCCCGGCACGGTGGCGCGGGAATCCGTTCCCAGGATCAGCCAGGTCTCGCCCGCTGTCGGCGATGAGGTCGAGGGCATGGTGATGTCGACGCGCGCGGGGCGATGAGCCAGGACGGCCACATCGGCTCCCAGTGCGACAGCGACCACAGCCACCGCGGAGGTCAATGCAACGGTGACTTTCCGGCGTTTCGACCAGTGCCGTGGTCCTCGACCCCGACGGGTCCGCTGATGGAGGCGGGAGACGGTGTCGGAGGTGTTGTCCTCGGACGTCGTTGGGGAGTTGTCGGTGCTCTCGTCGTCGGAGGTGGAGTCCATGGTCTCAGTGTCAGCCCCGGGGGAAGGTTCATGGCGTCGTGCGCGGTCGCCTGCGTGCCGCGCATCGTCTACGGGTGGTGAAAGCTCGTCGGGGAGACGACGCGCGGCGGCGCCGTCTCCCCGACGGGAAATGTTCCCAGTCATGCTGGGAAGATGCTGTCAGGCCTTGCGGCGACGCACGACCAGGACGCCACCACCGATGGCCACGAGGGCCGCGGCGATGCCGCCGAAGAGAAGACCGTTGGCACCGGTCTTGGCCAGCGGCTTGTTAGAGGTGGAAGCGGCCTGGGTGGCACCGGTGTTGGCCGGGGCCTTCGCGCTGTTGCCGCCGTTGCTGGGGGTCGTGGGGTCGCCGGTGGCGTTGCTGTTACCGTTACCGCCAATGCCGTTGTCGGCGGCCTCGCCGAGGTCGAAAGCCCCGTTCTTGACGGTGATGACCCTCTTGCTGGTGGCAGCCTCGCCGTAGCGGGCACCCTCGAGGGTCAGCAGGTACTGACCGTCGGCAACACCGGTGGGAGCCGGCAGGGTGCCATGCACCTTGCCCGTGGCGTCGGCGGTGACCTTACCGATGTTGTAGGTGACGCTGGGGTCGTCCTTGCCGACAAGTGAAACGGTGACTTCCTCGTTGGGGGAGAATCCGGTGGCGTCAACCGTGAAGGTCTGGACGCCGTTCGGGTCGGTGCTGATCTCGAAGGTGCCGTCGACGTCGGTGTCGTCGAAGGCGATGGCCTTCTGGTCCTGGCCCTGCTGCTGGCCGCCGTAAGTGACGCATCCGGCGCCGATGGACCAGCCGTCGGCCGTGCCATCTGTCTTGGCCTCAACGCCGGTCGACTTGACCAGCTCGGGAATGTTCAGCGTGGTGGACCAGTTGCCCTCAGCGGTGGGCTCCGTGCTCACGACGGTGGAGATGGTGCCGTCAGGGGCGTACAGGGCGATGCCAACAGCCGCGTCCTTGCCGGTGCAGCCGGTTCCGGCGACCGCGAAGGCGGTGTCGGAGGGGTTGACGATGTTCTGCTGGTCGTCAGCGAACTTGATAGTGCCGTCGGCCAAGGCGGGGGAGGCGGCAAGGGAGGCGCCAATTGCTGCGGCCATTACGCTCGCGGCGGCAAGGGGGCGTCCGAGACGCATGAGTACTCCTAGGTGTACGGGGAAAACAAGTGGCAACCGGTGAGCCGGGGTATCACCGCGTCACGTTCCACCCTAGCGTTGAATTGGAAGAGGATCCATCGTTATCTGTGAATGAGGTATCCGTTTCGGTATAGAACACCGTGATCCCGCTCACGGAAGTCGATGAATCAAGATGCGCGGGTCGTCTACCAGATGGACACCCGCTCGTCCGGTGCCAGCCACAGGGCGTCGTCGGGCCGGACCTCGAAGGCGCGGTAGAAGGCCTCGACGTTGCGCACGATTCCGTTGCAGCGGAACTCTGCCGGCGAGTGCGGGTCCACGGTCAGCAGCAGTTCAGCGTAGTCCGGACGGTTCTTGGAGCGCCAGATCCTCGCCCAGGAGTAGAAGAAGCGTTGCAGGCCGGTCAGTCCGTCGACGACGGGGGCCTCATCGACCGAGCCGATGCCTGCGTCGGCCAGTGCCAGGGCGTAGGCCTTGAGGGCGATTCCCAGACCGCCCAGGTCGCCGATGTTCTCTCCAATGGTCAGGGCGCCGTTGACGTGCGGAATCTCCCCCTCCGGCGTGCCCGCGGCCTTGTGTTTGGCGGTGACGACCTCGGGCGTGTAGGCGTCGTACTGGCTGATGAGCGCACTGGTGCGTTCGGTGAAGGCCTCCCGGTCCTCCCGGGTCCACCAGTCGCTGACCTTTCCCGTGCCGTCGAAGGTGGATCCCTGGTCGTCGAAGCCGTGGCCGATCTCGTGGCCGATGACGGCGCCGATGCCCGCGTAGTTCACGGCGTCGTCCGCCTGCGGGTCGAAGAAGGGCGGTTGAAGGATCGCGGCGGGGAAGACGATCTCGTTCATCGTGGGGTTGTAGTAGGCGTTAACCGTCTGCGGCGTCATATGCCACTCGTCCCGGTCTACCGGCTTGGTCAGCTTGTCCAGCGAGTAGGCCATGTCGGCCCGTTCCACACTGCGCACCGAGGTCAGGACGTCCCTGGGAGCGATCTCGACGGCGGAGTAGTCGCGCCAATGCACTGGATAGCCGATCTTGGGGGTGAACAGCGCCAGCTTGTCCAGGGCGCGCGCCCGCGTGGCCGGGCTCATCCACTCCAGAGAGGAGATGGACTGGCGGTAGGCCTCGATGAGCCGGCCGACCAGTTTCTCCATCGCCGACTTGTGCGACGGCGGGAAGTGGCGTTCCACGTAGATCTCGCCCAGTGCCTCGCCCAGGCAGGACTCCACCAGGGCGACGCCGCGCTTCCAACGGGCCCTCAGCTCGTCGGTTCCCTGGAGCGTACGGCCGTAGAAGTCGAAGTTCTCCTCCACGAAGGCGCCTGAGAGCAGGGTCGCCCGTCCGTGAACGACGTGCCATGCCGCCCAGGCCTTGAGGTCCTCCAGGTCGGTTTCCTGCCAGATGCTGGCCGCGTGGGGCAGATAATCGGGCTGAGTGACGATGGCCTCATCGAGGAAGGTGGTCTGCTCGATTCCGGCGGATCGGGCCGCCGACCGAATCCCCTCGCGCCATTCCCTCCAGGGCAGGCTCGGCGCCGAGTCCACGATCTCCTGCCAGGACATCGGGTTGTTCATCTTCCCCACGTCGCGGCAGGCGACCCGGTCCCAGTGGCCCTTGGCCAGATCGGTCTCCACGGCCATGACCCGCTCGGCGAGGTCCTCATCGGAGGTGCCGAAGGTGTCCGCGAGGTCCGCCAGCTGAAGCATTCTGGCCACGTGTGCCACGTAGGCCTGGCGCAGCGGCGCCTGAGCCTCCTCGCGGTAGTAGGACTCATCCGGCAGGCCCAACCCCGATTGGCCGATCCAGCTCGTATAGCGCTCCGGATCGTTGATGTCGACCTCGACGTCGGCGCCGACGACGCCCATGAACCCGATCGGCGTCATTTCGCCGAGCACCCGGGCCAGCTCCTCCTTGGAGGCGGCGGCCAGCAGCGGCGCCAGCTCACCGGTCAGCGGCTCGGCTCCGAGCGCCTCGAGGTGCTCCTCGTCCATGAAGGCCGCGTAGAGGGCGCCGACACGGCCCCGGTTTGTGGCCAGCGCCTGGGAGGCCTCCTCGGGGCAGGCGGCGGAGAAGTCGTCGGCGAGCTCCTCGACGATCCGCCGGCAGGCCGCCTCGGCCTCGTCCCGCAGCACGGTGAAGGCACCGCTGCCGGGACGGTCCGCGGGGATCTCGGCCGTGGCCAGCCATCCGCCGTTGACGAAGCGGAACAGGTCGTCCTGGGGGCGGATGGAGGAGTCGGTGGCGGCCGTCTCCAGGACGCCGGCCAGAACCTCGCCGGCGGGGCCATCCGGCTGTCCGGTGGACGGGGATGATGAGTCGGAGGAGGGGGAGGGGCCGGTCTGGATCGGAGAGGCGTCAGTCATAACCGACACGCTAACCCGGCCCGGTCTTTTCCGGCGTCTTGACGACGCTCATGCCCTCATGGTGCGTACCGCTGTTCGCGTGAGGCACAATTCAGCCTATGCGCATCCACATCGCCTCTGACCACGCCGGCTTCGACCTCAAGAGCGCCGTGATCGGGCATCTGCGGGAGGCGGGCCATGACGTCATCGACCATGGAGCCCACTCTTACGACCCAGATGACGACTACCCCGCCTTCTGCCTGGCCTGCGGAGAGGCCGTGGTGGCCGACGCCGGGAGTCTCGGCATCGTCCTTGGCGGAAGCGGCAACGGGGAGCAGATCGCCGCCAACAAGGTCGACGGGGTGCGCGCCGCTCTGGCCTGGTCGATCGAGACCGCCCAGCTGGCCCGCCAGCACAATAACGCCAACGTCGTCGCCCTGGGCGGACGTATGCACGACCTGTCAGCGGGACTGGCGATCATCGACGCCTTCCTCGCCGAGCCCTTCAGCGGAGATGAGCGCCACGTGCGTCGTATCGCGCAGCTCGCCGACTATGAGTTGCGCACCCACGACGGAGCCGCCCCCGCCGGAGGCCCCTCCGGCGCTCCCACCATCACTCCCGCCGGGGCCTGATCGGGGCGCCGCATGCCGGAGGGCCACACCATCCACCGGCTCGCCGCTGCCCTGAACGAGCTCTACGGCGGACAGAACCTGCACGCCTCCTCCCCGCAGGGACGCTTCGCCGACGGGGCGAGCCGCCTGGACGGCCAGGTGCTTCTGGGCGGTCAGGCCCACGGCAAGCATCTCTTCCTCCCGTTCGGGCCCCGCCCCGACATGCCCCTCGACGACGCCTCCGTCACCTGGCTGCGAATTCACCTCGGCCTGTACGGCTCGTGGACCTTCGACGGCGACCGCGAGTTCACTGCGCCCCATGCCATCGGCGCACCCCGTAGGCGCGTGGGCGAACGCGGCGAGCACCCCCTCAAGGGAGGGGGAGGCTCAGCCCTGGCCGGACTCAAGGGCGGATCCGTTGGCGTCGATCCTGGTGAGGACACCGAGGGAACGGGCGCCGACAGTCGCGGCTGCCCGGCTCCCGAAGACTGGGAGCCGCCCGAGCCGCGTGGCGCGGTGCGGTTGCGGCTCCTCGGGCGCCACGGTGTGGCCGACCTGACGGGGCCAGCGGCCTGCGAGCTGCTGGATGCCGAGGGCGTGGCCGCCGTGCGCCGCAGGCTCGGGCCGGACCCGCTGCGCCCCGACGCCGATGTGGAGGTTTTCGTGGCCAAGGCGCGCTCGCGGCGCAAGAGCATCGGCGAGCTCCTCATGGACCAGGCCGTCATTTCCGGGGCCGGCAACATCTACCGGGCCGAGACGCTCTTCCGGGTGGGGATCTCACCCTTCCGAGCCGGCAACCGCATCAGCGAGGAGCGACTGCGGGCCATCTGGGAGGACCTGCGCCCCCTCATGGAATACGGTGTGGCCACCGGGTTCATCACCACCGTCGACCTCGACGATGTTCCCGACCCCCTGCCGCCGGACGACCTCGAAGCCGGACGGTGGTACGTATACCACCGCGACGGGCGGCCCTGTCTGCGTTGCGGAACCCCGGTGGCGGAGCGGGAGATGGCAGCCCGCCGCCTCTTCTGGTGCCCCTCCTGCCAGGCCCGCTGAGATTCGGGCAGTCCGTTTCCAGGACGCCCGGATACCAATATGGTCGCCGGACATAAGTACGGGGGGCCTAGGGTTGCGGCATGTCGAACGCCTCGCCCCTCCTGCGCTCCTCGAACTGGTCCTCCTCGACCGCTGGGCTGCTGATCCGGCACCACCACCTGAGCGTGCCCTTGGACCGCAGCGGCCAGGGGGACCTCGCCCCCGATGGCTCGGTCTCCATCACCGTCTACGCCCGCGAGGTCTCGGCTGCGGGCATCGACCCGCTCTCCCGGCCACCACTCGTCTTCCTCCAGGGCGGGCCCGGCTGCGAGGCGCCCCGCCCCAGTGCCGATGCCGGCCTCAGCTGGCTCGGCGCGATCCTGGAGCACTACCGGGTCATCCTCATAGACCAGCGCGGTACCGGTGCCTCTAGCCCGGTGGACCGGCCCGATGCCGCCGGTAGTCCCGCGGCCACCGCCCGATTGCTCACCCACCTGCGCGCCGACGAGATCGTCGAGGACTGCGAGGATCTGCGCAGCGCCCTAGGTCTGGAGCGGTGGAGCCTGCTGGGACAATCCTTCGGAGGATTCTGCGTCACCCGTTATCTGTCCGAGCACGCCGAGAGCCTGGAGACCGTCTACATCACCGGAGGCCTGCCCGCCGTCGGACACGGCATCGATGAGGTCTACGCCCTCAGCTATGAGGCAATGCGCGCCAAGAGCGAGGAGTACTACGACCGTTACCCCCAGGACCGCGACCGGATGTCCCATCTGTCCGAGATGGCCGGCCGCGGCGAGCTGACGACGGCGTGCGGGGACATCGTCGGACCCGAACGCCTGCGCTCGCTCGGCGCCCTGTTGGGAGGGGCCGGGGGCGCGGACACCCTCCACCACCTTCTGGAACGCGATCCCGACTCCTGGACCTTCCGCTACGACCTGGGGCACTCATTGGCCTTCGGCGGGCGGTCCCCGCTCTACGCCGTCATCCACGAGTCCTGCTGGGCCGACGCCGGTACCACCGACTGGGCTGCCCAGAGGTCCCGGCCCGCGGTTTTCGAGGACGACCCCACACTGCTGACCGGTGAGCACGTGCGCCGCGAGAGCTTCGCAGAGGACACCGGCCTTCGCCCCTGGCTGGCGGTGGCCGACCTTCTGGCCGCGCATGAGTGGCCTGCGCTCTACGCCCCGGCCCGACTCAAGGCCACCACGACTCCTGGTGCCGCCGCCGTCTACGCCCGTGACGTGTTCGTGCCGATAACCACCTCACTGGAGACGGCCGCGCTTATCCCCGGTCTGCGCACTTGGATCACCAGCGAGTACGAGCACGACGGCTCGCGCGCCTCCGGCGGCAAGGTCTTCAACCGTCTGCGCGACCTGGCCGCGGGAATGATCTCCCGCTGACCGGGCGCAGCAGGCGCGGTCAGCGGGAGAGCCGGGTGGTTTGAAACCGTCAGAAGAGGTGTCTCAGATGTAGATGGTCGGGTCCATCATGAGCTCGGGGTCGGTGCGAGGGTCTCGGGCCCGGCTGGGGACACCCACTGCGACGTGCCCCTGCGGCAGGTTCTTCACCAGTACCGCGTTGGCTCCGACCTTGGCGCCATCCTCGACGACGACCGGCCCCAGAACCTTGGCACCGGCGCCGATCTGCACGTTGTTGCCGATGGTGGGATGACGCTTGCCGGGACTCATGGACACTCCGCCAAGAGTCACTCCGTGGAACAGCAGGACGTCGTCGCCAACTTCGGCCGTCTCACCGATGACCACTCCCATACCGTGGTCGATGAAGAAGCGCTCGCCGATGACTGCGGCTGGGTGGATCTCGATGCCGGTGAAGTTTCGGGCGGCCTGGGACAGAGCGCGAGCGGCAAAGCGGTGCCCTTTGTGCCACAGCTTGTGAGCGGCGCGGTGCGCCCACAGGGCGTGGACGCCGGGATAGAGGAGTGCTACCTCCACGTTGGAACGGGCAGCGGGATCGCGTTTACGCGCCGTAGCCAGGTCCTCGCGTGCCAGTTCCAGAAGGGACCGTTTGGAGTTGTGCATGGTGTGCTCCTCTGATGGGTGACGGTGCGGCCCAGGCGGATTCGTGAGCTCGTATCGCACCCGCTGCGCCGTTCACAACACCGACGGCGGCTCGCCTGTTCCCAGGTTCGCCGCCGTCGGGGCCGTCAGTCGAGATAGTCCTTGTACAGAGGCGTGGACAGGTAACGCTCACCGGTGTCTGGCAGAACGGTGACGATCGTCTTGCCCTCCAGCTCAGGACGCCTGGCCAGCTCGCTCGCGGCGGCCAGGGCAGCGCCTGAGGAGATGCCTACGAGGAGGCCCTCCTCCGCGGCGGCGCGGCGTGCGTAGGTGATGGCGACGTCGGACTCGATGTGGAGCAGCTCGTCCCAGATTTCCTGGTCGAGGATCTCGGGAACCACGTTGGGTCCGAGGCCCTGGATCTTGTGGGGAGCGGCCTTCCCCTCGCTCAGCAGTGGGGACTCGGAGGGCTCGACGCCGTAGATCCTCACCCCGGGCTTTTCCTGACGCAGGACCTGGCCCACGCCGGTCAGCGTGCCCCCGGTGCCGATTCCGGCCACGAAGACGTCGATGTCGCCCCCGGTCTGCTCCAGGATCTCCCGGGCCGTGGTCTCTCGGTGGACCTTGGGGTTGGCGGGATTCGTGAACTGGGAGGCCAGGATCGAGTTGGGGGTGGCCCCCTGGATCTCCTCGGCGCGCTTGACCGCACCGGCCACACCGCCCTCGGTAGTCAGCACCAGCTCGGCGCCGAAGGCGCGCATGATGGCCCGTCGCTCCTTGGACATGGTCTCAGGCATGGTGATGATGACCTTGTAGCCCAGGGCCGCTCCCACCATGGCCAGGCCGACGCCGGTGTTCCCGGAGGTCGCCTCCACGATGGTGCCACCGGGCTTGAGAGCGCCGGACTCCTCCGCGGCGCGGACGATGGACAGGGCGATGCGGTCCTTGACGGAGGATGCCGGCTCGAAGGCCTCGACCTTGGCCAGGACGGTGGCGGGCGCGCCATCGGTCACGCGGTTGATACGAACCAGCGGAGTGTTGCCGACCAGGGCGGTTGCGTCGAGTGCGTAGGTCATAGTGATGTCCTTTGGGGTTGCGGGTTGAATGAGCCCTCGGTGCCGATACCGGCGCCTTTCCGAGACGGGGCGGCGCCGGGCCCGCGGGAGAGCTCGTGAGAATGACAAAAGAGGTGAAAGAAGGTGGGGGAGACGGTCCGCGTCCGTCAATGGGCAGCCATACTGCGTCGAGTGGGTGAAACAGCAGGTAGAGACCGCCTGCTCCGGGAGCGCCGGGCATGCGCGCAGCGGTACGCGCACGGATGTCGTGGCCTGGCGCTCTACCTACACCGGCAGCATCGACACATGGACATGGGGGACATGGCGGTCGTGGCCATCATGGTCCTCCTGTCCTCGGGGCGGCTGACTGCGCCTGCCCGTGTCTGAGCTGCTCGTGAACTGATCCGGGACCGTTCCGGCCCGGCCATCGCTGAAACACTACCCCGTGTCCCGCAGCGATGACCGCATTCTGGGGTCGACTGTGTCACATCGCGGTGGGTCCTGAAGCTCTGGAGGCGTGCGGATCGTGTGTCGGCCGTGTCATGCAGACGATGGCAACGGGACCTCGACCAGACGGCTTCCGGCGGGCTCGGCGATCCCCTCGCCGCGCGTGAGAGCGGCCAGCGGCTCCCGTAGGAGAGCCGGGTCGGCGAAGGGCGTTGCCAGAATGAGAACGGCGTGGGTCGGCCCCCAGATCGTCTCCTCCACCTGGATCGAATGATGACCGTCATGGTCGCCTCCGGCGACATCGCGGGAACGCAGTTCGGCCTCGATCCTGCCGGCCTGGGCGACCGGCACCCGCAGGTCCCACAGGTGACGCCGGATCAGCTCGACGCGCGCGGCGCGGACCAGTGCCCGGGCAGTGGCCTCCGAGTAGGCGCGCACCAGGCCTCCAGTCCCCAGAAGCGTCCCACCGAAGTAGCGGGCGACGACGACGGTCGTGTTGGCCAATCCCGTTCCCCGTAGCGTCTCGAGCATGGGCTGGCCCGCTGTGCCCGAGGGCTCGCCGTCGTCGTTGGAGCGCTCAGTAGGATGGTGCGACGCGGTCGGGGCGTTGGACTCGGAGAGCACGGTGACAGTCATCGCCGAGCAGTGATGACGCGCATCGGGGTAAGCGGAACGCACTCGTGCGATGAACTCGCGGGCCTCGTCCATGGTGTCCGTGCGGTGGGCTCTCGCCAGGAAGTGCGACCTCTTGATCTCCAGGTCGATCTCGGGTTGCTCGCCATGAGCCAGCGTGACCAGCCCGCGGGGGCCATCGTTGCGAGCAGGGCGGCGGGAGGATGTGCCAGGGGCGTGTGAGGCCATGGAATGATCTTCGCACGGGCGGGCGCGGGATCGATGTCACACGGGTGGAGACGGTCTTGGACTGGAAGCGGTCGGGCGAATGTCGTTATGGTGTCCCTCGGTCCAGTTTCGAGGGGTCGCCTGATCCCTTTGGTTCATGAGAGAGGAGCGGGCCCATGGCAGTGCCGAAGCGGAAGATGTCCCGCAGCAACACCCGCAACCGCCGCTCACAGTGGAAGGCCAAGCTCACCGAGCTCAACACCATCCGCGTCCAGGGCCGCGAGATCTCCGTGCCCCGCCGTCTGGCACGGGCCTACAAGGAGGGCCTCATCGAGCAGTGAGGCTGCCGGTGGAGGGTGAGAACCCTTCATCCATGCGGGTGTAGCTCAATGGTAGAGCCTCTGCCTTCCAAGCAGATTGCGCGGGTTCGATTCCCGTCACCCGCTCTGTGAGCCGAAAGGGGCCGCCTCCTCGGCGGCCCCTTTCATCACGTCACGGGCTGTGGCGCAGTTTGGTAGCGCACCTGCTTTGGGAGCAGGGGGCCGCGGGTTCAAATCCCGCCAGCCCGACCGTTCGCCCTACGGGCGATAGCGTCGTGCGATTCAAGTGCTGTCGCGGTGAGCACTACGCTGGAGTCATGCCCTCATACCGATCGATTCTTACGGTGAACGCGCTCAAAGCGGGTCACAGTCCCAAGGATGTCGAGTCCGCCGCCCGCAGCGCTGTCAAGCAAACCACTGTTCTGGAGTCGTTTCAGATCGACGTCGTGCGCGCAGAGCCCCGGGTGACGGTCCGCTTCACCGGTTCTGACGATGCTGAGGCCCGCGACGTTCACGCCGACGTCGTTGATGCGGTCGGGCGGGTCGCCCGGGTTGAGCGGGCTTGGCAAGCCGTCGTTGTCGGAGGCCGGAGCGTGCCACTGAGCCCGAGGTGATGGCAGGTCTTGCCCTTGTGTCCAGAGTCATGCGCCAGGTGGGGACGCATCATCGATCCCACTGGCCGTTTGCCCTAAGATGGCACGGATTGACGCCACAGACGCGCGTCCGCCGAACGCGTTCAGAACGCTTCGGTGTTACCGCAGAACTCAGACCTTGGGAGCAACCCCCGTGAAGACCACTGTCGAGAATCTTGACCCCAGTCGCATCAAGCTGACCGTCGAGGTCCCCTATGAGGAGCTCAAGCCCAGCCTCGATGCCGCCTACAAGGAGATCGGCTCCCAGATCCAGGTTCCCGGCTTCCGCCGCGGTCACGTTCCCAACCGGGTCATCGACCAGCGGGTCGGCCGTGGGACCGTCATCCAGGAGGCCGTCAACAACAAGCTCTCCGACTTCTACCGGGACGCCATCACCGAGGCCGAGCGGGTCCCCATGCTCCAGCCTGAGGTCGACGTTGTCGAACTGCCCAACGCCACCGGTGAGAACGGCGGCCAGCTCGCCTTCACCGCCGAGGTCACCGTCCGCCCCGTCATCGAGCTGCCCGACCTGAGCAAGACCGAACTGACCGTCGATGCCGTCGAGGTCACCGACGAGGACGTCGACACCGAGCTGGACAACCTGCGCGCTCGCTTCGGCTCCCTGAAGTCCGTGGGTCGCAAGGCCAAGACCGGAGACTTCGTCACCATCGACCTCAAGGCCGTCATCGACGGCGAGGAGGTCGACTCCATCTCCGGCGTCTCCTACGAGATCGGCAAGGGCAACATGCTCAAGGGGCTGGATACCGCTCTGCGCGGTCTCAAGACCGATGAGTCTGCCACCTTCACCACCGAGCTGGCTGGCGGCGAGCACGCGGGCGAGGAGGCCGAGGTCACCGTGACCGCCACCGCCGTCAAGCAGCGCGAGCTGCCCAAGGTCGACGATGAGTTCGCCCAGCTCGCCTCCGAGTTCGACACCGTTGAGGAGCTGCGTGAGGACCTCGTCAAGCAGGTCTCCGAGCGCAAGACCGGTGAGCAGGCCGTCGCTGCCCGTGACGCTCTGCTCGAGCATCTGCGCGGTGAGGTGTCCTTCGACGTTCCCGAGGCCGTTGTCGAGGCCGAGATCGCCCAGCACCTCCAGGCTGAGGGCAAGGAGGGCGACGAGGAGCACGCCAAGGAGATCCGGGACGACATCGTCACCGGCGTGCGCGACCAGATCATCCTCGATGTCCTGGCCGAAGACCTCAAGGTCGGCGTGGCCCAGGACGAGCTCCTCGAGTTCCTCTTCCAGACCGCTCAGCAGTACGGCATGGAGCCCGCCCAGTTCCTCCAGGGAGCCCAGCAGGCCGGGCAGATTCCTGCCTTCGTCTCCGAGGTTGCCCGCAACAAATCCTTGGCCATGGCCCTGCGACAGGCCAGGGTCGTCGACTCCAAGGGAGAGGTCGTGGACCTGTCGGCCTACATCGGCTCCGATGAAGACGACGCTGCTGCGGCCGCCGAGGCCGCTGCGGCGGCTGTCGCTGAGGCCGCTGACGATGACAGCGCCGACTCCGCCGAGAGTGGCGAGGAGTGAGCTGATTCCGTTCCCGGGTTCGGCAAACCATTGGCGGGCCCACCTTCTTCTGAGAAGGTGGGCCCGCCAATTTGGTTCGCTTGTTCGCGTCTTCCGGATGTTATTCCCGGGTTGCTGCGAGGAGGATCAGCTCGCAGGCACCAGCTCTTTGCGCTTGGGACGGATGACTCCGAAATTGCGCTCCGGAATCGCCATCTTGAAGTAGTAGGCCACACCAATGGGCACGACGATGAGACTGACGAAGAGGCAGTAGAAGGGTTGGAAGATGAGCCACTTGTTCCCGTGGTCCCAGTGAAGCCATACGATAGCCGCGTAGTAGATGAACAGCGCGAGCAGCAGAGTCCAGCCAGGAGAGATGACGGCGATCCATCTGAGGACGAACATGCTGATCACGACGATACCGCTGTACATCCACAGGAATGGGTGCTGGAAGACGAATCTGAAGTTGATGATGAACAGCCTGAAAGAGCCGCCACTCCACGCAATCCGTTGACGCCACCAGGCGTACAGCGTGTCCGGCGCGTTGGTGTTGACGTGGGCAAGAATATGAACGGCCTTGTATCCAAGGGCGTCCCCGATGATCCCGGACTCAATGTCATTGCCCTGGAAGAACAGCGAGTGACGAGCCATGATCTGGCGCATGACGTCGGTCTTGCCGATATGAAGGGCTCCGCTGAGAAGCCACGGCATGATTCGACGGGCGCGCATGGAGACAACGTACTCGTGACGCTGCATCTGGACAATGAAGGGCCCCTTCTTCTGCGGGACGATGGTGACCGAGGCGAAGTCCGCCTTGTTGGCCACCAGGGCGCCGACGATGTGGGTCAGTGACTCCTGTGCCGTGGTGTCGGCGTCAAGGCAGACCGTGTAGGAGTTGAGCGGTGCGGCCAGCAGCGCGTCTCGAACGACCGTGTCTCGAGTGATCCCCGAGGTGCTCCGTTTGCGCCCCACTTTGCGCGGAACGTACTCGCTGCGGAAGATCCTGAATCCGTAGCGGATGGCAATGTCCTCGAGGTCGCGGTAGAATTCCTCGGACTCGCCGGAGGTTGTGCACAGGACCACCCGATCGCCGTAGGGGTGCAGATAGTCCGCGTTCTGGAGATACTTGACGTTGCCGTAGATCGGCACGAGGACGCTGAAGTCTTCAGAGATAACGCCGGGGTCGAGTTCTACCGCCTTGTACCACTTCGAGGTGATGCCGGCCCATATGTCAATCCCGATCCAGAATAGGATTCCCACCAGAAGGGTGATGACAATCATGCGGCGTTCCTCTCTGGTGCATGGAATTGTGCGGGCTTGCTGAACACTGGTAACCCCTTACTGGGTGGTGCGGCAGGCGGAAGACGTGGAGACCGGGCGGGGATGGGGTTATTGAAAAGTAAAAGAATGTGGTAGGGTAGTTGAGGGGAGAACTAGGGTTTGGAGTCGGTAGACATACACGCTCCCTTACTGTTCCCTGCGTTCTCTGGGCGGATAAAAGCGATGGTGCCACGCCCGTCTTCCCTATGCCACGGTGTGGGAAGCGAGTCACGTCAAGATCTCGGGCATCCACAATCTATTCTATGGAAGGTTTAGTTTTCCTACAAGGGTGCGTGAGTTGGCTTACCGTTCCGAGTTGTCACGGGAACTGCGTGAGGCGCAACACCAAGCGTGATGCTCCGGGTTACGCGGAATCGCCCGGTGCTACGAAGCCTCCGGATGAGGCGCCTGTTTTTGCGGATGTCACAAGAAAGCGGGGCGGGGCGCGGAGCCCTCTGCGCTCCGCGCCCCGCCCCTACGCGACGCTTGCCGCCGGTTCGCCGGTCGGCGGCTCCGTCGACGGTTGTGTCGTCCTGTCCCGCGCTACTCCGCTGCTGTCGTGTCGATCTTGTCGACGTCGACCATCACCAGTTGCATGCGGCATGGTGACACGGCTGTCAGAGCGTGACGGTCTCCGGGGGCCAGGTAGATGACGTCTCCGGCGCTCATCCGTTCAACGCGCTCGCCGATGGAGAAGTCCATCTCGCCCTCCAGGAGCGTGACGACCACGGCGCGAGGGGAGGTGTGTTCGGTCAGGAGCTGACCGGTGTCGAAGGTGAAGATGACGGTGCGCAGGATGTCATTGTTGACGACGACTCGTGAGGTGGTGGCCTCATCGGAGATGGGCAGGGCCTCGTTGAGTCCGAGCCGGAACAGGGATTCGGTGGACGGGGTGCTGGCTGAGGGTGACATGTGTGCTCCTTCGGTGTTGAGTGATGAGGACTGCAAGAATGAACGAGGACTACGAGGACCAGGTCGTCAGGCGGCGTCGAAACGGGCGCAGGACGCACAGCTCGAGCACCAGCGTCAGCGCGGCCATGATGACGGATAGGGCGAAGACGTCGGCGGTTTCCAGATTTGTGCGGGCCTGCTGGACCTCTGCGCCAAGGCCCGTCGGGGTGCTCAGAAGCTCGGCCATGACCGTGACCCTCACGGACTGGCCGACGGCGACTGTCAGAGCAGACAGTACCGGTGGCGCTACCGCTGGCAGAATGATCCTGCGGATCGTCCACGGGCGGGACTTGGAGAAGACCGTCGCCATTTCCAGCAGGTCGCCGTCGACGTTGAGGACCGCGTCGCGCATGGAGGCGACGAGCAGAGGCAGCGTGACCAGAGCGACCACCAGGATGACGACGCCCGTCGTTGGTCCGAGCCATATCATCCCGACCACGACGAGCACGATCGGCGGTACCGCCATGAGGATCTGGACCCAGGAGTCCAGCAGCTCACGCAGCCAGGTCCAGGTGCCCAGGGCCCAGCCCGTCGGGATGCCGATGAGGCAGGACAGCCCCAGGCCGACGACGGCTCTGGACAAAGTGAGCCACAGGGTCCATCCCAGCGCTCTGTCGTCGATCAGCCCTAGGAAGGCGCTCCAGGTCGCCGCCGGACCGGGAAGGGCGTACTCGGGCTGGTCCAGTGCGGCCCAGTACCAGATGAGGATGGCCAAGCCGATACCGGCCCACCACAGAAGACGTGCGCGCCAGCGAACGAGGGGCGATGGCGGGCCCGGGGTCACCGGGGGTCTTTCAGGTAGAAGTCGTCGGCGGGCATCTTGCCGCCGACGATGTCCGGGCTGATGGTGGACAGACGGGTGTAGAAGTCGACCAGCTGGTCCTTGGCCTGGGCCGCCGGGACCAAGTTCAGCTGGAGGCGGGGGATCACCTCGGTGACGATCGGTGCGGGGACCTCGGTCTTCTGTGAGATGGCATTGATAGTATCCTCGGATTTCGCGTTGGTGGCCGCGATGCAGGCCTCCACCTCATTGAGGACTGCCCCGACCGCCTGAGGGTAGAAGTCCGCGATCTCCTGCGGCATGACCAGTCCGGCCATGGGGAACTTCGCCTCCCCGCCGGTCACCTCCGCCCAGATCTGCTGGAGGTCGGCCGTGCGCTCCAGGATTTTGCCCTGCTGCTTGGCTTTGGTCAGGCTGACGCTGGCGGGGTGCTCGGGAAGGACTGCGAACTCGGCGTTGCCCGCCAGGAGGTTGGATAGCGCCTCCTGGCCATCGGTGTAGCTCTGGATCGTCAGGTCGTTGCTCGTGTCCCAGCCCTTCTGGCCCAGCAGGTAGCGGAAGACGAGGTCCGGCATGTTGTTCGGCATGGGCACGGCCACCGTCTTGCCGCGCAGGGCCTCAAGGCCCTGCTCCGAGGTTCCCTCGGGACCGATGATGTAGAGCATGCCCCACACCTGCATCGCGACCAGGCGCAGTGGGACGCCCTTGTTGAACAGGTTCGCTGCCGCGTAGGAGGGTGTGGCGGCCAGGTCGGTCTGCTTCTGCATGAGCAGCGTCTTCATCGCGTCGATGCTCGACCAGTTCTCCACCGTGGCCTTGCCAATCGTCGGGGCCAGCTTGCCCTGGCCGCCGAAGAGCGTCATCGGCGCCATGTAGGCCAGAGTTGTGGGAACGTGGACGCGCAGGGTGTCAATGTGACCGCCGGTCCCGCTGGATGAGGCCTTGCTCGAACGCGATGAACAGGCTGACAGGATCGCCGGGGAAAGGGCGCCGAGACCGGCCAGGGTGATGAGTGAGCGGCGCCTGATCGGTGCTCCTGGCCTACGAGCGGTGCCTGGGCGTGAAGTGTGTGAGTTCGTGTGGTTGCCCATGGTGCTTCGTTGTCCTTCGTCGTCGGGGTATGCAGATGAGAGGAGGGCGTGGAACGTGGGGGTGCCGTTGGCTGCCCGGTCCTCAGTCGGACAGGTGCCAGGTTCCCGGAGGGCCATCGAGGTGGAGGTGGAGGTGAGAGACCTCCTCGGCCTCGTCGGGGTCGTGCGTGACCCAGACGGTGATGACGTCCTGGTCGGCGAGCAGGTCGGTGAGATCGGCCCTCAGCGCCTTGGCCAGGGGACGGTCCAGGGCGGAGAAGGGCTCATCGACCAGGAGCAGACTCGGCCCGGTCGACAGCGCCCGGGCGATGGACACCCGCTGACGCATACCTCCGGAGAGGCGGGCCGGCGGGAGGTGTCCGGCAGAGGCGAGCCCCACCCTTTCCAGCCATTGGGCGGCCGTCAGATCCGGCGTCGGGCCGCCGACCACCAGGGAGATGTTGCGGTGAGCCGAGTACCAGGGCATGAGCCGCGGCTCCTGGAATACCTGGGCCAGGCCCCCCGTCGGGCGGGAGACGGAGCCGGAGTCGGTGTCCGACAGGCCCGAGATCGCCCGCAGCAGTGTGGTCTTGCCGGCTCCGGAGGCCCCGGTGACCGCGAGGGTCTGTCCAGGGATAACCGTTACGGACAGATCCTCCACCAGGGTCAGGCCCCGGCGGATCATCGTGACGTGATCCAGCCTGAGCTCGCCGCGGTCCCCATGCCGTTGAGCCAGCTGGTCCGTCACGTTCGAGGAACTGGTCGCAACATCCGTCATGAGGCCGGAGCCTCTCGGTCAGAGGTGCCGCCGGCATCTTCGGCGGCATCAGGCTCGTGAACCGCCCTGGCGTTCTCGGCGGGGGAGTACGGTTTTCGTGCGACCGTGCCAATGTCATGAAGAGCCTCGCCCTGAAGGCGGAAGCTTTGCCGCATCGCGTAGCGTCCGCACGGGGTCAGGACGCGTGCCGCTTCTACGAGGATCTCGTGCTTGTGGTTGTCGGACTGGATCGTCAGCATCGCCTCGCCGACGACGTGGTTGGCCGACGTCGGCCCGGCGGGAGGTGTGGTCTCGGATTTCGGGGGCTGGTGCGCGCTCACGGTTCGTCCTCCTCGGTCCGGCTGCCTTCGGGGCGTGCGGATCACGTCCACGTAAATACGTAATGACACCTTATCCTATTTGTTTATCCTGACAGGTTCGTGTGTCGTGAGTCGCGGCGCTGCGGCATCCGGGCTGTTTGGAAGGGATGCTTGGCGTGGCGGTGGCTGGTCATTGCGGGGTGTCGTGATTCTGGGGTCTTCGTGGCCCTTGCTCTTGCCGTCTTGGCCGTCTTGGCCTGCTCCGTCGATCGGGGTGCGCTACTGCGGGTGCGGGTGCGGGTGAGGATGCGGGCCGGGACGCCGTTGACGGCGCGGATGGAGGTGCTTAATCTGTGACTCAGTAGTCATATGACTGGAGAGTCATAGGAGGTTCTCGTGCCCCGTTCTACCTTCTTCAATCTTCCCGAGGACAAGCGCGCCCGCGTCGTCGAGGCCCTCAAGGCCGAATTCGCCGCCCGCCCCTACGCCCGGGCGTCGGTCGACCGCGTCATCGGCGCCGCCGGCGTGTCCAAGGGCAGCTTCTACCAGTACTTCGACAACAAGGAGGACGCCTACGCCCACCTGGTGCGCGAACTCGTGAGCGCGAGCGTCGAGCTGGCGGGGGCCGCTGTGCCCGAGGCCCCCTTCGAGGAGGTGCTCGCCGGCATCGTGCGGGGCAGCCGCGACTTCCACCTGCGCGACCCGCTGGGATGGGCCGTGCTCGCGCGCACCCTGGCCGACGACGCTCCGCCGATGCTCGAGTCCGACCAGTCTGTCTCCGGCGGCGTCCACCGGTGGGCGGTCGCCGCCATCGCTGCCGGGCAGACGTCCGGTGAGCTGCGTGAGGACGTTGATGCCGAGACCGCCGCCTGGATGATCGAGCGCGTGCTGCTTGGAACGCCCCACTACGTCATGAGCCGTTTCAACGTGGACCCCGAGCGCGCCGCCGCCGACAGCAGCGCCTTCGACCGGCCCGAGATCGACCGGGTGGCCGATGACGTCGTCGCCCTGCTGGTCTCCGCCCTCAAGGCGCCGTGCGTCCGCGAGGACCGCAATAGCGGCCGCGGGGGCGAGGACCGTGCCTGAGACGATTGCGGTCTGCGGGCTCTCCTTCACCTACCGGGGCTCGGCTCATCCCGCGCTGGACGGTATCGGTCTGAGCGTCGCCGAGGGCGAGATTCTCGGGCTACTGGGGCCCAGCGGTGCGGGCAAGTCCACCCTCCAGAGGATCCTGACCGGCCTGCTCACCGGGTACCGGGGCTCGGTGCGAGTACTCGGCCGCGAGATCCGTGACTGGGGGCGCGAGGTTTACGAGCGCATCGGGGTCGCCTTCGAGACGCCCGTCTCCTTCAGACACCTCACCCTGCGCGAGAACCTCGCCTACGTCGCCCGCCTATATCGCGGATCCGTCCGGGATCCGGAGGGGGTACTGGCCGCCGTCGGCCTCGCCGACGACGCGGATCTGCTCGCTGCGCACATGAGCAAGGGCATGGGCGTGCGCTTCAACGTTGCCCGTGCCCTCCTGCACGAACCCGAGCTGGTGTTCCTCGACGAGCCCACCGCCGGCCTCGACCCGGTGGGGGTGCAGAGGATGGAGAAGCTCATCGCCGTTGAACGTGACAGGGGGCGCACCATCGTCGTCACCACCCACGATATGACCCTCGCTCATCGTGTCTGCGACCGGGTCGGATTCGTCGTCGACGGGCATCTCGTCGAGATCGGCATCCCGGAGGAGCTGTGCCGGCACCACGGCAAGCGGGAGGTCCGCGTCACCTGGGACGGGGGTGGCGGCGTCTACCCCCTGGACGGTCTCGCCGATGATGCCTCCTTCTACGAGGTGCTGCGCACCCGGACGGTGCGCACGCTCCACTCGCGCGAGGCCGATCTGGCCGAGGTCTTCGCGTCCGTCACCGGTCGGGAGCTGTCATGACCGGGACCGGAGCGAGGCGTGCCGCCGCGAGGCGCGCTGCCGCCACTCTTGTACTCGACCTGCGGCGGCAGGCCGTGGCGGGGTACTGGTTCGTAGCCCTGTTCGCGGGGCTGGCGGTCGGTGCCGTCCTGCTCGCGCTCGTCGGGGACCCACTCCACTGGTGGCCGCTCGTGGTCCTGTCCGAGCTGTCCATCACCTCGTTCTACTTCGCCGCCGTGCAGATCCTGCGCGAGCGGGGCGAGGGCATCCTCGCCGCCCAGTCCGTCACCCCGCTCGGGCCGGGGGAGTACCTGGTCGCGCTCGCCGGCTCCCTGTGCCTGCTCGCCCTCGCCGAGGCCGGTGCGCTGGTCCTCGCGGCCCACGGTGCGACGGTGCTCTGGCCGATCCTGGCCATCGGCGTGGCCCTCGTCTCCTGCCTCTACACCCTCTACGGCGTCATCGCCGTTGCCGACTACGAGACCATAGGGGCCTTTCTGCTGCCCTCGGGGGTATGGACCCTCGTCCTGGGCGTCCCCCTGCTGCCCCTCTTCGGAGTCCCGGACGGGTGGTGGCTGTGGTGCCACCCGCTCCAGCCCGCCGTCGTCCTCATCGAGATCTCCTTCGGGACGCACCCGGTCGGGGCCGCCGCGCCCTGCGCGCTGCTCGGGATCGCCTGGTGCGCGCTCCTCGCCCTGGCCGCCCGGGCGAGGCTGGTGCGCGCCGTCGCTCCAAGGGGTGCGACGTCATGAGATTCCGCGCCGTGCTGGGGCTGTTGCCCGCCGATCTGCGCCGTCTGGCCCGTGACGAACTGCTGGTATGGATGCCCGCTGTGCCCCTCGCCATGGCCCTGGCCGCCCGGCTCGGTGTGCCAGCGCTCCTGGGGTCCGTCGGTCCGGGCGGGGCAGGAGCCCGGGAGTGGACCGCCCGCATCGACGTGACCGCCTTCGCCATCGTCGTGCCGGTGCTGGTCGGGACAGTCGTGGGTTTCATGCTGCTGGGGGAGAAGGAGGACGGGGTCTGGTCGGTCCTCGCCGTTACGCCGGTGTCCCTGCGAGGCTACCTGATCTGGAGAGCCGCCGGCGCGGTGATCGTCGCGGCCGTCGCTTGCGGGGTATGCGTGCGGCTCGCCGCTCTGGACGATCTGGGAGCAGCGCGCACCGCCATCCTCGCCGCCACCGGCGCGCCCCTGGCCGGTGCCGTCGCCCTGGGACTGGCTGCCTGGGCGGCGGACACGATCCAGGGATTCGCCGCCGTCAAGCTGACCCTGATCGTCCTCGTTCTACCCGCCGTAGTGCCCCGCGGTGCAGGGGCATGGCAGTGGCCGCTCGCCGCGATCCCGAGCTGGTGGCCGGTGCGGGCCTACTGGGATCTGATCGGCAAGGGGACCTGGTGGCCGGCATGGTTGCTGGGGGCCATCGCGGTCAACCTTGCGGTCGTGGCGCTCGGGTGGCGCCGGGTCGCGCCGTGAGCTGCGGCGCGGCCGGGCCGTCGACCTGCGGGCGGGAGCCTGCGCCGTGGGCGAAAAGGGCGTCATGGCGGGCATAGCGGACGGGGGCGTCGCGTTAGCGTTGGCGATACCGAACATGAGAGGACTGACGTGAGCGAGCTCTATTCACCCGCTGCGGTCGCCCCGCCCCAGGCAGCCGACGCCAACGGTGCAGGCTTGGGGTTGACCGATTCCATCTACAACCGCCTCCTCAAGGAGCGCATCATCTGGCTCGGCTCCGAGGTGCGTGACGACAACGCCAACGCCATCTGCGCCCAGATGCTGCTGCTGGCCGCCGAGGATCCCGAGCGGGACATCTACCTCTACATCAACAGCCCCGGCGGCTCGGTCACCGCCGGCATGGCCATCTACGACACCATGCAGTACGTCCAGCCCGATGTCGCCACCGTGGCCACGGGTCTGGCCGCCTCCATGGGGCAGCACCTGCTGTCGGCCGGTGCCAAGGGCAAGCGCTACCTCACTCCGCACGCCCGGGTGCTCATGCACCAGCCCTCCGGCGGCGCGGGGGGCTCGGCCACGGACATCCGCATCAACGCCGATCTCATCATCAAGATGAAGCAGGAGCTCGCGGAGATCACGGCGGCCAACACCGGTCACACGGTGGAGGAGATCATCGCCGACTCCGACCGGGACCACTGGTTCTCGGCTCAGGAGGCCCTCGAGTACGGCTTCGTCGACCACATCGTGCGCTCCAGCCGGGAGATCGGCAAGCAGAACGGAGACAACTGACATGTCCTCGACCCGTCCCTACTTCGAGGCCGTCGCCCGCCAGGCCGGCGCCATGCCGCAGGCCCGCTACGTGCTGCCCCAGTTCGAGGAGCGCACCGCCTACGGCTTCAAGCGCCAGGACCCCTACGCCAAGCTCTTCGAGGACCGCATCGTCTTCATGGGGGTCCAGGTCGACGACGCCTCGGCCGACGACATCATGGCCCAGCTTCTGGTCCTGGAGTCCCAGGACCCCGACGGCCTCATCACCATGTACATCAACAGTCCCGGCGGCTCCTTCACGGCGCTGACGGCCATCTACGACACCATGCAGTACATCAAGCCGCAGGTGCAGACCGTCTGCCTGGGGCAGGCCGCCTCCGCCGCCGCCGTCCTGCTGGCCGCTGGAAGCCCGGGCAAGCGCCTTGCCCTGCCCAACGCGCGTGTCCTCATCCACCAGCCCGCCATGGAGGGGATGCAGGGCCAGGCAAGCGACATCGAGATCGTTGCCGACGAGATCGACCGCATGCGCTCCTGGCTCGAGGACACCCTGGCCGCGCACACCGGCCAGGACCGCGAGAAGATCCACACCGATCTTGAACGGGACAAGATCCTCACGGCCGCGGCCGCCAAGGACTACGGGATCGTGGACCAGGTGCTCACCTCCCGCAAGGCGCCCGCCTCCCCGCATTCCTCCTGAAGGCGTCGTCGCTGCGTACGGTGCTCCCGCCGGCCTTGGCGGGAGCACCGACCGAGCAGCCGGTGAAAATGAAACGCGCAAACGCTGGCAGCATGGTGCCCAACGTGGCATATTGCGGACTGGACACGCCGCCATGTCCTCGATGCACCTGCCGGCTCAGCCCGTAGGCTGACGCAGGGTCACCCGGGCAGGGGGACCGATGACGAATCTGGAGGAAAACTGTGGCACGTAACGCTGAGAGTGTGGATCTGCTGAAGTGCTCCTTCTGCGGCAAGAGCCAAAAGCAGGTCAAGAAGCTCATCGCCGGGCCTGGTGTCTACATCTGCGACGAATGCATTGAGTTGTGCAACGAGATCGTCGATGAGGAGCTGGGCGAGTCCGGTGCTGGCGTCCCCCTCGAGCTGCCCAAGCCCCAGGAGATCTTCGACTTCCTCAATCAGTACGTCATCGGGCAGGAATCCGCCAAACGCGCGATGAGCGTGGCGGTTTATAACCACTACAAGCGCGTCCAGGTCAAGGAGCGCTCCGTGGCCGAGGGGGACGGCCTGGAGCTGGGCAAGTCCAACATCCTCCTGCTAGGGCCCACCGGAACCGGCAAGACCCACCTGGCCCGCACCCTGGCCCGCCTCCTCGACGTCCCCTTCGCCATCGTTGACGCCACGGCGCTGACCGAAGCGGGTTACGTGGGCGAGGACGTTGAAAACATCCTTCTCAAGCTCATCCAGGCCGCCGACGGCGACGTCAAGCGCGCCGAGAAGGGCATCATCTACATCGACGAGATCGACAAGATCGGTCGTAAGGCGGAGAACCCCTCCATTACTCGAGACGTCTCCGGCGAGGGCGTCCAGCAGGCGCTGCTCAAGATCATCGAGGGCACTACGGCGTCGGTGCCCCCGGGGGGCGGGCGCAAGCACCCTCACCAGGAGTTCCTGGAGATCGATACCACCAACATCCTCTTCATCGCCGCCGGAGCCTTCGCCGGGATCGAGGAGATCGTGCGCCAACGCCAGCGCAAGGAGTCCGGCGCCCAGATGGTGGGCTTCGGCGCCCAGCTGGTTGGTGGCACGGGGTCCAAGGACGTCTTCACCTCCCCGGTGCGCCCTGAGGATCTTCACAAGTTCGGCCTCATCCCGGAGTTCATCGGCCGTCTGCCCGTTATCGCCACCGTTCAGGATCTGGGCGTGCGCGAGCTCGTGCGCGTCATGACCGAGCCCAAGAACGCCCTGGTCTCCCAGTACCAGTATCTCTTCAGCCTCGACGGCGTCGAGCTCGAGCTGACCGACGCCGCCATCGAAGCGGTGGCCTCCCTCGCCCTGGAGCGCAAGACCGGCGCCCGAGGACTGACCTCCATCGTGGAGGAAGTTCTGGGGCAGGCCATGTTCGAGGTCCCCTCCCTACCCGAGGTCGGGCGCGTCGTCGTCGACGCCGATGCCGTGCGGGGAACAGGAAAGCCCAGCTACCAGGCAGGATCGGGCACACTTCGATCGGCTGCCAAGGCGGGGGAGCGGAGCCGAACCGCATGAGCAGGGGACAGGACGGCGTTCCCCCGCAGCTGGCCGTCTACCGCGCCACCATCGACAACCTCGACGCCGCCCTCGTTCACCTCCTGGCTGAGCGCTTCCGCTGCACCCAGCAGGTGGGCCTGCTCAAGGCCCGTCTGGACCTGCCGCCGGCCGACCCCGGACGCGAGCGCCAGCAGGTGGCGCGCTTGCGGGCGCTGGCCGAGGAGGCCGGCCTCGACCCGGTCTTCGCTGAGAAGTTCTTCGCCTTCATCGTCGCCGAAGTCATCCAGCACCATGAGGAGATCCGCGACGGCCGTGGGGCCGAGCGCGCCCGGCAGGCGGGACTGGAAGCACCGACGAACGCAGCCGTCTAGGCACGCTCCCGGTGACTCGCCTCGACGTCCGCCATTGAGGAACGGGTTGCGGAAGGAGGGGCGTGGAGCAGTCTCGGGGGCGGTGGGCTGCTTAGCAGGCTCTATTCCTGTGGATGTTGACGCTGTTGGGCGGTTCGGTCGTGAACGTGAATGGGCGGTTGGGGAGGCGTCCCTTTGCATGGGGATGTGTTCTGTGGGTGTCGGGAGGCGGCAGGCCGGGGGAGCCGTCTGTATTGCGCGGGCCTTGATCGGGAACGTACTTCGTGATCGGGAACTGCGTTGTCCCGCAGACGACTGGGGGCGGATGCCAGTGGTTTGCGGGATAGGTACGTTCTGGATGGGAAACGCAGTTCTCGATTGGCGGCCGCCCGTTCCGTACCGCTGTCGAGGCGGGCCAGTGCGGGCCAGTGCCGGCCAGAAGGGGGACAGCCAGCGGCCGGTGCGGTGCTCGTCGCCTCCCGCCGCCTACCGACGCGGCGTCGCGGAAGCGCCCGCAAGTCCCGGGCGACCCGGGGCAGCCGAGCCCAACAGACTTGCACAACTGCCCCTATTCCTGCGACGGCGAGGCAGCGGCGCTGGGGACGAGTGGCGTGCGCGTGTAGAGCGCGTCGATCTCCGCCGCGAAACGCTTCTCCGCCTCGGCACGGCGCACTTTGAGAGAGGGCGTGAGCAGGCCGTTGGCCACCGTGAAGTCCGTGGGAAGCACCTTGAAGGTTCGAATCGACTCGGCCCGCGAAACCGTCTCATTGGCTCTGGCCACTGCCCGCTCCAGGGCGGCGCGCACCCTCGGGTCCTGGGCGGCGTCGACCACGGTCATCTCCTCCAGGCCGTGGGACGACAGCCACAGCGGCAGCATCTCCGCGTCCAGCGTGACGAGAGCCCCGATGCACGGCCGGTTCTCACCCACGACGAGCACCTGACTGACCAGCGGGTGGCCCCGCAGCCGGTCCTCCAGGGGAGCCGGGGCGACGTTCTTACCCCCGGCGGTTACGATGAGCTCCTTCTTGCGCCCTGTGATCCGCAGGAACCCCTCGGCGCCCTCGAAGGAACCGATGTCACCGGTGCGCAGCCAGCCGTCGGCGGTGAAGGCTTCGGCCGTGGCCTCGGGATTGTTGTGGTAACCGGTGAAGGTGCCGATGCCCCGAACCAGGATCTCCCCGTCCCCGTCGAGGCGGACCGCACAGCCGGGAAGCGGCGTGCCGACGGTACCGATCCGGGTGGCGCCTGGCAGGTTCACGGCGCAGGGCCCCATGGTCTCGGTCAGGCCGTAGCCCTCCAGGACGGTGACCCCCGCGCCGCGGTAGAAGTGCCCCAGGCGCTCGCCCAGCGGCCCGCCCCCGGAGATCACATGGGTGACCTGCCCGCCCAGGACGGAGCGCAGGGTGGAGAAGACGATCCGGTCGAAAGCCGCGCGCTGGGCCTTCAACCTGCGCGACGGTCCCTCGGGGGTGTCCAGGGCCCGTGAGTAGGCGATCGCGGTCTTAGCCGCCAGACGGAAGACTTTCTGCCTGGCGCCGGTCGCCTTGGCGTCCGCGGCGTTGTAGATTTTCTCGAAGACGCGAGGCACGGCCAGAACCGCGGTGGGTTGGAAAGAGCCCAGGTCCGCCACCAGGTTGCGCACATCGGGCACATGGCCCAGGACGCCCGAGCGCGAGCAGACGATCGCGATTTCTACGAACCGGCCGAGCACATGGGCCAGTGGCAGGAACAGCAGGAATCGGACCTCCGCCCCGCCCAGGACCTCGGGCACATGGGGGCAGACGTTGACGCACAGGTGCACCAGGTTGCCGTGGCTGAGCTCGACGCCCTTGGGACGGCCCGTGGTGCCCGACGTGTAGACGATCGTCGCCAGGGACTGCGAGGTCAGGGCCGCGCTGCGCTGGTCGAGCTCGGCGGGCTCCATACCCCGACCGGCCTCGATGAGCCCCAGGACGTCTTGGCGCTCCACGCACAGGACGCGCAGGTCCGCCAGCTCGGGCACGGTGGAGGTCAGAGCGCCGATCATCGCGGCCATGGCCTCGTTCTCCACGACCATGAGCTTCACCCCGGCGTCGGTGAGGATCCACTGGGCCTGATCGGCCGATGAGGTCTCGTAGACGGGGACCACGACGAGCCCCGCCTCCCAGGCGGCGAAGTCCAGCAGCGTCCACTCGTACGAGGTGTGAGACATGATGCCCACGGCGTCGCCTGGTTTGAGCCCCTCGGCCACCAATCCCGCGGCGACCTCGCGCACTTGGGTGCGGAAGGCGCTGGCACTCATCTCGCGCCAGCGCCGCCCTAACGGGGACTTGCGGGCGATGAGCCCGCCGTCGGGATTGCGGCGCACACGCTCGCCCAGTGCCCAGGGCGTCGTCATGCCGTCGTGGACCGGGATCAGCAGCTCGGTGGCGTGCTCGCCGGACGGGTCGGAGGAGACGGCATCGGCCGGGGAGGTGGAGGCGTCGGTCATGGTGGCAAGTATGCCCGGCCCGGACAGCCGGAGGCGTCTACTCCTGCGGTCCTTTGCGCGTGGAGCTGTAGATGTCCGCGATGACTTCGGCGTGAGCTTCCATCACCGGACCGCGCTTGACCTTCAGCGACGGCGTGAGCAGGCCATTGGCCTCGGTGAAGTCGGTCGTCAGCACCCTGAAGGCGCGAATCGACTCGGCCCGGGAGACCGCGCGGTTCGTGCGCGCCACGGCCCGGTCCAGGGCGGCGAGCACCTGCGGGTGAGTGGAGGCCTCGACGACGTCCATGGCCGGCAGTCCGTGGTTGCGTAGCCACTGGGGGAGCATCTCCTTGTCCAGCGTGATGAGCGCGGCGATGAAGGGCTCCCCGTCCCCGACGACGAGCACCTGGCTGATGAGCGGGTGCCCACGCAGCCGGTCCTCGAGCTGGGTGGGGGCGACGTTCTTGCCGCCGGCGGTGACGATGAGCTCCTTCTTGCGCCCGGTGATGCGCAGGTAGCCGTCTTCGTCGAGAGCGCCGATGTCGCCGGTGCGGAACCATCCGTCGGCCGTGAAGGACTCGGCAGTCGCCTTGGGGTTGTTGTGGTAGGTGGAGAAGACGCCCAGGCCCCGTACCTGGATCTCGTCGTCCTCGCCGATGCGGATCTCATTGCCGCACACGGGTGGGCCGACAGTGCCGATCTTGTTGAGCCAGTCGGTGTTGACACTGACCGGACCGATCGTCTCGGTCAGGCCGTAGCCCTCCAGGATGACCAGTCCCAGTCCGCGGTAGAAGTGCCCCAGGCGCTGACCCAGTGGTCCTCCACCGGAGATGATGAAACGGGCGTTGGGGCCCATGAGGGCCCGGATCTTGCGGAAGACCAGGCGGTCGGCGACCGCGTGGGCCCGGCGTAGCGCGGGGGAGGGCCCGGTGGGGGTGTCCAGGGCGCGGGAGTAGGAGATGGCGACCTTGGCGGCCCAGCGGAACAGTTTGAGCCTGGCGCCGCTGCCGGCCTTGGCGTCCGCGGCGTTGTAGATCTTCTCCAGGACGCGAGGGACGGCCAGGACGTAGGAGGGGGCGAAGGACTGCAAGTCCGGCAGGAGTGTCTTGACATCGGGGGTGTGCCCCAGCACCCCTTCTCCGGCCAGGGACAGCAGTTGGAGGCAGCGCGCGTAGACGTGGGCCAGCGGTAGGAACAGCAGGAGGCGCACATGGGTGCCCCACAGGACGCCGGGCAGGTAGCGCACCCCGTGGTAGGGAATGCCGACGGCGTTGCGGTGGGTGAGCTCCACGCCCTTGGGGCGGCCGGTCGTGCCGGAGGTGTAGATGATGGAGTAGACGTCGTCGACCCTGAGGGCGTTGGAGCGCTGGTCCACCTGCGAGGGGCTGACGCCCGAGCCGGCCTGGACGATCGTCGTGATGGCGTCGGAGTCCAGGGCGAGGACCTCCACCGTGTGCTCGATGCCGGCGACAGCGCCGCGCACGAGCTCGGCCAGGGTGCCGCTCTCGGTGATGACCAGGCACACGTCGGAGTCGGAGACGATCCACTCGACCTGCTCGGCTGAGCTCGTTTCGTAGATGGGGACCGAGATCAAGCCGGCGCGGGCGATGGCCATGTCCAGCAGGAACCAATCGTAGGAGGTATGCGCCATGATGCCGACGGCGCTGCCCGCTTTCAGCCCCATGCCGATGAGGCCGGCAGCCACATGGGCCACCTCCTCGCCGAAGGTACGGGCCGAGACCTCCTGCCAGCTGCCTGACAGAGGCGACTTGCGGGCCACGAGTGGCTTGTCGCCGCTGCGGGCGATGCGATCGGCCAGCAGCCATGGAACCGACCAGTGCGCCTCGGGCTGGAAGGGAATCTCGGTGCCGGAGACCCCGCTGGCCATGTGGCCGGGGTATCTCGGGGACCTGGTGCTGTTGCTGTGGGACGAGGGGGCACGAGAGCTCACGTGCTCATTGTGTCAGGCCGGTTGAGAGGCGGCGTTTCGTTGAGGTGAGAGAAGGAGGGGGCGGCTGTGGAGGTTTTCACAGTAGAGGCCTGACGGCCTTGCGGGGATCGTGGGGGCGGTGACGTCCGGTGGGGTGCTTCGGGATGAGAGTTCCTCTGAAGCGCGGAGGGAACGAAGATGAAACGGATTGACCGGCCGGTCACATATGTGTAACGTGAGTCTCATGCCCAAGTCGACGCGCGTCGACACTGTGGGTCCTTCCGGAACGGAGCCGGTGGGCTCCGGAACAGTTTCAAGGAGGAAACACGCATGACACCCCTACCCCGTCGTCAGTTCATCCAGGGCTCTGCCCTGGCGGCGGCGCTGGCCTCAATGGCGGCCTGCTCCACCTCCAGCGGGAACGACGACGGCCCCGTCACCTTTGAAGGCACCGGACCGATCACCTGGGTCCAGGGCAAGGACAACTCGGCCGGCAAGGTCCAGGCCAGGATCGATGAGTGGAACAAGGCCAACCCCGGCGAGGAGGTCAAGCTCATCGAGCTCTCCGCGGAGGCCGACCAGCAGCGCACGGCATTGGTCAATGCCGCCAGGATCAACTCCAACGCCTACGACGTCGTCTCCCTGGACAACGTCTGGGTCTCCGAGTTCGCCGCCAACCGGTGGGTGGTCGAGCTGCCCGAGGACGAGCTCAAGAACGACGACATCCTGGAACCTGTGTGGAAGACGGGCGTCTATAAGGACAAGCTCTTCGCCGTTCCGTTCCACACGGATGCCCCGGTGATGTTCTACCGCAAGGACTTCCTGGCGGAGGCCGGCGTCGCGGTTCCCACGACCTGGGACGAGGTCAAGGCCGCCATCGACGCGGTGCGGGCCCTGCCCGGTCACGAGAACATCGGCGGCTTCGGAGGGCAGTTCGCCAAGTACGAGGGCCTGACCTGCTGCGCCTCGGAGTTCATCCACACCGCCGGCGGGGGCTTCTACGACTCGGATAACCAAGTGATCGTCGACTCCGCCGAATCGGTCACCGGTCTGCAGTGGCTCATCGACGGCTTCTCCCAGAACTACATCCCCAAGGAGTCCCTGGAGTGGAAGGAGGAGGACGGCCGCAATGCCTTTGAGGCGGGCAACCTTCTCTTCTACCGTCAGTGGCCCTACCAGTACGCCAACAACAAGGAGGCCCTGGGGACGGAGAAGTTCGACGTCGCCGCCCTTCCGAGTATCGACGGCAAGGACTTCGTGCCGACCCTGGGCGGGCACAACTGCGCCATTACCAAGGGATCGAAGAACAAGGCCACCGCCTTGAAGTTCGTCAAGTGGTGGATCAGCGAGGACTCCGAACGCTACCAACTGGAAACTCAGACACTCGCACCGATCCTCGGGTCGCTCTACGAGGACGCCGATCTGCTGCAGAAGTTCCCCTACCTGCCGATCCTCAGGCAGAGTCTTGAGAACGCCAAGAGCCGTCCTCAGGCCGTCTATTACGGCGACGTCACCGCGAAGATCCAGGACAACATCTACCCCGCGATCCAGCAGCCGGGGAGTAAGGCGGCCAAAGACGTTATCGCTGCTCTGAGCAACGACCTGAAGAAGTTGGAGGGGTAAGGCCACGGCAACGGCCGCCGCCGCGAGTGGCGCCCCTGAGACAAACCGGTCATGTCAGCTAGGACAGTCAATAAGGACGGTCAAAGGACAGTCATGAGTACAACGACGCACTCCGAACAAGTCGTCAATCACCAGTCCAAGAGCTCCAAGGCCCAGGCCCGTCTGGCCTGGTTGCTCATCTCACCCACGGTGCTGGTGCTGACTATCGTCATTCTTATTCCCATCGCCCAGTCCCTCTACCAGTCGCTCTTCGGGCGGCCCCGGCTGGAGGATGACGGTTTCTTCTCCACCACTGAGCCCTTCGTGGGCCTGAAGAACTACACCGACATCTTCTCCAGTGCAGGCGAACGGTTCTGGGTGGCCTTCTACAACACCACCCTCTTCGGCGTGGTCACCGTGGTCCTGGAGACCATCCTGGGTGTGGCCATGGCTCTCATCATGCACAAGGCAATGAAGGGACGTGGCATCGTACGCGCCTCCATCCTCGTCCCCTGGGCGATCCCCACCGCCGTCTCCGCCATCCTGTGGGGCTGGATCTTCAACCAGAACGGTGTCGCCAACGCGATCCTGGGCCAGCACGTCATGTGGGCCTCGGGGGATCTGAGCGCCAAGATGGCCATCATCATCGCTGACGTGTGGAAGACGGCGCCCTACATCGGGCTGCTCACCCTGGCAGGGCTCCAGCTCATTCCCGACGAGGTCTACGAGGCCGCCAAGATCGACGGTGCGACCGCCTGGAAGCGCTTCACCTCCATCACCCTGCCGCTGGTCAAGCCCGCGCTCGTCGTGGCCGTGGTCTTCCGGGCCCTGGACGCCCTGCGCATGTTCGACCTGCCCTACATCCTTATCGGTCCTAGGAAGAGCAGCGTGGAGACCCTCTCCATGCTGGTCCAGGACGAGAGCTCCAACTCCCGCTTTGGCAGCGCAGCGGCATACGCCCTCATCCTGTTCCTTTACGTCTTCGTCTTCGCCATCGCCTTCCTGAAGATCACCAACACCGACCTCAGCGGCAACGACGAGGCTCGGCGCAAGCGCAATGAGCGCAAGCTGCCGGTCAGCGCCTTCTTCAAGCGCTCCGGCTCCTCGACCCCGGCCTCCCAGACGGCTACTGAAAGGAGCCAGCAGGCATGAGCACCTCCACCGCTGTACCGGTTCGCAAGACCAAGAGGGACTGGGGAAGCCTCTTCTCCTACGCCGGTATCGTCCTCATCGTCATATACTGCCTGGCGCCCTTCTACTGGATGCTGGTCTCCTCGCTGCGCCCCGACAGCGAGATCTTCGAGAACAGCTGGTGGCCCCGCCACCCCTCCTTCGAGAACTACAAGGCGGTCTTCTCCTCGAAGAACGACTTCGCCAACGGCCTCATCAACTCCCTCATCGTCTCGATCGTCGTGACGATCGTGGCACTGGCCGTGGCGACCTTCACCGCCTACGCCCTGGCACGCCTCGACTTCCGGGGCAAGGGCCTGCTCATGCTCCTCATCATCGCCACCTCGATGTTCCCGCTCGTGGCCATCATCGTGCCCCTGCTGAAGAACTTCGCCGCCTGGGGCTGGACGGACACCTACCAGGCGATGATCGTCCCGGATCTGTCCTTCTCTCTGCCGCTGGCAGTGTGGAACCTGACGAGCTTCTTCCGGCAGATGCCCCAGGAGCTCGAGCAGTCCGCCATGGTTGACGGATGCACCCCCGGCCAGGCCTTCCGCAAGGTCATCCTCCCGCTGGCCGCGCCGGGAATCTTCACCACCGCCATCATCATCTTCATCGGCGCCTGGAACGAGTTCCTCGTGGCCGTCACGATGATCATCAAACCCTCGATGCAGCCGGCCACGGTGCTGCTGTCGAAGTTCACCGGGGACTCCCAGTTCAACACGCCCTTCGGCTCCCAGATGGCGGCCGGCGTCATCATGACGCTGCCGCTGGTGCTCATGGTGCTCTTCTTCCAGCGTCGCATCGTGGCGGGTCTGGCCGCCGGCGGACTCAAGCAGTAGTGCCGGCGCGGCCAGAACCCGGATTGCTGTAGGGTTTGTCCGCCACAGGCTCTCTCTGCGGGACGGCAGCATCGCGCCGCCGTCCCGCAGAGGACGTCTGTGACTCCCGCCGGCTCGTAGGGGCATCTTTCTCTGCACGTCTCTGCTCTTCTCCTTCCTCCTTCTCTCTCACCTCGCCGCAGTGCTGCGGCCCGACCAGGACCCGCCCATGACCTCGACCGACTACCGCTCCCAGAGCCTCGCGCCGCGCACAGACACCGATGCCTGGTGGCGCGACGCCGTCATCTACCAGATCTATCCCCGCTCCTTCGCCGACGCCAACGGCGACGGGATCGGCGACATCCAGGGCATCCGCGGGCACGTCGACCACCTGGCCGCGCTCGGTATCGACGCCGTGTGGCTCTCACCCTTCTACCCCTCACCACAGGTCGACGCCGGATACGACGTCTCCGACTACTTCGATCTGGCCCTCGAGTACGGATCCCTGGAAGACCTTGACGCCCTCATCGCCGACCTCCACGAAGCCGGCATCCGCGTGATCATCGACCTGGTGCCCAACCACTCCTCCGACCAGCACGAATGGTTCCGCTCCGCCCTGGCCGCAGGCCCGGGCTCCCCCGAGCGCGACCGCTACATCTTCCGCCACAGCGACGACGGCGCCCCGAACAACTGGGGCTCGCTGTTCGGAGGCTCCGCCTGGCAGCCGGTCGAACCGCTCACCGGCCGCAGCCGGGACCGCGGTTGGTACTACCTCCACCTGTTCGCGGCCGAGCAGCCCGACTTCAACTGGTCCAACGAGGACGTCCACGAGCACTTCCGCACCTTCCTGCGCTTCTGGGTGGAGCGGGGCATCGACGGGTTCCGTGTCGATGTCGCTCACGGACTGGTCAAGGCCGAGGGTCTGCCCGATGACGACCTCGGCCCGGACCGGTGGAACGTCGTCGCCGCAGAAGACGAGGATGCTGCCGCCGCCCGTGAGAAGCTGCCCGACGTCGGCCCCGCCTTCAACCAGCCCGGGGTCCACGACATCTACCGCGAGTGGCGCAGTGTCCTGAACGAGGTCGGCACGGACATCCTCATGGTCGCCGAAGCCTGGGTACCCACCGAGGCGGATGCCGCCCTGTACGTGCGCGCAGACGAGATGAGCCAGGCCTTCAACTTCCCCTTCCTGACCGCCGGGTGGGACGCCGCTGAGCTGCGCCGCGTCATCGACGTCTCCCTGGCCGAGTACGGTGCCGTCGGGGCTCCGGCCACCTGGGTGCTGTCCAACCACGACGTCGTACGCCACGCTTCCCGCCTGGCCTACCCCGCCGACATGGACACCAACCCCGGGATCGGACCGAACGACCCCCAGCCCGACGCCGAGCTCGGCCTGGCCCGGGCGCGCGCCGCGACCCTGTTCATGCTGGGGCTGCCCGGCAGCGCCTACCTCTACCAGGGGGAGGAGCTGGGACTGCCCGAGCACACCACCATGGAGGACGAGGTTCGCCAGGACCCCTTGTGGGAGCGCACCAACCACCTCGTGCCGGGGCGCGACGGCTGCCGGGTTCCCCTGCCCTGGACTCGGGACGGGGTCTCCTACGGGTACAACACCACCGGTCGTACCTGGCTGCCCCAGCCCGAAAGGTGGGGCGACTACTCGCCTGAGGCCCAGGAAGGGCTCGAAGACTCCACCCTCGCCCTGTACCGGCGGGCCATCACCCTGCGGCGCGAGCGCCGGCTCGGGCGCGGGGCTGTGGAGTGGCTGGCGTCAGAGCCCGGAGTCCTTTTCCTGCGCAACGGAGTGACAGGTGTCGTCCTCAACACCACTGAGCATCCGGTGATGATCGAGGACACCGGCAGGCCTCTCATCATCTCTTGGCATTCTGCCGATCGGGGCGGGGCAGATGCTACGGAAACCGTCGTCCTGCCGCCCAATGGCGCCTGTTGGCTGGATCTTCCGCAAGGAGGACCTGATGGCGGCGACCCGCGCTGACGTAGCCCGAGCGGCGGGGGTGTCGCCCTCGACCGTCACCTATGTCCTGTCCGGACAGCGCTCGACGCGCTCGAGCACCCGGGAGCGGGTCATGCGGGCCGTGCGCGAGCTCGACTACCACCCCAACACCGCCGCCCGTTCTCTGGCCTCGCCGGTGCTGCGCACCGTGGGGGTACTGTTCCGACGTCAGCGCTCGACCATTGACGCCAATGACCTCGACTACGTCGACGGCATTCGCCGGGCCTTGGAACCCAGCGGACTCCAGGTCGTCATCCCGGTCATGACATCCTCGGCGCCGCTGATCGAGCTGCGCTCACTCGTGCGCTCGGGATCGCTGGGCGGTGCCATCCTCATGGATGTGTCTCAGGACGATGAGCGTGAGGCGATGCTCCTGGAGGAGAAGATCCCCACTGTTCTCATCGGATCCTCTGGCTGCACCGTCGGGGCGCCGGGCGTCGACACCGACTTCGCCCAGATGGCGCACGAAGCCGTGAAGCACCTGGCCGGGCTCGGGCACCGGCGCATCGTCGCACTCATGCGGGAGACCAGCGCCGACGACGCCCATGCGCGCCAGGACCAGGCCCAGGAGCTTCTGCGTGCCGCGGTCGACCTGGGGGTGGATGTCCTGGTGCGCCAGGTTCCGGAGCTGGCGCTGGCCGGAAGCGCGATTGTGGGAGCGGACGGACTGGTGGAGGGGCGCAGCGCCGTCGTCTCCAACAACCCTGCCGCCCTGGTGGGGCTCGCCTGTGCGGCGCAGGCCCACGGGCTGTCCATTCCCGCCGACCTGTCCGTACTCACCCTCGGGATCACGGAGTGCCACGGGCGGCAGGGAGAGGCCTTCAGCGAGTTCAGCGTGGACCGCGAGGCGATGGGAGCCGCCGCGGGCTCGCTCCTGATAGCCCGCTTGAGGGGAGAACCAGAGCCGGCAGAGCATCGCACGCTCATGCCCGTCTTCCTCAGGAACCGCGGATCCACGGTGCGCTGCCGGAGCTGAGGAGCAGACACGAAACCACCCGCATAGTTGCACGATGTGCCAGACTCAGCGGTGAGTCGATGTTGCTGAGGGATGATGGGATGGCGCCGAGTAGAACCCGCGTGGTCAACACTCTGATCGGCCTCCTGACCGTGGCCGTGGTCGGTCTGACCGTCCTTCCGTGGCTGGTCCCCAGGATTCAGGAGGCGGTGCGGGACAAACCCAACTCCGACCGGGTTCTGGCGGCGGTCAAAGAGCATCAGGCGGTGATCGACGCCGAGCGGACCGATCCCGAAGCCTCCACCGGGGCCTCCCCACCCATGCGAGCCGAAGAGACCATCCGTACCGAGCGTGATCGGCTCGCCCAGATGGGAATTCGGTGGAGGGACGTCAAGAGCGAAGTGAGACTCGTCAAGGCGGCATTCCATGACAATGGGACTGTGCGCGCTACTACGAAGGTCACGACGAGCATGATCTATGGAGACTCCTCCGATGTCGTGACTACAGAGGTGGTCCCGCATGTTCTGACTCTCACCGGTAGTGACGGAGCCGGCTACAAGGTGGTACAGGATGTCATCATCGAGCCCGAGCTGACGGGGAGCCCTCCGGACAGGGCGCACGTCGCGCGGGCGGTCACCGCTGCGTTCGGTGCGATCGCCCTGGCGGCGATGGCCCTGTCCTGGTGGAAGCGCGGCCGCACACCCCACATGTCCTTGATACCCCGCGTGTTCCCCTGGTTCAGGTTCGGTTGCGCGTTCGCGTTGGCGATCGGGCTCGCCTGGATGTTCACCGTCGACAACGCCGAGGTCGAGGACGAGTTCGGCGCCGGATCGGTGTTGTGCATGCGGGAGCGCTTCGCCACGCTCGAGTTCGGGTACTTCTCCCACGACTGCGTCGTGCAGAGCCGGATCGACGTCCTTGCAGCATTGCTGACCGCGATCGTCATCGTCATCATCGAGTACCGGATCCTGCTGGGGCAAGAGGATACACGCAAGAGCAGGATACTGAGCACCTGAGGCGCCTAGATGATGCCTTCAGGGGAGTAGAACACAAAACAATAGAGTTCTAATATATAATTACATAGGATAATTTGATGTGTTTATCTATGTGTATGTCAAGAGGGGTTGATCCCCGCTGACATCTGAAGGTGTCAAAATTACTCTAGCAGCGTCAGCGAAGTTCGATTGTTATGTGATCGAACTGAAGTCAGAAACCCACGATCATCTTAGGAGTAGCCGTGAAGTGCAGAATCGTCTCTTCCTTTGGGTTGGCGCTTGTACTCGTGTTTTCTTTGCAGAATTCTTCAAGTGCTTTGGCAGCGCAGGTTGAGCCTAGCGAGAGTGATGTCCTCGACGTCATTGTAAACTATCAGAATATAGTAGATAGTGAGTGGACTGATTCGACTGTATCTTTTAGTAGTTCTAATACTACAGATGGAGAGAGGTTGGTCCAGCATGTCCGCGATGGACTCATTGATAGTGGGATCAAAGTAACGTCCGCTAGCAGCAACGTGCGCCTTCTTGGGATGACGTACTGTGAAGGTGGAACTATGAGTGTTGATGCAGAGGTGTCGACCAGTAAGGCGTATGAGGTATCCGGATCATCGGTCGGAGAAACAACTGGTTTATCAACGGATCGTCATACATTTTTACTGTCCTGCAGCGGCGAGGGCCTTTCTGTGCTTGAGGACAATGAAGTGGATCCTATAGCGCGAGAGGTGGCAGCATCGAATGAATCACCTGAAAGTGAGGATTCTGAAGGTGCTGTTGGCTCGGGGGTGATGTCCGGAGATGATTCGGGGGCTGTGGCGGTCGCAAATGATCCTGGAGCTCAAAATGATTCTTCTTATGTTGCAGATGCGGCATCATCTCAACCTGCTGATTATACTATTGAGGATATGATGCTCAGCAAGACAAAACTTGTGAATTATGCTCTTGAATGGACGAGCTCCCCTTATGATACTGACGAAAAGTCCGGTTTTAATCCTGCGTTTCGATATGTCAGTCAAAACTGTACGAACTTTGTGTCGCAGGCATTAAATGCTGCTGGGTGGAGAACGATCTCTGGGCCAGAATTTCCGCCACTTATCCATAATTGGGATGTCTGGACCAATGACAATCCTCCATTAATTGACTTAAGAGATGATGAGGCGAAGAGAAATCCTGATACTCATAATCCTTCTATGACATGGATATTTGCCCGCCATAACTATTTTCACGTTACCGGCAGAGGTTTTACGCCTCGCTATACTGGCCTGGATGATTTGGCGCAGGGAGATATTTTGTATGTCGATTGGGATGGAGGGGATCAGATGAATCATGCCATGATAGTGACCGATGTTGTCGGACATCAGGCATTCATCTCTCAGAAGGATACAAATCGTTCCAATTTTCCGCTTGCTGAGAGTCAACTGAAAGCGAAGGAACAAGGGTGGGACCACCCGGATTGGTATCCGGTCACGCTTCCTAAGCCTTACTCCATTCCAGATGCGAATGCGTAGCTGCTAAGTCTGCGCTTTTGCTAGTTGCCTGAGTGTCACCTACCTTCTGCTTCCTGTGAGACAGCGTGGTCCCGGCCTGCTTTCAGGCCGGGACCAGCACGTGTTGTGAATGAAACTCGGCGGCTCACTTCTTCTTGGCCGGCTTGGCCGGGGCCTCACCGAGCTCGGCGGCCGTGACAGTCACCGATGCGGCTGCGTCGGCCGACTCGGAGTCCGCGGCCTGGGCGGCCTGCTCCACGGTGAAGGTGCCGGTCACCTTGGCCGCCTCGGTCAGGTCCGCACGCACCGCCTCAATAGCCTCGGCGTACTCGGGCTGGTCTGCGGCGACGGCCAGCGTCACCGAGAGGATCGGCGTCTTCTGGCTCGTCTTGGCCTCCGACTTCACCTTGCGCAGCGCCGCCAGGGCGGCCCCGGCGCGGGCGACCAGCTCGGCGTCGGCCCCGGCAGAGGCCTCACGCAGGCCGGCGGACTGCGGCCAGGCGGCCCGGTGCACCGAGCCGGTGCGGTACCAGCTCCACACCTCCTCGGTGGCGAAGGGCAGGAAGGGGGCCAGCAGGCGCACGAAGGTGTCCACCGCGATCGCCAGCGTCGCCCGCGCCGAGCGGACGGCGGCGGGCTCGTGAGAGCCGTCGAAGTCATTGGCCCGGTCCTTGACCAGCTCGATGTAGTCATCGCAGAAGGTCCAGAAGAAGGACTCGGTGACCTCCAGGGCACGGGCGTGCCCGAACTCCTCGAAGGCGGCCGTGGCGGTGTCGACGACGTCGGCCAGCGCGGCCAGGACCGCCCGGTCGATCGGCTCGCTGACCACCGAGGCGTCCAGGCAGGGGGCGGGCGCCGCGGCCACGGTGGCCTCGTCCGCGTCCCAAGGGATCCCCATGGACAGGGCGAACTTGGAGGCGTTGAGGACCTTGATGGCCAGGCGCCGGCCGATCTTGATCTGGGTCTCCTCGAAGGCCGCGTCCAGGCCCAGGCGCGCCGAGCTGGCCCAGTAGCGCACGGCGTCGGAGCCGTACTGCTCCAGCAGGCCCATGGGGGTGACGACGTTGCCCTTCGACTTGGACATCTTCTTGTGGTCGGAGTCCAGGATCCAGCCCGACAGGCCGGCGTTCCGCCACGGCAGGGCCGCGAACTCCAGGTCCGCGCGCACCACCGAGGTGAACAGCCAGGTGCGGATGATGTCCTGGCCCTGCGGGCGCAGGTCCATCGGGTAGACCCGGCCGAAGAGGTCCTCATCGGTCAGCCAGCCCGAGGCCAGCTGGGGCGACAGGGAGGAGGTGGCCCAGGTGTCCATGATGTCGAGCTCGCCGACGAAGCCGCCGGGCCTGCCGCGCTGGTCCTCGGTGTAGCCGAACGGGACGTCGGAGGAGGGGTCCACCGGCAGCTCGGACTCGTCCGGGGTCAGGACCGCGTCGTAGTCGACCTCGCCGTCGGAGCCCACCTTGTACCACAGCGGGAAGGGGACGCCGAAGAAGCGCTGGCGCGAGACCAGCCAGTCGTTGTTGAGGCCCCGCACCCAGTTCTCGTAGCGCACGCGCATGAAGTCGGGGTGGAAGTCCAGCTGGCGGCCGCGCTCGAGCAGCTCGTCGCGCAGGTCGGTGCCGGAGGCCGGGTTCGTCCACTCCTTACCGCCGTTGCGGATGTACCACTGGCGGGAGGTGACGATCTCCAGGGGCTTGTCGCCCTTCTCGAAGAAGTTCGTCTGACGCACCGTCTTGACGGGCTCGCCGCGCATCTCACCGGTCTGCGCCAGCCGGGCCACGATGGCCTCGCGGGCGGAGAAGGTGGTCTTGCCGGCCATGGCCCCGTACGCCTCGCGGCCGGCCTCGGAGGTGATCCACTCGGGTGTCTCGGTCTCGATGCGCCCGTCCTTGCGCAGGATGGCGCGCAGCGGCAGCTGCAGGTCGCGCCACCAGTCGATGTCGGTGGTGTCTCCGAAGGTGCAGCACATGGCGATACCGGCGCCCTTGTCCTTCTCCGCGGCCGGGTGGGGCAGGACCGGCACCTTGACGCCGAAGACGGGGGAGGACACCGTGGTGCCGAACAGGGGCTGGTAGCGCTCGTCATCGGGGTGGGCCACGAGGGCCACGCAGGCGGGCAGCAGCTCGGGACGGGTTGTCTCGATGCACACGTCGATGCCGTTCTCCACCGGGGCGCCGGCGGCCTCGGCCTTGGCGGCGGCCTCCTCGTCCACGATATGGAAGGCCAGACGGTGGTAGAAGCCGGGGTACTCGCGCGACTCCAGCTCGGCCTGGGCCACCGCCGTCTGGAAGGTGACGTCCCACAGGCCGGGTGCCGCCGCCTGGTAGGCCTCACCGCGCTCAAGGTTGTGCAGGAAGGCGGTCTGGGCGACCTTGCGGGCCCGCTCGCCAATGGTCTGGTAGGTGTGCGACCAGTCCACACTCAGGCCCAGGCGACGCCACAGGGCCTCGAACTGCTTCTCGTCCTCCACCGTGAGGCGCTCGCACAGCTCGACGAAGTTGCGACGCGAGACCGGCACCTGGTCGCGGGCCTTGATCGACTTGCCCTCGCCGCCGGTGTGCGGCGGGGTGAAGTCCGGGTCGTAGGGCAGGGAGGGGTCGCAGCGCACCCCGAAGTAGTTCTGGACGCGGCGCTCGGTGGGCAGGCCGTTGTCGTCCCAGCCCATGGGGTAGAACACCGCCTTGCCGCGCATGCGCTGGAAGCGGGCCACGGTGTCGGTGTGGGTGTAGGAGAAGACGTGCCCCACGTGCAGGGAGCCGGAGACCGTCGGCGGCGGGGTGTCGATGGAGAAGACCTCCGCGCGCTCGGCGCTGCGGTCGAAGGCGTAGGTTCCCTCGGACTCCCAGCGCTCGCCCCAGGTGGTCTCCAGGCCGTCGGTCGACACCTTGGCCGGCACTCGCGGGCTGTGAGGCTCGGAGGGCAGCAGACGGCTGGACGATGACGGGGTAGCGGCGGGGCTCGTGGGGGTCTCAGACATGAGGCCGATTCTGTCACGGCGCGGCCGCAGGCCTCGACACGGCCCGGTGTGAGGTCGGCAGGCCTCGGAGGTACTCGGTTGCCCCCAAAGCGCCCATCCGGGTTACGAAACGCGCACAGATTGGTACGCTTGTACCAACACGGATCGAGGGGACCCCGCAGCGGCCCCGGGCCGCAGTCGAGGAGGACGCGCATGGATGAGGAACCGGTGGAGCACAAGGACCCAGTGGCGCAGACGATGTCGGGCGTCTCCCGGAACCCCTTAGCGGAGGCTGGCAGCGAGACCGGAGGGGACGTCACCGACCGTCTGCGGGAGCTCACCGAGAGGGCAGGCGTGCTCAGCCGTAAGAACACCCACCTGGCCAACGCCCTGCGGGCGGCGCGTCAGGAGCTGGCGGCTTTGCACGAGGACGTCAAGGCCCTTCAGCTCCCGCCCCTGGCGCACGCCACGGTCCTGGCCGTGGACGCCACCGAGCGCACCGCCGATGTCTCCATCGCTGGGAGGCGCCACCGGGTGGGCGTGGGGCCTGCAGTCGTGTCCTCCTCGCTGCACCCGGGCGACGATGTCGTCCTCAACGAGCATCTCGTCATCACCGCGACCTGCCCCTCGCCCCGCTTTGGTGAGGTCGTCACCGTCAAGGAGACCTACGACGACGGCACCGTCCTGGTCCTGGCCCGCCACGACGAGGAGCAGGTCCTCACCCTCTCCACCGCCTTGACCGACCGCCGCCCCCGGGTGGGCGACGCGCTCGTGGCCGACCTGGCCGTCCGCATGGCGCTGCGCCCCGTGGTGCGCTCCGAGGTTGAGGAGCTCGTTCTGGAGGAGGTGCCCGACGTCGGATACGAGGACATCGGCGGGCTGGGCGAGCAGATCGAGCTCATCCGCGACGCCGTCGAGCTGCCCTTCCTACACCCCGACCTCTACCGCGAGCACCGGCTCACCCCACCGCGCGGCGTGCTGCTCTACGGGCCGCCCGGCTGCGGCAAGACGCTCATCGCCAAGGCGGTCGCCGCCTCCCTGAGCGCAGGCGGGCGGGGCGAGGCCTACTTCCTCAACATCAAGGGGCCCCAGCTGCTGGACAAGTACGTGGGGGAGACCGAGCGGCGCATTCGCGTCATCTTCGCCCGGGCCCGGGAGAAGGCCGCAACCGGGGTGCCCGTCGTCGTCTTCTTCGACGAGATGGACTCCCTGTTCCGCACCCGCGGTTCCGGGCGGTCCTCGGATGTGGAGACCACCGTGGTCCCGCAGATGCTCGCCGAGATCGACGGCGTCGACGAGCTCGACAACGTCGTGGTCATCGGGGCCACCAACCGCGAGGACATGATCGACCCGGCGATCCTGCGACCGGGCCGCCTGGACGTCAAGATCCGTATCGGCAGACCGGACCGGGACGGCGCCGCCGAGATCCTGGCGACCTACCTGACGCCCGACCTCCCGATCAGCGAGGAGCTCCTGGCCGCCCACGGCGGCGCGCAGGGAGCGGTGGACGCTCTCATCGAGCAGGTGGTCGAGGCCCTCTACACCCGCCGCCGCGCCACCGAGATGGTTGAGCTCACCCGCTCCGACGGGCAGGTCGAGATCCTCCACGTCGCCGACCTCGTCAGCGGCGCCATGCTCGCCAACATCGTCGACCGGGCCAAGAAGGCGGCGGTCAAGGACCTGGTCACCAGCGGGAGGCGCGGTCTGACGCAGGAGCACCTGCACCGCGCCGTCATCGAGGAGATCATGGAGAACGAGGGCCTGCCCGCCACCGTCCACCCCGACGACTGGGCCCGCGTCAGCGGGCGGCGCGGCGCCCCGGTGACCTCCATGACCGTGCTCCAGCGCCTCCGGGAGGAGTGAGACCGTGGCATCGACGAGCTCCCGGCGGACCCCCGGCCGCGAGGTGACGGTCATGGGGATGGAGACCGAGTACGGCATCCTCGGTGCTGAGCCCGAGGACGTCGTTGCGGCCTGTCTGGAGGCCGAGAGTGAGCAGGGGCGCTGCCCGGGTGTGCGCTGGGACTACTCGGGGGAGTACCCCCTGCGTGACGCCCGCGGCTTCGAGGTGGACCGCTCAGCGGTCGACCCCTCCATGCTCACCGACGTCCCTGGAGCCGCGTCCGTCGAGGGGCCCGTCCCTGGGCGCCTGCGCACCACCGTCGTCGCGCGGCTGACCGCCCAAGAGGAGGCCTGGCAGCGCGGCACCGCCACCTGCCTGTCCAGTGGCGGGCGCCTCTATGTGGACCACGGCCACCCCGAGTACGCCACCCCCGAGTGCACCGGGGCCGCGCAGGCCGCCCTGGCCGACCGGGCCGGGGACCTCCTGGTGGCCCGGGGGGCCGAGCTGTTGCGCCGTCGCGGCGTAGCGGCCCGCCTGTTCAAGAACAACGTCGACGGCAAGGGCGCCACCTACGGCACCCACGAGAACTACCTCGTGCCCCGTTCGATCGATTTCGACGACCTCACCCAGGCCCTCGTGCCCCTGCTCGTGGTCCGCCCGCTCCTGGTGGGCTCCGGTCGGGTCGGTATCGGGGCCGTGGCCCGGGGCGCCGACTTCCAGATCAGTCAGAGGGCCGACTACCTGGAGAAGGTTGTGGGCCTGGGAACCACGGTGGACCGCCCCCTGGTCAACACCCGCGACGAGCCCCACGCCGACCCCGAGCGCTGGCGGCGCCTCCACCTGGTGCCCGGTGACGCCAACTGCTTCGACACGATGACCTGGCTCAAGCTCGGTATGACCTCCCTGGTGCTCCAGGTCCTGGCCGACGGCGTCCCCGCGGCCTGGCGCCGCCTGCGCCTGGCCGACCCCGTGGCCCAGGCCCGGGAGGTCTCCCGCGACACCCGCCTTCGCGGCGCGCTCGAGCTCGCCGACGGGCGGCGCCTGAGCGCCCTGGAGATCCTGGAGCAGTACCTCGAGACGGTGCGCGGCCACCTGGGGGACCAGGGACGCGCCGCGCCGGTGCCGGCGGGCGACCCCCTGCGCCCGGACCTGTCGGCGCTGACCGACGGCGCAGACACCGACGGAGCCGAGACCGGCGCGATCCTCGCCTTCTGGCAGGCCTCGCTGCGCGAGCTCGAGACTCTGCGCGCCGGGGGCGACGGGGCAGAAGGCCTGGGAGATTCGAAAGGCCCCGCCGGGCACCTGGAGTGGGTCGCCAAGAAGCAGCTTCTGGACGCCACCGCTCGCCGCCACCCCGATGCGCACGGGCATGATGTCCTCCACGCCGTCGACCTGGCCTGGTCCGAGCTGTCTCCGGCCGGACGAGGCCTGGCCGAGCGGGTGCCCGCCGGCGTCGACGCACGCGGTGGGCTCGACGAGCAGATGGGGGAGGCGTCCCTCGCCGAGCCGCCCGCCACGACCCGGGCCTGGCTTCGCGGTAGGCTCGTGAGTGCCTTCCCCGGCCAGGTGGTCGCCGCCGGCTGGCACTCCATGGTTCTGGAGACCGGTGAGAAGGACCAGCGTCGCCTGCCCCTGACCGACCCCCTGTCCTTCACCCGCGCCACCGCGTCACCGGCCGTCGAGGGCGCCGCCGACGTCGTCGAGGTCCTGACGCGCCTGACGGGCGAGCGTCTGGACCGCCTAGCGCCGACCACCGAAGCCGTGACCGTACCCGCCACCCCGTCAGGAGAATAGATAATGAGTGAGTTCGCCCAGCCGTCCCGCAGCCGTCAGGACGACCCCGCCCCCGACGACGATCCGGGTCCGGCCCCCGCCGGACCCGCCCGGGGTCAGGGCCTGGAGTCGGTCTTGGACATGATCGACGACGTCCTGGCCGTCGACGCCCAGGAGTTCGTGCGCGGCTTCGTCCAGAAGGGTGGCCAGTGAGCGCCAGCGGCCCAGGTCCGCGCGTCACCGGCCTGGAGACCGAGTTCGGCGTCCTGTGCGCCCCCGCCGGGCCGCAGGCAGCCGCGAAGGGGGACCTGCCAGACGTGGAGCGGGCGGCGGCGCTCATCTTCCGTCACCGACCCGCCGGATACCGCAGCACCAACCTGTTCCTGCCCAACGGTGGGCGCCTCTACCTCGACATCGGTGACCACCCCGAGTACGCCACCGCCGAGTGCGTGCGCGTGCGCGACCTCATCGCCCAGGACCAGGCCGGGCGCGCGATCCTGGCCGCCATGGCGCAGCGCGCCGCCGCGAGCCTCGCTCAACGGGGAACCCCGGCCCGGCTCCACCTCCTGGCCAACAATACCGACTCGGCCGGTCACACCTACGGCTGCCACGAGAGCTACTCCGTGCCCCGCCACCTGCTCGATGACTCGCCCGGGGCCCAGGGCGTCGACGGCGGGAGCGGTGAGGCCGTCATGGCGGTGCTCACTTCCTTCCTGGCCACCCGCCCCGTCCTGGTCGGCTCCGGGCGCCCTCTGGGGGCAGGTGCCGCCAACGGGAACATGGACGGCCCGGGCGCGGGGGACGAAGAGGCGGCCTGGGGCCTGTCTCCGCGCGCCCCGCACCTCAAGACCCTGACCTCCGCCGACACGACCGGGCAGCGAGCACTGGTCAACACCCGCGACGAGCCCCACGCCGATGCCGCCCGCCTGCGCCGCCTGCACGTCACCTGCGCCGACACCACCATGGCCGAGCCGACGACGGGACTGCGCAGCGCCGTGACCCTCCTGCTCCTGGACGCCCTCGAGGCCGGGTGGGACTTCACCGACCTCTCCCTGACCGACCCGCTGGCCACGCTGTCCGCACTGGGGGAGAGCCCCTGGGGAGACGTCCCGGCCGCTACCATCGACGGCCGCCGCCTGACCGCCGTCGACATCCAGGAGGCCTTCCTGGAGCGACTCGCCTCCTACCTGGACGACGCCGGTGTGCCCGACTTCCTCCGCGGCGCCGAGCACCTGCTGGAGGACCTGGCGCCCGGCGTCATCTCCGCGCTGCGCCACCACGACGCCGGTTCCATCGACACCGAGATCGACTGGGCGATTAAGCGCCGCCTCATGCGCGCCCAGCGCGAGCGCCACCCCCGGCTGTCCGGTGAGGCGCTGGAGGCCCTGCGCTCGCGGGTGGACCTGGCCTACCACGACCTCAACGCCGAGACCGGACTCGCCCCGCGCCTGACCGCGCAAGGGGCCATGGCGCGCCTGTGCGAACCGGAGGAGATCGAGCGCGCTCACCACGTGCCCCCGATGACGCGCGCCGCCCTGCGCGGAGCTTTCGTGGCGGCCTGCCTGGAGGTGGGCGCCGACTTCTCGGTGACCTGGGAGAGCCTGCGCCTGGACTCGCCGCCCACCGCACCGGTCGACCTGTCCGACCCCCTGGCGACGGTTCATGAGGCCGCCGAGGCCCTGACCGAGCGGGTCAAGCACCTGCGCCCCGAGGAGATGCACCGCATCGACCTCGTGGGACGCGGCGGCCTGGGCGCGCCTGGTTAGGCTCCCGCGAGCCTCGCGCTGGCGTCCTTCAGCACTCATTCGTCACCCGGTTCTCTCGTCTTTTCAACGGTTAGTCCTGATCGTCCTATAGCTGCTCCGTGCCTGTTCAGCCCTTGCGGGAACCTCCGAGAAGGAGTACACACTTAGGTGTGCCTCACCAAAGCCGGTGGGGTGCTGACGAGAGGATCCGGTATGGCCGGCATAGCCAGTTCAGTCAGGACAGCAGCGACCAACCCCGCCAGTGGCAACGGTGGTGCCCGGGCGACGAACATCGCCTCGCCGCGCAACCTCATCAACGTGGGAGTCTTCACCGCCCTGTACTTCATCGCCCTGT
>ERZ773075.153-NODE-153-length-60058-cov-6.47519_pt1 | contig 60058 bp, 57 predicted proteins | sample MGYA00580614_ERZ773075 | MGnify/ENA primary metagenome ERZ773075 (study PRJEB29015, sample SAMEA2738021) | human oral metagenome | biome: human oral; feature: human-associated habitat; material: dental | place: China | collected 2043 ...
ACAGAACCCAACCGAAGAAGCCCCGGCGCCCGCAACCCCTTCCTTGCAGGCGGCTCTCCTTGCGAGAGAAAACAAAACGCTCAGACAAGCGAACTGGGCCGGTTCGCGCACGCCCCTTGAAACCGGCCTTTTCCGGCAAGCCAAACGCCCGCGCTGGCAAAGCATGAAAGCAGCCAGAAGGCCTTGCAAACCCTTCATGCCTTCACGGGGAAGTCGCTCCCATACCAATAGCAAGAGGTCCTAGTGGAACCTGCGCAGAGCGGCATTTTCACCCCTTCAAATTTGCTCCGTTTTTGATACGGTTTGGCAGCAGGCCGTCCAGGCCGCGCCTGCTGCGGGGGAGGGAGCGCCTGGCTAGCCACTGCGGCCTGTCAAACCGTCTGCGTGGGCCGGTCGGAGTGCAGGACGCCGCCCAGCGCCACTTCGATCTTGCTGCGCAGGTCGGCGGCCTTGTCGTCTTTGGGAAAGCGGATGCCAATGCCCTGCGTGCGGTTGGCCGAGGAGCGCGCGGGCGTGATCCAGGCCACTTTGCCAGCGATGGGGTAGCGCTGCGTGTCGTGCGGCAGGGTGATGAGCACGTAGATGTCATCGCCCAGGTGGTATTCACGCGTGCTGGGAATGAAGATGCCGCCTTCGGCAAAGATGGAGATGTAGGCGGCGTAGAGAGCGGCTTTTTCCTTGATGGCCAGCTGGATGACGCTGGGGCGCGGCGTGTGGAGGGAAGCGGGAACGGTGCTCATGAGATGTGAATGGCGTATCAGTTTGTTGCCTTGGCCGAGTTTAGGGCCTGCCGGGCGCTGCTGGCAAGGTATTCGAGGGTGAGGCCCGCGTTGAGCGGGTGTTCGGCGCTGCGGGCGGCTTGCGCGAGCTGGCCCCACCACTTGGCCAGCGCGGGCAGGGGCAAGGGGCGCGCGGGCAGGTCGGCGGCGGCGAAAAAGCGCGGGGGCGCGCCGGTTTGCGCGGCCATGAGATCGGCGCAAAGCTTTTGCAGGCGGGCCACGATCTCGGCCGTGGGCAGGCTGGTCAGGGCGCTGGCGTCGCCTTGGGCCAGCGCTTTGGGCAGGCGCGCCCATGCGGCAGCGGCTTGCTGGCCGTCGTCGAAGGCGGGCTTGGCTTTTCTGGCCGTGGTCCGGGCTTCGGCCTGGCTTTCGGCGCTGCGGGCCAGTTGCAAGGCGGCGGCGGGGCGCCCGCCTGCGGCTTGCAAGAGGGCGGCTGCGGCGGCTTCGTGCACGCCGCAGGCGGCCAGCCACGGCAGGGCTTCGGCGGCATCGGGCCAGCGCAGGGTGTGGGTCAGGCAGCGGCTGCGGATGGTGGGCAGCAGCAGGTGGGCGGCCTCGGTGGCGAGCACAAAGCGCATGTCGCCCGGCGGCTCTTCCAGCGTTTTGAGCAGGGCGTTGGCGGTGACGGCGTTCATGCGCTCGGCCGGGTAGATGAGCATGGCCTTGCCGCGCCCGCGCGCGCTGGTGCGCTGGGCGAATTCGATGGCGTCGCGCATGGCGTCCACACGGATTTCCTTGCTGGGCTTGCGCTTTTTCTCGTCGATTTCGGCCTGCGCCTTTTCGGGCAGGGGCCAGCCGCGCTCCAGCATGTGCGTCTCGGGCATGAGCATGACGAAATCGGCATGGGCATGCACGTGCAGGCTATGGCAGCCGGGGCACTGCCCGCAGGCGCCCTGGGACGTGGGCGCGTCGCACAGCCAGGCGGCGGCCAGCGCCAGCGCCAGCTCGAACTGCCCCAGGCCGGAGGGGCCTTGCAGCAGCCAGGCGTGGCCGGGGCGGGCCAGCAGTTCAGCGGCCTGGCGGGCAATCCACGGGGGCAGATGGGAAGAAGGCATGGGCAGTCAGTTCAGAAAAAGGAGCGGATTTGAGGGGGTGCAAAGCGGCGTTCGCGCAGTCTCCACTAGGACCTATTGCTATTGGAAAAGGAGCGAAAATCAAAGCGCCCAACCCTTGCCGCAAGGCGCAAAAGGCGGGTTCAGCCCGCTGGCCCGATCCACCCGCGCTCTTGCAGGGCGGCCAGGGCGGCGCGGCGCACGGCGGGCGCGGGCTGGGCGGCGTCGATGCGGACAAAGCGGCGGGCGTCTTCGGCCATGCGGCGGGCGTAGGCGCTGCGCACGGCTTCAAAAAAGGCCAGGGGCTGGGCTTCAAAGCGGTCGGGCAGGCGCGCGCCTTGCAGGCGGCGGGCGGCTTGCGGCGGGGGCAGGTCAAACCAGAGGGTGAGGTCGGGCCGGGGCGCCTGCCCGCAATCGGCCGGTTCGGCGCCCCTTTCGTTGTTTGCTTTGTGGCTTGCCCCGTTGTTCATCTCGCAGTGGATGAGGTCATGGCCCAGCGCGATTTGCTCCAGCTGCGCCAGCGCCTGCCATGAAACGCCCCGGCCGCCGCCCTGATAGGCGAAGGTGGCGTCGGTGAAGCGGTCGCACAGCACGGTGCGGCCTTGCGCCAGCGCGGGGGCGATGACGGCGCGCACATGGTCGCGCCGGGCGGCAAACATGAGCAGCGCCTCGGTCATGCCGTCCATTTCTTGCCCTTGCTCGAGCGCCAGGCCGCGCAGGCGCTCGGCCAGCGGCGTGCCGCCCGGCTCGCGCGTGCGCACCAGCGCGTGGCCTGCGGCCTGCAAGGCTTCGGCCAGGGCTTGGGCATGGGTGGATTTGCCCGCGCCGTCGATGCCTTCCAGCGTGATGAACAGCCCTTGTTTCATGGCGCGGCGTTTGCCGGAATGGATGCAGGCGCGGCTGCGGGCGGGCGGGCCGCCGCGTCCTTGCCCTTGTCTTTACCGCTGCCATCGCTGCTGCGGGAGCCTGGGCGCTGGTATTGATGGACCGCGCGGTTGTGCTCGCCCAGCGTCTGGCTGAAGTGGCTGCTGCCGTCGCCGCGCGCCACGAAATACAGCGCCTGCGTGCTGGCCGGCTGCACGGCGGCCATGAGGGCGGCGCGCCCCGGCATGGCGATGGGCGTGGGCGGCAGGCCCTCGCGGGTGTAGGTGTTGTAGGGGGTGTCGGTGAGCAAGTCGCGCTTTTTCAGATCGCCGTCAAAGGCTTCGCCCAGGCCGTAGATGACGGTGGGGTCGGTTTGCAGCTTCATGCCCGCTTTGAGGCGGTTGATGAACACGCCGGCCACTTGCGCGCGGTCGTCGGCATGGCCGGTTTCTTTTTCAACGATGCTGGCCAGAATGAGCGCCTCGTCTGCCGATTGCAGCGGCAGGCCCGGCGCGCGCGCGGCCCAGGCGGCTTGCAGGCGCTCTTCCATCAGCTTCAGCGCCTGGCGCAGCACGTCCAGATCGCTGCTGCCGCGCGCGTAGTGGTAGGTGTCGGGGAAAAAGCGCCCTTCCGCCGCCACGCCGGGCTGGCCCAGCGCGGCCATGATGGCCTCGGGCGTCATGGCGCGCGTGTCGCCCTTCAGGTGCGCGGCCTTGGCCAGCGCGGCGCGCATCTGGCGGAAAGTCCAGCCTTCAACGAAGGTGATGCTTTGCACGATGCGCTCGCCGCGCAGCAGCTTGCCCAGCAGCTGTCCGGGCGTCATGCCTTGCGTGATGGCGTAGTCGCCCGGCTTGATCACGCCGCGCGGCTCTTGCGGGCGTTGCCACTGCCGCCACAGCAGCGCCGCGCGGAAAAAGCCGTGCAGCAAAGGCGCCGGGGCGCGCACGCCCGCCGCCTGCGCCTGCTGCGCCGCCACCTTCAGCGAAGCGCCGGGCGGCACGCTCATCTCCACCCGGGGCGCGGCCAGCGCCAGCGGCTGCTGCGCCCACCAGGCCAGCGCGCCTGCTGCCGATGCGGCCAGCGCGGCCAGCAGCAGCAGCCATTTCAGCAGTTTCTTCAATGCCCGCACTGGCCCTACCCGAATCCTGAATCAAAACGGGCCATGATAATTCAGCGCATGACCGCCCCTGCCCCCCAGATTCCCTCTGCGCCGCCCGCCCGCCTGGCCCCGCTTTTTGCTTTTTCCGCCGAAGGCGCTTGTCCCCTGCCCATGCTCGGCGTGCTGCGCGCCAGCGGCGAAGACGCAGCCAAATTCCTGCAAGCGCAACTCACGCAAGACGTGCTTGAAATGCGCCCCGGCGGCCCCGCCCGCCTGGCTGCCTTCTGCACCCCGAAGGGGCGCATGAGCGCCAGCTTCATCATCACCCGCCCCGCCGAAAACGAATTCCTGCTGGTCTGCTCGCGCGAACTCATCGCGGGCCTGGTCAAGCGCCTGTCGCTGTTCGTGATGCGCGCCAAGGTGAAGATCACCGACGCCAGCAGCGCCATCGCCTGCCACGGCCTGATTGGCGCGGCCGCCATCGCCGCTGCCCAAACAACGATTCAGGCTGCCGCGCCTGCCGATGCGGTTTCGCCCGAAGGCCAGGCGGCAAGCGGCCTGCCGCCCTTGCCCCAGCTGGCCGAGCTGCCCCCTGCGTGCGGCCTGCCCCGCGCCCTCTGGCTGGCCCCCGCTGGCGCGAGCGCCCCGGCTGCCTCGGCCCTGTCTGAAGACGACTGGCTGGCCGCCGAAGTGCTGGCAGGCGTGGCCCGCATCACCAGCGCCACGGCAGGCGCTTTCGTGCCGCAAATGCTCAATTACGAAAGCGTGGGCGGCGTGCACTTTCACAAAGGCTGCTACCCGGGGCAGGAAGTGGTGGCCCGCAGCCAGTTTCGCGGCGTCATCAAGCGCCGCGCCTTCGTCGCCCATTGCGCCGCCGCCGTGCAGACGGGGCAGGAAATCTTCGTCGGCGGCGACGATCAGCCCGCCGGCCTGATCGCCCTGGCCGCTGCCGCGCCTGGCGGCGGCAGCCTCGTCATCGCGGGCCTGCAAATCGCCGCCGCCCTGGGCAGCGAGCCGCTGCACGCCGGCAGCCCCGGCGGCCCCCGGCTCGAGGGCCTGCACATTCCCTATGAGCTGGCGCACGATATTTGATTGGGGGTGGGGAGCCAGCCCCGGCCAGCCCATGAGCAGCCGCAGGCGCACCTGAACGGATAAAACTGCGCCTTCGGGGTGGCTCCGCCAGCCAGAACGTATCAAAAGAGGAGCAAATCCAAGGGGGCTGAAATGCCACTCTGCGCAGTTTCCACTAGGACGCAGCGCTATGGATTAAGGAGCGAAATTGCTGAACGCCCGGTTTTGGTTTTATTAACGTTCGGCCCGCGTGCAAGGTCCATGGCGGCGTCTGAAATCGGCAGGGCGCTCGGGTTCAGCGGCGTGGGCGAAAACACCCTGGCGCGCTTGGCGGGCGGCAGCTTCTTGCTCGGCATAGGGGCCTCGGCCTCGTCCATAAGACCAGGCCCAGCCTTGGCGCGCCATGCGGGCGGCCACGTCTTCACCGCCTTTGTCGCGCAGGCGCACGGTGGCAAGCGAGCGGCCCCAGCCATCGCGCGCATGGGTTTGCACGCTCACGCGCTGGTTCAGCGCCAGGGCGATGAGCGCCTGCCGTGCTTGCGCGCCACCGCTTTGGCAGCTTTCGGGCGCATCTACGCCTTGCAGGCGCAGCTTTCGAGCACGTCCGCCCGCATCGGGGCGCACCCAGAGCGTGTCGCCATCCGTCACCCACGTGACCGTGCCTTGCCAGACATCGGCTCGGGCGCAAGTGGCAGCCAGCAGCAGAAAGGCAGCGGCAAGAAAGCGAGGGAGAGAAAAAGGCAAGAGGAAAAGGCGCGGCAAAAGCATCATGGCGTGAGGCGGGCAATGAAAACATGCGCTGCAAACAACGCCCCCGCATTGTCTGAGGCCATGAGGCGCTTGCGCCCTTTGACTCATATCCGCGCCGCCCCTTTTGAAACGCTCTTCAAGAGCCTGTTCGCAATCTGTCCGTGGGCGCAAACAGCGCGGACTCGGGTGGGCTGCGGCGTTGCAAACGCCTCGCCGGGCTGCAAGACCCGCCTGCGGTTTGCGCCTGACAGTTCATCCCGGTTCCCGATCTTTTGCTCCTCACGGCCAGATCATGAACAGGTTCTAACCACTCGCCACGCTCCGCCACGCAGACAGTGGCCTTCAGACTGGCTCCTTCTGCATCAGAAACAGAAGCAAATTTGAGGGGGATCAAAATGCCGTTTCCGCTGGTTTTACCAGGACATCTTGCTATTGATACAGAAGCAAGAAAACGCCCTGCCCTCTTTTCCCTGTGCAGTCCGGCCTTGTGCATCGCTCCCTTCGTTTAGTGCGGAATCCACAGTCATCGCGGCAAGTGCGTCAGCGGCAGGTAAAAAAAGCGGGCGCATGCTGCGCCCGCGTGTCACTTTTCAGGCGGCCCGGAATCTGCGGCGGGCCGCCGTTTGCTGCCTTAGCGCCGCAAATCGGCTGGCAGCAGGCGCACGCCAGGCAGCTCGGGCCGCTGGAAGTCCATGTCGATGCCGCCTGCCGCAGCTTGCGGCAGCGGCTCTTGTGCGGCTTCGGCAGATTTGGCCGGGCAGCTTCCGGTCTGGATGTGGTGCAGCGCGGCGGCCAGCAGGCCCTCTGCCGCGTCGCCCCGCTCATGGCTCAGGTCATCCGCCACGGCGCAGGTGGGCGCAAAGCCGTCGGTGTAGCCGCCATAGCCCACTTCGTTGGCCATTTCGACTTCGATGGCGGCGATGGCCTTGCCGCAGTTCTTGCGTTCAATGAAGCCATAGGGCTTGCCGCAGGTGGTGGAGCCGATGAGCACCACTTCCACGCCAGCGCCGCGCAGGCCGTTGATGGTGGCTTCGCTGGACGAACACGTCCAGCCCGTGGCCAGCACGTACACGCGCGGCAAACTCAGCTGCGGCAGGGCGCTGCCAACAGCGTGAGTGCCGCCATCCGGATTGGCGCCCACTTGGGTGGTGAAGGGCACCACGCCCTGACGCGTGGCTTCCTGGCGCTTGTCGTTGTATTTCATGCGTACGAATGCCTTGCCTTGCACGCGGCTGCCGCCCAGCATGGAAGCCAGCGACCAGGCCTGATACATCCACCCGCCACCGTTGTAGCGCAGATCCAGCACCACGTCGCTGATGCCTTGCCGCTGCAAGGCCGCGAGGGTGTCGATGAGGCGATCCTGCCCGTTGTCAATCTCATAGGTGTTGAACTGCACGTAGCCCACCTGGCGGCCGCCCGCCTGCACCACTTTGGATAGCGGCAATGGATCTTCCACAACGTTTGCGGCGCGCAGCGTGATTTCGCGCTCGGCAGACGTTGGCGTGTCGCGCACGGTGAAGGTCACGCTCGCTCCTGTGGGCGGCCTGTACCAGGAAAGGTACGTGGCCGCCAGCACGTTCACCAGTTGCGCCCCGCGCTTGAGGCCCGCGCGCTCGGCAGGCGAATCTTTGAGCACGTAGGCCACGCGCCGGGGCTGGCTCTCCGTCCAGTACACGCCGTAAGAAGGGCCGGAAGGAGAGCGCTTTTCGTTATCTTGCAGCGTGCGGATGTAGCTGAAGCGGTCCTTGGGCTTGCCGCTGTGGTCAAGCGTTGCGATCCGCAGGCTGTTGAAATAGTCTTCCACCGTGCCGGTGACGTTGGCGGAGCTGTCACGGATTTCGCTGTACCACAGATAAATCTCGTCCATGTGCGAGCGGATGAACCGGCGCTCGCCGTCGGCCGTGCATACGTTGGCCAGGGTTTCGGAGGGCGGAAATTGCTGCGTGCCAGGCGTCGGCGTTGTTGTGGGGGTTGGCGTCGGCGTAGGCCTTGGCGTTGGTGTTGGCCTTGGTGTAGGCGTGGATGTAGGGCCTGGCGCAGGGGCGTCGCCATCGCCGCCGCCACAGGCGGCCAGCGCCACAGCCAGCACCAGCGGGCTTGCGAATCGCAATTGCATCTTTTTCTCCTTGAGTGCAAAAAAGCGACTTTAACGGCAGATTTGCCGCTTTTCATGCCAAATGCCTTGATTTCGCCAAGATTTGCAAATCATCAATCATCGTTACGAGGCGCCCTCACACTCGCCGCGCCAAGCCAGGCGTGCAGGCCATGCCGAGCAGCCCAGGCATAAGGCGGCATCGCCATCACCGCGCCTAGCTTCAACAGCGCCAAATAAGTGAAACCGCTCAGATACGTGATGACAAGAAAGGTCTGCGCGCACATGCTGGCCAGTCGTTCTCATGCGCCAGACTGCGCGGAGCTGATCCGTTGCGCTACAGCCCTGCAGATGATTTCACTGATCAGCATCAACCATGACACCAGCAGCTCCACGCTAAAAACCCGCTCCCGGCCGCTGGCGCAAAAGCTCGCGCTCTCTGCCCCAAAGCCCGGTTCCGGGCAAAAAAATGCCCCGGCCAAAGGCGCGGGGCACAAGCAGAAAAACAGAGACGCAGGCTTCACGCGCGCTTTTTGCGCCGCCGCCAGGCTGCCGCGCCGCCCAGCAGGCCGCCCAGCGCCGCCAGACTCCAGCCTTCCAGCGTGGGCACAGGCGTGGCAGCGGCAGCAGGCGCGGGGCGCCAGTCGCAGACCGATTGCGTCACGGACTGCACGCCCAGCCACATGCCGCCGCCGCCCGTGTCGTAAACAGCAAAAGCCAGCTCGTTTTCGCCCGTTTTCCACTGTTCATTCACATGGGCCCCGCCGCCCAGCGTAAAGGCCCCGGCAGGCGTCACCATCATGCGCTTGCCGTTGAGATACACGCCCACCACCCTGTCGTCCGCCCGCAGATTGGCCAGGCCATGCGCATTGGCAGGAAACTGCAATTGGTAAGTAGCCGGATTCACAGTGGCGTCCAGCTTGAAGCGATAGCGCATGTAGTACAGGTGATTGGCGGGCAGTTGCGGCTGGCCCGCCGGCAGATAGCTGCCAATGAAGATGCCCGGATAGTTCGCGTGCGGGGGAGAAAAAGTCAGGTAGCGGTCAATCTCGTGTCCATTAAAAAAGGCCCAAGTCAATGTGCTGGGTAGCGGATCGGAACCCGTTGACTGCAATGCAAAAGAAGCCGTCGCGCGCTCCCAGCGCGGCTGGTTGCCCCGGTCGGCATCTGTCGCGCTGCCATTTTTGGCTCGGGTATTGAGCTGCGCTTCAACCGTATCGGCGTTGGCGGGCCGGTTGGCGTCGCAATAAAAAGTGGGCGGTGTGCCAGGGGGCGTGATGGCGCTGGCTGGCGCTGCGACGAACAGACCGGCTAGCGCGCCCAGCGCCAGGGCGGTCTGGCATGAAATTCGGTGTTTCATGTCAATCTCCTGAAGGAAATAAAAAAACAAGAGGGAAACAAGAGGGAATATTACCTACGTTTACCTATGTTGATCAAGCCGCAAACGCAAGGTGCGCCGCCGTTTCCCCAAAATGTTTCTCAAAACCTGTTCATGATTTGGCCGTGAGGGCGCAAGTGTGTGGATCGGAATAAGCGGCAAAGCGCAAACAGCTCTTGCGACCCAGCGAGAATTTGCAGCGCCCACGAGCGCCCCAAGCCGCTTCCACGGACAGATTGCAAACAGGCTCTCAATAGTCCAGCTGCCAGTCCACGGTGATGCGGCCTGCTGCCAGGTCCACCTCGTCCACATAGGCGGAGACGAAAGGAATCAGGCGCTCTTGCGGTTTGCCGTCTGCGCCCTCAAAGGCCAGCGCCAGCGTGGTTTGCGGCCCGGCAGGCAGCAGCTCGCGCACCTGGCCCAGCGGCACGCCTTCGCGGTTGAAAACGGCCAGCCCGATCAGATCGACCCAGTAGTACTCGCCCTCGGCAGGCGTGGGAAAGGATGAGCGTGCAATGAAAATGCGCGCGCCCTTGAGCAAATCGGCGGCATCGCGGTCATCCACGCCCTGCGCGCTGGCCACCACGGCATCGCCATGCACCTTGACTTGCCGCACGGGCAGGCGCTGCGGGCCGTCGAAATGGCGCGCGCCGCGCGCGGGCGGCAGCAAAAACCAGCGTTTGGATGAAAAAAGCGCCTCTGGCGAGGCGCTGTAGGGCTGGACCTTGAACCAGCCTTTGATGCCCCAGGCGTCCTGCACGCGGCCCACTTCCACCGCGTCATCAGGCAGCTCGGCTGCTTGCAGGGGCCAGGTGGCGCCAGGCACGGCTTGCAGGCCTGTGCTCAGGCGGCGGGCTGGGCCTTGGCAGCCTGGCGGGCCAGGCGCTCGACGGTGGGAGAAGCCTGCGCGCCCACGCTCTTCCAGTACGTCAGGCGGTCTTGCGCCAGGCGCAAGCCCTCTTCGCCTTCAACGGCGCGGGGGTTGTAAAAGCCAATGCGCTCGATGAAGCGGCCATCGCGGCGCACGCGCTTGTCAGCCACGACGATGCTGTAGAAGGGGCGGGCCTTGGAGCCACCACGGGAAAGACGGATAACGACCATTGAAAATTTGCCTTGAAAAGGTGTTGCGGCGCGCGGCCCGTGGGGTCATTGGGCCAGGCTCCGCGAGGGGACTTCTCCGGCCCGCGAGACACACGACATGACCACCCGGCCAGCGGCGAACCGAAAAACGGCGGATTATATGAGGCGCGCTTCTCCTTCGCGCGGGCTGCTGCCATCGCGGCGCAGTCACAATCCGGGCTTTTGCTTTTGCCCTTCGCTTCAGGCTTTCGCGCCTCTCCCCCTTCTTTTCTTTCACATCCGCCATGCAGCGCGACTACGCTCCCGCACCGCCTCCGCAAGACATCACCGTCCACACCGCCTCCCGCGTGCTGGAGTTGCGCTACGCCAGCGGCCAGACGCTGCGCATTCCCTTTGAGCTGCTGCGCGTGTATTCGCCTTCGGCGCAAGTCAAGGGCCACGGGCCGGGGCAGGAGGTGCTGCAAACCGGCAAGCGCGACGTGCTTATCACCGGCATGGCCCCCGTGGGCCACTACGCCATCCAGCCCACGTTTTCAGACGGGCACGACAGCGGCATCTACACCTGGGACTACCTCTACTTTCTTGGCTCGCGCCAGCAGGCGCTGTGGCAGGAATACGAGCAGCGCCTGGCCGCCGCTGGCGCGCACCGCGACGACGCCATGCCCGAAACGGCGGGCCGCAGCTGCGGCAGCCACTGAAATTCCTCTTCACTCAAACAGAAAGCCCCTCATGGCCAGCACCCATTTCGGTTACGAATCCGTTGATGAAGCCGACAAGGCCCGCCGCGTGCGCGGCGTCTTTGACTCCGTCGCCAGCAAATACGACCTCATGAATGACCTCATGTCCGGCGGCCTGCACCGGCTCTGGAAGGCTTACGCCGTCATGGTGGCCAACGTGCAGCCCGGCCAGCGCGTGCTCGACATCGCGGGCGGCACGGGCGATCTGGCGCGCGCCTTCGCCAAAAAGGCGGGTGATGGCGGGCAAGTCGTGCTCACCGACATCAACGAAGCCATGCTCCGCACGGGGCGCGACCGCCTGCTCGACGCCGGTCTGGCCCTGCCCACCGTGGCGTGCGACGCCGAAGCGCTGCCTTTTGCCAGCGGCCAGTTCGACCTCGTCAGCGTCGCTTTCGGGCTGCGCAACATGACGCACAAAGACCGCGCCCTGCGCGAAATGGCCCGCGTGCTCAAACCCGGCGGGCGGCTGCTCGTGCTGGAGTTCTCGCAAGTGGCCCCGCCGCTGCGCAAGCTCTATGACCTGTACTCCTTCAACGTGCTGCCCCGCCTGGGCAAGCTCGTCACGGGCGACGAAGCCAGCTACCGCTACCTAGCCGAATCCATCCGCATGCACCCCGCGCAAGAAGAACTCAAATCGCTCATGAAGGAATGCGGCTTCGGCCACGTGGACTACCACAACATGACCGGCGGCGTGGTGGCCCTGCACGTGGGCGTCAAGTGTGAATAAGCCTATCTTTTTGCTCCTGAACTCATAGCATGAAGTCCTGGTTGAAACTGCGCGGAAACCATTTTTGACTCCCTTGAATTTGCTCCGCTTTTTAATGATGGAGCCGGGAGCTGTCCGCCGCCATGTCGCTCAAAAGCCTGCCCCCTGACGCCCGCCCGCGCGAAAAGCTCCTGGCGCGCGGCCCCGCCGCCCTGGGCGACGCCGAGCTGCTCGCCATCTTGCTGCGCACCGGCACCGCCGGGCGCGGCGTGCTGCAAATGGCGCAGGAAGTGCTCAGCGCCTTTGGCGGCCTGCACGGCCTGCTTCAGGCCAGCGGCGAAGACCTGCGGCGCATCAAAGGCCTGGGCGGCAGCGCCAAGCGCGCCGAACTGCTGGCCGTGCTGGAGCTGGCCCGCCGCGCCCTGGCCGGGCAGTTGCGCCAGCGCCCCGTGTTGCAACACCCCGCCACCGTGCGCGACTACCTCCAGCTGCACCTGGCCAGCCGCCCGCAAGAAATCTTCGCCGTGCTGTTTCTTGATGCGCAGCTGCACCTCATCGCCTTTGAAGAAATGTTCCAGGGCACGCTCACGCGCAGCAGCGTCTATCCGCGCGAAGTCGTGCGCCGCGCCCTGCACCACAACGCCGACGCGCTCATCCTCGCCCACAACCACCCCAGCGGCCACGTGCAGCCTTCGGCGGCAGACGAAGCCATCACCCGCGAACTCACGGCCGCCCTAGGCCTGATCGACGTGCGCGTGATCGACCACTGGATCGTCGGCCCCGGCGGCGCGGCCTGCTCGCTGGCCGAGCGCGGCTTTTTTCTGGCCTGAAAGCCCGGCATGAAAGCCCGCAGCCTGAAAGAGCTGAAAAAACTGCGCCAGCAATTTGCCGCCGCCCAGGCGCAGGCAGCGAAAGAGGCGCAAGCAGCCCAAACGCGCCAGCAAGCCCAGGCCCGCCAGCGGCAAAGCGACCACGCCCTTTTCTTGCGCGCCATCGGCGCCGTGCAGCCGCTCAAAGCCAGCGCCCGGCATGAAAAAGCCGGCCAGGCCGCGCGCCCCGCCCCGCTGCCCCGCCAGCGCCAGCAAGACGAGCGCGCCGCCCTGCGCGAAACCCTGTCCGACGAATTCGACGCCAGCACCCTGCTGCACGTGGACGAACACCTGAGCTATCTGCGAGCTGGCATCGGCCCCGACGTGCCCGCCCGCCTGCGCCGTGGCCAGTGGGCCGTGCAGCGCCAGATTGACCTGCACGGCCTGCGCGTGGACCAGGCCCGCCAGGCGCTGGCCGCCTTCATCGCCGCCGCCTGCCGCAGCGGCGTGCGCTGCGTGCGCGTGGTGCACGGCAAAGGCCACGGCTCGCCCGGCAAAACCTCCGTGCTGCGCGCCAAGGTGCCCGGCTGGCTCATCCAAAAACATGAAGTGCTCGCCTTCGTGCAGGCCCGCCCGCCTGACGGCGGCGCCGGCGCGCTGCTGGTGCTGCTGCGCGCGGCGTGATAGACGCCGCCCGCGCAACCCGCGCGCAGGCGCAGGCCATGATGAATCCACTCCGCCATTTCGCTCCTTTATCAATAGCATGAGGTCCTAGTGGAAATTGCGCTGAACGGTATTTTCAGCCCATCAAATTTGCTCCTGTTTCTGACATTCGTCCTGTAGCCGCCCGCCAGCGCTGTCACCCGGGGCGCTAGCTGGGCTGCACTAGGGCCTGTTGAGAATTACCAAGACTGAATCACACGCTTGTCCGTGCTTCTTCGCCCTGCTTCGCCAGGCTTGCCCAGGCAGTGCGGGACCATCAGTGCCCACTGCTTGTCGCTCATGCTCTTCTTTCCATGGCGGGATTGCTGCACAAAAGCAGGATTCTCAAAAGGCCCAAGGACATGGGGCTGGCCCAGAAAATGAGCGCAGCGGATCGCGCTATGAACAGGCTCCTACTTCAGACTGCGCGTGGCGCGCTGGCAGATGCGGCGGGTGGCAGCGGCGTCGCTCGACTCCAGCCACTGGGCGCAAAGGGCGCGCACCCAGGCGGGCTGGTCTTTGGCTGCATCGTTGAGCCAGTTGCTGACGGAATCCTGCACGTAGGCGCTAGGGTCGGCGCGCAGGGGCGCAAGCAAAGGCAGAGCGCGGGCCGGGTCGGCCTTGAGTGCGGCAATGTGCGCGCACCACACGCCGCGCGGGCGCAGGGCTTCGCTGGCAAAGCGGCGCAGGCGCTCGGAAGGGCTGGCAGTCCATTCGGTCAGCAGGGCAATGGCCGCGTCCAGCTCGCGGGCGAGGTGGGGGCGCTGCGCCAGCCAGGCCCATTCGCGCACGCCAAAGTGCGGGTCATCGGCCAGGGAGCGTGTGGCTTGCAGGCGCTCGCGCAGCGGCAGCTCTTGCGCACCGATGGCAAAGCAGGCCCAGCCGCGCACGGTGTCGCTGGCGTGCGCCTGGCAGGCAGAGACGGCGCCGGGGCCCAGCGCTTGCAGCAGCAACGCGCCCATGCGCGCCATGCGCGCGGCAATGCCCAGCTGACAGGCGGCGCGCGCCTGTTCATCCACGGCGGCGGGCAAGCCGGGAAAGGCGGCGCGCAACAGGCGGGCCTGGTCGATGGCCAGAATTTCAGGCAGCGTGGCGCTGGCGATGCGGCCTTCATTGAGGGCTGCGAGCGTTTCCGGCGGCAGATCGGCGGCGCGGCGTGCGCCTTTGCGGGGAGCGGGAGCAGTCATGGCTGGGTCAGAAAGTGGTCAGGCAGCTAGCTTATCCAGCGGGCTGACCAAGTGTTGGCGCTTGTCTGGCATGCGTGGAGCGGCACAAGAGGCGATCCAGCGGCTGTGCTCGTCAAAAACCGCCTGGCCAACACGCACCTCCTATGGAGCGGAATCAATGTGCTGGAGGCGGCGGCCGCTGCTATCGGCTTGGCGTTCGATAAGGGCCTGCGCTCCAAGGCAACCAGCAGACCGGTGACAGGGGCGCAGCTCACGCCCGCTTGTTCAGCCGGTTGGTGCAGGGCAGCCCTTCTGGCTGCGCGCATTCAACAGAAAAACAGCATGAAGTCCCCTTCGGAGAGGCCGCACGCCCAGCCGTGTGGCGCGGCCGCCCTTCAGCACGGCGACCAGCGAAAACACATGCAGGACAAACTCTTAAAGGGCATTCCTGCCATGCCCCAGCCTCACACCGCAGTCGGATCAGCCCCATGCGACACAGCCAGCAATGAAGCGCCTCCCGCAGTCCGGCCTGCTGAATCACACCAGAAACAAGAGCGAATTCAAGGGTATCGAAATGCCATTCTGCGCAGATTCCACTAGGACATCATGCTATAGATAGCAGAGCAAAAAACGCAGTGCCTACACCCTGTCCATTCGTTGCCTGCGCCCTGCTCCTCGTGCAGGCCGGAGTGTGAACAGCTCGCAAGAAACGAAAGCCAGCCAGCGCGCAGCAAACCCGCGCGCCATTTTTCGCGGATGCCCATGAACAAAAGGCGGCTTTGCAGGCGGTCAGCGCGCTTGCTGATCGCGTTTTCTGGCTGCGTTTCCCGGCCACGGGCAGGCTCCAGACTGCGCCGTTTTTCACGGAATCAGGCAGCAAGCGCGCCACTTCCCTACCCAAGGGCCACTCTTTGAGGCATCATGCAAATACGCTTTTTCATGGTTTGAATTTCGTGCCCGTGCAAAGCCGCTTTCCTGAAGCACAGCCTCAGCTTTCCGCTCCTTGCTTGGCCTTAAAAAGAAATCACGGCACGAAGCGCGCCAGCTTGCAGCACCTCCGGTGTTCTGCCAAGCTGGCCTGATGTGCGCGTTGAGAAACGCGCCATCCCCTGCAGGCGCCGGACGCATGCGCCGTAGGCGTTATCCGATCGGGAACCGCTTTGCCAAATTCAAGGAGTTCAGGCGTGGAGCCGTGCGGCGACCGCCGTCAAGCGGGGCAGAAGGCGCTGACTACCATCAGCGCCTTCTTTTTTCGCGCGCAGGCAGGCTCTGCGCGTTCTGCTTCCGGCTTGTTTTTTTCACACGTGATTTCTCTTCAAAACCTGACTTTGCGCCGTGGCGCCAAAGTGCTGCTCGACGGAGCCAGCGCCACCATTCACCCCGGCGAAAAAGTGGCCCTGGTGGGCCGCAATGGCGCGGGCAAATCCACCCTGTTTGCGCTGCTGGGCGGCGCGCTGCATGAAGACGGGGGCGACTTTTCCATGCCCGCCCACTGGCGCATCGCGCAAGTGGCGCAGCACATGCCCGAAACCGGCGAAGCGGCCACCGCCTTTGTGCTGGCGGGCGATGAACGCCTGACACGCCTGCGCGCCCAGCTGGCGCAAGCCGAAGCGGCAGGCTGGCCGGCATGCGCGGCCTCATGGCCAAGCCGAAGCGGCAGGCGAAGGCATGGCCATCGCCCAGCTGCATGCCGATTTGCAAGACGCCGGCGCGCACGACGCCACGGCGCGCGCGCAGGCGCTCATCCTCGGGCTGGGCTTCAAACCCAGCCAATTGCAGCAGCCCGTGAGCAGCTTCTCGGGCGGCTGGCGCATGCGGCTGCAACTGGCGCGCGCGCTCATGGCCCCGTCTGATTTGCTGCTGCTGGACGAACCCACCAACCACCTGGACCTGGACGCGCTGGTGTGGCTGGAAGGATGGCTGGCGCGCTACGCCGGCACGCTCATCGTCATCAGCCACGACCGCGACTTTCTGGACGCCGTCACGCAAGCCACGCTGCACATCGAACACGGCCAGCTCACCCGCTACGGCGGCAGCTACAGCACCTTTGAAGAACTGCGCGCCCAGCAACTGGCCCTGCAACAAGCCGCCTGGGCCAAACAGCAGGAAAAGCGCGCGCACCTGCAAAAGTTCATCGACCGCTTCAAGGCCAAAGCCACCAAGGCGCGGCAGGCGCAAAGCCGCGTCAAGGCGCTGGAGCGCATGGAAAAAATCGCCCCCGTGCTGGCCGAAAGCGAATTGCAATTCAGCTTTCGCGAACCGCCCGCGCTGCCCAACCCCATGCTCGCCATCAAGGAAGCCGCCTTCGGCTACCGCAGCGATGCGGGCGACAAACTCATCTTGCAAGGTGTCAGCCGCACCGTGCTGGCAGGCCAGCGCATCGGCATCCTGGGCGCCAACGGGCAAGGCAAATCCACCTTCGTCAAAACCATCGCGCACCAGCTGCCCCTGCTGGCAGGGCGCGTCACCGAAGGCAAGGGCCTTGCCATCGGCTACTTCGCCCAGCAAGAGCTGGACGTGCTGCACCCGCAAAGCACGCCGCTGGAACACATGGTGCGCCTGGCGCGCGAAACCGGCCGCGAAAACGCCGAAGAAGCGCGCGAACAGCCGCTGCGCAACTTTCTGGGCGGCTTCAACTTCGCGGGCGACATGGCCGCGCAGCCCGTGGGCCAGTTCTCCGGCGGCGAAAAAGCGCGGCTGGTGCTGGCCATGCTGGTCTGGCAGTGCCCCAACCTGCTGCTGCTGGACGAACCCACCAACCACCTGGACCTGGCCACGCGCGAAGCCCTGGCCGTGGCCCTGAACAGCTTTGAAGGCACGCTCATGCTCGTCAGCCACGACCGCGCGCTCTTGCGCAGCGTGTGCGACGAGTTCTGGCTGGTTGCGCGCGGCCATGTGCAGCCGTTTGAAGGCGACTTGCGCGACTACCAGCGCTACCTGCTGGACGAAGCCAAACGCCAGCGCGAAGCCGCCGCCCAAGAAGCATCCGCCGCCGCCCCCAAAACCGGCCCGCTGGCGGCCAACAGCAGCATCAACCCCGCCGAACAGCGCCGCCAGCAAGCCCGCCTGCGCGCCCAGCTGGCCGAAAAAACCAAACCGCTCAAGCGCCAGCTGGCCGCCGCCGACGCACGCATGGCCGCCATTGCCACACGCCGCACCGAACTCGAAACCCAACTGGCCACCCCGCAGCCGCCCGCCGCCATTGCCGACGCAGGCCGCGAACTCAAAGCCCTTGAAAATGAAATGGCCGCGCTGGAAGAGCAATGGCTTGAGCTTTCCACGCAAATTGAAGAAATTGAAAATGGGCAGGCGTGACAGCTCCGGTTTTTCAGGCCCTCATCTTGCGAAAAGACAAATGAAAAGGTATAGCCCGGCTGCATCTGGAACAATTTTCGCGTTCAGGAAATTGAGAAAACCACCAAAACAGGATCATCAGGCATGGCTTCGGCAATTGCTGGAACCCATATTTCCGTTCCTGTGGAAGGCCATTTTGGGAACCGGTGGACTGATTTTGCTCCTGTTTTTCATGTAAATCGGATTCATGCCGGAAATGGGCCTTGCCGATGCCACGGCCATGATGGTTGCCATCGCATTGAGCGGTCTGGTTTTTGTTGTGCCTGCCGGAGCTGCGATGTTTCCTGCCATCATGCTTTCATATGAGCCGGAAATAAAAAACAGTTTCAAGACTAAAGAAATCAAGCGCTGGAAAGTTTTCTTCAAAAATCCTGCTTGTTTCTTTATCTGGAATACATTTTTATTCTTGTTGTTGTTTTTATTCCTGTTGTGGTTGGCAAGCGAGCCTCATTCCAGCCATAAGGAAGGCTGGACGGTGGCGATTATTTATGCTTTGTATATAGCTGCCGCATTCTTTTCTTCTTTTGCCAGGATTGATCCTGGTTCCATGCACAAGATGATAAGAGCAACCCATCTGCACATACGGCATTTCTTCGTGAACAAGAAATCGAAAAAAGACAGAAAGAAACGATTGCTTTTTCTTGTCAAAAAATACAATAGTCAGGCTTTCGCCGCCCTGAAGGCTAAATTCATGCCTGTTTTCATCGATGCTGTCGCATGGTCATTTTGTCCGCTCTTTCTGTTTGTTTTATTCTATAGTTATGAAGGATTCCGTCAGGATACATGGCTGGTAATTTTTCTGTTGGCATCATGGTTTATGATCTCATACTCAATCAGTTATATTATTATCGTTTATGATGGCAAACAGAAAAATGTTTTATATTCTATTGGAGCTTTCTTTTCCATTCTAATGTTATTAACCATGACGGGCAGTATAACCAAGATTCCATCTGCGGCCATCAGACTGATTGGCCTTGGGGCCATTCCAAATGTCAGTGTTTCCCTGAAAGATGAAGGTTGCGCCACATTCAATGCCATTCCAATGCCCGCCGGACAAAATCTACTTTGTCAGGGGAATATCGTGCGCTCCGTTTACCTGAAATCCAGAATCGCCTCACCCTATGTTTTCGAGGTGGAAGGAAGGGATAATCTGGCATGGAGAATCACCATCCCGAAGGAACAGGTTATTTCTTTGATGATTCCAGATCAACGAGGCGGTGGCAAACGCAGCGGCGAACCCGCCCAAGGCTCTCAATGAGCATTCAGAAACCTGTGCTGGCGCGCCTGCGAGCCTTGTTGAAGGCGCTGGCTTCTGAATGACTTGCCAGCCCTTCATCCAGAAAGCGGCGGCCCGCTTCCGTTATGCCGCACGAAAGCGGGCCGCTGCTGTTCGGGTCGCAATAAAAACAGGAGCGAATTCAGGGGGCGTCAAATACCCTTCAGCGCGCTATTCACTAGGACGTATTGCTATGGATAAAGGAGCGAAATAGCGTGGCGTATCCAGCCTTGCCATTTCGCTTCTTGCATTTGCTGGCCCGTGTCTTGCGTTTCATCCGGGCCGGGCCTCTTATGGCCAAGCCGGGCGCTCAGTGATCATGGCCGCCGCCTGCGGCTTCAAACGTGAGGGTGAACAAGGTGATGTCCTTGTCGGCCTTTTTCGGATCGGGGTAGGCCACGGCGTGATTGACGCTGATGACATTCAGGCCGCTGCGGGCCACGGTGAGCGTGGCGCGGCCCTGGGCGTCGGTGGTGGCTTTCTGGGCTTCGTGGTCGAAGGCGTTGCTGGTGACTTTGGCATCGGCCAAGGGCTGGCCCCGGTAGAGCACCTGCACGGGCAGTTTTTCACCGGGCAGCAGTTTGGCGGGGTTGGTCTCGGGCACGATTTCCAGCTCGTAGCCCAGTTTGGTGACTGGCTCGCGCTTGTTCAGGTAGGCGGCGGAAAAGCCCCGGGCGTGCATGGAGCGTTCGGCGTCAGCCGGGTTGGGCAGCTGGTCTTTGGCCAGGTTGTGCCATTTGCCGTCTTTGGTTTTGCTCCAGATGCCGCCTTCCTTGGTGAAGGTCAGCAGGCCGGGCGCTTCGGCCTTGAGCGTGGCAAAGCGCTGGGAGTAGTGGCGCACGATGGCGACTTCTTCCGGCTTGCCGTTTTTGTAGGCGCGCGCTTCGTTGATGGTGATGGGGTCGTAGGGGTCGGTGTCTGATTCTTCGTGCCCGTACATCACGGTGGGCTGGCCGTGGATGCGGGCCAGCCAGATTTCATGCGCCTGCGCGGCCGCCGGGGCAAGCAGGCTGCCAGCCAGGGCCAGCAACAGGGCGTTCAGATGGCGTTGTTTCATGAGACTTCTCCTGATGGTGCAAAGTGAAAAGGGTTGATTGTTGGGCTTTGTTGCGAAAAATTCGCGTTTGTTATTATTCCACGCTTGATTTTTCCGGAGTTTCGCCATGTCCCGTTTTCCGTTTTCCGCTTGTCTGGCCGCCGCTTTGCTGCTGGCGGGCGCTGCCGCGCAGGCGCATTCAGTCAAGTTCAAGTGCCAGGCCGATGGCGCGCAGCATGTGCTGTGCACAGGCGGTTTTTCAGACGGCAGCGACGCCAAGGGCGTGGAAATCCGCGTGATGTCGTACGAAGACAAGGTGCTGCTCAAGGGCGCGCTGGATGACAAGTCGCAAATCCGCTTCGAGCGCCCGAAGCAGGATTTTTTTGTGCAGTTTGACGGCGGCGAGGGCCACTCCGCCGAGGTGGATCACGCCGACATCCGATGAGCGAAGCCGCCACGCAAGCGCCCCTGCCGCCCTCGCCGCCTGCCGCCGGGGCGGCTGCGCTGCCTGCGGGCTGCGTGCAGCAGGTCATGCCAGCCGGGGCGGGGCGCGAAACGCGCTGGGTGCTCGTGACGGTGGCGCTGGTGCTGGCGCTGTCGGCCACGGTAGCGGTTTGGCAGCGGCACATGCAGACCGAAATGGCCTTGCAGGCGCACCAGATTGACCTGGCCACGGGCCTGACGGCAGCCGAGCAAGGCATCTACACCGATTTGCAGGCCGTGCACGACGAGTGGCGCGCCGAAGGCCGCCCGCTGCCGCCGCCCGCGCCCGATGTCTGGGCCAGCGATGGCTGGCCGCCTTTCGAGCAAGACCTGGCGGCGCAGCGCCGGGGCGCCCGCCAGTGGCGCGTGGTGCAGGCCGAAGGGCGCTACGCCTATCTGGGCGAGCCGGATGAAGCGCAGAGCAGCGGGCCAGGCGAACAAGGCGGCCAGGCCGCCCGCCTCATGCTCTGGCGCCTGCCCGCCGCGCAAGACGCCGAGGCCCGCTTTGATGTCTGGCTGCGCACGGCTTCCGGCCCGGCCCGCGCGGCAGAGGCCTTGCCCGGCCTGCACGATGACGATTTGGCGGCCCACGGCTGGCGGCAAGTGGCCGCGCACCTGGATGACGTCAAGCCCAAAGACCAGCACTGAAACACCGAAATACAGGCGCCGAACATGACTTCCCCTCTTTCCGAACCTTCCGAACGCACCGCCTTTTTCAGCCGCCGGGCGGCCCTGATGGCGCTGGGCACGCTGCCCGGCAGCGCGCTGCCCCCGGGCCGCATCCGCGCAGCGGATGCGGCCCCAAAGCTCAAGGTCGGCATCACGCTGCACCCCTACTACAGCTTTGTGGCCAACATCGTGGGCGACCGCGCCGAAGTGATGCCCTTCATTGACGCGGGCTTCAACCCCCATGCCTACGAGCCGCGCTCTGAAGACATCAAGCGCATCGGCCAGATGGATGTGGCCGTGCTCAACGACGTGGGGCACGACGACTTTGCCCGCCGCATGATTGCCGCCAGCGAAAAACCCCATCTGCCCGTCATCAACGCCAATGCCGATGTGCCGCTGCTGTCCACCATGGCGCTGGGCACGCCGCAAGGGCGGGCGGTGAACCCGCACACCTTCATCTCCATCAGCGCCTCCATGCTGCAAGTGGGCACCATCGCGCGCGGGCTGGGCAAGATTTCGCCCGAAAACGCGCCGTTTTTTGAAGACAACGCCCGCGCCTACAACAAGCGCCTGCGCAAGCTGCGCGCCCAGGCGCTGGCCAAGGTGAAAGAAGGGCCGGATGCCAATTTCCGCGTGGCCACCATTCACGGCGCTTATGACTACCTGCTGCGCGAATTCGGGCTGGAAGTCAGCGCCGTGGTAGAGCCTGCGCACGGCATGGAACCCAGCGCCGCGCAGCTCAAAAGCATGGTGGACCGCCTGCGCTCGCAAAACATCCGCGTGCTCTTTGCCGAGCAAGACAACCCCACGGGTTTTGTGCAAACGCTGGTGCGCGAGACGGGCGTGCGCGTCTATCCGCTCACCCACATCTCGCACGGCCCCTACACGGCCGACAAGTTCGAGAAAGACATGGCCTTCAATCTGGATGCCGTGGTGCGCGCCATTGAAGAGTCGCGGAAAGCGCGCGCATGAGCGCCGCCCCCGCCCGCTCCAGCCCCGGCTTCGTCCCCGGCCCGGCCCTGCGCTTGCAGGGCGTGAACCTGCAACTGGGCGCCACGCGCATCCTGCAAGACATGAACTGGCAGGTGAACGCGGGTGAAATCCACGCCCTCGTCGGCCCCAATGGCTGCGGCAAAAGCAGCCTGATGAAAACCGTGCTGGGCATGATGCCGCACACCGGCCAAATCACCCTGCACTGGCCGCTGCCCGCGCCGGGCGTGCTGGCCTACGTGCCCCAGGCCATCGAGGCCGACCGCACGCTGCCCATGACGGTGCAAGACTTCATGGGCTGCATGCTCCAGCAGCAGCGCCCGCTGTATCTGGGCCTGCGCCGCGCCGTACGCGAGCGCATCCTGCAAGGGCTGGAGCGCGTGGGCATGGCGCACAAGGCCAGCCGCCGCATGGGCGACCTCTCCGGCGGCGAGCGCCAGCGCGTGCTGCTGGCCCAAAGCCTGCTGCCGCCCGCGCAATTCGTGCTGCTGGACGAACCCATGGCCGCGCTCGACCGCGCGGGCATGCAAGTCTTTGAATCGCTGCTGGCCCAATGGCGGCAAAGCCGCGCCACCGTGCTGTGGGTAGAGCACGACCTGGCCGCCGTGCGCCGCCTGGCCGACCGCGTCACGGCCCTCAGCCGGGGCCGCCTGCTCTGGACGCGCGAGCCGGCCGCGCTGGGCGACGCAGACATGCTCTTGCAGCTTTTCGCCCACACGGCCAGCCCCGAAAACGCTGCACCCGAAAACGCCCGCCCGGAACCTCAACAGGAGCACGCCGCATGAGCACCGCCGCCCCTTCGCTGCTGGACAGCCTGCACCAGTTCATGCAATCCGGCGTGGCCGCCGGCTGGCTGCCCGCCATGCTGCAATACGGCTTCGTCATCAACGCCCTCGTGGCCGGCCTGCTGCTGGGGCCGCTGCTGGGCGGGCTGGGCACGCTGGTCGTCGTCAAGCGTTTTGCCTTCTTTTCGGAAGCCGTGGGCCACGCCGCGCTCACCGGCACGGCCATCGGCATTCTGATGGGCGAACCCATCGCCAGCCCCTACGGCAGCCTGTTCGGCTTTTGCATCCTGTTCGGGCTGCTGCTCAATTACCTGCGCGGGCGCACGGGCCTGTCGCCCGACACGCTCATCGGCGTGTTTCTGGCCGTCTCGCTCGCGCTCGGCTCCAGCCTGCTGATGGTGCTGGCCGCGCGCATCAACATCCACATTCTGGAAAACGTGCTCTTTGGCTCCGTGCTCACCGTCAATGGCCGCGATCTGGCCGTGCTCGCCATCGTCACCGCCTTCACCCTGGCGGCGCTGCACCGCACCTACAACCGCGCCATGCTCGCCAGCTTTCACGCCCCGCTGGCGCAAGCGCGCAAGCTGCCCGTGCAGTGGCTGGACTACGTGTTCGTCATGCTCGTCACGCTCATCACCGTGGCCGCCGTCAAGGTCATCGGCGCGCTGCTCGTGGGGGCGCTGCTGGTCATACCCGCCGCCACGGCGCGGCTGCTGGCTGGCTCCATGCGCAGCTTTTTCTGGCTCACCGTCATCTTCGCCACCGTCTGCACGCTCACCGGCATTGCCGTGCCCGTGGCGCTGGACATTCCCGTGCCTTCGGGCGCGGCCATCATCTTGTGCGCCGGCGCGCTGTTTCTCGCGGCCGTAGCCATCAGCGCGCGGCGCTCGCAGGCAGTGCATTGAGCGCAGGCTGGCCAACATGCTTCAAAAAGGATAGCTGCCCGCGCTTGTTTCACTAGGACTTGAGGCCGATTTGATGCCTGAAATCCAGCCCCCTTCCGTTTTTGTTCCCCCTTTTCTTGCAGCCATGAACCGTCCCGCCCTTCTTTCCGCTTTCGCCCTGGCCGCCGCGCTGCTGGCGCCCGCCCCGGCCCATGCCGCCGGGCCGGCGGCCACGCCGTCCGCCGAAACGCTCTCCGACCAGCCAGCGGGGCAGGCTGCGCCCCTGCGCGTGATCGCCGCCCACCCCGTGGTGCTGGGGCTGGCGCGGCAAATCGTCAAGGGAACGCCCATCGAGCTGGTGCAGGCCGCCCCCGCGCGGCTGCCAGCCAGCCGCCAGCCCGCCTACCTGGCAGGCGGCAAGGGGCTGGACGAGCTGCTGGCCGCCGCGCGCCAGGCGCAGGCCGTGCTCACGCTGCGCTCCGTCTGGCCGGACGACCAGCTCTACCCGCTCGCGCGCCGCGCCAACATCCACATCGTCGAAATCGACGCGGCCAACCCCATCGAGGGCGAACTGCCCGGCATCGCCCTGACCGAATCCACCCTGCGCGAAGCCAAAGGCAGCGCCACCGTGCTCATCAACCAGCCCTGGCAAGACAGCGCCAACCTCGCGCGCATGGCCATGATCATGGCCGACTCCCTCTCGCGCCTGGCGCCGCCGCAGCGCGAGCGCCTGCAAGCCAACCTCGCCGCCATCAGCCAGCGCCTGCAACAGGCCCAATCCGAAGCCAGCCGCCAGCTGGCCCAGGCTGATGAGCTGCCCGTGCTGCTGCTCACCCCTCGCGTGCAAGCGCTGGCCACCGCGCTGCAACTGGAGCCTGTGCCCTGGCAAGCGCCTGAAAAAGACGAAGACCTGCCCGCCGCGCTGCAAAAAGCCATTCAGGCCCATCGCCCCCGCGCCATCCTCAGCCACACCGCGCCCGACGAAGCCGCCGCCCAGGCCATCGCCGCCGCAGGCGTGCCCCTCATCGTGCTGCGCGACAACGCCCCCGACCCCGTGCAGGCCCTAACCGACGCCATGCTGGCCGTGGCGCAGGCCATGGCGCGCAAGCCATGATGCGAAAGCGGCTCAGCCAGGAGGTGCCATGGCGAAAGCAAAGAGTGCCTGTGCAAAGGCACCATTCCTCTATTAGCATCTGGCCTTTTTGCAGTTGGCTGGCCCCATTCAGCTAGTTAGGCTGCCGTTCGCTTGACAGAAAAAATAGGAACTTTTTTATGCTCCGTTCCCGCTTGTCCCTTTGCATTTCTGCCGCATTGGCCGCTTTGCTAACCGTGCCGCAGACAGTCTTTGCGGCGCCCTATGCCTGCGGAGACGACATCCGCATCTTCAACACGGGTGTGGATGCTTCGCTGGCCCGCATCACCACCCTGGGCACGCCCGACCCGCGCTGGAAGGTGGCCAACAAACCCGTGGACGACGTTACCACGCTAGGCGTTATCGCGGCCTGGGATACACCCGTGACGGCCCGGCTAGGTCCTCCGAATACCTGGACTTGGGCTGACGTACCCACGGCAGCCTGGCTGGCCCGCAATACTGAAATGAGCGCCGCCAAATACACCTACTACAAGCTGGATGTGGATCTGGCCGCCAGTGTGAATCCGGCTACCTTCCAAGTGCATACCACCATGCATGCTGACGATCAGGTTGTGGCTGTTTTCCTCAATGGTCAGCTCCTGCCCGGCTCCCAGCTGGCTGATTCATGGGCAGGCGGCGTATATGTTTCCGTGCCTTCCACGTTTACGATTGCCAATCAGTGGCGGACTGGCGCAAACGAACTGGTTGTGCAAGTGTTCAACAACTCCACCACAGTGAACCCCGCCTCGGCCAGAAAGTGGGGCGGCTTCGCACTGGAAGCCTCCACTGCTTCTTGCACAACACGTCCGGTGGCTGCCACTGTGGCGCCTGTGCCAGCCACCCATCCGCTGGCACTGGTGATTGGCGGCCTGCTTGTGGCTGGCATTGGCATGCGTGTCGCGCGCCGCCAGGTTGGTTGAACACAACGCCATGACCCATTTCGCAAAAAAACGTGGTTTCGGGTGGCCTGCGGCTCAGTGAATCCTCCGCAGGTTATCCAGCCCGTTTGCGCCTTGCAGCCCATCCTGATTCCCGCCTTGCGCAGGCGCAAGCTGCCTGTCAAACGGCATGAGATGAATCAGAAACAGGAGCAAATAAAAGGGGGCTGAAATGCCATTCTGCGCCCTTTCTACTAGGACATCATGCTATTGATTCAGTAGCTAAATAGCATGACTGGCTCAGCGCCATCCATTCAGCGCCGCTTGCCTGCGCAGGGCTTTCACGGCTTGCGTCTTGTCCGTTCGGAACCGCTCTTTTCGCGCCTGCGGGCCAGGCAGCGGAAGAGGCAGGGAGTCAGTCCTCGCCAGCGGTGATGCGCACGGCCTTGAGCACGGCGCTGGCGCGGCGCAGCTGGCGCAAGGCCGCTTCCAGGTGGGCGGTGTCGCGCACGGCGATGATGAAGTTCAGATCGACCGTGCCTTCGGCGGCCAGGCCATCCATTTCGACGCGGGCGATGTCAACGCCTGCGGCGGCCAGCTCGCCGGTGACGCGGGCGAGCACGCCCTTGCCATTGGTGACGGTGACGCAGATGCCGGTTTCAAACGGGCGGGCGGGTTCGTCGGCCCAGTCCACGGCGATGAATTGCTCACTGTCATGCGCTTGCAGGCGGCGGGCGATGGTGCAGCCATTGGCGTGGACGACCAGCCCTTTGCCGCGCTCCAGGTAGCCCAGCAGGGCGTCGCCCGGCACGGGCAGGCAGCAGGGGGCGTATTGCACGGCGGGGCCTTCGGTGCCATCAAGCAGCACGGTGCCTTGCGAGAGCTGTTCATGCGCGGTGTAGCGCTCGCGCGAGAGCAGCAGAGCGTCGCGCCGCTGGCCGGCGGCGGCCAACTGGCTGGCCATGTGGCGGGCGGCCACGCTGGCAATGCGCTTGCCTTGCCCAATGTCGGCCAGCAGCTCTTCGCGCGAGGCGCTGGCGCCGAAGGCCAGCAGGTTGGCCCAGGCGGGGTGTTCAGGCGCAGGCAGGCTGGGCACGCCTTCGGCGCGAAGGGCCTGCGCGAGCAGTTTTTCGCCCAGCGCCTGCGAGTCGCTTTGCGCCAGGGTTTTCAGGTGGTGGCGGATGCGCGAGCGCGCGCGCCCCGTGCGCACGAAGGCAAGCCAGGCGGGGTTGGGGGCGGCTTGCGGGTTGGTGATGACTTCGATGACGTCGCCATTTTTGAGCACGGCGCGCAGCGGGGCGGGGTCGCCGTTGATGGTGGCGCCCGTGGCGCGGTCGCCAATGCCGCTGTGGATGGCGTAGGCGAAATCAACCACCGTGGCGCCTTGCGGCAGGGAGATGACTTTGCCGTGGGGGGTGAAGACGTAAACGGCGTCAGGGGCGAGGTCCACCTTCACGTTGTCCCAGAACTCGGCGGCATCGCGCGTTTCGTTCTGGATGTCGAGCAGCGATTGCAGCCAGTGCGCGCCGGTTTCGCCCGCGTCGGCTTTGGCGCCGCCGCTGTAGAGCCAGTGGGCGGCCACGCCGCTTTCGGCAACCTGGTCCATCTGCTCGGTGCGTATCTGGAATTCGATGCTGACGTTGGCCGGGCCGACCAGCGTGGTGTGCAGGGATTGGTAGCCGTTGGTTTTGGGGTTGGCGATGAAGTCGTTGAACTGGCCGGGAACGGGCTTGTAGAGCTGGTGCAGGTAGCCCAGCGCGGTGTAGCAGGCGGCGCGGCTGGGCATGACGATGCGCACGCTGTAGAAGTCGCTCACCTGTGCAAATGACAGGCGCTTGCTGTTCATGCGGCTGTAGATGGAGTAGAGCGTTTTCTCGCGGTCGCTCACGCGCGCGTTCAGCCCGGCGTTGTTGAGGCTGGACTGCACTTCCTGCATCACTTTCTGGATGAGGTCGCGCCGGCGCTGCTGGGCGCGTTTGACGGCTTTGGCCAGCACGCCGTAACGCCAGGGCATGAGGTGGCGGAAGGCCAGGTCTTGCAGCTCGCGGAACACATGGTGCAGGCCCAGGCGGTAGGCGATGGGGGCGTAGATGTCCAGTGTTTCAGACGAAATGCGGCCCCATTTGCTGCGCGGCATGTCGCTCATGGTGCGCATGTTGTGCAGACGGTCCGCGAGCTTGATGAGGATGACGCGCACGTCGTGCGACATGGCCAGCAGCATCTTGCGGAAGGACTCGGCCTGGTTTTCCTCGCGGGTGGTGAATTGCAGCTTGTCGAGCTTGGTCAGGCCGTCCACCAAATCGGCCACGGTGGGATCGAAGGCGCGGGCAATGTCGTCTTTGGTAACGCCGCAGTCTTCCATGGCGTCGTGCAGCAGCGCGGCCATGAGGGCGCGCGCATCCAGCTTCCATTGCGCGCACTGCACGGTGACGGCGATGGGGTGGGTGATGTACGGCTCGCCGCTTTGGCGCATTTGCCCCTCATGCGCGCGGTTGGCAAAGCGGTAGGCGCGGCGCAGCTGGGCCAGATCGTTTTCGGGCAGATAAACGGCATGCGTCTCCAGCGCGGCCAGGCGCGCCTGGGCGGCCTGATCCAGCGGCGCATTGGCAAAGTCTTGACAGCTGGCGCGGCGGTCTGGCGGCAAATCGCCTTTTTTGTTGTTCATGGCGTCAGATTTAATCACCCGCATCGAATGTGTGCAAATAAAAAAAGCGCCCTGAAGGCGCTTGTGCCGGGCTGCGGGGTTCAGGAAACCTTTTTCAGCATCTCCAGCCCCACGTGGCCTGCCGCAATTTCGCGCAGCGCCGTCACATTAGGCCGGTTGGACGACTCCAGCTTGGGCGCATGCCCCTGATGCAGCATGCGGGCGCGGTAAGTGGCTGCCAGCACGAGCTGAAAGCGGTTGGGAATTTGTTGCAGGCAGTCTTCAACAGTAATGCGGGCCATGAATCACCAAAATCAGGAAATATCAAAAAGAAAACAAACCGGAATATCAGCCCATATTCAGCGCCCTGAAAACATCGGCATGAATATATTGCTGGCAGCGATAGCGCATGCGCTGGGCGTGCACGATGGATTGCAAGTCCTTCAATGCGCTGGAAAAAACGGCGTTAATTATAACGAAATCAAAGTTTTTCGCCTGCGCCAGCTCCGCGCGGGCATTTTCCAGGCGCATTTCAATCACTTCAGGCGCGTCTTCGCCGCGCCGCTGCAACCGGGCGCGCAGCTCGCCCCAGCTGGGCGGCAGCACGAATGTCAACACGGCCTGCGCAAAGCGCCGCTTGATTTGCAAGGCCCCTTGCCAGTCAATTTCAAGCAGCACGTCCTGCCCCGCCTGCAAGAGCGACTCGACGTTCTGGCGCGATGTGCCGTAGCGCTTGCCATGCACGTGCGCCCACTCCACGAAAGCGTCTTGCTCCACCAGGGCGCTGAACTCGGCGTCATCCACAAAAAAATACTCCCGGCCATGCGTCTCCTGCCCGCGCGGCGCGCGCGTGGTGTGCGACACCGAAGGCACGATGCGGCCATCCGCCTCGCGCAAGGCGCGCACCAGACTCGACTTGCCCGCCCCGCTGGGCGCGGAAACCACGAAAAGATTGCCGGGAAAATCCATGTGTTTCATGACAGCATTTCTGCCGCAAAGAAAAACGGCCCAGACAGGGCCGCCAATTTGTGAAAGCGCTCATTTTATGGGCCTTGGCACAATGCCCCTCTGACCCAAGCCCCATTCACATTCTGAAAGGAAAACCGCCATGAGCGAACAGCCCGAAGCCATTGAAATTGAAGTGGTCGAATCCACGCGCGCTGCGCGGGGCGACGCACTGCCGCCCGACCTGGGCGCTTGCGCCCGCAGCGCCGTGCGCCAGTGCGAGCAGGCGCTGGGCGGCCTTGCCCGGCAGGCGTGCCTGCAAGCGCAGGTCTATGCCGACCGCGCCAGCGCCTGCGTGGTCAAGCAGCCCATCAAATCCATGGCCGTGGCTGCTGCCGCAGGCGCCGTGCTGGCCTTGCTGCTGAGCGGGCGGCGGCGCTGAGAACCTGTTCAAAAACCGTGTGCGTTCTTGGGCCTTTGCAGTCCACACAGCCCATCACGGCCAGACTCTGAACAGGTTTCAGCGCCGAATATCGCCCGCGCAAAGGCTGTCCGTCTGCCTGCAGCGCAAGCCAGCTCTGGCCTGATGGGAGGCGCAAAGATGAAGCCCGCCGGGTGACGCCCGGCTCAACCCGCGCTTGCTTTCCATCACGGCCACGCCGCGAACAGGCCCTGCGGCTTTCATCGCCCATGCACCCGTGCAGCGCGTGATCAACCGGTTGAATTGGCTTTGAAGACAAGTTCCTACACAGGCCGCTTCGCCCCCTCGCCCACCGGCTTGCTGCATGCAGGCTCGCTGGTAGCGGCCCTGGCCAGCTGGCTGGACGCGCGCGCGCGCCAAGGCCGCTGGCTGGTGCGCATTGAAGATGTGGACGCGCCGCGCTGCATTCCCGGCGCAGGGCAGGCCATCTTGCGCCAGCTGGCCGCCTGCCAGCTGCTGCCGGATGAAGAACCGGCATGGCAGTCCCGCCGGGGCGCGCTCTACGCCCGCGCGCTCGCGCAGCTGGAACGCGCGGGCCTGGCCTACCCCTGCTCCTGCACACGCAAAGACATCGCCAGCTGGCACGCCGCCCGAGGCCACGCTCCCGTGCGCGGCCAGGCCTTGCCCTATCCCGGCCTTTGCCGCCCGGAGCGCGGCGGCCCGCGCGCCCAAGCCCCCTGCGCCTGGCGGCTGCACACCCTGCGCTGCGAGCGAAAAGCGCCTGCCGAACCAAACGCCCGCGCCTTCATGACCAATGGCGTGCTGCACTGGCATGACCGCCGCCTGGGCGCGCAACAGCAAAGCATCTCCGATGCCGTGGGCGACTTCATCCTGCGCCGCGCTGACGGCCTGTGGGCCTACCAACTCGCCGTGGTGGTGGACGACGCCGCGCAAGGCATCACCCACGTCGTGCGCGGAGCCGACCTGGCTGACAACACGCCCCGCCAGATCCTCCTTCAATCCGCCCTCGGCGCGCCCACGCCCCTTTATCTGCACACGCCGCTGGTTCTGGCAGCCAATGGCGAAAAGCTCAGCAAGCAAAACCACGCTGCCCCGCTGGATTTATCCAACCCCATGCGCGCGCTGAACGCCGCCGCGCAGGCGCTGGGCCTGCCCGCTCACAACACGGACGATGCTGACGGCATCCCCGGCGCACTCGCAGCCTGGGTGCGCGCCTGGCGGCAAATGGACTGGGCAGCTACGTAGAAGCTAGCGCAAAGCCATTTTTCATCAAAATCAAGAGCAAATTCAAGGGGGTCGAAAGACCGATCTGCGCTGTTTCCACTAGGACGTTTTGCTATTGAAAAAAAAGCAAAATTAGGCCACTGCCGAAGCTGCGCGCAAACAAGCTGTGAACAGTTTGGGAATGAGCGGGCACGTATGAAGGCTAAGGCCCCAACTCCCATCAGGGAAGCCGTCTTGTCCGCAGGCGCGAGCGCATCCGCGCATTTCCCGAACTGGCTTGATGAACAAAGCCCCCTCGCCAGCAAGGAGAGAAAACCGCCGGGCCGCGCCTCTGCCATTGAAAGGAAGGAAAGCCTGAATCAGCTCCTGGATTCATAGCGAGGCGTCTTAGAACAGACTGCGGGGATGCCGTTTTTTCATCCTATTCATTTGCTCCTCTTTTCATACTGATGGAAGCCATTTCCGAACGCGGGGCGCAATGCGGCGCAGGCTGGCGGCAGGCGCTTTGCGCCGCGTTGTTGAGTACGATAGAAAACTTTTGCCACATCTCAAGGAAAGCCCACCCATGTTCAACAAAGGACAACTCGCCGGCCTCATGAAGCAGGCTCAGGCCATGCAGGACAACCTCAAGAAAGCGCAGGAAGAGCTGGCCCATATTGAAGTCGAAGGCGAATCGGGCGCGGGCCTGGTCAAAGTGCTGATGACGGCCAAGCACGACGTCAAGCGCGTGACGATTGACCCCAGCCTGCTGGCTGACGACAAGGACATGCTCGAAGACCTCGTGGCCGCCGCCTTCAACGCCGCCGTGCGCAAGGCCGAGGAAGTGAGCGCCGAGAAAATGGGCAAAGTCATGCCTGCTGGCATGCCCGGTCTGCCCGGCGGCATGAAATTCCCATTCTGAAAAACGCGCTGCCTTGCCGCGCGCTTTTGCCTGTCTGCCAGGCGCTGCTGGCCTGCGCGCGCCGCATCACAGAATGAACAAGCGCCAAGGCTGGCTACCTGCACAGCCCGTGGGGCGCCAAGCCGCCGCATCATCCTGCCCCGTGCGTCATGCCGCTGCCTGCGGGTGCTTTTGGCCCACTCACCTTCAATGCCCGATACAGCAGCAACAGCCAGACTTGGGGGGAACTGGATCCCCATGCGGGCCGGGTGCCTTCTGCCGCCCGATGCCTTCACTCGCCCGCCGCACGCCGTGCGGCATGACGCGCAGCTGAACCTGTTCTGACGCCATCCCGGCCCGCTGCCATCCATCATCTTCTCCATTCCATGAGCGATACCCATAGCCTGGATGCCCTGGTGCAAGCCCTGCGCCGCCTGCCCGGCGTGGGCGTGCGCTCGGCCCAGCGCATGGCCTTTCACCTGCTCCAGCACGACCGCGAAGGCGCGCTGCAACTGGCCCGCGCGCTGGATGCCGCCACCAGCCGCATGCGCCACTGCGCGCGCTGCCACACCTTCACCGAGCAAGAAATTTGCGCCACTTGCGCCGATCCCCGGCGCGATGCCTCGCAGCTGGCCGTGGTGGAAACGCCCGCCGATCAGGCCGCGCTGGAGCGCACCGCCGCCTTCAATGGCCTGTATTTCGTGCTGATGGGGCGCTTGTCGCCGCTCGATGGCATCGGCCCCAGCCAGATCGGCTTGCAAAAGCTGCTGGAGCGCGCCACGGATGGCACAGTGCGCGAAGTCATCCTGGCCACCAACTTCACCGCCGAAGGCGAGGCCACCGCCCACGTCATTGGGCAAGCCTTGCGCGCGCAGGGCCTGACCGTGACCCGCCTGGCGCGCGGCGTGCCTGCGGGCAGTGAGCTGGAATATGTGGATCTGGGCACCATCGCCCATGCCCTGGCCGACCGGCGCTGAAGGCGTCGCACCTTGCCCGCACCTGCCCGGAGGCTGCGAGCTGCACCGCCCCGCGCGGCAGGCTGGCAGCCTGAAAATGAAGCGGCCGTTCCGGAATTTGTAGCGGCCAGTCCACGCCAGCGCTGCATTTGAAGCTATGAAACTGCTAGCAAAAAGCCGAATTCGGCTATCATGCCCGCCACTTGCGCCGCACGCCTGCAACCAACTGTTTACTGCGGCCTTTTTCAGGAGAAACCCGTCATGAGTTCCAAGGAAACCGCCGCCACCAATCAGCTGCTGACCTTGCTGGAGTCGCGCTACGCCATCCGCGTGATATGGGCGCTGCGCGACGGACACGCCCAGACCTTCCGCCTGCTGCAAGACAGCGTCGGCAGCATCACCCCCAACACGCTCAACACCCGTCTCAGGGATTTGCGCGCGGCGGGCTTCATCACCCACGGCTCCGATGGCTACAGCCTCACGCCCAGCGGGCAGGATCTGTTCAAGCGCCTGTCGGACTTGCAGGCTTTCGCGGTGCGCTGGGTTGCATCGCAATCCAAAAAGAAGTGAATCACTCACCTGCACGCGCCCGGCAGGGCGCTTTTTTTTGGCCTTTGCTTTTTTCTCTTTAAGGAAGCCATTCATGCCCACGACTTCCAGCGGCCTTCAATATGAAGACATCACTCCCGGCACAGGCGCCGAGGCGCTCTCCGGCCGGACCGTGCAGGTGCACTACAGCGGCTGGTTGCATGAACAGGGCCGGACGGGCGCGCCGTTTGACTCCAGCCGCAACCGGGGCCAGCCCTTCACTTTCGTGCTAGGCCAGGGCATGGTGATCGCCGGCTGGGACGAAGGCGTGGCGGGCATGAAGGCTGGCGGCCGCCGCAGGCTCATCATTCCGCCTGCGCTTGGCTATGGCGTGCGCGGCATTCGCGGAGTGATTCCACCCAATGCCACGCTTGAATTCGATGTGGAGCTGCTCGCCGCGCAAGACTGAATCCCCTGCCCTGCATGCATCAACGCGCCAGCTGGAATCCCGCCCGCCGCAACCGCCGCACAGGCACGGCAGCCAGCGGTTACAAGCGGCGCGCGCCATTCGCAATTCCCGCTCAGTTCGGCCGCCAGCGGGAGCCGCGCGCTTTCCATGAACAGCTGCATTCGCCCGTCATCGTGTGGCGGCAAGTGGCGGGCCATTCACTGTGTTTCGCCGTGGAGCCGCCCCATCTGCCGGGCGGTTTTTTTCATCCCTGCACGGTAGATGACCTCTGCGCCGTCCTGGCAGGCTGCCCGCCGCATGACGTGGCCCGCGTGCGCATGATCGTGCTGCGCCAGCCCACACGCAAGCAGCGCATTTTCAGCCGGGCGTGGGGCCGCGCATTGTTCGTGCGCCACGGCGCGCCTGTCATCGTGCTGGAAGCGCAAAGCCTGGCCAGCTGGCGCTGGCCTTTGGCGCTCACGCCTGAATGGGCGCGCGAACTGGCCCGCCTGCGCGCTGACGGCCACACCGCGCAGCGCACCAGCCGCCACTGGCTTATCACGCCCTCACCCGACGCATTGCGTTGCACGCTGCTTTGGCGCACCTTGCTGCACGAATTAGGGCACATCGCCGATCACGCCCGCTGCCTGTCCGGCAAAGGGCAAGAGGTTTGGAAAACCCGCTGCTCCAGCGCCAAAGAGGATTTCGCCCACCGTTACGCCCAGGAGCGCATGGCGGCGCTCCAAGCCAGCGGACAAGCACCTTTTCCCGCAAAAAACGATTCCTTCCGTCTGCTGGGCGATGGCTTGCGGCCTGAATGGTTTCAGCCCGTGTTTTCATTCGCCGCAGCCCCTGAACGCAAGAGCTGCCATTCCGACTGAGAGGCCGTTCGCGCCTTTCAGCGCGGCGCGGGCTGCCCGCTTTCGCTTCCGCCCGTTTTTTCTGGCGCCATGCCGCCGGTGGCGGCGTGGTTGCGGGCCTGCAGGGCGGGAGCGTGGGCGGCTTGTTCGTGGCGGGCGGCGCCGGGGGCGGTTTGGCGCTGCTCGTCGGTGTAGAGGTAGTCGGGGTTGGCAATGGCCAGGTAGAGGGTGAAAAAGCCCGCGATGACGACAAGCGCCGGGCCGCCGACGACCAGCCACATGATGCGGTAGCGCCACCAGGGGCCGGAGTGCGGCTCTTGCAGGCGCGGGCCGGGGGGTGATGGCTGGGCGGCTGGCGGTGCGGCTGATGGTGTTGGCGGCGTGTTCATGGGCTTTACCTTGGCAGCATGAAGATGGTTTTTTCGGTGACTTCGCCCAGCTGCGGCGCGCTGATGCGCAGTGTGACGGGGTGCGCGCCGGGGGCGGCGGCGTCATAGGGCGTTTGCAGGCGCACGGAGATCCATTTGGCCTGGGCGGCGGGCACTTCGACGGTGCGTCCGGCGGCCACTTCCAGGCCGGGCAGGCCCTGGGCTTGCAGAGTGAAGGTGTGGGCGGCTTCGGCGGCGTTCATGATTTGCACGCGGTAGATGTTTTCGATACGGCCGCCGGCCACGATGCGGGCGAGCGCGGCGCGGTCGCGCACGATGTCCACTTTGAACGGGGTGCGCAGCGCAATGCTGGCGAGCAGCGCGATGGTGACGGCGGCCAGGATGGCGGTGTAGACCAGCACGCGCGGGCGCAGCACGCGGCGCAGCAGCTGCTGGCGGCTCCAGCCGTTGGCCACGCCGTTTTCGGTGGAGTAGCGGATGAGGCCGCGCGGGTAGCCCATCTTGTCCATCACGCTGTCGCAGGCGTCGATGCAGGCGGCGCAGCTGATGCATTCGTATTGCAGGCCGTTGCGGATGTCGATGCCCACGGGGCAGACTTGCACGCACAGGGTGCAGTTGATGCATTCGCCCAGGCCCTGCGCCTTGTAGTCGGCTTTTTTGGCGCGTGCGCCGCGCGGCTCGCCACGGGCGGCGTCGTAGGTGACGATGAGGGTGTCTTTGTCGAACATGGCGCTTTGAAAGCGCGCGTAGGGGCACATGTATTTGCAGACTTGCTCGCGCATGTGCCCGGCGTTGCCGTAAGTGGCGAAGGCGTAGAAAAAGACCCAGAAGGTTTCCCAGGGGCCGGTCGTGCCGTGCGCCAGGCTGGCCAGCAGCTCGCGGATGGGCGTGAAGTAGCCCACGAGGGTGATGCCGCACCACAGCGCAAAGGCAATCCACAGGGCCTGCTTGGCGAGCTTGCGGCCCAGTTTGCGGGCGGACATGGGGGCGGCGTCCAGTTTCATGCGGGCGTTGCGCTCGCCTTCGGCCAGGCGCTCCATCCACATGTAGATCTCGGTGTAGACGGTTTGCGGGCAGGCGTAGCCGCACCACTGGCGGCCCGCGACGGCGGTGAACAAAAACAGCGCCATCGCGGAGATGATGAGGATGGCCGCCAGGTAAATCACGTCCTGCGGGTAGAGCACGAGGCTGAAGACGTAAAAGCGCCGGCCTTCCAGATCGAGCCAGACGGCGGGCCGCCCGCCCCAGGTGAGCCAGGGCAGGCCGAAGAAGATGATTTGCGTGAGCCACACCAGCGCCCAGCGCCATTTGGCAAACAGGCCCGTGACGCTGCGGGCATAGACCTTTTTGGCGGCGGCGAAAAGCGGCGTGGCAGCGGCGCTGGCGGGGGCGGGCGGGGTGTTCATGACGTGGGAGCTGTGGATGAAATGGCGTCACGCGCCCGGCTTGCGCGCCGTGCGTGCGGCAGGCGGCCAGGCAAACGCCTGCCCGGCGTTTGGCTTGTGCGCCGTTCATGAGTCAAAAACAGGAGCAAATTCAAGGTGCCAGAAAATGGCTTCTGCGCAATTTCCACTAAGACCTCTTGCTATGAATCAAGGAGCTAATTCATTCCCTTCCGGCAGGCGCGCAGGCGGCTGAAGCCAGCGCCTGCCCGCCAGCAGCGGGCTGCCGGAGCTGCCCGTAGCGCGTGGCCCGGCCCGCCGCGTCACTGCGCGGCCGCTGCGCCGCCTTCGGCTTCGCCCTTGTGCGACAGGCTCCAGACATAGGCGGCCAGCACCTTGATTTGCTCGGGCGTGAACTTGGCGCCCCAGGCGGGCATGACGTTGGTCATGCCTTTGTTGATGCGCTCGACGATGGCGTTTTCACCCCAGCCGTGCAGCCACACGTCGTCGGTGAGGTTGGGCGCGCCCAGGGCGGTGTTGCCTTTGCCGTCTTCGCCGTGGCAGGCGGCGCAGGCGGCGAACTTTTCCTGGCCCCGGCTGGCGCGGGCGGCGTCATGCGGGCTGCCCGAGAGGCTGAGCACGTATTGGGCCAGGTCGCGCACGTCTTGCGGCTCGCCCACGGCTTCGGCCATGGGCGGCATGTTGCCCATGCGGCCTTCGGTGATGGTTTCGACGATTTGCTCCGGCTCGCCGCCCCAGAGCCAGTCGCCATCGGTCAGGCTGGGAAAACCTTTGCTGCCGCCGGCGTCCGAGCCGTGGCACTGGGCGCAGTTGTTCATGAACAGGCGGTCGCCAATGGCCACGGCCTGCCCGTTTTGCGCCAGCTCGGGGATGGTTTTGTCTTTGAAGGCGGCGTAGATGGGCGCGGCCTGCTCGTTGCCGCGCGCCACTTCTTTTTCAAACTGGCCTTTTTGCGTCCACTGGAGCGCGCCCGGGTAAGTGCCCAGGCCGGGGTAGAGGTACAGGTAGGCCAGCGCGAAGGCCACGGTGATGAGAAACAGGCCCATCCACCAGCGTGGCATGGGGTTGTTCATTTCGCGCAAGTCGCCGTCCCAGACGTGGCCGGTGGTGTTGTCGCTGTCTGGCTGCACCTTGGCGCGCAGGGCCAGCCAAAGCAGCCACACGCAGCCAAAGATGCCGCCCAGGGAAATGGCCGTGATGTAAACGGGCCAGAAGCTGCTGGTGAAGTCGCTCATTTTTTTGGGGTGTCAGGCGTGGGTTGTTTCCGGTTCAGTCCTGCTCGAAGGGCAGGCGGCTTCTTCAAAGCCGGCCTGGTTGCGGCGCGACCAGGCCCAGGCGACGATGCCGATGAAGGCCGCGAAGGCCAGCACGGTGGAGATGCTGCGCAAGGTGTTGATGTCCATGACGGGCCTGCCTTTCACTTGCGGTGCAGGCCCAGCGATTGCAGGTAGGCAATCAGGGCATCCAGCTCGCTTTGGTCTTTCAGCTCTGCGGGGGCCTGTTCGATTTCTTCGTCGGTGTAGGGCGCGCCCAGGGCGCGCAGGCCGCGCATGTGCGCCTGAATGGTGGCGGCCGGCGCAGGCGTTTTTTCCAGCCAGGGATAGGCGGGCATGTTCGACTCGGGCACCACATCGCGCGGGTTGTGCAGGTGCAGGCGGTGCCATTCGTCGCTGTAGCGGCCGCCCACGCGGGCCAGGTCCGGCCCGGTGCGCTTGCTGCCCCAGAGGAAGGGGCGGTCATAGACGAATTCGCCCGCCACCGAGTAGGGGCCGTAGCGCAGGGCTTCGGCGCGGAAGGGGCGGATCATTTGCGAGTGGCAGTTGTTGCAGCCTTCGCGGATGTACACGTCGCGCCCGGCCACCTGCAAGGCGGTGTAGGGCTTCAGGCCCTCGATGGGCTGCGTGGTGGAGTGCTGGAAAAACAGGGGCACGATTTCCACCAGCCCGCCCATCGACACGACGATGAAGATGAGCACGATCATCAAAAAATTGCTGGTCTCGACGCGGGCATGCCCGGTGGCTTTTTCTTCTTCAGCCATTTGGTGTTGTCCTCGGGGTGTTTGGTCAGGCGCGCGCCGGGGCGGCGGCGGGAGAGACGGCAGGCGCCGCATGGGCGGCCAGGGCCGGGATGGCAACCGGCGCGGCCTTGCCGGCGGCGGCGGTCTTGCAGGTGTTCCACAGCATGATGCACATGCCGCCCAGATAGAGCAGCCCGCCCAGCAGGCGCAGCACGTAGAAGGGGAAAGTGGCCTTGACGGATTCGACAAAGGTGTAGGTGAGCGTGCCGTCGGGATTGACCGCGCGCCACATCAGGCCCTGCATCACGCCCGCAATCCACATGGCGGCGATGTAGATGACGATGCCGATGGTGGCCACCCAGAAGTGCACTTCAATGGCCTTGACGCTGTACATGCGCGTCTGCCCGAACAGGCGCGGAATCATGTAGTAGAGCGATCCCATCGTGATCAGCCCTACCCAGCCCAGCGCGCCCGCGTGCACGTGGCCCACCGTCCAGTCGGTGTAGTGCGAAAGGGCATTGACGGTCTTGATGGACATCATCGGCCCCTCGAAGGTGGACATGCCGTAAAACGACAGCGCCACGATGAGAAAACGCAAGATGGGGTCGTCGCGCAGCTTGTGCCATGCCCCCGAGAGGGTCATGATGCCGTTGATCATGCCGCCCCAGCTGGGCGCCAGCAGGATGAGCGAAAACACCATGCCCACGCTCTGCGTCCAGTCTGGCAGCGCCGTGTAGTGCAAGTGGTGCGGGCCGGCCCACATGTAGGTGAAGATGAGCGCCCAGAAGTGAACGATGGACAGGCGGTAGCTGTAAACGGGGCGCCCGGCCTGCTTGGGGATGTAGTAATACATCATGCCCAGAAAGCCAGCCGTGAGGAAAAAGCCCACGGCGTTATGCCCGTACCACCACTGCACCATCGCATCCTGCACGCCCGCGTAGGCCGAGTAGGACTTGAACCAGCCCACGGGCAGCTCGGCGTTGTTCACCACATGCAGCAGCGCGATGGCGATGATGTAGGCGCCGTAGAACCAGTTGGCCACGTAGATGTGGCGCACGCGGCGCGTGCCCACGGTGCCGAAAAACACCACGGCAAAGGCCAGCCACACCAGGGTGATGAGCACGTCAATCGGCCACTCCAGCTCGGCGTATTCCTTGCTGCTGTTCAGGCCCAGCGGCAAAGTGATGGCGGCGGCCACGATCACCGCCTGCCAGCCCCAGAAGGTGAAGGCGGCCAGCTTGTCGGAAAACAGCCGCACCTGGCAGGTGCGCTGCACGATGTAGTAGGCCGTGGCAAACAGCGCCGAGCCGCCAAAGGCAAAGATCACCGCGTTGGTGTGCAGCGGGCGCAGCCGCCCGTAGCTCAGCCACGCAATGCCCAGGTTCAGCTCCGGCCAGGTCAGCTGGGCCGCGCAAATCACGCCCACCAGCATGCCCACCACGCCCCAGACGACGGACATGATGGCAAATTGCCTGACCACTTTGTCGTTATAGACAGTGGATTGTGTATTCAGGGATTTCACTTGCACCTCTTTGTTTCGGATTTTTGATATTAACCATGCGTGTAGTCAGGGCATGATTGATTGCCATCAAGCCCTTCAGTCCTGCTCAAGAATGCGTTCGCCCTCGCGCTCCACGTCGTCAAACTGGCCGCTGTAAATGGCCCAGCCCAGCGCCGCCAGAATGAAAAACGCCAGTCCGACGGACAGGGGAATGAGGAGAAAAAGAATGTCCATCGCTCAGTCTCTTGACAGGCGCAGCGCATTGAGCGCCACCAGCAGCGAGCTGGCCGCCATGCCCAGCCCGGCGGCCCAGGCGGGCATCAGCCCGGCCACGGCCAGCGGCACACCCACGGCGTTGTAGGCGGCGGCCCAGGCCAGGTTCTGCCGCACCACGCGCAGCGTGCGGCGCGCCTGCGCCAGGGCGCCGGCAATGGCCGACAGGCGGTCGCCCAGCGCCACGAAATCGGCTTGCGCTTGCGCCAGCGGCACGGCGCGGCCAAAGGCGAAAGACACATGCGCCGCCGCCAGCGTGGGGGCGTCGTTCAGCCCGTCGCCCACCATGGCCACGCGGCGGCCCGCCTGCTGCCACTGGCGCACGGCGCGCAGCTTGTCATCGGGCGTCAAGCCGCCTTGCGCCTCTTCAATGCCCGCCTGCCGCGCCAGCCTTTGCGCGGCAAGCGGCCTGTCGCCCGAGAGCAGCGCCACGCGCGCGCCTGCCGCGTGCAGCGCCGCCACGGCGGCGGCGGCATCGGGCCGCAAGTCTTCGTCAAACACGAAAGCCGCCAGCCAGCGCGCGCCGCCGTCATCAACACGGCTCAAGTGGCAGGCCAGCGCGCCCGCCGCTTCATCACGCACGGCTTCGTCGCCCGCCACGCCGCAAAAACGCGCCGAACCCAGCCGGAAACCGCCCGCTTCAATGCCCTGCCCCGCCACTTCGCGCCAGCCTGGCAGCGGCTCTTGCGGCACGGCCAGCCCTGCTTTTTCAGCTTGCGCGGCCAGCGCCCGCGCCACGGGGTGCAGGCTGCCGCGCGCCATCTGCGCCGCCAGCGCCAGCGCCTGCGTCTCGCCCATGTCTTCACTCGCCCGCAGCTGCCGCAGCGCGAAGGCATCACGCGTGAGCGTGCCGGTTTTGTCGAAAACCACCGTGTCCACGCCAGCCAGCGCCTCCAGCGCCTGCAAGCGGCGCACCAGCACGCCGCGCCGCGCCATCCAGCCCGCGCTGGCCAGCAGGGCCGCCGGCGTGGCCAGCGACAGGGCGCAAGGGCAGGTCACTACCAGAATGGAAACGGCCACCATCAGCGCCCGCGCCGGGTCTTGCGGCCACCACCCGGCGCAAGCCGCGCCCGCCGCCAGCAGCACGGCCAGCAAAAAGGGCCGCGCCATCTTGTCGGCCAGGCGCGCCACGCCCGGCTTGCTGCTGGCCGCCTGCTCCATCAGCGCCACGATTTGCGCGTAGCGCGTGCCAGCGCCCGCCTGCTGCACGCGCACCTCGACGGCGGCGGACAGGTTGTGGCTGCCCGCCACCACCTGGCTGCCCTCGCCGCGCTCCAGCGGGGTGGATTCGCCTGTGAGCAGCGCCTCATCCACCAGCGTGCGGCCTTTGAGCACCTGGCCATCGGCCGGAAAAACCTCGCCCGGCCACACCCGCAGCACGTCGCCCGCGCGCAAGCGGCGCGCCGCCACGCGCTGCCAGCCCCCCGGCGCACCTTTTTCGCCCGCCTGCCAGCGCTCCACGCTTTGCGGCAAGCGGTGCATGAGCTTTTCCAGCGCGCCTGCCGTGCGCTCGCGCAGGCGCAGCTCCAGCCAGCGGCCCGTGAGCAAGAAGAACACGAACATGGTGAGCGAGTCGAAATACACCTCGCGCCCGAAAGGCCCGGCCGGCTCGAACGTGCCCAGCGAACTCACGCCAAAGGCCACCAGCATCGCCAGCGCCACCGGCAAATCCATGCTGATGCGGCGCAGCTTCAAATCCAGCCACGCGTTTTTGAAAAACGGCCCGCACGAAAACAGCACCACGGGCATGGCCAGCACCCACTGCGCCCAGCGCAGCAGGTATTGCGTCTGCGCATCCATTTCGCCCGGCGCGGTGAAGTAGGCGGGCGCCGCATACATCATCACTTGCATCATGCAAACGCCGGCCACGCCCAGGCGCCACAGCATGCGGCGCGTTTCGGCCTGCCGGCGCGCGCTGCCTGCCGCGTCATGCGCGGGCACGGGCCGGTAGCCGGCGGCCAGCGCGGCCTGCATCCAGGCTGAAGGCCGCGTGGCGCTTTCGTCCCACACCACGCGGCCGCGATGGCTGGCGGCGCTCACTTGCGCGTCGCGCACGCCCGGCACGGCGCGCAAGGCGTCTTCAATCGTGCCCGCGCAAGCGGCGCAATACATGCCCTCGAACGCCACACTGGATTCCCACAGCCGCGCGCCTTCGCCCGCCGCTGCGGCAACCGGACGGCTGAACGCCGCCCATTCATCGGCTTCGTCCAGCAGCGCGAAATCCGCGCCCTGCCCTGCCCGGGCGCGCGCCCGGCCTGCATCCGGCGCATCCGGCAGCGCGGCGGGCAATGAAAGCGCGGAAGAAGCGGTCATGGCGAAATAGAAAAAATCAATGAACTATTGATAACCCATATTTCAGACAATGTATTGTTTTGTGCCTTCCCTTGCGCGCCCGCCCCGCAATCCATGGTTTTTTAGTGCGGCATTGCAGCGCCCGCTTGTGCGAAAGCGCTTTTCCTGGCTCGCTTTTTTCGCCACGCCAACGCGCGCGCCTGACGGAACCCGGCGCAAGAAAGGCGCGCCCTGCCCCGGCGGCCGTTCAGTGGCAGGCCATGAACAGAAACAGGGCATTAAAAAGAGGAGCTGATTTGGCAGGGCCAAAACACCGTCCAGCGCAGTTTCCACTAGGACATCTTGCTATGGAACAAGGAGCGAAAAACGGCCTTTCCAGGCATGCGCAAGACGTCGCCTGGAGCGGGCTGGCCGCGCGCGGCGGCAAAAGCGGTCTGGCCTGGGGCGCAAACGCCAAAAAGACAAACGCCCAAAAGACGCAAACCGCAAGCAGGCCGCGCGCACAGACCCTTCAGCGGCCTTTCAGTGCGTGACGGCCTTTTTCCATGCGCCGTAGCCTTGCGCATCCATCTGCTCCAGCGGCACAAAGCGCAGGCTGGCGCCGTTGATGCAGTAGCGCAGGCCGCCTTGGTCTTTGGGGCCGTCGTCGAACACGTGGCCCAGGTGCGAGTCGGCGGCGCGGCTGCGCACTTCGGTGCGCAGCATGTTGTAGCTGCGGTCTTCACGCTCGGTGACGGCGGCTGGCTCGATGGGGCGGGTGAAGCTGGGCCAGCCGCAGCCGGAGTTGAATTTGTCGGCGGAGCTGAACAGCGGCTCGCCGCTGACGACATCGACATAAATGCCCGGCTCGAACAGGTGGTCGTATGCGTGGCTGAAGGCGCGTTCGGTGCCGCTTTGCTGGGTGACGCGGTATTGCTCGGCGCTGAGCTTCTGGCGTAGCGTGGCCTCGTCGGGCTTGCGCCACCGGGCCGCTGGCTGGGCGGCCGGTTGGGCGTCTGATTTGCCGCTCAAGGGTTCGTCCGCCTTGCGGATGTCGATGTGGCAATAGCCGTTGGGGTTTTTGAGCAGGTAATCCTGGTGGTATGCCTCGGCTTCGTGAAAGTGGGCCAGCGGCAGGTTTTCCACGACGACGGGCTGCTGGTGCTTTTTCTGCTCTTGCGCCAGGGCGGCGGCGATCACGGGCTGGTCGGCCGCGTCGGTGTAGTACACGCCGCTGCGGTATTGCTCGCCCCGGTCGTTGCCCTGCTTGTTCAGGCTGGTGGGATCGACCACGCGCAGGTAGTACTGGAGGATGTCTTGCAGGCTCAGGCGGTCGGCGTCCCAGGTCACGCGCACGGTTTCGGCGTGGCCGCTGTGGCGATAGGAAACATCTTCATAGCTGGGCTTGGCGCTGCTTTTGCCGTTGGCATAGCCGGAAACGGCGTCAATCACGCCGGGCACGCGCTGGAAATAGGCTTCCAGCCCCCAGAAGCAGCCGCCTGCAAGGTAAATGGTGCGAGTGTTCATGGCTTGAGCTTTCTTTGAATGGCCGGATTGGGCGCCGGGTTTGTAGAAGGCCGTTTGCAGTTTGCCCAGATCGGCATCGGGGTTGGCCATCAGGGCCAGGGCCTGCTGCTCATTGAGGCTGCCTTTGACCACGCGCGCCAGCTGGCCGTTGGCGTCCAGCACGGCCCAGGAGGGATAGACGCTCACGCCCAGCGCGCGCGCCAGGCCGCCGCCGTTGTCAATCAGCACGGGCAGCGCCGGGTAGTCCAGGCCCCGGTACCACTGCTCGAACTGGCCGGGTTTTTTCTCGCCCAGATGGCCGGGCGAAGCCAGGGTGACGAGGTTGGCGCCGGCAAAGCGCGCGTCTTTGGCCCAGCCCTCGGTTTCCTGCAATTGCGACAGGCACAGCGGGCACCAGCTGGCCCAGAACTTGATGAGCGTGGGCCGCCCCGCTTTCAGATGGGCAGCGGCGGGCTGGCCCGCCACGTCATGCAGCGCAGCCAGCCTGCCCTGCAAAGAGGCGGCGGCAGAAGCGGCAGGAGCGGCGGAAGCGGCGCTCGCCATCGCCGGTTGGAGGCGGGGCCAGGCCAGCGCGGCCAGGCAGGCCAGCGAGGCCAGCGAAACCAGCGTTTTGCGCGGCCAACTTGAATGCGACATCGAATAACTCCTTTCACATGAATGCGGCGCGGGCGGCCGGATACCAGCGCTGAACGCCGCACGGAAAACGGCCCGGCGGCGCATCAGCGCAAGAACCTGCTCAAAGGCGGCCGGCGCCTGCCTCAACAGTCGCTCAGACCGGCCCTATCCTGACAGCGGCAGCTGAAGAAATACCGGCAAGTGCAGCCCTTTCGCCTTCCGCACGGCCCGCAAAAGCCTGTTTTTCGCTCCTTGTTTCATAGCAGTACCTCCGCGTCGAACGTGCGTAAAAGCCCTTTTGATGGCGCTGAATTTGCTCCTGTTTTTAATGCCATCGGCCACGCTGGCCCGTTTCGCCCAGGCGGGGCGGCTTCTTGCTTTCGCGCAAGCAGGGCGGGCGCAGACAGGCATGCTGCATTCCGGCGATGAAATTTGTCAAAGATAAATCATTATCAAAAAGCGCTTGCCATTTATCAAATCAAACCGTCATGATTATCAATCAATGCTCATTTCCATCATCGCCGCACCGGTTCTGGATTCTTGAGGCAAATCAATTTCACGGCTGCTTTGCGCCAGGGCACTCTAAAATGCGTCAACCCGGATAAAACGGCCTGCGTTATCCGGGCAAGGGGTCCAACCTGATTTCCCATGATGAAAGGAAACAATCGTGAAATACCATATTCTGCTTATTCTGGCCTGCCTGGCCGCCCCGGCCATGGCTGACGAAAGCCTGGCAAAAGCCAAAAACTGCTTGGTCTGCCACGCGACAGACAAAAAAGTGATGGGCCCCGCCTTCAAAGACGTAGCCGCCAAATACGATGACGCCTCCACCGTGGTTGCGAGCATCAAAAACGGCAGCAAAGGCAAATGGGGCGCCATTCCCATGCCGCCCAACAAGGTGTCGGACGAAGAGGCACAAAAACTGGCGCAGTGGATTCTGTCGCTGAAATAACATGGAGCCACAGGCAGCGCCATTGCAGCCTTTTCGCCAGGCCGGTGAAACTCATGAGCTGGCCTGCAATGGCTTCAATGCGCGCGCCTTCTTTTTTGAATTTTCGAATGCGCGCCTGAATAGCTGAATCATCAAGGCAAGCGCGCGGAATGCGCCGCTGAAAACAAAGAAAATGGAAAGCGCCTGACCGGCCAAAACCACAAGGCGCAAAATCAATGGCATTGAAGAAACGCCCGCCCGTTTGAAACAAGCCTTCCGGCGCACCGCCTTGCGCCGCGCAGCCCGCGCAGCGGCCAGATAATGCGGGGCTTTGAACGCCAAACTGCCTCCGTCTGCCGCCCGCGCCATGCCTTTTGTGTCTTTCCGCCCTGCCCTGCCCCTCATCGCCGCCGCCGCGCTGGCTGCCTGCGCGGGCGGCCCGCCCGTGCCGGACTGGCAGGTCAAAAGCGTGGCCCACGCCAGCCGCTACACCCAGGCCTATCTGCTGGGCAACGAGCGCGTGGCCCGGCGCGAATTCGAGCAGGCCCGGCAGCAAGCGGCCAGCACCGGCCAGCCCGAGCAAGTCGCCCGCGTGGAACTCACCCGCTGCGCCTTGCAGGCGGCCAGCCTGGACTTCGCCCCCTGCACCGGCTTTGAAGCCCTGCGCGAAGACGCGCCGCCTGCCGAAGCCGCCTATGCCGACTGGCTTGCGGGCCAGGCCAGCGCCGCGCAGGCCGCCCTGCTGCCCGCCGCCTACCGGGCCATCGCCGCCGCAAATGCCGCCGCGCCCGCCGCCGCAAATGCCGCCGCCGCGCTCAAAGCCATTGAAGACCCCGCCTCCCGCCTGATTGCCGCTGGCGTGCTCATGCGAAGCCAGCGCACCAGCCCCGCCGTCGCCGCACTGGCTGTCGAAACAGCCTCGGCCCAAGGCTGGCGGCGCCCCCTGCTCGCCTGGCTGGGCGTGCAGCAGCGCCTGGCGCAGCAAAGCGGCCAGGCCGAAGAAGCCGCCCGCCTGCGCCGCCGCATGGACCTGGCGGCCCCGCTGCCCGCCGCTGCGCCCAAAGGCCAAGGCGCTCCAGACGCTCCGGGCGCTGCCAGCGCCGCCAAACCGCTTTGAGCCGCGCTTTGAGCCGGGCGGCCGCATCCGCCTTCGCTTCCGGTTTCATGGCGGCGAATCCAGCCCGCATCACAGCTTGCGGCTGCCTTCGCGCCTGAAGCTTCACCCCTTTTCGCGCATGACCGCCCGCCGCATCGCCCAGCAGCCCGCCTACGTGCTGCACCACTACGACTGGAGCGAGTCCAGCCTGATTCTGGAAACCTTCACCCGCCAGCACGGGCGCGTGGCGCTGGTGGCCAAGGGGGCCAAGCGGCCCAGCTCCAGCCTGCGGCCCGTGCTGCTGCCTTTGCAGCCGCTGCTGCTGGGCTGGGGGGGCGACGCCGAAATCCGCACCCTCAAAAGCGCCGAATGGGCGGGCGGGCACGTCATGCCCACAGGGCAGGCGCTGCTGTCGGGCTATTACGCCAATGAACTGCTGATGCGCCTGCTGGCGCGCGACGACGCGCACCCCGCCTTGTTCGACGCCTACGCCGCGCTGGTGCACACCCTGGCCCTGCACTCGGGCGCTGCCGGGCAGGCCGATGTGCTGCACGCCGCCTTGCGCGCCTTTGAGCTGCTGCTGCTGCGCGAAACCGGCCACCTGCCCGCGCTGAACGCGCAAACGCTCACCCTCGCGCCCGTGCAGGCAGGCGCGCGCTACTGCCTCGTGCCCGAAGGCGGCCTGCGCCAGGCAACCGATGGCGACAGCGCCTGGCTGGATGGCGCGCACTGGCTCGCGCTGCACCATGCCCTGCAAGAAAGAGGCAGCGCACGCGCGCCCTTTGCCGCCGTGCTGGCCGCCTGCGCCGCGCTGGGCGCCGCCCGCAGCCGCCTGCTGGCGCAACTGCGCGGCCTGCTTCACTACCATTGCGGGCGCAGCTTGCGCACGCGGCAAATGATGGCCGAGCTGCAGCAGCTGCAAAGCGCCGCCGCCGCGCTTTCCCCGCTTTCCCCATCTTCCGCGCCTTTTCCGGCTGACCCCGAATCCGAATGAACACCCGGCTTTCCGTCAATGTCAACAAGGTCGCCCTCGTGCGCAACACGCGCCATCTGGGCATTCCGTCCGTCACCCGCGCCGCTTTGCTTTGCCTGCAAGCGGGCGCGCACGGCATCACCATCCACCCCCGGCCCGATGGCCGCCACATCCGCGCCCATGACGTGGGCGAACTCGCCGCCCTGCTGCGCCAGTGGCCGGGGCGCGAATTCAACATCGAAGGCAACCCGCTGCAAAACCTCATGCCCCACATCGAAGCCGCGCGCCCGCAGCAAGCCACCTTCGTGCCCGACGCCGAAGACCAATTCACCAGCGACCACGGCTTTGACCTGACCGACGCCGCCACCCGCGAGCGCCTGGCCCCGCTCATCGCCCAGTGCCGCGCCTGGGGCGTGCGCGTGAGCCTGTTCATGGACCCGCTGCCGCAGCAAATGCCCCTGGCCCGCGCCCTGGGCACCAGCCGCGTGGAGCTGTACACCGAGCCTTACGCCCTGGCTTTTGCCCGCCATGCCGGACAGGGCACAGCCGAAACCGCGCAAGCGCTGCAAGCCGAAGCCGCCCGCTACGCCGCCGCCGCCCAAGCGGCGCAAGCCGAAGGGCTGCAAGTGAACGCGGGGCACGATTTGAACCAGCACAACCTCACGCCTTTTTTGCAGGCCGTGCCCGGTGTGGCCGAAGTCAGCATCGGCCACGCCTTCATGGCCGATGCGCTCGAAGCCGGTTATGCCGCCACCGTGCGCGGCTATCTGGCCTGCATCGCGGCGGCGTGACAGTTGCTCTGCCGCCCAAGCGCGTCTGCAAATCGGATATGTCTGCCGCTTGATTTCAAACAGGCGCCTCGAAGCGCCCCGGCGGCAAGCTGCCGGATGACGGCATCTACGCCATGAGGCAAAAAGCACCACGCCGAAGGCTGGCCCGTCAGCAAGACGTTGGAGCAAAAACAGGAGCAAATTCAAGGGGGCCTAAACACCATTGTGCGCAGTTTCCACTAGGACATATCGCTATGAATAAAGGAGCTGAAATGAGCCAGTCAAGGCCGCCTGCTCAGCTCCGGGCGCGCCGCTTTGCCCAGACCGCCCAATCCGCCCTGTTCATCGCCTGTCTCATCGCTGTCTTCCCGCTTGCGCTGCCGCTGGCTGGTGAAAACGCCCTTACCGGCCCATATCCGTCTGGCCCCTATCAGCTCTACCGGCCCGCGCTTTTTCAAATCCGGGGGCCGGGCGGAGGCATTTCGGCCTGAAAATACGCGCCTTTGCCGCCTTTTCTCTGATCCGCTTCTCTTTTTTTCCTGCGCATGGCACTGATTACCCGCTGCCCCGCTTGCGCCACCTTGTTCAAGGTTGTGCCCGATCAGCTCCGCATCTCCGCAGGCTGGGTGCGCTGCGGCCATTGCAGGCGCGTGTTTGACGCCCGGAAAAACCTGCAAGACCCCGAATCCGCGCCGCCGCCCCTGCCAGACGCGCCCGACACGCCCAAGGCCGCCCCCGTCGCTCCTTCCGCCGCAGTTGCCGCCACTGCCGAGCCGCCTGCGCCATCCAGCGGCACACGCCGCGCCACGGCGGACGAGATGACGCAGTTTCGCGCCCTGTTCGAGCAGATTTCGGCCCAGCAGCATCCCGAAGGCGCGCTTTCGGCCCCGGCCCCCATGCCGGAAACCGTGCCTGCTCCCGCCGCGCTGCGCGACGCCGCTGCTGGCGCGGAAGGCGGCGAACCGGAGGAAGGCCGTATCACCTCCCTCTATTCCCTGCTGGAAACGGGCGACTCCGAAAGCGCTGGCGAAGGCCCAGAGCGCCCCGCTTCAGGCAGCGGAGAAACTGACGAAGAAGGAGACGGCGAAAGCAGCGCCCCCGCCCGCGTTGCTGAAGCAGAAGCCGGAAACGCCACGCACCAGGCCAGCGTCTCCGCCGCGCAAGAGGAGGAGGAAGACAGGAGCGTGGCTCCGCCCGCCGAAACGCCCCCGGGCGGAGTGGACTTTCTGCTCAGCGGCATCGGCTCTTATCTGCTGGACCCGGAACCAGCCGCCGCACCCGCGCCGCAGCCCGGGCCAGAACCGCAGCCGCAGGCAGAGGAGTCCCCTGCCCTGCCAATGGCCGCGCAGCCCGCGCATGAATCCGCCCGCGACGAGCGCCAGCCCGTGCAGCCGCCCCTGTTCATGCCTTCGGTGCCTTTTGACCCGGACGAGTGGCCGCTCGAGCCGCCTCCCAGCAACAAGCCGCCAGCGCGGCCTGCGCCGCTGGACATTCCCGCCGCGCCGCTCACGCCGTCAGCGCCCGCCCAGCCTGCTCTTGCCGCCGCCGAAGCCGCGCCCAAGAGCCGCGTGGATGGCAAGCCTTCTGAAAAAGCGTCTCGCAGAGCGTCTGACAAGGCATCTGACAAAGCGCATGGCAAGTCCGCAGGCAAAACCAGAAAGACCGCGCCTGAAACGCCCAAAGCCCCGAAATCACCCGCCCCGCACCGGCAGCGCCCGGAAACGGCTGAAGCCGCTGCGGCGGCCGAGCCTTCCTTTGTGCGCGAAGCGCGCCAGCGCGCCATGTGGCAGCGCCCGGGCGTGCGCCTGGCCATGGGCGGCGCTTTCGGCCTGCTGGCGCTGGCGTTGGCGGTGCAGGTCGCCATTCACAACCGCTCCTGGCTGGCTGCGCGCGCACCCGCTACCAGGCCCGTGCTCACAGCCCTGTGCCTGCCGCTGGGCTGCAAGGTGGAGCCTTACCGGCTGCTGGACGCCATCGTCATCGACAGCTCCAGCTTCGTGCGCACCAGCGCCAACACCTTCAACCTGAGCTTTGGCCTGCGCAACACGGCGGATCTGCCCGTGGCCACGCCTTCGCTGGAACTCACGCTCAGCAACGGCGAGGGCAAAACCGTGCTGCGCCGCGTGCTGCCCCCCGCCGAGCAGGGCGCATCCGCCGAAATGGCCGCGCGCGGCGAATTCACGGGCGCCGTCACCCTCACCGTGGATGGCGATGCGGCTGACCCTGCCGCCATCGTCGGCTACCGCCTCACCGCCTTCTACCCCTGAACCCTGAAAGGCTTTCGCTTCCCATGTCCGTTCTCATCTGCGGCTCCATCGCGTTCGACACCATCATGAACTTCGATGGGCGCTTTGCCGACCAGCTCCTGCCCGACCAGCTGCACAACATCAACGTCTCTTTCGTGGTGCCGGGCCTGCGGCGCGACTTCGGCGGCTGCGCGGGCAACATCGCCTACGCGCTGCGCCAGCTGGGCGGCGCGCCGCTGCCCATGGCCACCGTGGGCGTGGACGGCGCCGACTACTTTGCGCGCCTGAAATCGCTGGGCATCAGCACCGAATTCGTGCGCGAAGTGCCCGGCATGATGACCGCGCAGGCGCTCATCATGACCGACACGGGCAACAACCAGATCACCGCCTTTCACCCCGGCGCGATGACGCAGGCGCACATCAACACCGTCACCGCCCGCGACGACATTCGCCTGGGCATCGTCTCGCCCGACGGGCGCGAAGCCATGCAGCAGCACGCCCGCCAGTTCAAGGCAGCGGGCATTCCCTTCGTGTTTGACCCCGGCCAGATGCTGCCCGCCTTTGACGGCGCCGAGCTGCTGCAATTCATCGAACTGGCCGACTGGGTGGCCGTCAATGACTACGAAGCCCACATGCTGTGCGAGCGCACCGGTCTGGCACTTCCCGACCTCTCTCGCCGCGTGCGCGCCCTGGCCGTCACCCTGGGCGGCGAAGGCTGCGACATCTGGGAAGGCGGCCAAAGCCAGCGCGTTGCCCCCACGGCCGCCAGCCAGATTGCCGACCCCACCGGCTGCGGCGACGCCTGGCGCGGCGCGCTGCTCTACGGCCTGGAGCAAGGCTGGCCCGTGGCCCGCTGCGCCGCCCTCGGCAACCGCCTGGGCGCGATCAAGATCGCCTCGCACGGCCCGCAGAACTACCAGGTGCAAAAAGAAGCGCTGCTGGCGGGCATCTGAAAACCCCGGGCGCGCCTGCCACCCGCGCCGCGTGAAACGGGCCGCCGCCGTTTCCCACGCTGCCGCCCGCCTGGCCGGGCGGCAGGTTTTTCCGGCTTTCATATATCAACAGGAGACAAACTTGTCCAAGGCATTCATCAAGATCGTTTCTGCCGTGGCGCTGGCCGCCTGCGCGGCAAGTGCGGCAGCGCAAGAGGCCACCAAAGTGGTCATGGGCATTTCGGGCTGGACGGGCTACGGGCCGCTCTCGCTGGCCGAGAAAACCGGGCTGTTCAAAAAGCACGGCATCGAGGCCGAAATCAAGATGATTCCGCAAAAAGACCGCCATCTGGCGCTGGCTTCCGGCGCCATCCAGTGCGCGGCCACGGCGGTGCAGTCGCATATTTCCTGGACAGTCAATGGCGTGCCCATCACGCAAATCTTCCTGATGGACCGCTCCCACGGCGCAGACGGCCTGGCCGTGCGCGACAACATCAAGAGCTTTGCCGACCTCAAGGGCAAAACCATCGCCGTCAGCGCGCCCGGCACCACGCCGCACTTTTTTCTCTCGTGGATGCTCAGTAAAAACGGCATCCGCCTCAAAGACATACGCACCGTCGCGCTGGAGCCGCAGCCCGCCGCGCAAGCCTTCGTTTCAGGCCGCAACGACGCAGCGGTGAGCTACGAGCCGTATCTGTCCACCATCCGCGCCAAGCCCGAAGCGGGCCGCATCCTGGCCACCACCGTGGACTATCCGGCCGTGATCGACACCTTCGGCTGCACGCCGCAGTGGCTCAAGGCCAACCCCAAGGCCGCCCAAGGCATCACTGACGCCTACTTCGAGGCGCTCGACATGATCAGCAAAGAGCCTGAAAAGGCCTACGGCATCATGGGCGAAGTGGTCAAGCAAACGGGCGAGCAGTTCGCCGAATCGGCCAAGGCGCTGCGCTGGGCCGGCAAGGCCGAAAACCAGAAGTTCTTCGCCAGCGAAGTGCAGCCTTTCATGAAGGAAGCCGCCGCCATCTTGCTCGAATCTGGCGTCATCCGCCAGCTTCCGCAAACCTACGACGGCCTGGCCGATCCGCAATTCATCCGGTAAATCCGTGCGTCCGCTGCAACCTGTCACGCCCGGCGTCCGCTGGGCGCTGGGCATCGCTTTTTTCGCGCTGTTCGTGGCCGCCTGGTGGCTCGTAACCGCCCTTGGCTGGGTATCGCCCACCTTTTTGGCCAGCCCGGCCGCGATGGCGCGCGAAGGCGTGCTGCTGTTTACCGAATACGGCTTCGCCAAAGACGTGGGCATGACCGTCTGGCGCGTGATGGGCGGCTTCGCGCTGGCCGCCGCCATTGGCGTGCCGCTGGGCATTCTGATGGGCGCTTTCAAGCCTGTTGAAGCCTTTCTGGAGCCGTTCGTCAGCTTCTGCCGCTATCTGCCGGCTTCCGCCTTCATTCCGCTGCTCATCCTGTGGGCGGGCGTGGACGAAGTGCAGAAGCTGCTGGTCATCTTCATCGGCTCTTTCTTCCAGCTCGTGCTGATGATCGCCATCTGCGTGGGCGGCGCGCGGCGCGACCTGGTGGAAGCCGCCTACACGCTGGGCGCCAGCGGCGGCGGCGTGGTGCGGCGCGTGCTCATTCCGGGCGCGGCTCCGCAAATTGCCGAAACGCTGCGGCTGGTGCTGGGCTGGGCCTGGACTTACATCATCGTGGCCGAACTCATCGGCTCGTCCAGCGGCATCGGCCACATGATCGTGGACAGCCAGGCGCTGCTCAACACCGGGCAGATCATCTTCGGCATCATCGTCATCGGCGTCATCGGCCTGGTGTCCGACTTCGCCTTCAAGCTCCTCAACCGGCGCCTGTTCGCCTGGGCCTCGCTGTGAGGGGCTGGTTCCCAATACACCGGATTCAAGGCTCTTATCCGCTCCTTGTTTGATAGCATGATGTCCTAGTGGAAACAGCGCAGAATGGCATTTTGCGCCCCCTTTATTTGCTCCTTTTTTTGATGCGACGCAGGGGGCAAGACAAGGCGATGCGGCAGGAATGCGGCCCTGAACTGCGCTGTGCCGCTGCCTGCCGCGCCAGGCCGCCGGGCGGTTTTGCGCGGGGCCTTGCGGGCGCTTATTTCGGCGGCATGCGGATGGCGCCGTCGAGCCGGATGACTTCGCCGTTGAGCATGTCGTTTTCCAGAATGTGGCGCACCAGCCGGGCGTAGTCTTCGGGGCGGCCCAAGCGGCTGGGGAAGGGCACGCTGGCGGCCAGCGCGTCTTGCACGGGCTGCGGCATGCCAAAGATCATGGGCGTGGCGAAGATGCCGGGCGCGATTGTCATGTTGCGAATGCCGCTGCGCGCCAGATCGCGCGCGATGGGCAGCGTCATGCTCACGATGCCGCCTTTGCTGGCGCTGTAGGCGGCCTGGCCCATTTGCCCGTCAAACGCGGCGATGCTGGCGGTGGAGATGATCACGCCGCGCTCGCCCGTGTCGGCTTGCGGCTCGTTGTGCGTCATGGCCTCGGCGGCCAGGCGGATCATGTTGAAGGTGCCAATCAGGTTGATGCTGATGGTGCGGGCGAAGGATTCCAGCCGGTGCGCGCCGTTTTTGCCCGCCACTTTTTCCGCCGGGGCCACGCCCGCGCAGTTGATCAGTGCGGCCAGCTGGCCCAGCGCCTGCGCCTTTTGCACGGCGGCCAGGCCATCGGCCTCGCTGGTGACGTCGCAGCGCACGAAAGCGCCGCCGATTTCGCGCGCCACGGCCTCGCCTTTGTCGGCCTGCAAGTCGGCCACGACCACCCGGCCGCCTGCGGCGGCCAGCATGCGCGCCGTGCCTTCGCCCAGACCCGACGCGCCGCCTGTGACGATGAACGCCCTGTTTTCGATTTGCATGTTCTCTAATCTCCTTTGTGCATGGTTGAGGGATGGGCCAGCGCGCATTGTGGAGCGCCAGGCGGGCGGGCCGTCTCCTGTTTTTCCCTGTATGCGCCAGGGCGCCGCTGCCACAATCGCCGCCCGCCATGCCAGAGACTGCCGCCGCGCCTTCCGCACCCTTTGAACCCTGCCACTGGCTGGCCGTGGCCGTGCCCGCGCCAGCCCACAGCGCGCTGGCGCAAACGCTCACCTACGCCCACAGCGCGCCGCTGCCCGCCGGCACGCTGGTGCGCGCCCCGCTGGGCCAGCGCGAAGTGCCGGGCGTGGTGTGGGGCCTGGCCGATGCGCCCGATGCTGCGCTGGCCGCGCACGTCAAACCCCTGGCCTGCGCCTTCACCCGCCTGCCGCCGCTGGATGAAAACTGGCGCCAGCTGATCGCCTTCACGGCCCGCTACTACCAGCGCGCGCTGGGCGAGGTGGCGCTGGCGGCGCTGCCGCCGCAGTTGCGCACGCTGGACGAAGCGCAAATGGCGCGGCGGCTGGCCAAACTGGCCAAGCAAGACGCCGTGGCGCAAGGCCCGGCCACGCCCGCCGCCAGGCCCGGCCCCACGCCGCAGCAGGCCGCCGCGCTGGCGCAAATCGCCCAAGGCGCAGGCCCCTTTTTGCTGCACGGCGCCACGGGCAGCGGCAAAACAGAGGTCTACATGCGCGCCGCCGAAGCCGTGCTGGCGCAAGACGCGGCCGCGCAAGTGCTGGTGCTTGCGCCCGAAATCAACCTCACCCCGCAGCTTCAGGCGCGCCTGGCCGCGCGCTTTGCGCCGCTGCTGGGCGCGGGCGCCGTGGTGGCCATGCACAGCGGCCTCACGCCCGCGCAGCGCCTTTCGGCCTGGCTGGCCGCGCACACGCAGCGCGCGCGCATCGTGCTGGGCACGCGCATGGCCGTGCTCGCCTCCATGCCCGCCTTGCGCCTGATCGTGGTGGATGAAGAGCACGACCCCAGCTACAAGCAGCAAGAAGGCGCGCGCTACTCCGCGCGCGATCTGGCCGTGTATCGCGCGCGCTTGCAAGGGGCCAAAGTCATCCTCGGCTCGGCCACGCCGTCGCTGGAGAGCTGGCACGCCAGCCGCCCGGACGGGGGCAAATACCAGCGCCTGGTCATGCCTTCGCGCGTGGGAAGCGGCGCGGGCGCAGGCGGGCCTGCCGCGCTGCCCCTCGTGCGGCGCGTGGACATGAACCGCCAGCCGCGCGGCACGGTGATTGCCGCGCCGTTGCTGCAAGCCATCACCGAACGCGTGGGGCGCGGCGAGCAGTCGCTCATCCTCCTCAACCGCCGGGGCTGGGCGCCCGTGCTGCACTGCGCCAATTGCGGCTGGAAAAGCGAATGCCCGCATTGCAGCGCCTTCCGCGTCTTTCACCGCGCCGACCGCAGCCTGCGCTGCCACCACTGCGGCCTGGCGCAGCCCGTGCCCCGCGCCTGCCCCGCCTGCGGCAACGCCGACATCACCCCCATCGGCCGGGGCACCGAGCAGCTGGAAGAGCGCCTGGCCGCCCTGCTGCAAACCGCCCGCCGCCCCGACGGGCAGCCCGCCCGCATCGCCCGCATGGATGCCGACACCACCCGCCTCAAAGGCGCGCTGGCCCAGCAGCTGGCGCACGTGCACGACGGCAGCGTGGACGTGCTTGTGGGCACGCAAATGATTGCCAAAGGGCACGACTTCCGCCGCGTCACCCTCGTGGCCGCGCTCAACCCCGACACGGCGCTTTTTTCCAGCGACTTTCGCGCGCCCGAGCGCCTGTTTGCCCTGCTCATGCAGGCCGCAGGCCGCGCCGGGCGCGACGCCGCCTATGGCCAGGCCAGCGGCCAGGGCAGCGAAATGTGGGTGCAAACCGAATACCCCGCCCACCCCTTGTTTGAAGCCCTCAAACGCCACGACTACCCCGGCTTTGCCGCCAGCCAGCTGGCCGAACGCCAGGCCGCCGGCCTGCCCCCCTACGCCCACCTGGCCCTGCTGCGCGCCGAAAGCCGCACCCTGCCAGCGGCCATCGCCTTTTTGCAAGACGCCGCCGCCGCGCTGCAAGCCAACCCGGCCCTGGCGCACTGGGCCGCCCACGTCACCTGCTACCCCGCCGTGCCCGCCGCCATGCAGCGCCTGGCCGGCATGGAACGCGCCCAGATGCTGCTGGAAAGCCCCCGCCGCGCCGCCCTGCAAGGCCTGCTGGCGGGCTGGCAAGCCGCCCTGCACGCCCTGCGCGCCCGCCACAAAGCCGTGCTGCGCTGGGCCATTGATGTGGACCCGCTCAGCTTTTGAGGGCCTGTTCACGGCCTTGGGCAGTCAATCTTTGCCGGGCCGCAAGGAGTGTTAGGCATGCTGCGTACAGCATTATTTAGCTCCTGTATTCGTAGCATCATGTCCTAGTGAAAATTGCGCTAGACGGCATTTTCATGCCTTTGAATTAGCTCCTTTTTTTGATGTGGAATGGCTCGCAGAACCAGCCTGGCAGAGCTACACCAGCGCCTGTGGCGAAAACTGGCATTGACCAGCTTCGCAGGCAGCGTCAATGGCTCTCTCATATGTATGAATCAACAGCCGGTAATCGCACCAGCTTGTCGCTCACGGGAAAAGGTTTTTCAATTCAGCCGTCTTGGGTGTCGCCTGGGGCTTTCATGGCCGCCATTTCAAACACTTCCGCGAGCACTTCAGCCTCCGCGTCTGCATCCATAAGGCAGCGGCAAACGTCTGCGCTTTCCCCGGGGAAAAAGCCTGATGAGCAGGAAATCAGGCAAATGGCATCAGAGATCAACCGCACAGGCGACCGCCCCCTGTGGTTTGATGACCGGGATGAGCGCATGCAAGCGTTCGCCCGCCAGGCCGCGCAACTGCCCGCAGACGCGCGCCCGCAGCTGCTGAAGGAAATCATCGACCAGCGCCCGGACGCCATTCATGACTGGGTTGGCGCGCAACGGCTGGAGCAACTGGCTGGCGCAGGCCGCATCAGCGCGGAAGAAAAAGCGGCCGTGCAAAGCACCGTGGCCGCTGCATATACCGAAGGCCGCATCACCCATGCGCAAATGCAGACCATCATGGGCGTGGCCAGCATGCCCCCAGGCCATAACCCTGCGCGCTTTGAAACAGCCCGCAGCTTCCTGACAGGCAACGCGCCTGAGATGGCGGGCGCCAGAGCCAAATTTCTGCGTGACAGCTTTGCCGCCCATGTGGAGCGCGCCGCCAATGGCTATGGCGGCAGGCCTGATTTCAACAGCGCACTGGCGCTGACGCTGATGCAGTCAGGCGGGCAGCAAAGCGACGTGGCGCGCATTTTTTCCAAGCTGACACCGGCTGAGCAAAGCCTGGCAGCAGCGGGCGTGGGCGCGGCTGCCGTGGGCTATCGCTACAGCCAGCCCCATGTCAATGGTCTGACAGATCCCTGGGCCGTTTTGCATCGGGCCGTTGTGCAGGCGAATCCGCCAGCCACTCGGCAAGGGCAGCTGCAACTGACACGCATGGCCGAAGGGCTGGCTTCGTCGGGGCGCTACGCCACGCCTGAATCTGACAAGGCCGTGACGGACCTATACGCGCAAGTGGCCGAAGGCCGCGCCCGGCAAAAAATGGACGATCCGCAAGCCATGGCCGAAGGGCTGGCCCGCGTTGCCAATGCCGAAAGCAGGGCCGCTGGCGTTCTGAAAACCCTGCCTCCTGATGCCAGCGCGGAACAAATCTGGCAAGCCATACAGAAAAATCCGGGCGCACTCACTGACCCCGTTTTTGTCCAGTACCTGGAGTTGCGCGGCGATCAGGCCCGCCATTTGCAGGGGTCAGATCTGCGCAACGACATTGGTCTGGCCTTGGGCCTGCCCGTAACGCAGACCCCTGCCAACGAGGTGCAACAGGCCCGCATGGAGCGCGGTGAACTTGACTTCTTCAACGTCAATGCCGCTGATGAAGCGGGCCAGGCCATCCGCTCCATCGAAGCGCAAATCCAGAAAGCGGGCGGCGAAAGCGCGCGCGTAGCGGCGCTGCCCGTCACCGTCGCATCCAAAGAACACGGCCTGATCCAGACCGTCATCTGGCGTGTTGAAACCGCAGACGGCCGGGAAAAATTCGTTGACTACAACCCGGCCACCCAAGAGGCCCGCACCTACGCCAGTTTTGAAGACTGGAAAAACAACAACCAGCTGCCCCTGGGCGAAATGACCTATGCCCGCAACGGCCATCTGACGGCCGGAATGGACGGCAAGCCCCAACTGGAAACCGGCAACACGCCCAACACGGTGGACACCGCCTGGGAAGCGTGGATCAAACCGGCCCTGGACGGCGCCGCGCTGGCGGGCGGCATCGTGCTGCTGGGCGCTGCCGTGGTTGGCACTGGCGGCACAGCGGTGATGGTCGGGGGCGCGCTGCTCGGCGCTTACGGCGCTGGCACTGGAGGCGTGGAACTGGCAGACCGCGCCGCGCACGGGCAAACCCTGTCACTGGGCAATGCGCAAGCACGAAATGCCTGGCTGAACGTAGGTGCCAGCGCGCTCAGTTTGGGGGCCATGGGTGCCAGCATGCGCCTGGCAAACATGAGCGGACGCGCCACAGGCAATGCGATTGATGAAGCAGTGCAGCTGACCCGAATGGCGCAAACCGCGCGCGGCCTGAATGTGGCTGCACAGTACGCCGACACCGCCGCCTTTGCGGATGGCGGCCTGATGCTGGCCGCAAACTGGGACCGCATGACGCCTGCCGAACGAACGCAGGCGCTGGCCATGATGGCATTCTGGTCGGCTGGTACGGCTGTCAGCGCGCGGCAGGCAGGCGGCGTGAAAAATCTGTATGGCGTCAAGGATTTTTCCAATGCCATTTCCTCCACCCATCAATGGCTGAGAGGCCAGATTGACGAAGTCGCACACGATGCAGACATCATTGCCGTTTATGACGCCAATGCTCACGTTGAGCCCGGGCTGCATCAGGAAGTCATCGAAATTCTGGCTGCCGGAAAAACCTTCAAGGTACTGGTCAGCCATGAAAAAGCCGCACTCGGCGAAGCAAAAGCCCATGAATGGATGCTTGCCCATGGCTACGAGCCTGTAGGCACGACGGACGGCATCTATCGCAAAGGCGAACAAGGAATCGACGGCGTTTATAAAAAAACCATCCATCACAATGACGGAAGCAAAAGTGTAGAGTACGTCATTATCGAAACAAAATATGGCACATCACAGCTTCAAACACTGAAGGATGGAACCAGACAGATGTCTGACAAGTGGGTTCGCGACAGATTGAAAGAAAAAGCTGGCAAAGAGGCGGATGTCACCTTGGATGCGCTGGAGCATGGATTGGTGCAAAAATGGCTTATCCGTGTAAATCCAGAAGATAGCGCAAGTGCGGCAGATTTGGGCAATTTCAATAAAATGGAAATTACCGCCAAGCATGTCGATGAAGATGGATATGTGATTCCCGGCGCCAAAGGCGCAGTTCAATTTAATGGTACTTCAACCAGGTGAGAAATCATGATTAGAGACAACAACAAGGATAAAGCCTATTTTGATGAGCATATCGCTCTGAATGATAC
>ERZ773075.157-NODE-157-length-59630-cov-6.93504_pt1 | contig 59630 bp, 55 predicted proteins | sample MGYA00580614_ERZ773075 | MGnify/ENA primary metagenome ERZ773075 (study PRJEB29015, sample SAMEA2738021) | human oral metagenome | biome: human oral; feature: human-associated habitat; material: dental | place: China | collected 2043 ...
TGGTGCATCGCGTGCCGGGCCGCGCGGGCTGGGAATTGCGCGCCGTGGTGCAAGCTGCCCTGAGCGTGCTGGCGCAGACCCGCGCCCTCGGCCCGCGCGCCCTGGCCATGCGCCCCGTGCTGCGCCGCCGCGACGCGCCGCGCGTGCTGTGGCGCTGCCTGCTCATGTGAGAGGCGGCTCACCCGTGCGTTCATGAGTGCAAAAAGCACGGACTTGGGCCTTGCGAACTCTTGCCAGGCTCTAAGCAAGCTGCAAAGCCCACGCTGTCGTGGCAACAAATGTTTAATCAAGTTCCATGGCAAATCCGCAAGGGCGCATCTGCGTATCGCGCTCCTGATTCCGATGCCGCCCGGCTAGCGCCAGAACGCAGGTGGGCTGCTTTGAAAAGGCTCTTAGAGCAGGCCGGCCTGCCGTGCGAAAGCGTTCAACGCCCGGGCGAATTCGGCATAGCCTTGGGCGTTGGCATGCACGGCGTCGCTGCGCAGAGCGGGCTGGGCGAGCACGCGGCTCCAGCCGTTCGCAAACAGGGGCAGTTGCAGCTCGCCAGCCAGGCTGGCGTAGAGCGCGTGGTCATTCAAGCGCCCCAGGGCGGCGGAAAGGGTGAGGGCGGGTACGGCCACCAGCAGCACTTGCGCGCCGCTGGCCTTGGCTTGCTCGCAGATGGCGCGGATGTGGCGGTATGTGTTGGCTTCGGGCAGGCGGCGCAGAAAGTCATTGCCGCCAATGCTGACGATGACCAGTTGCGGCGCGTGTTCTTGCAGCAGTCTGGGCAGGCGTTGCAAGGCTTGCGCGGCGGTGTCGCCGGGCACGCCGCCGTTGGCGATGCGCCAGCCCGTCAGCGCCGCCAACACGGCTGGGTAGCTGGTTTCAGGCGTCGCGCCAACGCCCCAGGTGAGCGAGTCGCCCAAGGCCAGCACGGGCGCACCGGGCGGCACACGCGTGACGGGTGGCTTTTTGCGGCCGCAGGCGGGCAGCAGGCAGGCACAAGCAAGCAGGAGGAAGGCGCAGCGGCGCGAGGGCATGGAAGAGAGAAAAATCAGGCGGATGCGTCTGGCCTCGGCCATTGCGCCCAGGTTTGCGGCACGTGGTTTGCGCTGTCTGCGCCACTTGCCTTGCGGGGAGGAAAGAGCAGTACGGGGCGTCTGATGAGACTGGGGCGGACCAGCATCAGGGCACTGGTGCCATCTTGCATCAGGGCACTGGTGCCGTCTTGCGCCAGTGCAGCGGGCAGCGCGCCCTGCTTTTTGAAATCATGAAAAACCAAGGCCACGGCTGGCGACGCACTGACGGCTTTTGCAGACGGCCATGCCGTAGGACATGGGACTGTCGCAGAGCTGGGCATGGGCGCGGCTTTCAGGCCTGGGGCGACAGGCGCGCGGGCGAGGTGTATTCGCGGCGGTATTGCTCGAAGCTGAGGGTGTCGCTCACTTCAATTGCATGCTGCTGCGCGCGCGATTGCACGGCCATTTCGGCAAAGCGCTGGCGCAAGGCGGCGTCGGGCGGCTGCGCCAGCATGAGGGAGCGAATTTGCTGCGAGCGGTCGAGCATGAAGGCCACGTAGCTGTCGCCATAGCCGGGCAGCGCCGCCAGCACGCGGGCCGAGGGCAGCAGGGCGGGGTTGTGCAGGGCCTGCTGCGCGGCCTGCACGGCGGCCTGGTGGCCGTCGCCGCCCAGGGCTTCGTCCAGCGCGCGGGCCAGCGCGGGCAGCTCGCCCAGCACTTGGGCGGCCCAGTCGGTCAGCGCCACTTCCATGCCGCCGCAAGCGAGCTTGAGGCCCGGCTCGCGGCCGCGCTCGGCCACCAGATGCTGGTTGCGCTTGAGCGCCTCGATTTCGGCGGGGCTGTCGGGCGGGCTGTCGCTGAGCAGGCAGTGCAGCAAGAACACATCCAGAAAGCGCATGGTCTGCTCGTCTATGCCCACGGGCAGGAAGGGATTGAGGTCCATCAGCCGCACTTCCACGTATTCCACGCCGCGCGCGCGCAAGGCATGCAGGGGGCGCTCGCCCGGCTCGATCACGCGCTTGGGGCGAATGGTGCCGTAGAACTCGTTTTCAATTTGCAGCAGAGTGACGGCCAGCTGGTTGTAGTCGCCGCTGGGCGCCTGGATGCCGATGGCTTCATACGCGGGCCAAGGGCGCGTGAGCGCGTCTTGCAGTGAGGCGGCGTAGCCTTCCAGGCCGTTGTAGCTGACGGCCAGCGTGGATTGCGCATCGCTCTGGTATCCCAGCCGCCCCATGCGCAGCGACGTGGCGTGCGGCAGATACATGGCCCGGCTGCCCAGCGGCTGCAAGGCATGCTGGCGGCCCTGCACGAAAGTGCCGCACACAACGGGCGAGGCGCCAAACAGGTACAGCAGCAAAAAGGCGTGGCGGCGGAAGTTGCGGATCAGCCCGAAATACTGCTCGCTGTCCGCGCCCGGCAGCGACCAGTTGTAGTGAATGCCCGAAATGGTCTGCATGCGCCGCCCGTAGCGGTGTCCCAGCCCCATGCGATAGACGCTCTTGGCGCGGCCCACGTTGCTGGTGCCGTAGTAGCCCAGCGGAATCATTTCATCGGGCGGCAGCTTGCAGGGCATGCTGCTGGCCCACAGCATCTCATCGCCCAGCGCGGCCATTTCGGCATACACCACCTGGTGAATTTGCCGCAGCTCATCCAGGCAAGCCTGCACGCTGCCATGCGTGCCCGTGACCAGCTCCGGCTGCGACTCGCTGAAATCCGTGGTGATGTGCGGGTGCGTGAGCGGCGAGCCAAGCGCCGCCGGATGCGGCGTGAGCGCCAGCGCGCCATCTGGCGCAGCGCGCAGGCTTTCTTTTTCCAGCCCGCGCCGCATGCCCGGCAGGGCCTCGGGCGGCAGGGCCGCCAGGCGGCGCAAAAGCAAATCACTGGATGCGTTCATGTCGTCAAGCCCCGGGGTCGTTCAATGGCAGAGGAAGGTAACACACGGCCCCCGCGCGGCGGGCCGAGCGTCTTTCTGCGTCTGTCTCGTGTTTGTTCAGCGCCTGTCGCACGCCCGTTTCACGCTTTTTCCGCCCAATTCGCGTTGATGGCCAAGCAGAAAGCATGCAGGTCAGTTTAGCTATTTAATCAATAGCATGATGTCCTAGTGGAATGTGCGCAACAAGGCATTTTTGACCCCATGAATCCGCTCCTGTTTTTGGGTGGCGCTGGCATGAAGGCCCTGCCAGCCATTGACCGCGCTCTGCGGTTTGGCGGGATTGGCAGGCCCTCAGGCCCGGTTGGAGACTTGCGCGGATGCAAACGTGGCCATTTCGTTCAGGATGGCGCAGGCGCTTTGCAGCAGCGGCCAGGCCAGCATGGCGCCGGTGCCTTCGCCCAGGCGCAGGCCCAGATCGAGCAGCGCCTGGGCGTGCAGGCGCTCCAGCATGAGCGTGTGGCCGCGCTCTTGCGAGTGGTGGGCGAACACGCAGTAGGGGCGCGCGTTGGGCGCGAGTTCGCAGGCCGCCAGCGCGGCGGCGGTGGTGATGAAGCCATCGACGACGATCACGCGCCGCTCGCTTGCCGCTTGCAGCAGCGCGCCGGCGAGCGTGGCGATTTCAAAGCCGCCCAGCGCGGCCAGCGCGGCCAGCGGCGTGCGCGCGCCGGCATTGGCCGCCAGGGCGCGCGCCAGTGTTTCGCACTTGCGTTGCAGGCCCGCGTCGTCCAGGCCGGAGCCGCGCCCCACGCATGCGGCCAGCGCGGCGCCGCTTTCGCGCCCTGTCAGCCGCGCCAGCAGCAAGGAGGCGGCGCTGGTGTTGCCGATGCCCATTTCGCCCAGCAGCACGGCATTGCCCGGCAGGCTTTGCACCAGCGCGCGGCCATTGCGGATGGCCTGCTCGCACTGCGCCAGGCTCATGGCCGGCCCTTGCGTGCTGTCGGCCGTGCCGGCGGCAATGCGCATCTGGCGCAGGCCGGGCGCGTCTTCAAAGGGCTGGCGAACGCCGCAGTCGGCCACCGTGAGCGCGACGCCGTGCTGGCGCGCCAGCACGCTGATGGCGGCGCCGCCAGCGAGAAAGTTGCGCACCATCTGCCAAGTCACGTCCACCGGGAAGGGCGAGACGCCTTGCGCGGCAATGCCGTGGTCGGCCGCGCACACCAGCATTTGCGGCTGCGCCAGGCGCGGCGCTTCGCTGCCCAGCGCCTGGCCGATTTGCACGGCCAGCGCTTCCAGGCGGCCCAGCGAGCCGGTCGGCTTGGTTTTGCTGTCGAGCAGGCTCTGAATGCGCGTGGCCAGGGCGGTGTCGGGGGCGGCGATGTCTGGAATGAGGCCGTGCAGTTCGGATGTCATGGTGTTTGTCCTTGCGGGGTGGAAGAAATGCCGTCACCAGAGACTTTCAGGCGCGGAATCGGGCGTTTGTCCTTGTGCAGTCAGCGCGGGCTGCTATTGTTTGAGGAGCGATGGGCCGGTTTTGCCGAGGGCGCGGCTGGCGGTTTTTCCCGCGCTTGTTCTTGCAGCCATTGCAGCACGGGAATCGTGCCGGGCAGCACGGGCGCCACTTGCACGGGCAGGGTTTGCCAGGCGTGCTGCTGGCCTTCGCGCATTTGCGGCTGGCCGCGCCAGGCGTGGACTTTGCAAAAGTGCAGGCGCACCAGGGCGTGGGGGTAGTCCACCAGTTGCTGGCGCCAGGGGCGGATGGCGGCGGCCTCCAGCGTCAGGCCCAGCTCTTCATCGAGTTCGCGCGCCAGGGCCTGGGCGACGGTTTCGCCCGCTTCGAGCTTGCCGCCCGGAAATTCCCAGTAGCCCGCGTAGGCTTTGCCGGGCGGGCGCGTGGTGAGCAGGAATGAGCCGTCTGTGCGGATGAGGATGCCGACGGCCACGTCGATGGCCTGGCGCTGCGCCTGCTGCGCGCCGCCCGTGCGGGGCAGCTGCGGGTCGGCGTGGAGGATGCGGCCGTTCATGCCGGGCCGCCTTGCGTGGCAGCTGGCGCGGCGGCTGCCGGGGGTTGATCAGAGGCGCGCCGCCCCATGTAGTCGCGCGCGAATTGCTGCGCCACGCGGCCGCTGCGCGAGCCGCGCTCCAGCGCCCAGATCAGGGCTTCGGGCCGCGCGGCGGCGATTTGTGCGGGGCTGGCGCCCAGCGCGGCCAGCCACTGGGCGGCGATGCGCAGGTATTCGTCCTGGCTGAAGGGGTAAAAGCTCGCCCACAGGCCGAAGCGCTCGGAGAGGGAGACTTTTTCCTCGATGGCCTCGCCCGGGTGCAGCTCGCCGTTTTCGCCGTGGCGGGCGGCCAGGTTGTCGCGCATGGTTTCGGGCAGCAGGTGGCGGCGGTTGCTGGTGGCGTAGATGAGCGCGTTGGGCGCGGCGGCGGCCACGCTGCCGTCGAGCGCGCTTTTGAGGGCCTTGTAGCCCGGCTCGCCTTCGTCAAAGCTGAGGTCGTCGCAGTAGATGATGAATTTTTCAGGGCGGCCCGCCACCAGGGCCATGATGTCGGGCAGGTCGGGCAGGTCGGCCTTGTCCACTTCAATCAGGCGCAGGCCCTGCGCGGCCCATTCGTTCAGGCAGGCGCGGATGAGCGATGACTTGCCCGTGCCGCGCGCGCCGGTGAGCAGCACGTTGTTGGCCGGGCGGCCTTGCAGAAATTGCAGGGTGTTGCGCGCGACTTTTTCTTTTTGCGCGTCGATTTCCTTCAGGTCGCCCAGGGCGATGGCGCCCACGCTGGGCACCGGCTCCAGCCGGCAGGCGCCGCCGCGCTTGCGGTAGCGCCAGGCCACGGCGCGCGGCCAGTCGGGCGCGGTCAGCGGGCGGGGCAGGGCGGCGTCCAGCCGCTCGGTCAGGCGCTCCACGCGGGCGATGAGGGTGGCCAGCAACTCTTCCAGCGCGGTCATGGCTGGCTCCCTGGCGCCTGAATGCGGGCAGCCGCTTCATCGGCGCATTCAACGACGCAGAAGCTGGCGGCGTATTCGCTCTCGTCCGTGAGGCTGATGTGCGCGCGCAGGCCGCGTTCGGCAAACCAGCTTTGGAGCGCGCCGTGCAGCACCACTTGCGGCGCGCCGCCGGGGCGGCTGGCGATTTCGCACAGCTGCCACTGCATGGGGCCGCTCATGCCCGTGCCGATGGCCTTGCTGAACGCCTCTTTGGCTGAAAAGCGCGTGGCCAGGTAGCGCAGGCCGCGCTCGGGCCAGCGGGCGCTGCGGCGGCGCCACACGGCCAGCTCGCCGCCGGAGAGAATTTTTTCGGCGAAGCGCTCGCCATGCCGCCCGAAGCTGGCGCGGATGCGGCGGATGTCGCAGATGTCAGTGCCGATGCCGTAGATCATGGTGAGGCGCAAGAGTGCAGAAGGTTGAAGGGCAGGAAGAAAGGGCAGGGCGGGGCAGAATTAGCTCCTTGATCCATAGCATGATGTCCTAGTCGAATGTGCGCTGAATGCCCTTTTGATGGGTCTGAATTCGCTCCTGATTCAGGAGTGTTTTCGGGGCATTGCAGGCGGCCTTCCGGCTTGCTCACAGCTTCCAGCGGGCCATGAGCTTTTCGGGCGGCAGCTCGTCGTAGTTCTCGAAGGGCTGGTGTATCCAGGGGTTGGTGGGCAGGCGCTCCACGCAGTAGTCGGGCTGGAAGCTGGAGCAGCCTTTGCTCCAGAGCACGGCGGTGCGCATTTCGGTGATGGGCGGGTAGCTGCTGCGCAGGCGCTGCACCACGGCTTGCAGCGTGACGCCGGTGTCGGCCAGGTCATCAACGAGCAGCACGCGGCCTGCGATTTGGCCCTGGGGCGTGGTGATGTAGTGGGCAATGTCCAGGTGGCCTTGCACCTTGCCCGCTGCGGCGCGGTAGCTGCTGGTGGACATGATGGCCAGCGGCACGCCGAAGATGCGGCTGAGGATGTCGCCGGGCCGCATGCCGCCGCGCGCCAGGCACAAGATGGTGTCAAAGCGCCAGCCCGAGAGGTGGATTTTGAGGGCGAGCTTTTCGATGAGCTGGTGGTATTCGTCGTAGCTCACATACAGGTGTTTGCCGTCTTCGGTCAGCATCAGCGGGGTCCTTGCAGGGAAACAATGTCATTGGGCAGCCACTGCACGCGCCAGCCTTGCTGGTCAATGAAGGCTTGCACGGCATCCAGCGTGGGCAGTTGCGCATCGGCCGTCTGCAGCGCGCCGCCGGGGCCATTCCACCACTGGCACACCAGGCAGCCGCTGTCGCCCTGGATGATGTGGATGCGGTGCCGCAGCCGCCCGCTGCCGCTGACGGCGCCCAGCATGAACAGGGTGCTCATGGGGCCAGGAAGGGGTGCCGCGTCATGATGGTGTGTTCGCGGTCGGGGCTGGTGGAGATGAGGTGGATGGGTACGCCCGTGGCGTGTTCGATGCGCTGCAAATACAGGCGCGCGTTGATGGGCAGCTTGTCGTATTCGGTCAGGCCCACGGTGCTGTCGCTCCAGCCTTCCAGCGTTTCATAGATGGGTTTGCAGCGGGCGATGTCGTCTGCGCCCAGGGGCAGCAGGTCGATGTGGCGGCCGTCCAGCTCGTAGCCCACGCACAGCTTGAGTTCGGGCAGGCCGTCCAGCACGTCGAGCTTGGTGATGCACAGGCCCGAGAGGCCATTGACTTGCGCGCTGCGCTTGAGCAAGGCGGCATCGAACCAGCCGCAGCGGCGCGGGCGGCCGGTGGTCACGCCGCGCTCGGCGCCCACGGTGCTCATGTGCCAGCCGGGGGTGCCTTCCTTTTCCCATTCCAGCTCGGTGGGGAAGGGGCCGCCGCCCACGCGGGTGCAGTAGGCCTTGGTGATGCCCAGCACGTAATGCAGCAGGCCGGGGCCGATGCCCGCGCCAGCGGCGGCGTTGCCCGCCACGCAGTTGCTGCTGGTCACGAAGGGGTAGGTGCCGTGGTCCACGTCCAGCAAGGTGCCTTGCGCGCCTTCAAACAGCAGGTTGTCGCCGCGCAGGTGGGCTTCGTTCAGCTCGCGCGAGACATCGGCCAGCATGGGGCGGATGGCTTCGGCCTGCTGCATGGCCTCGGCGTAGATGGGTTCAAACAGCAGCTCGCCGTCTTTCATGTAGGGTGCCAGCGCGGGGCCGAAGGGGTGCTGGCGCGAATTCAGCAAGCCGGTGAGGATGAAGTTGTAGAGATGCAGCAGCTCGCGCAGCTTGGCGGCAAAGCGGCCGGGGTGGCGCAAGTCTTGCGCGCGCAGGGCGCGGCGGGCCACTTTGTCTTCGTAGGCGGGGCCGATACCCCGGCCCGTGGTGCCGATTTTTTCGCTGCCGCCTTGCTCGCGCGCGGCTTCGCGGGCCACGTCCAGCGCGGCGTGCAGGGGCAGGATGAGCGGGCAGGCTTCGCTCACGCGCAGGCGCTGGCGCACTTGCACGCCAGCTTTTTCCAGCTCGGCAATTTCTTCCAGCAGCTTGGCCGGCGAGAGCACGACGCCGTTGCCGATGTAGCACGTCACGCCCGCGCGCATGATGCCGCTGGGTATGAGGTGCAGCGCCGTGCGCTGGCCGCCAATGACCAGGGTGTGGCCCGCGTTGTGCCCGCCCTGAAAGCGCACCACGCCTTGCGCGCTTTCGGTGAGCCAGTCCACCAGCTTGCCCTTGCCTTCATCGCCCCACTGGGAGCCGACGACAACGACGTTGCGTCCGCTTGTGCTTTTCATGAAATGCGCTCCTGAAAAAGAAAAAAGAGAAGGCTTGCGGCCATTTTTGCGGCCATTTATGTGTGCTGCACGATCCATTCGCCGGCGATTTCCACCAGCTGCAACTCGCACGCGAATTCGTCGGGCTGGCACTCGGTGCCCGGCAGGTCGCTGATCACCGTTTCGCCGCGTGCGCGCAGCGCGGCAATGGCGGCGGCCAGTTGCGGCGCTTCGGCGGGCGTGGCCCACGGCGCGCGTATGGCGGCGCGGCGCGCGCGCGGGGCCGTGGCGCGGGCCAGGTGGCGCACATCCAGGCTGAAGCCCACGGCGGGGCGTTCGCGCTCCACATAGGGGTTGAAAACGGCGCCCACGCCGTCGTAGCGGCCGCCGCGCAAAACGGCATCGGCCCCACGGGCCTGGCGGCGCGCCTGCTCGGCGCTGGAAAGCGCCTGTGCGTCGTCTTCGCACGCGGGCGAGCCGGCGTACACCGCAAAGCGCATGCCGCTGTAGTAGGCGTAGCCGCGCGCGTCGGCCAGGTCAAAGCTCACGCGCACATCCGGCCCCAGCCGCGCGGCCAGCCAGCGCAAATCTTTCAGCGCCTGGCGCAGCAGCGGCGCCGTGCCCAGCGTGCGCTCGGCGCGCGCCAGCATGTTTTCGTCGCCATACAGGCCGGGCAGGGCCAGCAGGCGCTGGCGCGTGTCGGAAGGAAAGTCGCGCGTGAGCGCGTCCAGCCGGCTTTCATCCTTGGCGGCCAGCGCGGCCAGCACTTCGCCCAGCGCGCCCGCTTCCAGCGGCAGGCCCGCCAGCAGCGCGCGGGGAATGCGGGCATCGGCCAGATCGACCGTGAGCGGCCCTTGTGCGGCCAGGCCGGTGGCGCGCAGGCAGTCCAGCGCCAGCAGCAGGATTTCCAGATCGGCCTCGCGCCCGGCGTAGCCGTAAATTTCCGCGCCCATTTGCAGCGGCTCGCGCGAAGCCAGCGCGCGCTCGGGCCGCGTGTGCAGCACCGGCCCGCAGTAGCAAAGGCGCGCCACGCCTTCGCGCCCCAGCAGGTGCGAGTCAATGCGGGCCACTTGCGGCGTGGTGTCGGCGCGCACGCCCAGCGTTTTGCCCGAAAGCTGATCGACCAGCTTGAAGGTTTGCAGCTCCAGCGCGCTGCCCGTGCCGGTGAGCAGCGAATCCAGATACTCCACCAGCGGCGGCATGACCAGCTCGTAGCCATAGGCGCAGGCCGCGTCCAGCAGCTGGCGGCGCAAGTCTTCAATGTGCCGCGCCTCGGCGGGCAGGGCATCGGCAATGTGATCCGGCAGGAGCCAGGCAGACATAGGCAGTGAAGGCAGTCGAAAAAGGGGAAATTCTATCGGCGCGGCTGCGTATGTAAGCGTCTGTAGCCGCCGCAGGCCGCGCCTTCGCCGCCGGAAGCGGCAGCGTGCATTAAAAAGAAGAGCGAATTCAAGCCGCTTGAAACCGGCGTTCCCGCCCATTCGGCGGGGAGGTCTTGCTATGAATCAAGGAGCGAAAAACGACGCTTTGCTCCCTTCGCCGCTTGTCTGCCTGCACAGGCTCATGGCGCAAGCGCGCAACGGCCTGCCCGGATGCCGCTCACGCCGTCTCCAATCATTTCACCCCGCCATTCGGATAGGCCCTGTTTTTGCGCCTGCCTGGCGTGCATAATGGAAATTCAAATGGACGGCGAGCATGGATATTGGATCAGGGCGCGGCAAAATCGGGCTGGCTGCACTCTGGCGGGCGGGAAAGATATTCGGAAAACAGCGTTTTTCCGGTATTCTTAAGGATTTTCTGAATGATTTCTCGCGCGCATGTCAGGGAAAGAAAATCTTTTTTCACGCCATGAGGAATTTCGTTGGCCAGTTCGAACCGTTTTCGCTTTTTATTTTCGCGCGCGGGCAAAAGCTTAAAATGGCGTCTCTGGTTGTAGGCGTGTGTTTTTTTAGGGGATCAATAAGATATGCGTGGATTTTCATTTTTCGATGTAATTTTTACTGTGCTCAGCATATGGTTGTCTGGTCATTTATTACTGTTTACAGCAAAGTACACTAATAGTTTGTTGGCGATGTTTATCGTAGTATGTTTGCTGCCCTTCCTGTTTATCATTTCAAGATGTCTATATATTTTGGTATTGGCGAAGTTTGGTTTGGTAAAAATTTATATTCAGGACGACTAATGTTTCAAACAGCGCCAACGCAACCAGCGCTATTGCCAGCAGCTCCATAGAATCTTTGTTGAAATACTATGGATGCCTCAAAATAAAAGCAAAATGGTGGCAGCGGATGGCGACGGCCTTATTGATTGCCCCGGCCGTGATGTTCATTCTGGGCGGCGGAACGCGGGATAAATTCTGGCTTGTCGCGCTGGTATTCGCATTTGTTTACGCGTTTCTGGCATCAGCTTTTTGCGAATTGGCGCTTTATATTCGCGGCGGCTTGAGGCGCCAAATGGCGGGCATGAAAAAATCCGCTGCGGGCGGCGGGGCCGGCAGCGGATTTTCCGGAAATATCCGGAAAGAAGAGGCATGACGCCCGTTTCGGGCCTGCCGCGCCTTTCCGGGGCCGCATCAGCGCATCAGGCGGCGATTTTTTCGCATTCCTTGATGCAGGCCAGGCAAGACTCGTGGCAAGCCTTGCATTCGGCGTGGTGTGCGGCGTGCTCCTTGCAGGCGTCGGCGCATTCCTTGCAGGCTTTGGCGCAAACCTTGGCCAGCGCGGGCGTGAGGGCGGAGTTTTGCGCGGCCAGGCTTTGCAGCGCGCCGCACAGGGCCAGCATCTGGTTCACGCTCTTGGCGCACTGGGCCATGCTGGTGTCGCCCTTGGAGAGCTGGCGAATGCAGTGGTCCAGGCACACCTGACCGGCGCTCAGGCAGTGGGCGGCGGCCAGGCGGGCGGCGTCATAGGGGTTGGGCGCGGCCTTGGCGGCAGCGTGGTCGCCGTGCTGGTGCTCTTCGGCGGCGATGGCGGCGGGCGCCAGGGCGGCAAGGGAGACGGCAGCGGCGCTGCCCACGAATGAACGACGGTTCATGTTGATATGGCTCACAAATGAAAGATCAAAAAAAACAGATGCGGCCCGGATTGGCCGCACCGGCGCGGATATTAGGGGAAACCTGAATTGCATGAGTGACGAATGGCTTTCCGCAAGCGCGCGGGCCAGCAGGGTAGGGCGCTTCACGCACTAAATTTCACTATTGACAGAAATTTCAGTCGGCCTACAATCCGCGCTCATGGAACTCACTGACATTCAGCAACGCTTCGTCATCCACTGGGGCGAGATGGGTTCGGCCTGGGGCGTGAACCGCACGGTGGCGCAGATTCACGCGCTGCTGTTCATTCACGGCAGGCCGCTGCACGCCGAAGAGCTGGCGGCCACGCTGGGCGTGGCGCGCTCGAACGTGAGCAACAGCCTCAAGGAATTGCAGAACTGGGGCCTGGTGCGCGTGACCCACACGCTGGGCGACCGGCGCGACTATTTCGAAACTTCGGGCGATGTGTGGGAGCTGTTCCGCACCATCGTGCGCGGCCGCAAGGAGCGCGAGTTCGACCCCACCACGCGCCTGCTGGCCGAGCTGGCCGCGCGCGAAGACTTCGCCCAGGAGCCGCCCGAGGCGCAAGACCGCGTGCGCGAAACGCTGCGCCTGATGCAGGCGCTGGGCGCGTGGACGGAGGAGATGCTGCGCCTGTCACCCCACACGCTGGAAAAAGTGCTGCGCCTGGGCGCGAGCGTGCAACGCTTCGTGCGCGACAAGCCGGACTGAGGCAGGACTGGGCGCCAGCGCAAAGGGTTCAGCGCTTCGCAATGGCGCCAGGCGCAGACGGCGGGCGTGCGGCTTTTTCCAGCTCCTTTCTTCATAGCATGATGTCCTGGTGAAATCTGCGAGGAACGGTATTTCTGACCCTTTGAATTTGCTTCTGTTTTTGATAAAGGTTTGAACGATGGCGCCTTTGCTTTCACCCCTTCGCCGGGCTGGCCCGCTCTTGTTTCGCGGCGCGGGCGCTTTTGCTTCCGTCGCTGGCCGGGCTGCGGACGGCGGCTGGAGCGGGGCTTCAGGCTTCGCGCTGCGGCGCGCCGCCCCCTTTTTTTGCTTATCTGTTTCATTTTTAACTGAAATTTTGAAAGAAACTGCTATGACTGATGAAAACAACCGCGCCAACCCGGCCAGCCAGGCCGGTGCCGCCGCTTGGGCGGTGCAGCCAGGCGCATCAAGAAAAGGAGCAGACATGAAAGCTCAAGAACCTGTTCAAAGGCTGCCGACAGGCGCGAAAAGTGCGGCCTTCAGGCGGTCTGCGCCCCCTCACGGCCAGGCTCCGGGCAGGTTCCAAAACCGCGAAACGTCCCCGCAAAAACGGAAAAGCCCGCCATTGATGCGGTAGCGAATGCATTGCCTCAACCCAACCGGAGAAAACCATGTCACTGTCCCCCTTTGCCGCTTTGCTCATCTCCCTGGCGCTTGCCGTCGCCGGGCCGCTGGCCGCCATGCGCTATTTGCGCCCCATCCTCATGCAGACCATTGGCCGCCTGTGTGACGACGGGCAGGGCAGCGGCCCCATTGCCGCCGATTTCTGGACGCGCGCCGCCTATGTGCTGGCCATCAGCGGCACGGCCCTGCTGGTGCTGCTGTGGGGCGATTTCGACGCCATTCACCCCATGCAGGCCCTGCGGCGCGGGCTGCTGCTGGTGTCAGGCGGCGTGTTTGCCAGCGTGGCTTTCATTGCTTTCAACGTGTGGAAGCACGTGGCGGCCCTGCTGGCCGCCCGCCGCCCGTCTGGGGCCGTGCCCGCGCCCGCTGTGTGCTGGCCTGAAGACGGGGAGACCAGCTCATGAACGCCCAAGCCGCAACGCCATCCGCCGCATCCGCCGCCCCGCCCCTTGCACTGCTGTGCGGCGCCAGCGGCTTCATTGGCCGCCACATCGCCTGCGCCCTGCGGGCCGCCGGCTGGCAAGTGCGCCCCGCCAGCCGCCGCAGCGCCCCGGCGGTGGACTACACCCGCGCTACCCACGCCAGCGACTGGCAGCCCCTGCTGCAAGGCGCCAGCGCCGTCATCAATGCCGTGGGCGTGCTGCGCGACAGCCGCGCGCGCCCCATGCAGGCGCTGCATGCGGACGCGCCCTGCGCCCTGTTTGAAGCCTGCGCGGCCAGCGGCGTGCGGCGCGTCATCCACATCTCCGCCCTGGGCATAGACGGCGGCGGCCCCGCCGCCCGCACGCCCTATGCCCGCACCAAGCGCCAGGCCGAAGAGCGCCTGCTCGCCCTCACCGCGCAGGGGCGGCTCGATGGCATCGCCCTGCGCCCCAGCCTCGTTTTTGGCGCGGGCGGCGCCAGCACCCGCCTTTTTCTGACCCTGGCCCGCCTGCCCGTGCTCGTGCTGCCGCGCTGCGCCTTCACCGCCCGCGTGCAGCCCCTGGCCGTGTGGGATTTGGCCGAAGCCGTGGCCCGCCTGGCTGCAAGCTCTGCCGCCAGCCACGTAATCAGCCATGCGGCGAACGCCCGCCCCCTCACCGGCCTGCTGGAGCTGGCAGGCCCCCAGCCGCTGACCCTGGCCGCCTACATCCAGCAACTGCGCGCCAGTCAGGGCCGCCCGCCCGCCCGCGCGCTGGCGCTGCCCGCCTGCATCACCCGCGCCAGCGCCCGCCTGGGCGACGCGCTGCCCTTTTCGCCGTGGTGCACCCAGTCGCTGCACCTGCTGTCTGCCGGCAATGTGGCCAGCCCCGCAGCTTTACCGGAGCTGCTGGGCCGCCCCGCCACCGCCCCCGCGCAATTCATGCAGGCTTTGGCCGCTGCCGCCCAGGCGGACGCGCCCGGGGTGCGAAAGCCTCAAAACGGCAGAGACGAAGGAGGCGCGCCATGAACCGCAGAACGCATGGAGCGCCTGCATGCCCGCGCGCTTCAGCGCCCGGAACGCCTGAAGCAGGCGGAACGCCCAGCCCGGCTGAATTCGCTCATGTTTCCATAGCAATACGTCCTAGTGGAATCTGCGCAAGGCGGAATTCACGGCCCCTGAATTTGCTCCTGTTTCTGATGACCTGCGGCCTTCTTCATGGCCTGACGGCAAGAAGCCCGCAGCCGCGCCTGGCCCAACGCCATCCGGTCCCGTTTTCGCCTTTGCCTGCCATGACTTTGCCTGCCATGACCTCTCCTGCCATGCCCACTGCTTTGCGCCCCCATTCGCCTGACGACGCCCGCCTGCTGCGCGCAAGCCTGATCGCCGTCTGGCTCATCACCATCGCCGCCAGCCTGCTGGAATGCAACGGCCAGAGCCTGGCGCTGCTGCGGCAAGGCGGCGTGCATTCGCTGCCCTTGGCGCACGCCCTCATCGCCGCAGGCGTGGCGCTGGACGCCGCGCTGGCGCTGGCCCTGATCTGGCGGCCCGGCCGCGCCGCCTATGCCCTGGCGGCGGCCAGCGTCATCGGCCTGACCCTCACCGCCACGGCGCTGCTGCCCGCGCTGTGGCTGCACCCCATCGGGCCATTGAGCAAGAACCTGCCCATCCTCGCCATCCTGGCCGTGCTGTGGAGGCGCGCGCCATGAGCCAAGCCTTCAGCCTCTATCTGGCCGTCAAGTGGCTGCACATCGTCAGCAGCGTCTTCATGGTGGGCACGGGCTTTGGCTCGGCCTTCTACATGTTCTTTGCCAACCGCAGCGGCAGCGTGGCCGCCCAGGCCGTCGTCAGCCGCCTGCTCGTGCGCGCCGACTGGTGGTTCACCACGCCCGCCATCCTCATCCAGCCCGCCAGCGGGCTGTGGCTCGCTCACGCCGCAGGCTGGCCGCTTGGCGCGCCGTGGCTTGTGCTCACCCTGGCTCTTTACGCCTTGGCTGGCGCATGCTGGCTGCCCGTCGTCTGGCTGCAACTGCGCATGGCCCGCATGGCGCAAGCCGCCCACGCCCAAGGCGCGCCCCTGCCCCCGCTCTACTGGCGCTACGCCCGCCGCTGGGAGGCGCTGGGCTACCCCGCCTTCGCAGCCATGGGCGTGATCTACTGGCTCATGGTGAACAAGCCCGCGCTGTGGGGCGGCTGAAGGCGCGCCCGCCCCACCAATGGCTTCAATCCCGTTGCTTTAAAACAAGGCGAATTGAATTGCCTGCGCGAATGATGAATAAACGCTCTGAATACCGAATGGCATTCAGGCACATTGTCATCCGGTTTCTCACTTTTTGATTCATGCCCCTGTTCCACGGAGCAATCAACCATGCTTTGAAGAGAGCAATCAAGCATGAAAAGATTTTCCTGCGTGCATTATCAAATCCGGGCTGCCTTGTTTTCTGTCTTTCCCTGTTTGGCGGCCGGTTCAAATATGCCTGAAATTTGTCAGGCGCGGCCATGCGATGTTTGCATGGATTATCTGTATGTCGCCCTGAAGAACCTTTTGCTGCTCCCTTTTCACCCCCGCTGCCCATGGCAAACGGAAAAACAGCTGGCGGATGCTCTGCAAGACGGGTAGCGACAAGGCCTGAGCCAGGAGCAGGCACAGGAAGAGGAGGACCATAGCCTTCGCTCTTTGATTGATAGCTGCAAGTCTTTGTCCAGACTGCGCAAGAGGCGTTTTTCTGCCCTTTGAATTTGCTCCTCTTCTTGAGTCGGCCCGGCCCTGTGAGCAGGCGCTCAGGCATCATGCCCGGCCATGACGGAACGCGCTGCTCTTTCCCGCTGGCTTTTTTTCTTGCCGCGCAGGCTGGCCTGGCATTTCATGAATCCGGCGGCTTCGCCTGTGCTGGCGGCCTGGCGCGTGCTGATGCGGCGCTGCGCGCAGGAGCGGCTGGGCGTGACGGCCGGCTCGCTGACTTTCACCACGGTGCTGGCGCTGGTGCCGCTGGCGGTGGTGGCGCTGTCGCTTTTCACGGCTTTTCCTTCGTTTGAGCGGCTGCGGCTGGCGCTGCAAGAGTGGCTGGCGGGCAACCTGATTCCGGCCGGCATTGCCCAGAGCGTGCTGGAGAACCTGACGGCTTTTGCGGGCAAGGCCAGCCAGCTTGGCGCGGTGGGGCTGGCGGTGCTGGTGTTCACTTCGCTGTCGCTGATGCTCACCATTGACCACGCGCTGGGGGGCATTTGGCGCGTGCCGCGCCCGCGCCCGCTGGGGCAGCGCCTGCTGGTGTATTGGGCGGCGCTGACGCTGGGGCCGCTGCTGCTGGGCGCCAGCCTGGCGATTACGAGCTATGTGATGTCGCAATCCGGCGCGTGGCTGGCCTGGCTGCCGCAGAAGGCGGGGGTGGCCCGGCATGCCCAGCAGGGCGCCGTGGCGGCGCTGCGCGCTTTGCAGCTGCTGCTGCCGGTGGGCGGGCTGGCGCTGCTGTATCACTATGTGCCCAATACGGCCGTGCTTTGGCGGCACGCGCTGGCGGGCGGCGCTTTTGCCGCGCTGGGGCTGGCTGCACTGCGCTGGGGCATGGGGCTGTATCTGGCACAGGCGCCCAGCTATTCGCTCATTTACGGCGCTTTCGCCGCCGTGCCGCTGCTGCTGCTGTGGATGCATCTTTCGTGGTTCATCGTGCTTTTGGGCGCGGTGCTTGCGGCCAGCCTGCCTTTGTTGCAGGAGGCGGCGGGCGCGGCCCGCGCGCGCTTGCGCTGCGGCCAGACGCCAGGCTGGCCTTTCCAGCTGGCCGCTGAAGCCTTGCAGCAGCTGGCCGCCGCCCGCGACACGCCCGCGCATGGCCTCACGCTGATGGAGCTGGCCGCCGCTTTGCGCGCCGATCCGCTGCAATTGCCGCCCGTGCTGCAAACCTTGCAGGAGCTGGGCTGGACGGGGCAGCTGAGCGCGCAGGGCGCCTGCCCGCTGCCGCGCTACGTGCTGCTGGCCGATCCGGCGCGCACGCCGCTGGCGCCGCTGGTGGAGCGCCTGTTGCTGGCGCCGCCGCAGGCTGGCGCCGGTGCGCCGCTGGATGCCTCGCCAGACGCCCCGTCCGCCTTGCCCGCGCTGTGGCGGCACTGGCGGGCGCTGAAGTTGCTGGATTTGCTGGAGCCGGGCCGCTCGGCTGGCAAGGCCGCTTGGGCAGCGGAGCGGCATGCGCGGGGCGCATCGCCCGGGCCATAGCCCGCCAGCGGGTGGTTTGTGTGCGGCAGGCGGCTGCCGCAAGGCGGGCATACCCGGCGGCGGCAGCGCCACTATGCTTTGCGCCCTTATGCCCTCTTCCCCATCGCCTTCTTCGCCTCGCCTTTCAGATGTTTTCGCGCGCGCCCATCTGGTGCTGGGCGGCCAGAAAAGCGGCAAATCCCGCTGGGCCGAAGAGGCGGCGGCCCGCTGGCTGGCGGCAGACCCCGCCCATGAAGCCGTGCTGCTGGCCACCGCCTGGCCGCACGGGCCGGAAATGCGCGAGCGCATCGCCCGCCACCAGCGCGAGCGCGCCGGGCGGGCGCCGGGCATGCGCACGCAAGAAGCCTGGCGCGATCTGCCCGCAGCCATTGCCGGCGCGGGCGGCGAGCGAACCCTGCGCGTGGTGGACTGCCTCACGCTCTGGCTCACGCAAATCATGCTGCCGCCGCCGGGCATGCCTGCCTTGCGGCAGCCGCCTAACGCCTTTTGGGCCGCGCCCGCCGCCCCGGCCTGGCAGGCGCAGGCCGCCTGGCTGCTGGACGCCGCGCGGGCCTGCCCCGGCCCGCTGGTGCTGGTGAGCAATGAAATCGGGCTGGGCGTCATCCCCCTGGGGCGCGAGACGCGCGCATTTGCCGATGCCCTGGGCTGGCTCAACCAGCAGGCCGCCGCCTGCTGCGAGCGCGTGACCTTCATGGCCGCCGGGCTGCCCCTGCACCTCAAGGCATGAGCGCGCGGCGGCAAGCGAAGGCGCGCGAAGCCCCGGCAGGCATGAAAGAGCGCTGATTCAGCTCCTTGATCAATAGCGTGATGTCCTAGTGGAAACTGCGCGAACAGCCTTTTCACACCCCTTGAATTTGCTCCTTTTTCTGATGAAAGAAATGCCATGATTTCTGAACCTCGCTTGCCAGCCGCTGCGCCTTGCACTGGCGGCCCCAATCTGGCTTGGCTGGCCCGTCTGATCCGTCTGGCCCGTCTGGCCGCCGTGGCGCTGCTGCTGGCCGGCGCAAGCGGGCTGGCGCAGGCGGCGCAGGGCTACGAAGCGCGGGATGACCGCGGCCAGCTCCTGCGCTTTGCCGCGCCGCCGCAGCGCGTGGTGAGCCTGCTGCCATCCATCACCGAAAGCATTTGCGCACTGGGCGCATGCCAGCGCCTGGCAGGGGTGGACCGCTACGCCAACTGGCCCGCCAGCGTGCAGGCGCTGCCGCGCGTGGGCGGCGGGCAAGACCCGGACGTGGAGGCCATTCTGGCGCTCAAGCCCGATCTGGTTTTCATGGCCGCAGGCTCGCGCGCCGCGCCGCGCCTGCAAGCGCTGGGCCTGCGCGTGGCGCAGCTCGACACCCGCACGCAGGCCGACGTGCGCCGCGTGCTGCACACGCTGGCGGCCATGCTGGCGCTGCCCGGCGGGCAGGCCGAGCAGACATGGCAATCCATTGAAAACGCGGTGGATGAAGCCGCGCGCGGCATGCCCGCGCAGGCCCGCGGCGCGAGCGTGTTCTTTGAAGTCAGCAGCGGCCCCTACGCGGCGGGCGAAAGCTCCTTCATCGGCGAAACGCTCCAGCGCCTGGGCGTGCGCAACGTAGTGGGCGCCGCGCTAGGCCCCTTCCCGCACCTCAACCCCGAATACGTGCTCGAACACCGCCCCGACGTGCTGATGGCCACCAGCCGCAGCCAGCTGGCCGCGCAGCCCTACCCCGGCTGGGAAAAGCTGCCCGCCTGGCGCGAAGGGCGCCTTTGCATCTTCAACGCCGAAGAAACCGACACCCTCATCCGCCCCGGCCCCCGCATGGCCGAGGCCGCCCGCCTCATGGCCCGCTGCCTGGCCGAAAAAGCGCCGCGCGCAAGCCCTGGCGAGGCCCGCGCAACGCCCCGGCCCTGAAGCGTTTGAATATCTGACGGCCCCGCGAGCGCTTTGCGGCCCGCCGTTTTCAGGGCGTGCTCCGCGCCGTTCGACCATTTATCTGGCCATTTGAAACCGGAAAACGCACAATACGCCAAGGCCGGTTATTGCACGGCGGCGCGAAAAACCGCCCTGCGAACCGGAAAAACGCGCCATTTTCAGCAACCTCTGCCCCAAAACCGCCATGAAAAACCTTTTCCAGCCTTTCACCTTCAATAACGGCGTTGAAATTCAAAACCGCCTGGCCGTGGCGCCGATGACCCATTTTGCTTCCACGCCGCAAGGGCGCATCAGCGAAGAAGAGCGCCTGTTTCTGCAAGGGCGCGCCAGCGGTTTCGGCCTTTTCATCGCCGCTGCCACGCTGGTTTCGCCCGAAGGCCAATCCTTTGAAGGCGAGCCTTATGCCATCAGCGCCGATGATGTGCCCAGCCTGAGCGAAGTCGCAAAAATCATTCAGGCCCAGGGCGCCAAAGCCATTTTGCAATTGCACCACGGCGGCAAACTGGCCGAAAAACATTTGATTGGCGGCCTGGACAAAATCGCCCCCAGCGACGACAGCGCCACCGGCTCGCGCGCCATGACAGAAGCGGAAATCGCCCGCGTCATCGCCGCATTCGGCCACGCCGCCGAATGGGCCATTCAGGCCGGATTTGACGGCGTGGAAATTCACGGCGCCAATGGCTATCTTTTGCAGCAGTTTTATTCCGGCCACAGCAACCGCCGCGCTGACGAATGGGGCCAAAACCGCCTGCGCTTTCCCCTGGCCGTGACGGACGCCGTGCTGGCCGCGCGCGAAAAGCACCGCCGCCCCGGCTTCATCATCGGCTACCGCTTCTCGCCCGAAGAGCCGCAAGAAAACGGCATCACCATGACCGAAACCTTCGCGCTGGTGGACGCGCTTGTGCAAAAACCGCTGCAATACCTGCACGTTTCCCTGCACGACTTTTTCAGCTGCGCCCGCCGTGGCGCAGACAGCCAGCGCATGCGCGTGGATCTGCTGCACCAGCATATTGGCGGCAAACTGCCCCTCATGGCCGTAGGCGGCCTGCTGACCGCTGCGCAAATTGAAAAAGCCTGGGCCACCGGCGCGGCGGAACTGATCGCGCTGGGCCGCGCCGTTTTGCTCAATCCCAATATGGCCGAACTGCTGAAAAGCGGCGAATATGACCGCATTGAAACCGAACTGGACCCCGCGCAAAAAGCCAAATACCGCTACCCCGAAAACCTGTGGAAACGCAATATGCAGAACGCGGGATTTCTGCCCAAAGTCAAGGGAGCGTGAAAATCATGCATAGGCATGCCCGGTTTTGGTTTTTTGCGCTGCTTGTTTGCCTGCTGGCCGCCCGCACAGCCGGCGCCGCTGAAACCGCCGGCCCCAAGCCCACCGATTTATGGACGGACGACTGGCTGACCGTTTGCGATAACACGGGCAGCTGCCGCACGGCGGGCTACAACGCTGATGGCGCTGAGCGCCTCATTACCTTGTCTTTTTATCGCAAGGCAGGCGCCCAAGCCAAGGTTACAGGCCAATGGCTTGCCATTTATCGCGGCAGCGACGAGCCATTGCCTGAAGGCGGCAGTTTGCGGATTGACGGCAAACCGCTCACTCGCAATGAAATACTCACGCCGCAGGAAATTGCCGCGCTGCTCGATGCACTCAAGCGCGGCAGCAGCATCACTTGGGCGGCTGAGGGCGGGCCGGTCTGGCGGCTTTCCAGCAATGGCGCGCTTGCTGCCCTGCGCTTCATGGACGATTACCAGCAACGCAGCGGCACGCCATCCGCGCTCATTGACAGAGGCCACTCGCGGCGCCCCGTGCGAGCGCCTGCCGCCGTGCCCAAAATTCAGGCGGCGGCTGCCACGGCCACGGAGCAAAGGCGCGTGCTGACGCATTCCGATCCGCAATTTGCCGCCTTGCGCGAAATGCTGGAAAAAAAGGAAAACGCGAATAAATGGGGGCTGGATGGGTGCGATGTGTTCATTCACGACGAATGGCGGACCATTACGCTTGACCCTCTGACTTCCAATCTCACGCTGGCAGAAATTCCCTGCGCGCATACGGGTTTCAACAGCCATAATGCCTATGCCGTGCTGACTCGCGATCTGAATCACGTTGTGGACGTAATTGACAGCCATATTACCAACGATTATGGGCTTGACGAACAAGGCGTTTTGACCATTACCGGATACTGGAAAGAAACGGCCACGGGCGATGGGCAATCATGGGAAACCTGGGTGTGGACAGGCAGGCGTTTTGTTCTGGCCAGCAAAAGCAACAGCGGCATGGCGAGCAGTTTTGACGGATTTGCCGGTATTCCGCCTTTGGAATTTACGCAGCACACCAGCCAGGTGTTGCCGCCCAAAAAGAAACGCCGCTCAGGAAAACCGTAAAGGCCGCCTATTCGAATGGTTTGGCGGCTGCACATTCAGCCGGGAGCGGCAGCGCCTGCTGGCGGGGGCGCCATTCACTCCTCGCCTTGGCCGGTTTCCGCCGGGCCAATGCCGGCATCTCACGGGAAAAGCCGCGTCCATGCCCTCGCATGAAAGCCGCCTTGCGCGCCAGCCTGATGCGGCATCTGACGGTCACGCCCGCCGGGAGCATCACATCAGAATCAGGAGCAAATCCAAGGGGGTTGAAATGCCGCTTCGCGCAATATCCACTAGGACATCATGCTATTGAATAAGGAGCGAATATGAGCCGGTCTGCTTTGCGGCCGCCTACCAGGCGTGGGGCGGCAGCTCAATGACGGGTTCGCCTGTGCGCTGGTCGATGAGCGGCAGAGGCAGGGGGCTGCGGGGGCGGCCATAGATGCGGCGGATGCGCTCGGGCAGCGGCGGGTGCGTGGCAAGAAAGCGGCCCAGGCGGCCCGGGTTTTCGGGGGTGGGCCACTGGCCGTCGTCGGCCACCAGAAAGAGGTGGGAGGCGCGGCTGAGCCGCAGCAGCGGGCGGGCCAGGGGGCGCTGGGCGGCGGCTTCCTGCTGCTGGGTGAGGATTTTGCGCAGGGTGCGGCCCAGGCCGTCGGCCTGGCGCGTCCATTGCACGGCGCGGGCGTCGGCCAGGTATTCGCGCTCGCGCGAGACGGCTGCTTGCAGGATGTGGCCGGCCAGCCAGCCCAGCCAGCCCACGGCCATGATGATGGGGCCGAAAACAAGGCCGAGCGCGGCCAGCGGCGTCTGGAAGGTGCGCAGCTGCCAGCGCCAGTCTTTGTTGCGCCGCTCGTCGTCCGCCTCCAGTTCAGGGATGAGGCTGCGGCCAAAGTCCCACACCATTTCCAGGCCGGCCACCATGCCCATCAGGCGCATGTTCAGGGCGGTGTCGCCTTCTTTGAGGTGGCTGCATTCATGGGCGATGAGGCCCATGAGTTCGTCGCGCGTGAGGCGCTCGAGCGCGCCATTGGTGACGGTGACGGCCCAGTCCAGCGGCGTGGTGCCGGTGGCAAAGGCGTTGATGCCTTCATGGCGCGGCAGCACCATGACGGCGGGCGCGGGCATGTGCGCGGCAATGCAGATTTCGCCGACGATGTTCACCAGCCTCTGCTCGGCAAAGCGCGTGCCCGGCTGCGCACGGCGCGCGCCCAGCTTTTCGGCCAGGCGCACGCCGTGGCGGCAGTTGCTGCTTTCAATCCACCAGCCGCCCAGGATGAGCAGCAGCGTCAGCCCGATGTTGATGGGCATGAAGCCCAGCGGATACGCGGCGTAATGGGGGTCGAACGCATTCCAGATGACCCACGGCAGCGACAGCGCCAGGTTCATGCCCACGGCGGTGGCCGTCACCGCCAGCGCGAAAGCCCATGAGAGCTGGCGGGAACGGGTGCGGGCGTCGGCTTGCTGGTCAAAAAAGCGCATGTTTTCTGAAATCAGATGGAGATGGCTGGATAAAACCGCTGCAAATCACCTTGTTTAATATGCAGCGCGGATGGCGCTTATTTTTCCAGGCTTCTTGAGACGAAAATACTGACGCGATGCTGGCTCATGTCGAAATTGACGTTTCTCGCCTCTATTGAAACTCTGGTTTCGGGGCACGCCAAGCGCCATTTTCCGGGTTTGAGAAGCAGTGTTTTGATCCAGATTCCCTTGCTGTTCATTCCCGTGGATGTTTCGAGAAGATTGATGCCGTGCCGCTCGGTCACGCCATGGGACGAAAAGGAAAGCGTGGCATTTCCCGCAATGGCCTTGCTGAAGTTCGCGAAATCAGCCACGGGAAGCGGAGGAGCAATTTCGAAGCCTATTTCCATTGCATGAAAGCGGTTGCATGGAACTTCAAATTCTGCCCGGAACCCGTTTTTGAAAATGGAAGGCTCGTGCATTTCTTTTTCCCTGAGTTCAGAAAAGAACAGAAAACCCAGGGCCAGCGCAGGCGCCAGGATCAATATCATGGCGCAGAGCATTTGCTTTTTTGTTTTCATGAACAGGGCTGCATGCCAATGGCAAATAGCGGGCCGGAGTGGCCCGCTTTGCGGCTTGGGGCGCGTTCAGAAGGCCACGCGCGGCGCGGCGCGTTCGGCTTCGCTGGCGGTGGATTCCAGCGGTGCGGCGGGGGCGAAGCCGGTCAGGCGGGCGAGCAGCACATCAGGGAAAGCCTGCACGGCGTTGTTCAGGTCAAGCACGGCGTCGTTGTAGGCCTGGCGGGCGAAGCCGATGCGGTTTTCGGTGCTGGTGATTTCTTCGCTCAGCTCGCGCATGTTCTGGTCGGCTTTGAGCGCGGGGTAGCTTTCAGAGACGGCCAGCAGGCGGCCTACCTGCCCCATGAGCGCCTGCTCGGCCACAGCCAGCGCGCCGATGGCCGCCGCGTTGCCCGGGTTGGCGCGCGCGGCGGCAGTGGCCCCCTGCGCCTGCCCGCGCGCCTGGATGACGGCGGTGAGCGTGGCGTTTTCATGTTCCATGTACTTGCGGGCGACTTCCACCAGGTTGGGAATGAGGTCGTGGCGGCGTTTGAGCTGCACGTCAATCTGCCCGAAGGCATTGGCGATGCGGTTGCGCAGCTCCACCATGCGGTTGTAGGCGCGCACGGCCCACAGCAGCACGCCTGCAATCAGCGCGCACACGATGATGAGACCCATGAAAGAAACCGGCATGGCGTTTTTCCCTTTCTGGCAATGGAGGTTGGAAGGTTTGCAAATGTATCAAATAAGCGGCCATGTTATGTCTGATTCTGGCTTTTCATGTCGCTTTTTTTTGCTTATCCCAAGGGCAGGGCGCAGGTGGCGCGGCTGAGTTCGTCGTGCCAGTCCAGCACGGGACGGACGTTGATGTCGATCTGTCCGGCGCCCAGCGTTTCGATGAAGGCGCAGGCGGCCCAGGCGCTGGCCGTTTGCTCGTAGCGGGCGATCCAGGCATCGCGCTCGGCCTGCCTGCCGGGGGCGATGGGCCATGCCCGGCTCCCGTTCCGGATGTGGGCATTGATGCCGATGCGCCAGGGCTTGGCCGTGACGCGGGCGCGAAAGCACTGTTGCAACAGGCACATGCGCTGATAGACCGGATCAACCCGCACGGCTTTGAACAGCTCCTGGACGGCGGGGTCGCCGGGCGTGAAGGTGCGGTGCGTGGCCAGCAGGCGCAGGCCCGCCGGTGTTTGGTAGAGGCGCAGGCTCCAGTCTGGGCGGGCTGAGGCGAAGCGGCGAATTCTTTCCAGCGAGGCGCGGCGCGCGGCGGCGGGGCGATGGCGCCAGCGCTGCCAGCGCGCATAAATCCATGCGGATAGCAGCAGCGCGCACGAGATGTAAAAGGGCAGCGGCGAGCGCGGCGGTTTGCAGGCTGGGGAGAGCAGCCAGTAAAGCGCGCAAAGCAGCGTGACCAGGGCCAGCAGCGCGATCAGGCAGCCGATGTCGTAGCCGGTGTATTGGGCATCGTCCACGTCGGCAAACAGCACGTCGGGCGTGTTGATGCAGTGCGCGCCATAGCTGTTGCGCGTGAGCACGGCGCTGCCGTGGCGGGCCAGCACTTCCTCGCAGATGGGCAGGCCCTGTGCGCCGTTGTAGCCGGGGCGGTTTTCATGGGCGCTGGTCTGGCCTTGCGCATAGGCGGCCAGTGCCTGCCGCAGGCGCTCTTGCGCGTGCGCTTCGGCGGCCTGCTGGCTGTCGTCAGACCAGCCCCAGCGGCGCACGGTGACGGTGTGGCGCCAGCGGTTTTGGGCGGGGGCGGAGGCGCTGGCCCAGTATTTCGGAATCAGCATGGCGGGTGAAGGCAGGCGAGGCAAGTTTCAGAATGTGACGATTGTGATGCTGCCAGCGGAGCAGTCCAGGCGCCCAGTCCAGACGCCTCGTCTGCCCCAGAGAAAAACCGCCTTGCAGCCCATCCCGATCCGCACTTGCGCCCCTTGCAGCCAGATCATGTGCAGGACCCCATTGCGCGCAGGCTTTGGGTGAAGGCGCAACGGAGCCGTTCTGGATGCTCTTTGCCGCTGGATGCGCAACGAGGGTTTGCCATGGATAAAAGAGCAGGCGAATTCCTTGCACGGCCAAACCAGCGGCTGGCCGTTGTGCCCGCAGCCTTTGCCCGGCACGGCGTTGCCGCTCTGTTATGGTTTGTATTCGTTTGCAACAATCGCGCGCTTTGGCTCGTCCGGTTTTGCGGCTGTCCTGCCCGCCACGGCCATTGGCTTTTTTCCGCTGCCCTGCCAGCGCCTGCCCCGTATGTTCCAGTACCTGTTAGACCTGCTGTTCAAGTTTCTGCAAAACCTGCCGCGCATTGTTCGTGTGTTGCTGTGGGCGGTGGCGCTGCCTCTGGCCGTGGCGGCTGTAGGGGCGTGGCAGCTGGCGCTGTATCCCGATGGGCAGGCCCAGCGGCAGGAAGAAATCCGCCAGCTGGAGGGTATTCAGGCCGATTTGCAGGCTGCGCTGCAAGCCCGCCCCGCCGCCCCGCTGCTGGCAGAGGTGACTGACGAACAGCAGGTAGGGCAGGCCGCGCAAATGCAGGTGGAACGCCGCCTGCAACGCCTGCGCGAGGAGGCGGCGGCCGCGCCTGACGGCGATGAGCGCGCAGTCCGCCTGGTGCGGCTTGCGGCGCAGGTGACGGTGGCCGCAGGCGTGGCGGCGGCGCTGTGGGGCGGCCTGGGCATTTGGGCGGCGCGCCGCTCGGGGCGGCGGGCCATGCGCTCGCGTGACGAATTGATCAGCGCCTTTTCACGCTGGCGGCATGGGCTGGGGCGCTATCTGGGGCTGCTGCTCGCACTGCTGGCGCTGGCCCTGGTGGCGCTGTTGGTAGCGCGCGCGGCCGCCATGTGGGCGGCGCTGGCGGGTGACGGCGCGGCGCGGAGCCATATGCGGGGCGGCGTCTGGATGTTGCTGCTGGTGGCCTTTGCCGCCCTGGGCGCGCTGGCGGCTCTGTGGCGGCTGCGGCATGCCATGCCGGAGGCCGATGAACCGGGCGAAGTGCTGGGCATGCTGCTTTCGCATGGGCAGGCGCCCGGTTTGTGGCGGCACGTGACCGACCTGGCCCGCCGCGTGGGCACCGCGCCGCCCGATCACATCGTGCTGGGCATGACCGAAAGCTTTTACGTCACCTGCGCCCGCCAGCGCGTGATGCCCGGCGGGCAGCTGCTGGAGGGCCGCACGCTGCATCTGCCGCTGACTTACCTGAGCTTGCTGCGGCGTGATGAGACGGATGCCATCCTCGCCCACGAGCTGGGCCATTTTCTGGGGGAAGACAGCGCCTACAGCGTCCGCTTTGCGCCCATGTACGCCAGCATGATGCACGCTCTCGACAGCGTGGCCGATGGCGATGAGGACGGGATTTCCTGGGGCTGCATCTCTGCCGTCATCTTTGGCGAATACGTTCTGGAGAGCTTTCACCGTGCCGTGAGCCACTGGAGCCGCGTGCGCGAGTTGCAGGCCGACGCCGTCAGCGCCCGCGTGGCCGGCCCCGAAGCCGCAGCCCGCGCGCTGGTGCATGTGAGCGCGCTGGAGCCGGTGGTGTATGAACGCCTGAGCGCCATTGCCCGCCGTCCCGCCGAGGCCGGGCAAGACCTCATCGCCATGCTTCAGGCCGACGTGCAGGCCCACCCCTTGCAGGCGCATGACCTTGACGCCGAAGCCGCCACCAGCCACCCCTTTGACAGCCACCCGCCCACGCTGGAGCGCCTGCGCGCCCTTGGCGCTCTGCCAGAAGGCAGCGGCAGCGCCAGCGCTCTGCCCGCGCTGGCCGCGCCCGATGCCGACTCGCTTGCCTGGGTGCGTTCCCTGTTTGCCGACAGCGACGCCGTGCAGCGCCAGCTGCTGCAAGACTTCAAAACCGACGCCGCCATGCACAACGAAGAAAAGCGCCGTGAACTGACCGAAATCCGTGATCAGGTGCATGGCGAGGTCATCGTGCACGAGAGGCGCTTTTTTCTGTGGCTGACCGCGTTCATCACCCTGGGCCTGGGCATCGCCGTTTGCGCCTGTGTCATGCACCGCGCCTGGCATGCCGCATTGGGGCTGCTGGCCGCCTGCGCCTTTTTCGCCTTCATGACCCGCTGGTTCTGGCTGCGCTGCCGCCACCCGGTGATGACCCTGACGCCTGCCGCCCTGCTTTTGCCCGGCCTGGCCGCGCCCCTGGCGTGGGGCGATATTGAAGATTTCAGCGCTCAAGACATCGGCAACTTCTTCACCATCACCTTCCAGCTCACTTCCGAAGCCGCCTTGCCCGTCCGCCAGCACGGCAACTATCAGCGCTTGAGCGTGAAGGCCAAAAAACGCAGCGTCATTGCACAAATGTCCAGCCCCAGAGGCTTGAAAAAACAGCGGCTGCTCGACTTGCTCGTTATCTACTGGCGCGCCTGGCATGCCAGTGAGGCGCTCAGGCAGATGTGAGCGTCCGCGCGCTTGCGGGCCGGTTGCGAACAGGTTCTGAAAACCGGCTTGCGGCTTGCCCATAAGCCCGGCTGACGGCGGCGCAGCGGCGTTTCCGGCCTGCTTCCCACCCGCCAGGCTGCATCAAAGGCAGGAGCAAATCCAAGGGGGTGGAAATCCTGTTTCGCGCAGTTTCCACTAGGACCTCATGCTACGAATACAGTAGCGAAAATAAGCGTCTGCCAGCGGCGCTTGCACGAACGGATTGCGAACGGATGCCCGGAATGCGGCGACGGTGATGCCGCCAGCGGGGCGGCCCAGACGCCTTGTCTGGCTCAAATAAAAACCGCCTTGCAGGCGGTGAATCTGCAAGGCGGCTGATGGGAAGGCGGCAAGGCCGCCTGCGTGTCTGTCAGGCTTCGGCCTTGGCCTGCTGCTTGGCCACGCGGCTGGGCAGCTTTTCCTTGATGCGGGCGCTCTTGCCGCTGCGGCTGCGCAGGTAGTACAGCTTGGCGCGGCGCACGTCGCCACGGCGCTTGACTTCAATGCTGGCAATCAGCGGACTGTAGGTCTGGAACGTGCGTTCCACGCCTTCGCCGCTGGAAATCTTGCGCACGATGAAGCTGCTGTTCAGGCCGCGGTTGCGCTTGGCGATGACCACGCCTTCATAGGCCTGGGCGCGCTTGCGGTTGCCTTCCACCACGTTCACGTTCACCACCACGGTGTCGCCGGGGGCGAAGTCAGGAATTTGCTTGCCGAGACGCTCGATTTCTTCTTTTTCGAGCTGTTGAATCAGGTTCATGAAAGTCCTCGTCTTCCGATCATGCTCACGCTACGCTAAAGGCGGCAACCCTGGGGAAAGGACTCCCGCAGGGCCTGGGGTTCCGTGCCGCGGCTGGCAGAGGATCGCAAAGCCCGCCATTATAGCCAGCGCGGATGGTTGAGGCGCAGGCGCCCGGCTACTCTTCGACGAAGGCTTCTTCGCGCTTTTTGCGGATGGCTGGCAGCAGCACGACAGCCAGCAGCGAGGCGGCGGCGGCCAGCAGCGCGGCGGAAATGGGGTGCGTGACAAACACGCTCCAGTCTCCGCGCGAGAGCAGCAGGGCGCGGCGCAGGTTCTCTTCCATCATCTGCCCCAGGATCAGGCCCAGCAGCAGCGGCGCCGGCTCCATGCCGAGCTTGATGAACACGTAGCCGATGATGCCGAACCAGCCCAGCAGCCACACGTCCCAGGTGTTGTTGTTGAGCGAGTAAACGCCAATGGCGCAAAACAGCACGATGGCCGGAAACAGCCAGCGGTAGGGCACTTTCAGCAGCCGCACCCAGATGCCGATGAGCGGCAGATTGAGGATGACCAGCATCAGATTGCCGATCCACATGCTGGCGACCAGGCCCCAGAAGAGATCCGGGTTGCCCGTCATCACCTGTGGGCCGGGCTGAATGTCGTGAATGGTCATGGCGCCCACCATCAGCGCCATCACGGCATTGGGCGGAATGCCCAGAATCAGCAGCGGAATGAAGGATGTTTGCGAGCCTGCGTTGTTGGCCGACTCCGGCGCGGTCACGCCACGGATGTTGCCTTGGCCGAAGGGCACCTCTCCCGGGCGCAGGCGCGTTTTCTTTTCGACGGTGTAGGCGGCAAAGGCCGAGAGCATGGCGCCGCCGCCGGGCAGCACGCCCAGCGCCGCGCCCAGCGCCGTGCCGCGCAGCATGGCGGGCATCATCAGGCGGAAGTCTTCCCGGGTGGGATACACGTGTTCCAGCTTGCCCGTGAAGACTTCGCGTTTTTCAGTGTGCGAGAGGTTGGAGATGATTTCGCCATAGCCGAAGATGCCCATGGCAATCACGATGAAGCTGATGCCGTCGCTCAGCTCCGGCACGTCGAACGTGTAGCGCATCACGCCTGAATTCACGTCCGTGCCCACCATGCCCAGCAGCAGGCCCAGAACGACCATGCCCACGGCCTTGAGCAGCGAGCCGGAGGCCAGCACCACCGCGCCGACCAGCCCCAGCACCAGCAGCGAGAAGTATTCGGCCGCGCCAAACTTGAAGGCCAGCTCCGCCAGCGGCGCCGCGAAAGCCGCCAGCGTGAGCGTGCCCACGCAGCCGGCGAAAAACGAGCCGATGGCCGCCGCCGACAGCGCCGGCCCCGCGCGCCCGCGCCGCGCCATCTGGTAGCCGTCAATCACCGTGACCACGGACGAGGCTTCGCCCGGCAGGTTCACCAGAATGGCCGTGGTGGAGCCGCCGTACTGCGCGCCGTAGTAAATGCCTGCCAGCATGATCAGCGCCGCCGTGGGCGGCAGCCCGTAAGTGGCGGGCAGCAGCATGGCAATGGTGGAAACCGGCCCAATGCCGGGCAGCACGCCAATGAGCGTGCCCAGCAGGCAGCCCACCAGCGCGTACAGCAGGTTTTCAACCGTGAAGGCGACGGAAAAGCCCAGCGACAGGTGCCCTTGCAGTTCCATCAGGGCGGGGGCGAAACCCGCCGCCCACTGACTCAGAGTTTCCATTTTTCTTGTTGTTGCGGCTATCGGGGCCTGATCACCCGGAAATGAAAGCGGGCCAAACCTGGAACGGCAGCTTCAGCCCCACGACGAAAGCGCCCCAGCACCCCAGCGCCAGGACGGTGGCCAGCGCCAGCGATTCCTTCAGGCGCGATTCGCGGCTGGCCAGCGACGCCACCAGCACCAGCGCGTACACCGCAGCGATCAGGCCCATCGGCGGCAATCCCAGCCAGGGCGCGCCGCCCAGCAGCACGCCAAACAGCACGTTGGCCAGCGTCACGAAAAACAGCGGCCGCCAGGCCCAGCGCCCGACTGGCTCGCCGTCGGCGGTCTCAATGACCAGCGCCTTGAAGGCGATCACGGCTCCCAGCGCCGCCAGCAGCGCGCCCAGCGCCATGGGAAAGTAGCCCGGCCCCATGCGCGCCGTGCTGCCCAGTTCGTAATCCGTGGCGCCCCATGCAAAGCCCAGGCCAATGGCGATGAACAGCAAGCCGGCGAAAAAATCCTTCTGGCTTTTGATGAGCACGGCTCTCTTCTCCTCGCTCGTGTGTGAATGAATGGGGGCGATTGTTGCCAGCCGCATGAATGTTTTTCTTGTGGATGCCACCTATGAATTCATAAGCAGTGGCAAAAAGCAGTGGCGCATCGCGCGCCTTGCTGCAAGGCGGACGGGCAGCGCCGCGCCAGCCGCCCGCAGCGGCCCTTTCAAGCCAGCACGCGGCCCGGGTTCATGATGTTTTGCGGATCCAGCGCGCCCTTGATGGCGCGCATCAAATCCAGCGCCACGGCGGGCTTGTAATGCGGCAGCGTGTGCGCCTTGAGGCTGCCCACGCCGTGCTCGGCGCTGATGGAGCCGCCGTGCGCCTTCACGCTGCCATAGACGATGTCGTTGATGCGCTCTTCTTGCGTGCGCAGGAATTCGGCGGCATCCGCGCCTTCGGGCGCCTGCACGTTGTAGTGCAGGTTGCCATCGCCCAAGTGGCCGAAATCGACCAGGCGCACGCCCGGTATGGCCTGGGTGAGCAGCGCGTCGGTGGCTTGCACGAATTCGGGAATGCGCGAGATGGGAATGCTGATGTCGTGCTTGATGTTCAGCCCCTCGGCGGCTTGCGCCAGCGGCACGCTTTCGCGGATGTGCCACAGGTTCTTGGCTTGCGCCAGGCTTTCGGCCACCACGGCGTCGCTCACGCAGCCCGCTTCCAGCGCGGCTTCCAGCAGGGCCTCAAAGCGCGCGCGGGCGTGGGCCTCGCTCTCGTCGTCGGAGTTTTCCAGCAGCACGCACCAGGGGCTGCCTTGCCACAAGGGCACGCGCAGCTGCGGGTAGTGCCGGTCCACCAGCTGGAGCGCAAATTGGCACATGGCCTCAAAGCCGGTCAGGCTGGAGCCGAGAAACTTTTGCGCCAGCCCCAGCAAATCAACGGCGGCGGCAATCGATGGCACGGCGGCCCAGGCCGTCAGCCGCGCGGCAGGCAGCGGATAGAGCTTGAGCGTGGCGGCCGTGATCAGCCCCAGCGTGCCTTCGCTGCCGATGTAGAGGTTGCGCAAGTCATAGCCCGTGTTGTCCTTGCGCAGGCCCGTCAGGCCGTTCCAGATGTCGCCTTGCGGCGTGACCACTTCCAGCCCCAGGCACAGCTCGCGCGCGTTGCCGTAGCGCAGCACTTGCGTGCCGCCCGCGTTGGCGGCCAGATTGCCGCCGATGGTGCAGCTGCCTTCGGCCGCCAGGCTCAGAGGAAAGAGCAGGCCCGCGTCGCGCGCGGCCTGCTGCACGTTTTGCAGCACGCAGCCGGCTTCGGCGGTCATGGTGAGATTGGCCGCGTCAATGCCGCGCACGGCATTCAGGCGCGTGGTGGAAAGCACGACCTGGCGGCCGCTGGCATCGGGCACGGAGCCAACCACCAGCCCCGTGTTGCCTCCCTGCGGCACGATGGCCACGCCATGCGCGGCGCACGCGCGCACGCAAGCGGCCGCCTCCGCCGGGCTGCCGGGGCGCAGCACGGCCAGCGCCTTGCCGCGCATGCGCTGGCGCCAGTCCTGCTCCCAGGCCGAAAGATCGCCTTCAGTGAGCACGTGTTCGGCGCCAATGGCGCTGCGAAAAGTATCGAGAACAGGATGGGACATGAATATCTGGCTATTTGCAGTGGGAGAAAAAAGGAAAGGCTGATTTTCAAGCGCCCGCCGCTTCCTGCCTGGCGGTCTGCAAGGCCTGCGCAGCCAGCCGGCCCGCCTTCAGCCGCGCCCGGATGTGCAGCACGCACGCGGCAAACAGCCCCAGGCACAGCAGCACCTCGCCCAGCGCCAGCCAGCGCGCAGGCGCGCTTTCTGTCGTGGCGCGCACCACGCCTTCGGTGAAATACAGCCACAAAAACAGGCTCACCCAGCGGTAGGTATAGAGCCGGTAGCGCCACAGCCCGCCCAGCGGCAGCAGCACGGGCAGCGCCTTCAGCGCCACCCACGAGCCGCCTGGCCGCAGCGGGGCCAGCCACAGCTCCCAGGCCAGCGCCAGCAGCGCCAGCGCCAGCACGCAGGCCACGGCGGCAGCGCGCGTGGCGCGCGCGGCAGGCGAAGGCCGGGCGGGGCAGGGCGCGCAAGCTGGCAAAGGAGCGGAAACAGCGGTCATGACAAGGCGGCGGGCATCATACCGGCCTGCATTGATGCGTGGATGGACAGTCTGGCCGCACCCGGATGGGCAGGCACAGACGCCAGGGCCAGCAGCGCAAGAAGAGTGGAATAGCCCCAAAAAATAGAGCAAATCCAGAAGGCCAAAAAAGGCTTCTGCGCCCGTTTCACTAAGACCTCATGCTATCGATACAGGAGCAAAATAAGCTTTCCCCATCCTGGGTAAACAGCTTCTGCAACCCGCCCTTTTCGACATACCGCTGCCTGGCGCGCCACGCTGCTCCGGGCGCAAGCCGCGCTGGCCCGCTGGCTGAATGGCGGCCCCGGCAGCAATGACAAATCAGATGCGGCATGAAAGATTGAAGCAATGGCTGCCGCGAATTTCAGAAAGCTGATTTTTGTCGCGCGCATGACGCTGGCGGCTTTGATTGATGAACTGGCCTCATTGCCTCTGCGCATCCGGCACAGTCTTTCGCCTGAAAATGGTTTTACCTGCCTGGCTGCACGTCATTAACCAATTGAATGTCACTGCTTTCACAAAACGCCGGAAAACAGCCGGCGCCCATGCGAAATAAACCCCATATTGATGCATGCGGACACCTTTGGTGGCGCTGTCGATGATTCAAAAAAGAGCAGCGTTTATAAAAAAGGCTCTTGCACCCTTGATGGATGCCAGCCCTGGAGCCAGACGGCAAAGCAAAGCGGGTTTTTGAAGGGGGCAGACCGGCGCGGAAAACGGCGCGAAAAACGGTGCGAAAAACGGCGCGGACAGGGGCGCGAGGCTTTCCGGCGCCAAGCCTTCCGATAATCGCCCGCTTCGCCACTCGAACATGCCGCGCACCATGCTCCTCACCATTGCCACCCGCGAAAGCCGCCTGGCCTTATGGCAGGCCGAACATGTCAAAACGCTGCTCCAGCAGCAAGGGCATGCGGCCGCCCTGCTGGGCATGACCACGCGCGGCGACCAGATTCTGGACGTGGCGCTGAGCAAAGTCGGCGGCAAGGGCCTGTTCGTGAAAGAGCTGGAAACGGCGCTGCATGAAGGCCGCGCCGATCTGGCCGTGCACTCGCTCAAAGATGTGCCCATGGAGCTGCCGCCCGGCTTCGCGCTGGCCTGCGTGATGCGGCGCGAAGACCCGCGCGATGCCTGGGTGTCGCCCGGCTGCGCCAGCCTGGAGGAGCTGCCGCCGGGCGCGGCCGTTGGCACTTCCAGCCTGCGCCGCACCGTGCTGCTGCGCGCGCGGCTGGCGGCGCTGGGGCGGGCTGACGTGCGCATTGAGCCGCTGCGCGGCAACCTGGACACGCGCCTTCGCAAGCTGGACGAAGGGCGCTACGCCGCCATCGTGCTGGCGGCCGCCGGCCTCAAGCGCCTGGGGCTGGGCGGGCGCATCCGCCGCCTTTTTTCTACTGACGAAATGCTGCCTGCCGCTGGGCAGGGCGCTTTGGGCATCGAAATTTGCGAGGGCCGCGCTGATGTGCAAGCCGCGCTGGCGCCGCTGGCGGATCAGGCCACCTGGCTGGCCGTGGAGGCCGAGCGCGCCGTCAGCCGCGCCTTGGGCGGCAGCTGCTCCATGCCGCTGGCCGCCCATGCCACGCTGGAAGGCGGCGCCATGCGCCTGCGCGCCGCCTGGGGCGATCCGCAGGGACAGCCGCGCCTGGTGACCGCGCAAGGCAGCGCCGCCGTCGCCACGCAGGCCGAAGCGCGCGCCCTGGGCCAGCGCGTGGCGGCCGATTTGCAAGCGGGCGGCGCCAGGCCCTGAAAGCCTGCTCAACGTCAGGCCGTAGGGGCAAAAAGCGCGGCCTCAGGCGGCCTGCGGCCTTGGAAATCCTTGCCGAGTCACAAAGCCCGCTTGTGGTTTGTGATTCGCGCCGCGCCGCCCCCGATCCGCCGCCCCCACAGCCAGATGGCAGACGGGATCTATGCGACTGCTTGCGACTGATGCCGGAGCAAGTGGCGGTATGCCCGCCATGCGGCATTAAAAACAGGAGCGGATCTGATGGGGCAGAAATGCCTTTCTGCGCACGTTCTACTAGGACGCTATGCTATGAATAAAGGAGCGAAAATATCCCTTCGTTATCGCTTTAAACGCCATAGCCCGCCCTTTCCGCCCTTGCTGCCAGGTTGCGGGCAGTCTCCGGACTTTGGTGAAAAAACAGCAGGATCAGCACAGCTCTTTTGGCGGCGGCCTTGTGTGACGGGTATTTTTCAAACACGGCAAAAATGCTTTTTGCAAATATGGACATTGCGGCTTTGAAAATGGCGGTTTTCGTGCGTTGAATGGCCCTTGAACCGGGGTGCACGGCGCCGCACGCGGGACGAGCGGGGCCGGTGCACAGGCAATGGCGTGACAAAATGCGCGGAAATCCGTTTGGACGGAAATCTCTTTTTGTTTTTCCCTTCCGTTTTTCGAGTAGTTGACGATCATGACCGAGCTTCTTTGCCCCCGTGCCCTCATTACCCGTCCGGAGCCTGAAGCCAGCCGCTGGGTGCAGGCGCTGGCCTCGCGGGGCGTGCCAGCGCATGTGCTGCCGCTCATCGCCATTCAGCCTGTGCCGGATGCAGCGGCGCTGATCGACACATTTGCACGCCTGGGCAACTATTCGGCGCTGATGTTCGTGAGCGGCAATGCGGCGCGGCACTTTTTCATGGCCTTCAAGCGCTTTGCGCCCAAGTTGCTGGAATCGGGCTTGCTGGAGATGGCCGCCTGGTCGCCTGGCCCCGGCACCAGCGCAGTGCTGCGCGAATGCGGCTGGCCCACGGCGTTGATCGTGCAGCCTGCGGCGGATGCGCCGCAATTCGATTCCGAATCGCTATGGCAGAGCGTGCGCGAAAACGTGCGCCCCGGCGAGCGCGTGCTGATCGTGCGCGGCGGCGATGCCCAGGGGCGCAGCCAGGGGCGCGACTGGCTGGCCGAGCAGCTGACGGAGGCGGGCGTGACAGTGGAGCAGGTGGTGGCCTACTGCCGCGCCGCGCCCATCTTCAGCGCCGAGCAGAAGGCGCTGGCGCGCCAGGCGGCGGGCGATGGCACGGTGTGGGTGTTCAGCAGCTCCGAAGCCATTTCCAACCTGCGCAAGTCCGCGCCCGGGCAAAGCTGGCAGAAGGCCCGCGCGCTGACCACGCATCCGCGCATCGCGCAGGCAGCGCGCGAGGCGGGCTTTGGCACAGTGCGCGAGTCCCGCCCTGTCATGCAGGCCGTGGTGCAGGCGCTGCGCTGCTGGGACGAGCCGCAGCAGGAGCCTGCACAGGAGCAGGACGCGCCGCAGCCCTGAAAAAGCGGCGCACATGAAAATAACGCCCGGATCCCGTCAGATCAATGGTTTGAAAATCGCTGAAATCCGCTCGCCAGAGCGGGCGATTGACCATATTGGAGATGCGCTGGATTGACTGGGCGATGTGTCTTTCAGGACAAAGATGGCCGGATAAATCCGGCAACAATTTGCCGCCTGTCGCTTTCGCCTCGTCATTATGGGTGATTTTCAAGGTATCCAGCGCATGACGGCAGGCGGGCGTTTTCAGATTCGCCATTGCGCCATGCCGGGCATGGGTTTGTCGGCGCTATTTCTTCGATAGGCTTGCATGAAGCGCTGGCGTGCGCCTGAAAGACGCCGCTGTTTCAAAATGCTGACAGGGCATTCAGGGTATTTGCGATGCCGCGCCGGATTTTGAATGCGCTTGAATGAATGGCTGAAACGGATATCGCCAGAGCGCATGGCGATGCTGGAAATGGATATTTCCTGTTGTTTGCGGCGCCGGGCGTTTGCCGGTTTGCATCAAGCCGAAAAAGGCAAAAAGGCAAAAAGGCGAAAACGGCAGCGCTGGAGATTTAGCGGCTAGCCAGCTGCGGCAGCATCCAAACGGGAGTAAGGCCCGCAGGCAGGGGCGGCAGGCGGCCCAGGTCGGTGCGGCTTTCGCGGGGGCTGTGAAAGTCGCTGCCGCGCGAGGCGGCCAGGTTGAATTCCCGGGCGATGCTGGCGTAGTGCGCGATTTCGGCCGGGGTGTGGCTGCTGGTGACCACTTCAATGCCATGCCCGCCGTGCGCCTTGAATTCGGTGAACAGCGCGTATTTTTCGACGGGCGTGAGCCGGTAGCGCGCCGGGTGGGCGATGACGGCCACGCCGCTCGCCTGCGTGATCCAGCCTATGGCCTCGCTCAGCCCGGCCCAGTGGTGGGGCACATAGCCGGGCTTGCCGGCGGTGAGGAAACGGCGGAAGACTTCGCCGTTGTCGCGGCACACGCCGGTTTCAATCAGAAAGCGGGCGAAATGGGTGCGGGCGATGAGGGCGGGGCTGCCCGCATGGCGCAATGCGCCTTCGTAAGCGCCTGAAATGCCTGCCTTGGCCAGCCCTTCGGCCATCTTCTGGGCGCGGGGGCCGCGCCCGTCACGGTTGGCGGCCAGGCCGCGCGCCAGGGCGGTGCTTTCCGCCGGGTCAAAGCCCAGGCCGACGATGTGGACGGTATCGCTTGCGAAGCTGACGGAAATTTCCACGCCGGTGAGGTAGCGCATGCCGCAGGCGCTGGCGGCGGCATGCGCGCGCGCCTGGCCGCTGATGACGTCGTGATCGGTCAGCGACCACAACTGCACGCCGTTGGCAGCGGCGCGCTCGGCCAGCGCTTCAGGCTCCAGGGTGCCGTCAGAGGCAGTGGAGTGGCTGTGCAGGTCGGCATTGAGTTCGGACGAGAGGGGGGAGATGGAGGTTTTGGGGCGGCTGATGTTCACGTAGGCATTCTAGGAGGAAGGCAAGGGCGGAAAGGCCTGGAAAACCACCTAAACGAAGGGCTGAAAAAGCTTTTTCTGCTTTGGAATTGATAGCATGAAAACACGCGTGGACTAGGACGTGAAGGCGTTTTGATGCTTGTCCAGCCAGATGTCACAGATGTATTTGCAAATCATTTTCTTTCTTGAAAAAGCTTTGGAGCCTGTGTTGCTTCTCACGGCCAGATTGCAAACAGGCGCTCAGCGGGGGGCCTCACTTTCAGCGGCCGGGCGGCTGCTGGGCGGATCGGGCGGCAGCAGGGTTTGCGCCGCGCTCTCGGGCAAGGCTTCCACTTGTTTGAGGGCGCGGTGCATCACGTTGCTGCGCGTTTGCGCCTGCTCGAGCGTGTTGAGCACGGTTTGCGTCTGGCTGCGGATGCGCGCGAGCACGTCGCCGAATTTGCCGAATTCGGTTTTCACCGCGCCCAGCACCTGCCAGACTTCGCTGCTGCGCTTTTGCAGCGCCAGCGTGCGAAAGCCCATTTGCAGGCTGTTGAGCATGGCCAGCAAGGTGACGGGGCCGGCCAGGGTGATGCGGCATTCGCGCTGCAAGGCTTGCAGCAGGCCGGGGCGGCGCAGGGCTTCGGCGTACAGGCCTTCGGCGGGCAGAAAGAGGATGCCGAAGTCGGTGGTGTGCGGCGGCTGCAGGTATTTGTCGGCCATGCTGCGCGCTTCTTGCCGCAAGCGCGCTTCCAGCGCGCGGGCGGCGGCTTCGGCGGCAGGCGCGTCGGCTCTTTGCTGGGCGTCCAGCAGGCGCTCGTAGTCTTCGGTGGGAAATTTGGCGTCGATGGGCAGCCAGACGCTTTCGCCGTCTTCGCCCCGGCCCGGCAGGCGGATGGCGAAGTCCACGGCCTGGCGGCTGCCGGGGCGTGTGGCCACTTGCGCGGCGTATTGCTCCGGTGTGAAGACCTGCTCGAGCAGGCCGGCCAGCTGCGCTTCGCCAAAGATGCCGCGCGTTTTCACGTTGGCCAGCAGGTGCTTGAGATCGCCCACGCCTTGCGCCAGCGTGTGCATTTCGCCCAGGCCGCGATGCACTTGCTCCAGCCGTTCGGCCACTTGCCGGAAGCTCTCGCCCAGGCGCTGCTCCAGCGTGGTTTGCAGTTTTTCATCGACCGTGCGGCGCATTTCGTCCAGTTTTTCGGCGTTGCCTTGTTGCAGGCGGGCCAGCTCTTGCGGCAAGGCGCCGCGCACTTCCTGCAAGCGGCGGGCGTTGTTTTCGCTGAGCGATTGCAGTTGCGTGGCCAGCGTGTCGGCCAGCGTTTTTTGCAGCAGGGCCAGCTGCTGGGCGAAGGCGTCGATTTGCGCGTTTTGCGTGCGGGTGACTTCGGCGTTTTGGCGGGTGATGGTTTGCTGAAAGGCGGTGAGCGCGTGCAGGCTTTCTTGCCGCCCTTCGCGCGCGCCTTGGGCGATTTGCTGGCGCAGTTCGCGCTCCAGGCGCTCGGAGGTTTCACGCTGCTCCTGCGCATGCGCGGCAGCCTGTGCGGCAGCGCTTTGGGTCAGCAGCTGCATGTCTTGCAGCGAAGGTGCATCCGCCGCGCGCTGCGGCCTGCGCAACAGCACGGCGATGAGCAGCGCGGCATTCAGCAAGCCCAAGGCCAGGGCGGCCCAGAAAAGAAAAGCAGGGTGGTTCATGGAAGCGAGCCGGTCCGGTCTCAATGACTGCCGTGGTGCGCCCGGATGGCGGCCACGATGCCCAGGGTGAAAAGGAGGGCGGCGGCCAGTTGCATGCCATCAGGCCAGGCGCGCGCCCAGAGCGCGTCGTAACACAGCGCGAAGAGGGTTTCGCTCACGATGAGCTGCCCGCACAGGCTGGCGGGCAGGCGCTGGCTGGCGACGTTCCACAGCACGGTGGCCAGCCAGCTTGCGCAAAAGCCGATGGCGAAGGCCACCAACAGAAAAACGCCCAGGCCGGGTGTGGCGGCCAGCCGCGTGGCGGGCGTGCCAGCGGCCAGCCACATGAGCGCGCCGCCCAGGCCCGTGGCCACGCCCAGCCAGTTGGTCCAGTCGCGGGCGCCGACATCAGGGTGGCGCTTGAGCCAGGCGGCGTTGAGCAGCGCGAAGGCCGTCCAGCTTGCCAGGCCGCCGCAAGCCAGCGCCAGGCCTGCGGCGTCTAAGCGGCCCGTGGCTGCGTGTTGCGCGCTGTGCAGCCCCATCAGCCACAGGCCTGCCGCCGTGAGCGCCAGCCCCGGCAGCAGGGCGGCCCAGCGCAGGGATTGGGGCTTGCCCAGCAGCATCACCCAGATGGGCACGGTGCCCATGATGAGCGCGGGCAGCGCCACGCCCAGCCGCCGGATGGACAGCACGACCAGCAGGTAGTAGCCCGTGAAGCCCAGCACCGACAGCGCCAGCGCCGACAGCGAGTGCCGCAAACCGGGCAGACGGCTGGGAGCAAAGCGCCAGGCCATCATGAGCAGCGCCGTCAGGCCATAAACGATGAAGCGGGCCGCGCTGACATCCAATGCCGAAAAAGCCGGAACCACGCGCGGCGCCAGAAAGGAAAAGCCCCAGAACGCGCCCGCGCCCAAGCCCGCAAAAACGCCAATCCACATGCTTAGAGCTTCGCCCGAAAACGTTCATTTGCACACGCGCAACTCCTGAAAGGATAGCAGCGAATCAGGGCCGCGTAACGGGCTGGCCAGCGTTGAAAGCAGGTTCAGTGACCCAACTCAATACCTTGTATTACGGAGCGCTCCAGCCCTGTGCTGTTCCTTCGTTTTGACGGAAGGCATATTTACAATGAGAAGTGATCTTCTCCCACTCACAAGAAAGAGACAAAACCATGAGTACAGCACAAGCCATTTTGGAGCAGTACGGCCCGCGCGAGGCCATGGAATACGACGTGGTGATCGTTGGCGGCGGCCCCGCCGGCCTGTCAGCCGCCATCCGGCTCAAGCAGCTGGCCGCCCAAGACGGAAAAGAGCTTTCTGTCGTGGTGCTGGAAAAAGGTTCGGAGCCGGGCGCGCACATTCTTTCAGGCGCCATCATGGATCCGCGATCGCTGAACGAGCTGATTCCCGACTGGAAGGAAAAAGGCGCGCCGCTGAACCAGCCCGTCACGGACGAAGCCTATGTCTTTCTGAACCGCAACGGCGGCGGCGCGCGGGTGCCCGGCGTGCTGCTGCCGCCTTTTGCCGACAGCCACGGCTGCTACATCGTCAGCCTGGGCAACGTCACGCGCTGGCTGGCCGCGCAGGCCGAAGAGCTTGGTGTGGAAATCTTCCCCGGCTTTCCCGCCGCCGAAGTGCTGTATGACGAAGAAGGCCGCGTCAAGGGCGTGGCCACGGGCAACATGGGCGTGGGCAAAGACGGCGAGCCGACCGAAAACTTCCAGCTGGGCATGGAGCTGCTGGGCAAATACACGCTGTTTGCCGAAGGCTCGCGCGGCCAGCTGGGCAAGCAGCTCATCGCCCGCTACAAGCTCGACGCCGAAAGCGACCCGCAAAGCTACGCCATCGGCATCAAGGAGCTGTGGGAAATCGACCCCTCGCGCCACACCCCCGGCTTTGCCATGCACACCGCCGGCTGGCCCATGGACGAAATGACCTACGGCGGCGCCTTCATGTACCACGCCGAAAACAACCTGATGTACTGCGGCTTCGTCATCGGCCTGAACTACACCAACCCCTACCTCAGCCCCTTCGAGGAATTCCAGCGCTGGAAAACGCACCCGCGCATCAGCTGGTATTTCACCGACGACCACGGCAACGTGAACGCCAAGCGCGTGTCCTACGGCGCGCGCGCCATCACCGCTGGCGGCGTGTTGTCGCTGCCCAAGCTGGTGTTTCCGGGCGGCGCGCTGCTGGGCTGCAACGCGGGCTTTCTGAACGTCAGCCGCATCAAGGGCGCGCATGCGGCCATCAAAAGCGGCATGCTGGCCGCCAAAGCCGCCTATGACGCCGTGACGCAAGGCCGCCAGCAAGACGAACTCACTGACTACCCGCGCACCTTCTACTCAAGCTGGCTCTATGCCGAGCTGGAAAAAGACCGCAACTTCAAGAACTGGTTCAAAAAGGGCCTGACGGTGGGCAGTCTGATGAACGGCTTCGAGCAAATGGCGCTGCGCGGCCATATGCCCTGGACGCTGCACCGCCACCAGCCTGACCACGTGCAGCTCAAGCCCGCTGCCCAGTGCCAGCCCATTGATTACCCCAAGCCTGACGGCAAACTCACCTTTGACCGCCTCTCGGGCGTTTTCATCAGCAACACCAGCCACGAGGAAAACCAGCCCTCGCACCTCACGCTGAAAGACCCCGATGTGCCCGTGAAGGTGAACCTGGCCAAATACGCAGGCCCCGAGGCGCGCTACTGCCCCGCCGCCGTGTACGAATACGTGCCCGACGAAACCAAAGGCGGCAACGCCCAGCGCCTGCAAATCAACGCCTCCAACTGCCTGCACTGCAAAACCTGCGACATCAAGGACCCCACGCAAAACATCGTGTGGGTTGCGCCCGAAGGCGGCGGCGGCCCCAACTATTCAGGCATGTAAAGCCATATGACTCTCAAATACACACCAGAGCATCAATGGCTGTGCATGGACGATGCGGCGGCGGGCATGGCCACCGTAGGCATCACGATTCATGCGCAAGACGCGCTGGGCGATATCGTTTACGTGAGATGCCCTGATGTGGGCCAAGTCATTGCCAAGGATGCCATTGCCGCTGTGATTGAGTCCGTGAAAACCGCCGCAGACGTTTTCATGCCCGCTTCGGGTGAAATTGTCGAAACCAATGCCAGCGCCCTGGCAGCCAATCCAGCCCTGCTCAACACCGACCCGATGGGGGCGGGCTGGATTTTCAAGGTCAGACTGAGCGATCCATCCCAGCTGGAAACCCTGCTGGATGAAGCGGACTACCTGGCACTGACGCGAGCGCCTTAAGAGCCTGTTGACGGTTGGCTGTGAACAGGTTTTATGCAACCTGAAGGGGTTCCCCGACTTTCAAGCGCCTGTTTCAGGCGCTTTTTTATGCCTGCAGGAATAGCTGTCTGCGCTGGACACATGCCAACGCGAAAAGCAGAAAGCGGGTTTTGAGCTGCTGCGCGAACCGGTTTCGACGCTTCTCTTTGTTGTGAGCAGGGGCGAATTGCCAAGCATCCAGGAAAACGCGTCCGGATGCGCTGGAAATGGACGCAAGCGCCAGGCGGTTGCGTATCTTTTGTTTCAAGGTGCCTGTTTTATTTGCCTTGCAGCGGAATGGACGCTTAAACTTCAGGCGTTTTTTTGCCCCATCTTCCTCCTGCCGGTGCTGTCATGCTGAACAAACTGCTGCCCCTGTGTCTGGCCTTGACGGCCTTTGCCGTCCATGCCTCGCCCGAGCAGGACCCACTGGCAGCCTTGCTGGCCAGCCGGGGGCTTTTGCCAGTCAGCACGCCGGTTAGCGGCTCATCCGTCAGCCCGGATCAAGCCAGCAAGCTGCTGATGACGGCGCTGGGGTTCAGCGGCAGCACCTACCGGATGGGCGGCACTTCGGTGGAAACGGGTTTTGATTGCAGCGGCTTTGTGCAGCACATGTACCGGGACGCGGTGGGTTTGAAACTGCCGCGTGATACCGCATCGCAAGCGGCGGCCACGCAACCCATTGACGCGGCTCATCTGGCACCGGGCGATCTGGTTTTTTTCAATACGCAGCGCCGCGCCCATAGCCATGTGGGCATTTACGTGGGGGACGGCAAATTCATTCACGCCCCGCGCACGGGCGAGAAGGTGCGTCTGGAGAGCATGAATGCCCGTTATTGGCAGCAACGCTTTGATGGCGCGCGCCGCGTGTTGTCCGGCCTCAAGCCGCCGGTGCCTTCAGCCATTGCCGCTCCGTTGATGCCGCCGCCTTCATCGCCCACGGAAGCGGCCGAGTCGGCCATTGCCGCTGCTGAAAGAGCAGGCTTGCTGCCCCGGCGGTCGCGCTGAGAGCCTGATGCTGAAACGGCCAGCATGGCCGCGCGTCTGGCAGAACCCGCCCTTGGCATGAAAGCGAGCGGCGAAGGGTGAGGGGCTGGCGCAACAAGTCGCCTGCGCATGCCTGGAGTCAGCAAAAACAGGAGCGAATTTGAGCGGCCTGAAATGCCGCTCCGCGCAGTTTCCACTAGGACGTTATGCTATGAAACAAGGAGCTGAAATATCCCGTGCATTCGGGCTTTGTCCGTGCGGTGCGCTCCATCCCGATTTGCTCTTTGAGGCCAGACCATGAACCCTTCCGAATCAGACATTCCCTTCAAGCCTGGCCTGGCCGCTGCGGGCATTCCCATGCGGGACGGCATCTGGCAGTGCCTGGACGCGAGCCAGGTGCAGGGCAGCAATGCCAGATACATGCGCATGTACGACCGCCTCGCCCGCTGGTACGACCTGGGCGAGCGCTGGATAGGCCGGCTGCTTTATGGCCGCTCCATCGCCTGCATGCGCCGCGAGCTGATGGCCAGCCTGCCCTGGCAGCCTGGCTGCCGGGCGCTGTATGTTTCCATCGGCACGGGCATGGATCTGGCCTCTATCCCGGCGGATCTGAACGCCATCCGCCTCATTGGGGCGGATCTGTCGCAGGGCATGCTTTGCCGCTGCCGCGCTGTCTGGGCGCGGAAAGCGCGCCTTGAGCTGGTGCGCTGCCAGGCGGAAGAGCTGCCGTTTCAGGATGGCGCTTTCGACATCGTTTTTCACGTGGGCGGCATCAACTTCTTCAGCGACCCGGCGCAGGCCGTGCGGGAGATGCTGCGCGTGGCCCGCCCCGGCGCGGCCCTGCTCATTGCGGACGAAACGGCTGAGCACATCGAGCGCCAGTACAAGCGCAGCCTTTTCACGCGCCGGGATTTCCGCGACGCGCGCTTTGACCTCTCCGCCATTGAAAGCTGCATTCCGCCCGGCGTTTTGAACCGCCGCACGCGCCTGCTCTGGCAGGGGCGCTTTTACTGCATCACTTTTTCCAAAGAAGGAGCGCGGCCATGCAACCCGGCCTGACGGGCATTTCCGAAACCATGCTCTGGACGCTGCACAACCGCGCCAGCGAAGCCGCCCGCCCTGACGGCTGTCTGCGCGATCCCATGTGCCTGCACATCTACCGCGCCCTGCATTACGACTACGAGCGCCACTTTGGCCATGCCGATGGCTCGCACGGCGTGCGCTCGCAGCTGTTTGATGAGCACCTGCGCATCTTTCTGGCCGCCCATCCCCGCGCCGCCATCGTCAATCTGGGCGAGGGGCTGGAAACCCAGCGTTACCGCATTGACGCGCCCGAGGCCCTGTGGATCAGCGTGGATGTGCCCGAGGCCCTTGCCATCCGCGAGCGTTTCATCCAGCCTGACGCGCGCCACCTGCACGTGCGCGCCAGCGCTCTGGACACCGCCGCCTGGTTCGGCGCCGTGCCGCCAGAGCGCCCCTGCTTCATCACCGCCCAGGGCCTGTTCATGTATTTCAGCGAAGAGGAAATGGCCCGCTTCGCGCGGGCGCTGGCGCAGCGTTTTCCCGGCGCCATCCTCATGTTCGACTACATCAGCCGCAGCCTCTCGCGCCGCACCTTGAGCAAGCATGGCTGGATGAAAACGCCCTACTACCGCACGCCGCCCATGCCCTGGGGCGTGAACCGCGACGAGCTGGAGCCGCTCTTTTCGCGCTGGCTGGGCCAGCCCGTGCGGGTGCACAACGTCACCTTCGTTTTTCCGCGCGGCCCCCTGCATTGGCTCATTCCCATGAGCGAGCATTACCTGCCCTGGCTGGCCAATCATTTCCCCGGCGTGTGCTGGCTGCAATTGCCGCAGGAAGGGCCGTCTGGCCAAGAGTCCATTTCCGCCTAGAAAAAAGCAGGCAGGGCGGGGCGTAAAGCGCAGGCGGCAGGCGGGCTGGCGGCGGGCCGGGCCTGGCCTGGCCGTTTTTTCGCCAGCCGCTGCATGCCCGGCCCGCGCTTGCGGGCGATGGGCCGCGCGAAAAAGCGGCCTCTGGCGCAAAGCGGCGGATCACATGGCCTGGCGGGCCAGCCAGCGCTTGAGCGCAGGCAGCTGATTGACGCCGCTCAGCCCCCAGTTGCGCAGGGCGGCCAGCGGGGCGCAGTCCGGCTGGCCAAAGAGCTGTTGCAGCCCGTCGGTGGCGCACTGCATGGCGGCCACCGGCAGGGCGCGGGCGCGGGCGTAGCGGCGCAGCAGGCGGGCATCGCCCACGCTGCGCCAGTATTCGCGCTGCGCCAGCGTGGCGGCCAGGCAGGCCACGTCGCCCAGGCCGGTGTTCAGGCCCTGGCCCGCAAGCGGGTGCATGGCGTGGGCGGTATCGCCCGCCAGCGCCCAGCTTTGGCCGGGGCGCCCGGGCATGGGGCCGCTCCAGCGGCTGGTGCGGCCCAGCATGAGCGGCCAGCAGGCGCGCTCGCCCTCCAGCGCCAGCGCGCCCAGCGCGTGTTCGCTGGCGGCAGCGGCTTCTGCGGCAAAGGCTTCGGGCGGCAGCGCCATCAGCTGCGCCGCGTGCTCCGGGCGGGCTGACCACACCAGCGCCACGCGGCGGCCCGCCGGGCCATCCAGCGGCAGCAGGGCGGCGATTTCGCCCTCTGGCGTGAACCACTGCCGCGCCACTTGCTCATGGGGGCGCTCGCATGCCAGCCGCGCGGCCACGGCGTGCTGCGGGTAGGGCACGGCCTGCCAGCCCGCGCCCAGGGCTTCGCGCGTGGCGCTGTCGCGGCCCTCGCAAATCACCGTCAGCGGCGCAGGCACGGCCTCGGGCGTGACTTCAATGCCCGGCGCAAAGCGCACGGCCTCGGCCAGCAGGTTTTCCAGAACCGGCACATCCACGATCCAGTTCAGCGCCGGCACGCCCTGCATGGCGGCAGTAAAGCGCAACTGGCCGTGCTGGTCGCCGCGCACCTGCATCTCCATCACGGGCGTGGCGTGCTCCGGCGCGGGCCAGCAGCGCAGGTCGGCCAGCAGCTTTTGCCCGGCGGGGTTGATGGCGTAGGCGCGCACGTCAGGCGCTTTGGACGCACGCTCAGGCGGGGCCGTCAGCGCCACGCGCAGTTTTTCACGCGCCAGCAAAAGCGCCAGCACACGGCCCGTAATGCCTGCGCCGCGTATGCAGATGTCAGCTTGAAATGCACTCATGGCGGCGGATTTTAGGCGGGGCAGGGGAGCAGAAAACTCGAAAGCGCGGCCATTGAAGACGGAAAAACAGAATGGGCATGTTTCTCGCGGCGGGAAAGCGGGGTTTGCTGAAAATGCCACGCTCACTCCGTTTTACCCCTGTCCAGCAGATGGAGCCATGACAGCCCGCGTTTTCAACCCTGTCTGGGAATGGCTCATTTCATGCTTTAACCCAACGCATGAGACAGGCGTCACGCTCCCGGGTTGTAATGGAAATAGAAAAGCGCTTCGCCTTTTTCGACAGCGTGCCGCCCGTGCGAATGTTCAAAGGCTCGCCCGAAATGGCCGCCAGGCTCAAGGCCATGCCGTGGAAGGAGCGGCTGCTGGTTCTGAACAACTGGCTTGCCTTCTTTTTCACGTTTATCTACGTCGGCTTTTTCCTGAAACTGTGGAAACAGGCGCTCATGATCTTTGGCCTGGCCATGCTGGCAGGCGTAATTGGCGCCATTCTCGACCTGCCTGACAATGTCGTTCGCGCCCTGGGTTTCGGCATTTCGTATCTGTTTTCCTTGCGCGCCAATTAATGGTATTACCTGAGCAAGGCCAAGGGCAAGAATATTGGCTGGATGCTGTAATACTGGCGCCCGGCGTTGGCCGAATAAATGAGCGGGGAATTGGAAACCGGAAAAGCCGCGCGCGTTCCGGTTTCACTTGACCGCGCGCCTGTCGCAGCGTGGCAGCCAGTTTCCCGGCGGCTAGCAAAACCGCCTTGATGAAACGCCCGGCCCGCCCGCATTTCTGATGCCGCTCCCGCCCCGCCAGCGTGGGAGGGCGCGCGCCTTGGGGCAGGCCGTGCCTGCCAAATGACATCAGAAACAGGAGCAGATTCAAAGGGTAAAAAAGCCGTTTCGCGCAGTGCCTACTAGGACCTCATGCTATGAATGAAGGAGCAAAAAAGCGCTGCATGCAGCAAAGCGGCATCCTGCACAGTCCGCGTTCGCTCCTGCGCGGCTTTTTTACGCTTGCAACCAAATCGGAAACGGCAAAAAACGGCTTTTGACGAAAAGGCCCGATTTTCAGATTTCAGACTGAATGCTGCGGCCCTTCGCCACTGCGTTCGCAAAGCTGGAAAATTGGGCGGGCGGATAATAGCCGCCGCGCTGAAGGGCAGCATTTTCATGCTGGCGCTTCAGGGGCGTGATTTCATTTCACGGGCAGGCGAAAAGCTCCGGGCGGCTATGCGCATGGCAATGGGCTTGCCTCGAATCCGTCTACCGCGCGATGTTTTCTGATGCCCGAGACTGCTGCCAAACTGCGCCAGGCGAAATGACGGGCCGCCATTCCGATACGGCTTCTGCCAGAAGTTGATTTGCGGGCCAAATGGCAAGAACTGGCTGGCATTTGATTCGGATATTTCCAGATGGCCTTGTTCTATTTTTTTGCCGGTTTTCTTTTTTGCTCCGAAATATTGGAGTCAGGCGATTTTGCTGTCATGGTTTATCCTTTTTGAATTGCTTGTACCGGCGCCGATTCACGGCGCTGAAAATGATCGGCCAGTATGAAAAATCGGCTACTTGTGCAATGACCGGTTTCTTGCGCAGCGCCAGCCAACCATCATTTGCATGAATCATGCACGGTCTGCCGGTTTGGCTGATGCGTCATGAAGAAATGGGCGCGTGCGTTTTTGACAATGGCCTGAATGGGAAAAGTTTTTTCCGGAAGAATCGGCATTCATTTTCATGGCCGGCAAGCGCAAGGGCATTTTTCAGGCATGCGCTTTCTGCCGCCTTTTCGCGCCTAGGGCCTGACCAGCAGCGCCACGGCGCGCGCCTCCATGCTTTCGCCCCGGCCTACGGGGCCGAGCTTTTCGGCGGTTTTGGCTTTCACGTTCACCTGTTCGGGCGCCACACCCAGGGCGCTGGCGATGCGCTGCGTCATGGCCGGGCGGTGGGGGCCGATGCGCGGGGCCTGGGCGATGACCGTGCAGTCCACATTGGCGATGCGCCAGCCGGCGGCGCGCACGCGGCGGGCGGCTTCTTGCAGCAGGGCGTGCGAATCGGCCCCGGCAAAGGCGGCATCCGTGTCGGGAAAGTGCGTGCCAATGTCGCCCAGGCCCGCCGCGCCGAGCACGGCATCAGTAATGGCGTGCAGCAGCGCGTCAGCATCTGAATGGCCCGCCAGGCCGTGGGTGTGGGGCACGCGCACGCCGCCCAGAATGAGCGGGCGGCCCGGGACGAGGGCGTGGGTGTCCCAGCCTTCGCCCACGCGCATGGGCGGCAAGTCAGCAGGGGCGGCAGAGGTGTTTTCAGGCAGGTTCATGGCGGGTTTGCAAAAGGGCGGCGGCCAGGGCGAAATCTTCCGGCCAGGTGACTTTGATGTTGTGGGCGCTGCCGCGCACCAGCAGCGGACGGCTGCCAGCAGCTTCCATCGCGCTGGCTTCGTCGGTGATGCCAGCAAAGCCGCTGGCCGCGCGCGCCGCCAGCGCGGCATGCAAGGGAGCGATGCGGAACATCTGCGGCGTTTGCGCCAGCCACTTGCCCTCGCGCGGCAGCGTGGCGGCGGCGCGCCCCGCAGCGTCGGTAGCCTTGAGCGTGTCAGGCAGGGGCATGGCCAGCAGGGCGCCAGACAGGCCGCCTTCTTCGTCTGCGCTGGCGGCATTCAGGCAGGCGTCAATCAGGCGGTTGATGAGCGCGGGGGTGATGAGGCAGCGGGCGGCGTCGTGCACCAGCACCCAGTCGCTGCCAGCCGCGCCGCGCTGCAAAAGGCGCTCCAGCCCGTTGAACACGCTTTCGGCGCGGCTGGCGCCGCCGCAATCGGCCAGCGCGAAAGCGTCATGGGGCAGGCGGTCAAGCAGGCGGGCGGCCAGCGCGTCATCGCCCGGCGCGGTCACGATCAGCGTCTGCGCAATGCGCGGCACGCCCGCAAAGGCCGCCAGCGTGTGCCACACCAGCGGCGCGCCGCCGATGGGCTGGTATTGCTTGGGCTGCGCCGCGCCCGCGCGCGAGCCGCTGCCTGCGCACGGAATCAGGGCATGGCAGCGGGCAACGCAGCGGTTGGGAGCGGCGGATTTCATGGGCAGGGCAGAAGCTGGCGTGCAGCGCAAAAAGCGCGATTTTCATGGAAATGAAATTGGCGGAAGATATGTATTTTTATTGATTCGCCGCATTCAACTTTGCCTGCCGCCCCGCCACCCCGCAAACACATTCGCGTTCCGCAAATCATCAAGGCCAAGCCAGGGCCGTATGGAAGAAAAACATGAAAGACATGGCTGACAACTTTTTTGCCAACCCGCGCCCAGTCGAGGGACGCCTGCGGCAACTCTTCATGGCGCGGCCTGGCAGCTAGCCAGCTTCATCTTTTGGAGTGGCAGAAAGCCTTGCCAGCGGTGGAATTTTCCCCATTCAAATGTATGAGCATTACTAACGCAACGGGTGTTGCAGAGGGCGGCGGCGAGTTTTGGGAACGGCACACTTGATTGATATGGCAAAAACCGCCATGCGCGGCTTATGATGGATTCCACTATTTAAACGAGTGACCACTTACGGAAAGGAGCGATGCAATGCAACTGGAACATTTGTCAATCGACGGGCGGCGCAAGCTGCCGTTTTGCGGCTTTCATGCGCTGCTGGGGCGCTGGCTCCGGTGGGCCTTGCTGGCCATGCTGGCGCTGGGCTGGCAGGCGGCGATGGCAACGCCGCCTGCGATGGAACCCATGGCTGAAATCGTGGTGGATGTTCCCAATCCACAGCCGGGCATACCGGTGGATGAATTCGAGATGAAGTTTTCATTCATCCGATTGGAAAAGGGCCTGCATGGCAAGATCAAATTCAAGGTAGTTGGAGCCAATCACCGGGATTTGACGGGCATTGAGGTGCCAGCGGAGTTGCCGCTGGATAGTCCAGGGCCGACGGCAGAGGCTAAATTCAGGCCAAAATTTTTGAAAGCTGGTTGGTATCATATTTTAGCTGATTTTGAATCCAATGAATTCAATGGCGGAATACAATTCAGCATCTTGCTGTATAATGGAAAGGTTTATTACAGCTGGATTGGGACAGACCTGCTGAATTCAATGGCCAGATTCAATCTCAGGAACCACGATGAATATCAGTCATTGGTCTCTAAATTCAATAAAAAGCGCGATCAATGGAAAAAAAGCCATCCAGGGGAAGAAGAACTGCTTTTTTCTGAAAGGTGGCTGAGCAAGGAAGAATCGAAGCGGGCTACGGAGATCGTTCTGGAGGAGGAAGGTCGTATCTATAGATCCATTCAGCAGGAGTCCAATTCACACCCAGAAAAGTCAGAAGATTCTGGCAAGAAAATATCCAAAGGGGATACTGTAACAATCAGGGTTAAGTTTGCCATAGATCATGGGTTCTCCAAATTTTTGCCATTGCATGGCGCCGTGATTCGCGTTACACACACTGGAAAGGTGCCTTCAGGACTGGCTGAGCTGATTGCTTATGGCCGGTTGGATGAAAATGGGGAGCTTAAATTCATATCTCCCGTTGATGACCTGAAATACCAGGTACAGCTTCTTGGCAAGCACGATAGATTTAATATTGGCATTTTTAAGGATATTAATAATTCCATTCCCTTAGCGTCGCTGTTTGATCAAAAAGAAGAAATAAATATCAGACCCGACAAGACGCATGACGATGCAAAATTCCACATCAGCGAAGCCGAAGCCAACTCCTGGTCCGTTTTCCAGGCCCTGTATGAACTGACGGAGCACGTCAAACCCATCGCAGGCATTCCCGAAGCGCCCGTTTTCAAGAAAGTTGTCACCAACCGCCCCACGCCAAGAGAGGCTTTTTACAGGGCGGGCAGCGATGGAGGAAAAAAGGTGTCTGAAATGCACCTGGGTTCTCTCAAGTCTTTTGACTGGGACGTGATGGCGCACGAATACGGCCATGCCGTGGCTTACCTGCAAGGCGCAACCAGGGCGGAAGGCGGCTTTCATGACGGAAGCAACCCGTACGACATTGACAAAGACACTTCTATCTCCTGGCGTGCTGCGGTATGAATTGGTCTTTTTTATTTTCACCGGTATGGCTGGATGCGAACGGCAGTTTCATCGAAGACAAAACCGGCAAATACAGATTGGACAAAGACGATTTGCTGATAGAAAATATTTCGGCAGGCATTAGCGTGTCAAATTTGGCGGCCACCGTGCCGACGTTGCTGAAACAAAGAAAATTTGTCTGAATGCTTTACCATGGCTGCCATATAATGGCTCTTAAACAAGAGCCGATTGAAAACCTTGAACATCAGGTTTTTAGTCGGCCTATCCCCTTTACCAAAAGGAAACTCAAAATGAAAAACATCTGTCTTGCGGCAATAGGGCTGATTTCATTCATGCTGCATTTTAATTTGACTATTATCGCATTCATGAAATCATCTGCGCTATATGCGGATGAAAAAACGATCTTATGGAGAAGTGTTCTTGAATATTTGTCTATTCCAATTGCCTATATCGATGGATATCTATTCATTGACAATGTAATTGTATTGATCATGCTCAACAGTCTGATCTGGATATGCCTGATCGTATTTGTAATTTGGCGTCTGAGGATGTTCAAGAAAACATGAAATATACGAAAGTTTTGCTTTTAGATATTGGGCGGTTGTCATGAATCAGATTGGCCACTTGAAGGTTCTTATCGAGCTGGGCGCCGGTATGAAAGCAAAAACGTCGGACTCTCCGCCCGAGACCTTGATGCAGGTGGCCAAAAGAATGATGTCTCGTGAAATCATTGAACTTTTGGGATCTTATGGCGTACGGTCTTGACTCTGAAGCGCCACGCCGTTGATTTTATGGCTTATGAATATACAGCGGAGATTGGATTTCAAGGCGCCAATCTTGATGTGGATTTTTGACTTCTTTTCTGGACCTCACTCCTTCAATGACAAGAAAAAAAGAAAGCGGCAGATTCAAAAGGTGCTGGAGCTATAACGGGCATTTGGAAGCCGGATTCAAAAAGGAGTGGGATACATTGGAGGAAGGTCTCGTTTTATATTAGGAAAAACTCTCGCAAATGAGTTGCCGGCGCTCGATTTCAATGATTAAAGATATGGGAAATTTATGGCGGTAGCATGTGGATTATTTATGTTGCTTCATTTTATAATTTTCTGGGTTGAGGATGTGGTGGCAAAACGTCTTTGCAGAAAAATTCATGGAAAAACAGATGGATATCATCTTAAAAAGGTCTTGAAAAGCATAAAGAATGGCGATCTGGATGATGAATTTTCCGGGGTGGCGAGAAAAATAATGATCCTGGACCGTTTCTCATTGATATTTGTAGTGCTTGCATTTATTTGTTTTTATGCGTCTTTATTGACCCAAAATCAACCAACTTGAACAAATGGATCGCTCAGGCCGTGAGGGGTAGAAGGGTGGAGCGGGTCGCAAAGCACGCCGATGAAAGGGAGGAAAGGGGGTGACAAACGCTGTTTTCCGCTCCTTTGTTCATAGCGCGCTGTCCGCGCCGCTGAAGCGGCAGATGCCTTTAAGCCCTGGCTGAATTTGCTCCTCTTTTAGATGCAATCCGGCATGTCGGGCGCTGCGTAGCGCGCGTAGCCTGAGAAGCTGTTCAAAGAAGAAGCGGGGCCTGCAAGCCCCGCTTCTTTGTTGGCATGCGGCGTGCGTTGGGTTATTCACCCTGGCTGCCCAGGGCGCGGGTGACGACTTCGCGCACGTCGCGGCTGAGGGTGTCGCGGGCGGCGACGGTTTGCAAGGCGGCGCGGGCGCTGCTGCGGTATGGCTCGGCCAGGGTGGCCCAGCGGTCGAGGGCGCGGGCCAGGCGGGCGGCCACTTGCGGATTGAGGGCGTCGAGCGCCAGCACTTGTTCGGCCCAGAAGGCGTGGCCTGCGCCGTCGGCGCGGTGAAAGGCGGCGGGGTTGTTCAGGCAGTAGGTGAAGATGAGGGCGCGGGCGCGGTTGGGGTTTTTGAGCGTGAAGTCGGGGCGCTGCATGAGCTGGCGCACGAGCGGCAGCACGTGGCCGTCTGCGTCGGGCGTGCGCGCTTGCAGGGCGAACCATTTGTCAAGGGCCAGGGCGTCTTCGGCAAAGAGGGCGTGGTAGCGGGCCAGGGCTTTTCCGGCCAGCGGGTGATGGGTGTGGATGAGGGCGGTGAGGGCGGCCAGGCGTTCGGTCATGTTGCCGGCGTCTTTGGCGCGCTGGTAGGCCTTGCCGGGCCAGACGGCGTCGCCGGTGGCCTGGGCGTTCAGGCAGAGCATGAGCAGGGCCAGGCCGGCGAGGGCGCGGCGGCCGCTGCTGGCGGCGTCGGGCTGGTAAGCGCCGCTGCCCTGGTGCGCTTGCCAGGCCCATTGCCAGTCGGCTTGCAGGGCGCTGGCGATTTGGGCGAGCATGGCCTGGCGCGTGGCGTGGATGCGTTGCGGATCAACAGGCTGGCCCTGGCTGGCCATGTGTTCGGCAATGTCGCTTTCGGCGGGCAGGGTGAGGGCCAGGGCCTTGAAGGCGGCGTCCAGCTGCGGGTGGCGGAGCACGGCGCGCAAAGCTTCCATCTGGGCGCCGTTCAGCGCGGGTTCGCCGGGGTTCGCGGATGCGCTGGCGTGGCGGGTGGCGGCTTGCAGCAGCAGGGTTTGGCCGGCTTCCCAGCGGTTGAAGGGGTCGCTGTCGTGGGCCAGGCGGTGCAGCAGTTGCGCGGGGGTTTCGGCGTATTGCAGCCGCACGGGGGCCGAGAAGCCGCGCAGGAGCGAGGGGGCGCAGCCCGCAGGCACGTTGATGAAGGTGAAGCTGGCTTTTTCTTCGGTGAGCAGGGCGGTAAAGGTGGCGGCGGGGGCGCTTTCGCCTTGCGGGCCTTCTTGCGTTTGCAGGGGCACGTCTTGCCCGTCCGGGCCGACAAGGCCAATGCGCACGGGAATGACGAGCGGCTCTTTGACGGCCTGGCCGGGGGTGGGCGGGGTGTGCTGGGCGAGGGTGAGCGTCCAGGTCTGCGCGGCTTCGTCGTAGCGGCTTTCGGCTGTCACCACAGGCGTGCCGGCCTGGCTGTACCAGCGCTTGAACTGCGGCAGCAGGGCGGGCAGGGGGCTTTGCGGGTTGGCGTCGCTCATGGCCTGGGCGAAGTCGTCGCAGGTGACGGCCTGGCCGTCGTGGCGCTCAAAGTACAAGTCCATGCCGCGCCTGAAGCCTGCGCGGCCCAGCAGGGTTTGGTACATGCGCACCACTTCGGCACCTTTTTCGTAGATGGTGGTGGTGTAGAAGTTGTTGATTTCCTGGTATTCGTCGGGCCGCACGGGGTGGGCCAGGGGGCCGGCGTCTTCAGGAAACTGGTGGGCGCGAAGGACGATGACGTCTTCAATGCGCTTGACGGCGCGGGCCGATTCGCTGCCGGCCATGTCCTGGCTGAATTCCTGGTCGCGAAAAACGGTGAGGCCCTCTTTGAGCGAGAGCTGGAACCAGTCGCGGCAGGTCACGCGGTTGCCCGTCCAGTTATGAAAGTATTCGTGGCCGATCACGCTTTCCACGCCCGCAAAGTCGGCATCGGTGGCGGTGGCGGGCTTGGCAAGCACGAACCGGGTGTTGAAGATGTTCAGGCCCTTGTTTTCCATGGCGCCCATGTTGAAGTCGCTGGTGGCCACCACCATGAAGCGCTCCAGATCCAGCGGCAGGCCAAAGCGCGCTTCGTCCCAGGCCACGGCGGCCATGAGCGAGCGCATGGCGTGGCCGGTCTGGTCCAGATCGCCCGGGCGCACAAAGACTTGCAGCAAGTGCTCCTTGCCCGCGCGGGTGGTGATGCGCTGCTCGCGCGCCACCAGACGGCCGGCCACCACGGCAAACAGGTAGCTGGGCTTTTTGTGCGGGTCGTGCCAGATGGCGAAGTGGCGGCCATCGTCCAGATCGCCGCTTTCAACCAGGTTGCCGTTGGACAGCAGCACGGGCCAGCGCGCCTTGTCGGCGCGCAAGGTGACGGTGTAGGCGGCCATCACGTCGGGCCGGTCCAGAAAGTAGGTGATGCGGCGAAAGCCCTCGGCCTCGCACTGCGTGAAAAAGTCGCCGCCGCTCATGTACAGGCCCATGAGGCGCGTGTTTTTTTCAGGGCAGCAGGTGGTGAAGATTTCCAGCTCGAACGGCTCCGGCCCTTCGGGCAGGTTTTCCAGCACCAGCGTCTGGCCGTCCATGCGAAAAGAGCAGCCCTGCCCGCCCAGCAGCACGCGCGAGAGGCTGAGTTCATCGCCATCCAGCCGCAGCGGCTGCGCGGGCACGGCCATGTTGCGGCGCAGCGTCATGCGGTTGAGCACGCGGGTCTTGGCCGGGTCCAGGTCAAAAGTGAGGTTCACGCTGTCGATCCAGAACGCGGGCGGGGCGTAGTCGGCGCGGCGGATGGTGGCGGCTTGCGGATGGTTCATGGCGGTGTGGTGCAGGAAAAGGAATGCGGGAAGGGCAGGGCGGTGTTCCGCCCTGCGGCGCATGAGAAAGAGTTCAAAAAGAGAAGCAGATCCGGATGGGGCAAAAACGGCTTTCGCGCAGTCTCCACTAGGACATCACGCTATGGTTATAAGAGCAAAATCAGTTTTTCTTTCCAGGTGACGAATGGCGTAAAAAAGGCAACGGCGCCACGCCCATGCGGCTTCAGCGCGAGAGGCGGTTGCTGCTGCTGGCCAGCTGGTTGCAGTTGCGCGCCACCTTGCCGGGCGGGCCGTCCACCATCCAGCCGCCGCTGCCTTCAAGCATCATGCGCTCGCCTTGGTTGTAGAGCTTTTTGCCGCGCACGCGGCGCACACGCTTCTTGGCGGCCACGAGAAATGGCTCAATGCTGCTTTCAAACGCGCTCCACATGGGCTGCCCGCCTTCATGCGCCTTGGCGTAGGCCAGGGTTGCGTCGGCAGCCTTTTCAAAGCTGACCATCGGGGCGGCGGCCTTTTCCACACGGGCCAGCCCGGCGGCATAGAAGTTTTCCATCGCCGGTGTCAGGGCGCCTACATCTTTCAGGCAGTCGCTCACTGCGTTATCGCCGAGGGCACAGAGGCCATCAACCATGCGCTCCCTGCCCGCAGGGCCTGTCTTCATGTTTGCCACCCGGCTGGCGTAACGCTCCATGCTTTGCATGGCGCGGCCATCCACCCTGTTGCAGCAGCCGATATAGGCGGAGACTTTGGCGGACGGGTCATCTGCCGACGCGAGCGCTTCATCCGGCTTGCCCGAGCGGGCGGCGAGCAAGGCCGGAACCAAAGTGGCGTGAAGCGTGTTTTTCATATGCAAAGCGAAGGTTGAAAAAGGCGAACACGGGGAATGCAGACGATGAAAATGCCGCCGCCTGCCGCCAGAGGCCCCGGCGCGGGGCAGGGCGGCCGGGCTGGCTTGGGCCTCACACGCCCTGCTTCAGGCTGGCCTCGATGAAGGCGTCCAGATCGCCGTCGAGCACTTTTTGCGTGTTGCTGATTTCAACGCCCGTGCGCAGGTCTTTGATGCGGCTTTGGTCGAGCACGTAGCTGCGGATCTGGTGGCCCCAGCCCACGTCGGTTTTGCTGTCTTCGAGCTTTTGCTGCTCTTCCATGCGCTTGCGCATTTCATGGTCGTAGAGGCGGCTGCGCAGGCGGCGCCAGGCCACGTCGCGGTTGGAGTGCTGGCTGCGGCTGTCCTGGCACTGCACGACGATGCCGGTGGGCAGGTGCGTCAGGCGCACGGCCGAGTCGGTTTTGTTGATGTGCTGGCCGCCCGCGCCGCTGGCGCGGTAGGTGTCCACGCGCACGTCGGCGGGGTTGATGTTGATTTCGATGGAATCGTCAATTTCCGGGTAGACGAAGATGGACGCAAACGAGGTGTGCCGCCCGCCGGCCGAGTCAAAGGGCGATTTGCGCACCAGCCGGTGCACGCCCGTTTCGGTGCGCAGCAGGCCGAAGGCGTATTCGCCTTCCACTTTGATGGTGGCGCTTTTGATGCCGGCGGTTTCGCCCGGCGTTTCGTCTTCCAGATCGGTTTTGAAGCCTTTGCGCTCGGCGTATTTCAGGTACTGGCGCAGCAGCATGCTGGCCCAGTCTTGCGCTTCGGTGCCGCCCGCGCCGGCCTGAATGTCGATGAAGCAATTGCTGGGGTCGGCGGGCTGGTTGAACATGCGGCGAAATTCCAGCTGCTCGACCGTGTCTTGCAGGCGCTGCACGTCGTCGGCAATGGCCAGCAAGGCGGCTTCGTCGCCTTCTTCGCGGCTCATTTCATACAGCTCGGCGTTGTCGGCCAGGTTGCGCGCCAGGTCGTCGAGCACGAGCACCACGTCGTCGAGGCGCTTTTTTTCCTTGCCCAGCTCCTGGGCTTTTTGGGGGTCGTTCCAGACGGCGGGGTCTTCCAGCGCGGCGTTTACCGTGCGCAGCCGGTCGGCCTTGGCAGGGTAGTCAAAGATACCCCCGTAGCTCGGCGGTGCGGGCGGTGAGGTCTGCGATCTGGCTGCCAATCTGGTTGATGCGTTCTGCGTCCATGGTGTTTTCCGGGTGTTTCTTGAGAAAAAAGCGGGCGATTCTCGCATGCGGGTCTCTCGGGAGCCTGCCTGCGGCGGGCTTTGCCGCCTTTGCGCGGCTGGCGGCGGCGCGGCGGCATTTGGCGGTTTGCTTCCCGTCCGCCAGACTGCATCAAAAACAGGAGCGAATTCAAGGGGGTTGAAATGCCTTTCCGCGCAGATTTCACTAAGACCTCATGCTACGAATAATATAGTGAAAATGACCGTCTGCCCGTGGCCCTGTGCGGACAGATTGCGAACAGGTTCTCAGAGCTTCGCCAGCGTGCGCAGCAGGGCCTCTTGCACCGGCGGGGGCGCGACGGCCATGCGCACGTGACCGGGCAGGCCGAAGCTGGCGCAGTCGCGCAGCTTGAAGCCTTGGGCGCGCAGGGCGGCCAGTAGCGCGGGCAGCTCGTGCGCTGCCAGCGGCGGGCGGGCGGTGAAAAAGCTGGTTTGGCTGGGCAGCGCTTGCCAGCCCGCTTGCGCCAGCCCGTCAAGCTGCCGCGCGCGCCACTGGCGCAAGGTGGCGCGGCACGCATGCAGCCAGGCGGCGGCGGCGGGGCTGGCCCAGGCTTGCAACAGGGCTTGCCCGTGCGCGCCCAGCGGCCAGGAAGGGGCCAGCGCCTGCACGCGCGCGAGCAAGGCGGCATCCGCATGCAAGGGGGCGATGGCGTAGGCGGCGCGCACGCCGGTCAGGCCCAGCGCCTTGTTGGGGGTGATGAGGCGCCAGGCGCGTTGCAAGGCGGCTTCGTCCAGGCTGGGCGCGCCTTGCAGGCGCAAGGGGGCGTAGGCCTCGTCCAGCGCCAGCGTTTGCTGTGGCGCGAGGTCGGCGGCCAGTGCGGGCAGGTCAGTTTGCGGCTGGCCCAGCGGGCTGGATGGCTCGCAGGCCCATAGCAGCGCGGCTTGCGCGGGCGCGGCAGCCAGCGGCAGGCCGTGGGCCTGGGCGGCGCGGGCGTAGTCGCCGTAGGCGTGGCGGGGCAGCCAAACGGCGGGCGGCGCGCCGCCATCGCGCGCG
>ERZ773075.158-NODE-158-length-59073-cov-128.051_pt1 | contig 59073 bp, 52 predicted proteins | sample MGYA00580614_ERZ773075 | MGnify/ENA primary metagenome ERZ773075 (study PRJEB29015, sample SAMEA2738021) | human oral metagenome | biome: human oral; feature: human-associated habitat; material: dental | place: China | collected 2043 ...
GTGATCGGCCAGCTGCGCTCGGGGCTGGGCCTGATCCTGCGAGGCCTGTGAGACCTGCGATGCCCGCGAGGACGTCGGCGACTGCGTGAGATGCACGAGACCCAGAGGGAATGTGCAGCTACGCGGCCCACAACTGCGGTGGGGCCGAGCTCAGGATGTCAGTGCCGGCTGGCATGATTGGGAGCGCGTCCCTTCGGCTCCTTCCTCCGGAACACGTGCAGTGTCCTGGCCGGGGAGGAGAGGAGCTGGGAAGGAGGTGGGGGCCGTGTCCAAGCCGAAAGGCCGGAACGCGAAAGTCCGCCGGGGCAAGGTAACGGCCCGGAAGGTGAGCGAAGTCTTGACCGCTATCGCTCGCCTGACCCGGGCCTTCGGTGTCCTGGTGGATGCCCTGAGCAAGCGGTTCAGCTGAGGCTGACTGCTTGCTAGGGGAGTCGCCCGGCTAGCACCCGGGTGGCTCTCCATCATTATGGCCGGCGCCGCTCCGCCCTGTCCACATCACGACGAGACTCATCAGGAACGCCCGCGAAGGAGGCTCGGTGCCTCACGTAGAACTGCCCGCGACGTCAGTGGACCGTGCGGGGCTCAGGCGAGGGACCAGGCCCCGACCTCGAGCTGTCCGTGGCTGTTGCTGCCGGTGGCGACGCCGCCGCCGTCGGTGCGGAGCCCCACGGTGTGGGCCGCGCCCGCCGCAATGGCCACGATGTCGCGCCACCGGCCCACATCGCACTGACCGGCCTCCGACCTGCCTACTGCGACGACGGTCCCATCGGCCCTGAGTCCGACGCTGTGGTGGCTGCCCGCCGCCACGGCGATGATGTCGGTCCAGTGCTCGATCCCGGCCCAGAACTCCGGGCGTCCGGCCGCGCGAACAGCGCCGTTCTCCAGCAGGCCAATGGTGTGGAGGTACCCCGCGGAGACCGCGCGAACTCGGTGCCAGTCGTGCACCTCGCACTGGCCCGCGGCGTTGCTGCCCGCAGCGCAGACGCTTCCGTCGGCACGAATGGCCACCGTGTGCCAGTCGCCGCAGCTGATATCCGTGATCTCGCTCCAGCGGTCGACCTGCCGCTGCCCCTCGGTGTCGCGGCCGGTGGTCACCAGCGTCCCGTCGCCCCGCAGTCCTGCGCTGAATCTCCATCCCGCGGCAACGGTGACGACACCATGCCAGTCCTGGACATTGCACTGACCCTGCGCGTTCCATCCGCATGCCAGAACCGTTCCGTCGCTGCGGAGCCCCAGTGTGTGAGAGCGCCCGGTGTTGCTGGCCGCGTGAACATTGCCGGCCGCCACGGCGACCACGTCCCGCCACTGCGACACACGGCACTCTCCGGCGGAATCTGCTCCGACGGCGACCACTCGACCGTCGGGGAGGCGCCCGACGGTGTGCCTGCGTCCTGCGGCCAGGGGAGCATGAGCTGTCACGGCAGCCTCCTTCGGTCTCATCCCAGCAGAATCACCTCGCTTTCGCCACCGCAGCCGCCGTCGAGAACGTACTTTTGCCGCGAGAACTGCGTTTTCCTGCAGATTGCAGGTGTCGGGGAGCAGTCGCTTGCGGGAGATCGCAGTTCTCGATCGAGACGTACGTCCCCGATCCGACGTCGGAGCCCGAATGCACGCCCGCGCCCCCGGAATCGCGAAGGATCCGGGGGCGCGGTGCGCAGTAGCGGGGGTGAACGGTCGGCAGCCTCAGATACCCAGCCCCGCCTGGGAGGCCAGGAGCACGAGCGCGCCCAGCACCACCAGCAGCCCGATGGAGTAGGGCGCCGCCTTCTTGAGGATCTCGGCGTCCGTTCCGGGCGCGTCCACCGCGGTCGAGGCGATGGCCAGGTTCTGCGGGGAGACGATCTTGCCCAGGCCCCCGCCGATCGTGTTGGCGGCCAGCAGGATCTTCGGGTCGAGCCCGGCCCCCTGGGCGGCGGTGGCCTGCAGGTTGGCGAACAGGGCGCCCGCGCTCGTCGCCGAGCCGGCCACGGCGGTGCCCACCCAGCCCAGGGCCGGGGAGAGGAAGGCGTAGGCGGCGCCCGTGGCCGCCAGGGCCGCACCGATCGCGGAGGTCTGGCCGGAGAAGTTCATGACGTAGGCCAGGGCCATGACGGCGGCGATCGTCAGGATCGCCATGCGCAGCGTGTAGCAGGTCTTGGCCAGCGTGGCGAAGCCCTTGCCCACGCTCATCTCGAACTTGCCCGGCACCGAGCGCGCCGCGTAGATGAAGGTGACGATGATGGCGGTCAGGAAGATCCAGGTGCCCGGGTTGGACAGGGTCTGGAGCGTGTAGATGGCGCTCTTGGCGGGCTCGCCCTTGGAAGTCAGGAGCTGGCCGTAAACGCCGGGCCACTTCATGGGCAGGTCGGTGGCCTTGAAGACCTTGTCAAGGTTGACGCCCAGGGTCCACAGCTTGGTCGCGGCGATGATGACCACCACCAGGATGTAGGGCAGCAGGGCCAGGACGACGCGCTCGCGGTCGGGGGCGTCGTCGGCGGCCACGTGGGAGCGGAACTCTTCGGGCGTCTTGGGACTCCACACCAGCAGGAAGATGTAGGAGGCCGCCAGGCCCAGTAGGGAGGCCAGCACGGCGGTGAGCTCATACGAGATCGAAGGGGTGAAGAAATGGCCCACCCCGGTGGCCAGTCCCGCCACGATGGCCAGCGGCCACAGCTGCTTGACGCCGCGCATCCCGTCGAGGATGAACAGCAGGATGAGCGGGATGAAGGCGCAGAACACCCAGGTCAGGTGCCCCATGGCGGTGGCGACTGTCACCGGGTCCTCACCGCCGAGCTTTCCAGCGGTGGTCGTGGGGATGGCCATGGCGCCGAAGCCCACGTTGATGGCGTTGCCGACCATGACGACGACGGCGGCCTTGAGCTTGGGCAGCCCCAGGGTCGCCACCATGGCGGCGGCGATCGCCACCGGGGCGCCGAAACCCGCCAGCCCCTCGAGCAGACCGCAGAAGGAGAAGGCCACGATGAGGGCCTGAGCGCGCATATCGCCCTTGCCGATCGCATTGAACACGGCCCGCAGGTCCGTCGAACGGCCCGAGACGTCGGTGAGGTTGTAGAGCCACACGGCCGCAATGATGATGTAGACGATCGGGACGAAACCCATGGCCATGCCCTGGGTGGCGCTCATGACCGTCATGCCCACCGGCATGTGGAACAGGGTGATCGCGGTGATGGCCGCGATCACCAGGGAGATGATGGCGCACCAGTGGGTGGCCACCTTGAACACCCCCATGAGGACGAAGAACACCACCAGCGGCAGCAGACCCACCGCGGCGGTGAGGTAGACGTTGCCGCCCACGGCGGTGGTCGACGGCGTGAAGGCGGCGGGCAGGCCCGCCAAGGCTGACTGGACGGCTGGCGTCATGGCTACTCCACTGTGAGTACTGATGAGGTCGGCCAGGTCGCGGACGGTGCCGGGCAGGCAGCCGCGGTGCTGCTTCCTGGGTACTAAGGCCTAACGATCATGCCACGGACATGGTGACTTGTGCACCATCTGGTGCGGTAGGTTACTGCTTCCGTGCACGCTTCCGGGTGAAAGTGGAGGAGGAGCCGGCCACGACCGACGTCGTCAGAAGAATCCCGGCGCGTTATTGCGTCCGAGGTCGTGCGCTAAATTCCTGTGCTCTGAGGCGTGGGCGGCGCACGGGCGCTCCGACCCCGGCGGGATCGCGGCGGGCGGAGAGCCGGCTCAGCGCCTGCGGGCCGGGCGGGGGACCAGGCGCGCCGAGTTGAGGATGAAGGCGGATTCGGAGACGACGTGCACGAGCGCCGCGGCCACCGGTCCCAGCAGTCCGAGCCCGGCGGCGATCATGCCGGCGACGTCGACCACGACCGTGCCCGCGAAGTTCACCGTGATGATGCTCCGGGCCCGGCGGGCCACCCGCACGGTCTCGACCAGATCGGCCGGGTCGGAGCCCACGAGCACCACGTCCCCGGCCTCGCGGGCCACGTCCGTTCCGGTGCCCATGGCGATGCCGACATCGGCGGCGCTCAGCGCCGGGGCGTCGTTGACGCCGTCGCCCACCATGGCCACGCACCTTCCCTCCCGGCGCCGAGCGCGGATGACCTCCTCCTTGTCGGCGGGCAGGAGCCCGGCGCGCACCTGATCGGGCGCCAGGCCGAGCGCGTGGGCCACGTGGGTAGCGGAGGCGGCCGAGTCGCCGGTGAGCATGAGGACCTCCAGGCCCATGCCGCCCAGGTCTCGCACCGCGCTGGCCGCCCCCTGGCGCAGCCGGTCGGCCAGGGCGATGGTGCCCAGGAGCCGGCCATCTGCCCTGACCTCCACCACCGAGGTGGCCGACGGCGCCTCCGGGTCGGAGGCGGTATCGGAGACGATAGCGGCGTCATCGGCGGTGTCGGCGGCGCTGGCGGTCTCCTGAACCGCCTGACCCGCTCGGTGTTCCCGCCCCTCTCGGCGCCCCACGGTGATCCAGCGCTCCTTGACGCGGGCGCTCACCCCGGCGCCGGGGGAGTAGATGACGTCGTCGGGCACCGGCACCGTCAGGTCGCGCACGGCGGCCTCGGTGCAGATGGCCCGGCCGATCGGGTGCTCGGAGTTCCACTCCGCCGCGGCGGCCAGGGCCAGGACCTCGTCCTCGCCCGCAGCGGGTGCCGCCGTGGACTCCGCCATGGGATCGGCGGTGGACTCCCCAGCGGGTTGCGCGAGACTGACGGCGACGACGCGGGGCGCGCCCGCGGTGAGGGTCCCGGTCTTGTCCAGCACCACCGTGTCCACCGCGGAGAGTCTCTCCAGGTGGGTGCCGTCCTTGACGAAAGCCCCGCAGCGGGCAGCCCGGGCGATCGCGGCCAGAACCGCCAGGGGCGTGCCCGCGGCCACCCCGCAGGCCCCGGCCACGATGATCACCGAGATCGTTGCGCGCGCGTCCCGGGTCGCCAGGAAGGTGACGAGGGCCGCCGCCAGTGCCAGGTAGACGATGCGGGCCGCCAGGCGGTCGGCCAGGCGCTGGACCGGCGCTCGCGAGGACTGGGCGCGGCGCACCGCCGCCACGATCCGCCCGTAGGAGGAGTCCTCGCCGACCCGTTCGACCTGAAGTTCCAGGGCTCCGCGCGTGATCGACCCGGCCGGGACCCGGTCTCCCGGTCCGACCTGTACGGGCAGCGACTCCCCGGTGATCCGGGACTGGTCGACGTCGGCCCGGCCGGTGCGCACGACGCCGTCGACCGGCACCCGGCCTCCGGGGCTCAGGGCGATGACCTGTCCCGGGCGCACCTCGTCCAGGGGCACCTCCGAGGTCTCGGTGCCCTGCGGGCCGGTCACCACCCGAGCGGTCTGCGGCAGGAAGGACATGAGGTCGGTCAGGGCGTCACGGCCCCGGTCCATCGACAGATCCTCGAGGACCTCGGCGCACAGGGCGAAAACGGTCACGGCCAGGGCCGTCACCCATTCGCCGATCACGGCGGCGGCCACGATGGCCAGCAGCATCGACAATTCCATGCTCATGCGCCGCTCGCGCAGCTCGCCGGCCGCTTCGACGACGAGCGGCCAGCACCCCACCGCCAGGGCCGCCGCCCCGGCGACGGCCACCAGCCGGCTGGGAGCTCCGGCAGCGCTCGCGGCCCACACGCCCAGGGACGCCAGCCCCACTACCGCGATACGCGCGATGTCGGCCCACTCGATCCGGTCGATGATCCGTTCGCCGGTGGTCGCCCTGTCGCCGCCGGGGCCTGTGAGGTCATCGGACTCATCAACGGGAAGCGCCGGTGTGGATGCGGACGGGCGCTGCGCGGGCGGATGAGAATGGGCGGCGGGGGGATGAGCCGTCATAGGGTGACTCCTCGCGAGGGGGAACGGGAAGGGTCCCCGCAGGTCAGGGCGGGGATCACCACCCAAGAATCTACCGGCCAGTCACGGGGTGCGACAGTGTATGTCAGTACTAGTGACGCGCCCCGGCGCCGCCGGCGGGCCCGTGGGGAGACGGGGCCCGCCGGCGGCGCCGGGGCGCTGCATGTGGGAGGAGGACACGTCTTAGCGCCTGCCGAGACGGAGTTGTTGGGCGACTACCGCCCGACCCGCGCCGGCTACTCGATGACGTCGTCGTCGACCCAGTCCAGGGTGCGCTGGACGGCCTTGTTCCAGTTGCGGAAGAGCCGCTCGCGCTCGGCCTCCTCCATGGCCGGCTCCCAGCGCTTGTCCTCGGCCCAGTTGTCGATGACGTCCTGGGTGCCCGACCAGAAGCCCACCGCGATGCCGGAGGCGTAGGCGGCCCCCAGCGCCGTGGTCTCGGCGACCTTCGGGCGCACGACCGGCACTCCCACCTGATCGGCCTGGAACTGCATGAGCAGTTCGTCGCGGGTCATGCCGCCGTCGACCTTGAGCTCGGTCAGGGCCGCGGCCGTGGACCCCGAGGCTGCGGCATCCCGGTTCATGGCCTCGAGGACCTCGCGGGTCTGGTAGGCGGTCGACTCCTCCACGGCCCGGGCGATGTGGGCCTTGTTGACGTAGCGGGTCAGGCCCACCAGGGCGCCACGTGCGTCGGGACGCCAGTGCGGGGCGAACAGGCCGGAGAAGGCCGGCACGAAGTAGGCCCCGCCGTTGTCCTCGACACTGGCGGCCAGTGCCTCGATCTCCTTAGAGTCGGTGATGATCCCCAGGTTGTCGCGCAGCCACTGCACCAGGGAGCCCGCCACGGCGATCGAGCCCTCCAGGGCGTAGACGGCCGGCTCCTCCCCGATCTGGTAGCACACGGTGGTCAGCAGCCCGTTCTCGCTGCGCACCGGGGTAGTGCCGGTGTTCATGAGCATGAAGCAGCCCGTGCCGTAGGTGTTCTTGGCCTGGCCCTTCTCGAAGCAGGCCTGGCCGAAGGTGGCCGCCTGCTGGTCGCCGAGGATGCCGGTGATGGGGGTGTCCACCAGCAGGCCGTTCTTGCGGCCGTAGCCGAACATTCCCGAGGAAGGACGGATCTCGGGGAGCATGGACATGGGGATGCCCATGTCCGCGCAGATCTCCGGGTTCCAGTCCAGGGTGTCGATGTTCATGAGCATCGTGCGCGAGGCGTTGGTGACGTCGGTGGCGTGCACGCCGCCGTTGATCCCGCCGGTGAGGTTCCACAGCGTCCAGGTGTCCATGGTGCCCATGAGGAGATCGCCGGCCTCGGCGCGCTCACGGGCTCCCTCGACGTTCTCCAAAACCCAGGCGACCTTGGGGCCGGCGAAGTAGGTGGCCAGCCCCAGGCCCACGCGGTCCTTGTACTTGTCTGGGCCGGCGTCCCCGGCCAGACGGTCACAGATCTTCTGGGTGCGGGTGTCCTGCCAGACGATGACGTTGTAGACGGGCTCGCCGGTGTTCTTGTCCCACACGACGGCGCTCTCGCGCTGGTTGGTGATGCCCACCGAGGCGATCTCGTGGCGGTTGATCTGCGCCTTGGCGAGTACCCCGCCGACGACGGAGCGGACGTTGTCCCAGATCTCGTTCGCGTTGTGCTCGACCCAGCCGGCGCGCGGGAAGATCTGCTCGTGCTCCTTCTGGTCGACGGCGACGATCTCCCCGTCGTGGTTGAACAGGATGGCGCGTGAGGAGGTCGTCCCCTGGTCGATGGCCAGGACGTACTTCTTCTCAGCGCTGTCTGCTGTGCTGTTGGGGCTCAAGGAATTGTCCTTTCACTGCGTTGTGAGGGGCGTGGTGGTCGGTGGTGTATAGAGGGGCCCGGGTTCAGAACAGGCCGGCGATGTGGGGGACGATGAGCCCTGCGGCGACGGCGCCGATGATCGGGCCGACGACCGGGACCCAGGAGTAGGCCCAGTCCGAGCCGCCCTTGCCCGGAATGGGCAGGAAGGCGTGGGCGATGCGCGGCCCCAGGTCGCGGGCCGGGTTGATGGCGTAGCCGGTGGGGCCGCCCAGGCTCAGGCCGATGACGACGATGACCAGGGCCACGGCCAGCGGGCCGAGCCCGGAGGGGGTCTTGCCCGAGGCGATGATCCAGGCCAGCAGGACGAAGGTGCCCACGGCCTCGGTCACGACGTTCCATCCGTAGGAGCGCACCGCCGGGCCGGTGGCGAACACGCCGAGCTTGGCGGCGGCGTCGGCCTTCTGGTCGAACTGCTTCTTGTAGGTCAGCCACACGGCGGTGGCGCCCAGGATGGCGCCCACCATCTGGGCGGCGAAGTAGACCACAATATTGGTTGCCGAGGCGGGGATCCCCTCGGCCAGGTCCCGTCCGGCGACCGCCAGGCCGATGGTGACGGCCGGATTGAGGTGAGCGCCGGTCTTGTAGGCGGCGTAGACACCCACGAAGACCGCCAGGCCCCAGGCCATGGTGATGACGATCCAGCCGCCGTCCTTGGCCTTGGAGGTGGGCAGGGCGACACCTGCGACGACGCCGCAGCCCAGGAGGATGAGGAGGAAGGTCCCAAAGGCCTCCGAGGCGAAGATCTGGGTCAGGCTCGCAGACATGTGCGGCTCTCTTTCTGCACGACGTTGTGCGGGTCCGGACGGCACCGGCGTAGTCCGGGTTCTCGATGGGTAATGGAATTAACGTGCTGCCCGCCGCCGCCGGGAACAGCGGGCAGCACGGAAAGTCGTCTAGCCGAGTGGACCGGCACCCGGTGCCGCTCGGCCGGCAGGAGCCTAGATGGGCTCGGCGATGTGCGCCACCGCGGCGGCATCGGTCAGCTCGGACTCGGCCGCGGCGATCTGGGCCACGCGCTGAGCGTAGGCCTCCTTCTGGGCGGCGACGTCCTTCTTCGACCAGCCCAGCAGCGGCGCCATGATCTCCAGGATCTCGTCGGCGGCCGCCAGGCCCCGGTCTCTGCGTGACATGTCCAGGCGCACCCGGCGCAGCAGGACGTCGTCGAGGCTCTCGGCACCCTCGTGGGTGACGGCCCAGGCGACCTCGGCGCGCAGGTAGGTGGGGGCCTCCGCCAGGGGCTCGCCCAGGCGCTTCTCGGGATCGGCTGCGTCGGTGTCGTCGATGGAGGCCAGCAGCGCCGGGGTCTCGTCGCCGTAGCGGTCCAGCAGATGGGTGACCCGCTCCAGCGTCCAGCCGCGCTCGCCGGCGATCCGCCCGGCCCGCCTGGCCAGGGCGTGGTAGCCCGCAGCGCCCACCAGGGGCAGCTCCTGCGTGACGCAGGGGTGGGCGTGGGACAGGGCCTCGCCCAGGGCGTGGTCGACGGCGTCGGAGGCCATGACCCGGTAGGTGGTCAGCTTGCCGCCGGCGATGGCGGTCAGGCCCGGGGCGACCCGGGTGACCGTGTGCTCGCGGGAGACCTTCGTGGAGGCGGCCTCCGCACCCGGCTTGAGCCTGGGCTGGAGCAGGGGACGCAGACCCGCGTAGACGCCGATGATGTCCTCTCGCGTGATGGGGTGGGACAGGACGGAGTTGGCGTGCTCGAGGATGTAGTCGACGTCGGCGGCGGTGGCCACGGGTTTGGAGACGTCCAGGTCCCAGGGGGTGTCGGTGGTGCCGATGACCCAGTACTCGGGCCAGGGGATGATGAACAGGACGGACTTCTCGGTGCGCAGGAAGACCCCGGTCTCGGCGTCGATGGCCTCCTTGGGGACCACGATGTGAATGCCCTTGGAGGCCAGGACCTTCAGGCCCCCGGCGTCGGTGGCCAGGTCCTGGACGTCCTCGGTCCACACGCCGGCGGCATTGATGGTGCGCCTGGCGCGGATCTCGTGGGCGGTGCCGGTGGCCAGGTCGGTGACGCGGGCGCCGTGGACGTGGCCGCGCTCGTCGGTGATGAAGCCGGTGACCTTGGTGCGGTTGGCGGCCAGCGCCCCCAGGCCGACGGCGGTGCGCACCAGGTCGATGACCAGGCGGGCGTCGTCGACGCGGGCGTCGAAGAAGCGGATGGAGCCGGCCAGGCCGCTGGTGTCCAGTGAGGGGGCGAGGGCGGAGGTGCCCTTGCGGCCCAGGTGGCGCTGGATCGGCACGGTCTTGTGCCCGCGGGCGCCGGCCAGGGCCAGGGCGTCGTACATGCCCACGCCGACGGCGGAGTAGGAGCGCTCGTAGTGGTGCTTGAGCGGCCACAGGAAGGGCTGGGCCTTGACCAAGTGCGGCGCGGTGGTGCTCAGCAGGCGGCCGCGCTCGGTGAGGGCCTCGTGCACGAGGGCGAAGTTGAGCTGGTAGAGGTAGCGCAGGCCGCCGTGGACGAGTTTGGAGGACCACGAGGAGGTTCCCGAGGCCCAGTCGCCCATCTCCACGATTCCGGTGCGCAGACCGCGGGCCGCGGCGTCCAGGGCGATGCCTGCGCCGGTGACGCCTCCGCCGACGACAAGGAGATCCAGGCCCTCGGATGACGACATCTCCTCCAGGGCGCGCTTGCGCTGCGCGGCGTTGAGAGCCGTGTCGTGCGTGGGCTCGGGATAGGAGGGGCCCGTGGGCCCCGAGGGGCCGGAGCTGCGGGCGGAGGTCTTCTTCGAGGAGGGGGTGCGGGTGGAGGTCATGGCTCCTGGGCTCCTACGTGTCGTGAGATCGGCTGATTGAGGTCTGTGCGGTCTGCGAGGGTCGGCGCGGCCCGCGGGCCCCGATCGGCGTTGACCGGGGCGGCGGGCGACGGGGTGGAGCGAGTGCCGGATGGCGGGATTCGGTGCCGGAGCCTGCTGAGTCCCGCTGCCGCACTCGCGGCGCCCCGTCGTGGCGCTTGTCACTACTCTCCCCATCTGTGGGAGAATGCGCAAGGTAGGTGCACGAACGTGCACACAGGTTTGGGGGCTTCCACAAGATTGTCCGTTTACCTGCATGGACGTCCTTCGTTGTGGGGGGTATCTGATGTCGTATGGGGCGAAAATCATGTCCTGCCGCAGTGCGCAACGGCACCGCGATGGTGAGAGGAGGCGGACGTGACCGGTGAAGGCACCTCCGGAGCCGTGAACGCCGTCGACGCCTCTGGGAGCGCCGCCGACCCCGGAGGGCTTGTACGCGCCTACGAGGCGGCCTCCATGTACTACGTCCAGGGCGAAACCATGGAGGTGATCGCCCATCACCTGCGGGTCTCGCGCTCCACCGTCTCCCGGCTCCTGGCACGGGCCCGTCGGGAGGGCATCGTGCGGGTCACCCTCGTCCAGCCCGGCGGCGCCGGCTCCCTGGAGGGACGGATGGCTCGGGTGTTCGGGGTGCGCACGCACATCGTCCCGGTGCGCGAGGGCACCACGGAGATTCATCGTCTTCAGCAGGTCGCCTCCGTCGCCGCCGCGCACATGGTCGACCTCATCGAGGCGCTGGCCGACTCCGGCGGATCGGGCGGTCGTGACGTCCCGGGGGAGGGTGCGGACCGGGAGAGCAGAGTCCAGGGCGGGGGCGGTGGAGGCGTCGTCGTCGGCGTCGCCTGGGGCACCACCATGTCCGAGGTCAGCGCGGCCCTGCCCTCGCGTCCGATCCCGGGACTGACTGTCGTTCAGCTCAACGGCGCTTCGGACCCGATGCGCGAGGGGCCTAGCGCCGGCGAGGTGCTCTCGCATCTGCGCGCCTCGCTGGGGGCCCGCACGATCTCCTTCCCGGTGCCGGCCTTCTTCGACCACGTTGCCACGCGCGAGGCCATGTGGTCGGAGCGCTCGGTTGAACGGGTCTTGGCGGTGACGCGCCGGGCGAGCCTGGCCGTCTTCGGCGTCGGCGCCCTCGACGCCCTCAACGGGGCCCTGCCCTCGCAGGTCTACGAGGGCGGTCACCTCACCGCCCGGGACCAGGCCGTTCTGCGCCGTCAGGAGGTGGTGGGGGACGTGTGCACCGTGCTGCTGAGGGCCGACGGCTCCTGGCGCGATGTCGCCCTCAATGCCCGGGCCACCGGCCCGACCCCCGCCCAGCTCGCCCGTATCCCGCGCCGCCTGTGCGTGGCCGCCGGGACCGGCAAGGCCCGGGCCCTTCTGGCTGCGCTGCGGGCCCGCACCGCCACCGATCTCGTCGTCGACGACGCCACGGCCCGTGCCGTCCTGGAGCTCGCCGAGGCCCGAGGCCAGGCGGGAGGCGGTTCTCGATGAGCCGTGAACGTGGCAGGATGTTGGCCCGGATCGCGCTGCGGTCTGCTCACGGCCCCGACGTCGCCGGTGGAGCGCCGGCTCGCGGGTCGAGAGGCCAGAACTGAGCCCTACTGAATACGGACGACGATGAGCAGCACTGCTGTCATGACAGATGAACACCTGACCGCAGGCCGGGCGACGCGCCGGGTCGAGGTCTACGGGGTCGACGGCTCACGGCGGGTCCTGCGGCCGGCGCGCCCGGCGGATGTGCGCGCCATCGCAGAGCTGGTGCGTCCCTATGCCGAGCGCCGTGTCCTGGTCTCCAAGGACCTCATCTCCTACTTCGAGGACATTCAGGAGTTCATCGTCGCCGAGGAGATCCCCGGCGTCGTCGGGCATGGCGGAGGAGAAGACGGGGAGGCCTCGGCCGCGCCCAGGATCGTGGGCTGCGGGGCGTTGCACGTCATGTGGGACGACCTCGCCGAGGTGCGCACCCTGGCCGTCCACCCCGACGCCGTGGGGACCGGTCTCGGCTCGGCCATTCTGCGCGAGCTCATTGCGCAGGCCCGGGAGATGGGACTCAAACGGGTGTTCTGCCTGACCTTCGAGGAGCCCTTCTTCGGCTCCCACGGTTTCGAGCCGATCGAGGGCACCCCGGTGGGCGCGGACGTCTTCTCCGAGATGCTGTGCTCTCACGACGACGGCCTGGCCGCGTTCCTCGACCTGGCCCGGGTCAAACCCAACACCCTGGGCAACGCCCGCATGCTCCTGCAGTTGTGAGCCGGCCGGACCGAGCGGGCCGAGTCCGACTGGGGTGGGAGCGCCACGACGCTCCACGGCATCGGGTGTGATCCTTCCCGACAGCAACCGGTAACCATGGAGGAACCCATGATCCGCAACGTTCACGAACGCGTCATCAACGCCCCGCTCGAGCCCCTGGGCGTCCTGCTCGACGGGCTTGGGCAGAAGGGCGATCGCCTCTGGCCCTCGCGGAGCTGGCCTCCGATGGTCCTGGACCGGCCCCTGGCGCTGGGGGCCGATGGAGGGCATGACGGCATCTACTACTACGTGAGCGAGTACGAGCCCGGTCGGCGGGTGCGGTTCACCTTCCACCCGCGCACGGGGATCATCGGCGCCCACGAGCTGGGCCTGGACGCCCTGGACGATGAACGCTCCCGCATTCGGCACGTCCTCATCGGGCGCACCAGCGGGGCCATGAGGGTCATGTTCCCGGCTGCGGTCGAGCCTTTGCACGATGCCGTCATCGAGGACCTCTTCGACAACGCCGAACGCGAGACCACGGGCACGGTTATCCGTCCCGCAACGTGGTCCCCGCGGGTCCGAGTGCTGCGCCGCCTCGCCCGCGGCAGGTAGCCGTTAAGGGCTGTTAAGGATGATGGGGAGTTCTACCTGGGGCTGCAGTGGGGCTGTCGCGGTAGCCTGACCAGGTCCCGCCAGGTCCCGTGTATCCGAAGAATCCTTGAGGAAAGTGCTCATGAGCCAGCCACCGGTCAACGGTCCCTACGGTCAGCCGTTCCAGCCCACTCAACCCGGCCAGTACGGCGTCCCCGCCCAACCCGGCCAGTACGGCCAACCCGGTCTTCAGGCCCATTACGGCCAGCAGCCCGGTTCTCAGCCCCAGTACGGTCAGCCCGGCGCCGGTCATCCGGCCTATGGCGCTGCGGGTGGTCCGCAGCCGACGGGGGCGGTCCCTCCGCCCGACTATCAGCCCTCCCAGCTCGGTCCGATCCCAGTCGAGCAGGACAAGGTCGTGCTCAAACCCACGGCGACGGCCGCCAGCCGCGTCCAGTTCCTCGTCGGTGGCGGCTTCGGGCTGGTGTGCCTGGCCGGAGCGGTCTGGAACCTGATCCATCTCGGTGATGAGGGCACGCTCACTGCGTTCGCCGTCCTGCTGCTCCTCGGGTTGTTCCTGCTGCTCGGCATCCTTGTCCTCATGTCGGTGCGCACGGTGCTCGACGCCACCGGCATTCACGTGGGGGCCGGTGGCAGGAGTCGTGACATCCCCTGGCCCCGATCGCGCACGGGCCTGTTCGTCAAGGTCTCCGGTGCGCCGGCGGCCCTGAGTGCCGCTGCCGGCAAGCCCCAGATCCGTCATGCCGAGGCGCACGTCGTCGACAACGACGGCAAGGCCGTCCCCCTGACCGGTCTGACCTGGTCCGGTATCAGCGGCGAGGCGCTGGAGCGCAAGGGCGCCGCCGAGCTGGACCGCATCTGGGACTGGGCCGTGGCGCGCGGATACACCCAGGAGACGGGGGAGTACGTCGAGCTGAGCGGCGTTCTCGGCATCCAGCAGGGGCTCCGTGAGCGTCAGGAGCGTCGACAGGGGCTGAGCCGCCCCTGATTCGGGGCGGTGTGGTCACGGTCGGTGTGGATTATGCTCCTGGCATTCCCACTGCCCGCGATCTGGTGTCGGACCGCCTTGATGAAGAGGTTCCCATGACGCAGCCACCGACTGGTGCCCCCTACGGCCGGCCCGTTTCCTACGGTGGGGCCGATCCTCAGGGTGCGCCCGGTCAGTACGGCCTGGCCGGGTACGGCCAGGCTGGCGGCGGTCGATCGAACGACGGCCGACCGAACTACCAGCAGCCGTCGGCACCCCCGGCATCCGTTCCCGTCGCTGTGTCCCGGGGAATCCCCGGGGCCCGGGCGACCACGCCGTCGGTGCATCCTCTCGGGGGAGCATCCGCAGTGCCGGCGACCGACAGGCTGGTCCGCCGTACCGCCGCGACCGGGTCCGGCTGGATCGTATTCGTTCTGTGCGGCGGCACCGGGCTGCTGCTCCTGACGTTCGGACTCAAGACGATCATTGGCGACCGGGACGATGCCGCCTTCGGCTTCGCCCTGCTTATCACCGGGCTGCTACTCCTGGTGTTTGTTCTGGTGATGATGTCCATGCGGACCGAGTTCGACGCCACCGGCATCCACACGCGAGTTCTCGGCTTCCGGCGCGACATCCCCTGGCCCCGATCCCGCAGCGACCTATTCGTCAAGCGCCCCAGCGCACCCCCGCTGCTGGTGATTTTCCTGGGACTCGTCCTCATAGTCCTGGCCTTCCTCGCCGGGGATGCCGGGGACGCTGCAGGCGTGAGCATGAGCGCCAAGGCCTATGTCAGGGTCCCTCGGGGACGAGCCGTCTGGTTGCCGGGACTGACTCGTCGAGGCCTGCTGAGGTCCACGATGGAGCGCCGGGGAAATGCCGAACTGGACCGCATCTGGGCCTGGGCCGTGTCCCGCGGTTACACCCAGGAGACGGGCGTGCCCGTGCGATCGTAGGTTAAGCCTCGGGGTCGTAGGGTAAAGGGCACGACCTGGAAACCTACGGTACGACCGCGAGGAATGCGAGGACTCTGACAGCCCGGAGCGATGGGGCGAGCAGCCTTGGTTAAGCCGTTGCCGCTACGGTGTGCACCGTGCCTGCCCATCCCGCCTCTCATGACATGATCGCCGCTGCGGCGTCGGCATCACCGGCATCCCCGGCGCCGCCCGTGCATATCGTGCCCGTAGCCGTGCTGGTGCCTGCCGATCCGGATGAGCCCTCGGCGCAGGCCGTCATCGCCTGGTACGACGCCCATGCCCGCGACCTACCGTGGCGCCGCCCCGGAACCACGCCGTGGGAGGTCCTCGTCTCGGAGGTCATGAGCCAGCAGACCCCGGTGGCCCGCGTCATCCCCGCCTGGCAGGAGTGGATGCGGCGCTGGCCCGGACCCGTCGAACTCGCCCAGGCGCCCACCGCCGAGGTACTGCGGGTCTGGGGACGCCTCGGCTACCCGCGCCGGGCCCTGCGCCTCATCGAGTGCGCCCGTAGCATCGTCGAGCGACACGGCTCCGTCATGCCCGACGACCCGGACGCCCTCCTGGCCCTGCCCGGGGTGGGGGAGTACACGGCCGGCGCCGTTCTCGCCTTCGCCCACGGCCGCCGCGCCCTCGCGCTGGATACGAATGTCAGGCGGGTGCTGGCGCGCGCCGTCGGCGGCCAGGCCCTGCCCGCCCCCGGCCTCAATCGGGCCGAGCGCGAGCGGGCGCTGCACCTGCTGCCCGACGACGACGCCACCGCCGCCCACTGGTCGGTGGCCGTCATGGAGCTCGGCGCCCTGGTGTGCACCGCTCGCGACCCGGACTGCGACGCCTGCCCGTGGCGCAACAGCTGCGCCTGGCTGGCGGCCGGCCGCCCCGCTGACGTCCACGCGGACCGACGCCGCCCCCAGGCCTGGCATGGCACCGACCGCCAGGCCCGCGGCCTGGTCATGGCCCGCCTGCGGGAGGCGGCCGACGGACGGGCCGTAGAGACCGGGGAGCTGATGGCCTGCGCCACCCGGGCGGGCTCGCGCACTGCCAACGGCCTCGTCTCCGACCCCGACCAGCCCGCGCGTGCGCTGGCCTCCCTCCTGGCCGACGGGCTCATCGCCACCGACGACGACGGCGCCACCTACCGGCTCCCGTAGCCGCGGACCGGGAGCGTGCGGGCGCGGGCGGAGAAATTATGTGTCCGCGCACCGCCCGGGCGGGGCGTCCACGGCCTCGACGCACCCCGCCGGTAGAGTCGTGGCCATGGCCAAAGGACGCGGACGCAGTAGTGGGGAAAGCGCAGGACGACGGGGCTCGACTCGTCGCGGTGCGGGCTCCTCCGCGGGCCGTTCGTCCTCGGGGGCCCAGTCCCGGCCCCATCGGCAGGCAGCTGGTGGAAGCGGATCCGGTGCCGGATCGGCCAGGTCCCCCCAGGGCAAGAATCGAGGCGGCCGTCCCCCCGGCACCAAGCAGACAGGCCACCCCCTGCACTCGGGGCAGGCGGGCCGGTCGGCCTCCGGTGGGCGCTCGGGGAAACCGGCCCGGGGCGGCAAGGGCCGAGGGGCGCAGAAAGGGCGAGCAGGCGGGGAGCCGCAGCGCACCCAGGGCCCCCGGGAATCCTCGACGGCCCGTTCGCGGCAGGCCGCCCCGGGGACCGCTCGATCCGCCCGGACGAGCTCGACCCAGGCAGGACGCTCCGGTCGTCGTCGCCACGGTTGGGGCAAGGGCGCGCAGTGGGCCCGCATCGGCGGCGGGCGACTCTCAGGCGCCCCCGACTCGGTTCCACAAGGGCCCCAACAGCCCCGCAGCGGCCGACTGCGCAAGCCAATCCCTCCCCAGCCCCGCTACGGTCTGCGCCGCACGCTGGTGCTGGGCGGCCTGCTGCTGTTCCTCCTGCTGTTCGTGGTGGCCATCATCGTCGGCTACTTCTGGGTGCGCGGCACCATCCGCAGCCAGGAGGAGGAGCGCGCCGCCGCCAAGGTTCACACCGTCTACCCCACGCCGGTGGCTTGCGATCCCGCTGCCCTGTCGAATACGGTGCACGGCCCGGAGTCGGTCGGTGTGGGCGCAGGGGCGACCTTCACCATCTCCTTGGTCAATAACGGCTCGGCGCCCTGCCTCCTCGATGCCGGCAGCCAGGCCGTGGGGGTGCGGGTCTCCTCGGGCTCCCAGCAGGTGTGGGATTCCATCGCCTGCCCGGTGGGACAGGCCGAGCGCCCTCTCCTCCTGCCTCCCGGGCAGGCCGCGGACGTCAGCGTGACGTGGAACGGGAACGCGGCGACCTCCGATTGCGCAGCCGCCACTGCGGCACCCGCCTCGCCGGCTGGCGCCTCGGCGTCCTCCACGCCGAGCAACGACGCGAGCGCGCAGGCCACGGGCCAGGAGACGCCTTCGGCCGATCCGAGTGCGACCGACGGCTCCTCTGCCGGTCAGGCGCAGACCGCTCCCGGGAACGCGGCCGGGGCCGGGACCTACCGATTCCGCTTCGTCATGGGGGGCAAGGACCTGACCGAGGACCGGGTCTTCGTCGTCGGCTGAGGCGCTCGGCCCAGGGCGGCCGACGCGGTTCCAGGGCTGTTAGGGCCGGTCGGCGACGTCGAAGCGGCGGGACTGATTCAGGAGTAGCGCTCGACGACGGAGATCTCCGCCAGTCGCGACAGCCCGTCGCGCAGGGTCCGGGCCCGCTGGGCACCGACGCCCTCGACGGCCTCGAGCTCCTCGATGGTGGCGCCCAGGACCCCCTGCAAGGACCCCCACTGCTCCACGACGGCGCGGGCCGTGACCACCGGCAGGCGCGGAATCTTGGACAGGATCCGCAGGCCTCGCGGGGAGACCTGGGCGTCCAGGTCCTGACCGTCGATGCCGCCCAGGCCCATGGAGCGCGCCACCATCGCCAGGTCCAGGAGGGCGGGGGAGCCCACCCACTTCAGGCGCGCGTCCACGGTGGCGGTGTCCAGGCCCTCGGGCAGGTAGTCCTCCAGGAGGAAGCCGTGCTCGGCGAGCAGGCCCCGGGTGAGCTCCTCGACCTGGAGCGCCAGGAGGCGCCCGTCGGTGCCGAGCTCCAGGACATAGGAGTCGATGTCGGCGGAGATACGGCGGACCATCTCCATGAGCTGGAGCACCGCGGTGACGTCGCGGACGGTGACGAGGTCCTCGATCTCCAGGGAGTCCAGGCCGGCGGAGGTCTGGTCGAGGCGCGCCTTGTAGCGCTCGAGGGCGGACAGGGCCTGGTTGGCGCTGGCCAGGATCGACTCGCTGGGCTCCAGAACGTGGCGCTTGCCGTCCACGTACAGGGAGATGATCCGCATCGATTGGCTCACGGAGATGACCGGATATCCGGTCTGACGGGCGACGCGCTCGGCGGTGCGGTGGCGCATGCCCGTCTCCGAGGTCTGGATTGAGGCATTGGGCAGGAGCTGGACGTTGGCGCGCCGGATCCGGGCCGTGTCCATGTCGACGACGACGCCGCCGTCCATCTTGGCCAGCTCGCGCAGCCGGGCCGCGGACAGCTCGACGTCCAGGTGGAAGCCGCCGGAGGAGATGGCCTCGACCACCGGGTCGAAGCCCAGCACGATGATCGCCCCGGTACGACCGCGCAGAATCCGCTCCAGGCCGTCACGAAGGACGGTGCCGGGAGCGACGAGCGCAAGCGTCTCGCGCAGCTGGCCAGCGGCCTCGATCATCATCTCTCCTGATCTCGCGGTGTCCTGGGAGGGGCTCGCACGGTGGTCGCTCACCGGGGCGGGCGAGCGACCCAGACCGTCTGGCTCCGCGCCATCTGGTTGAGTGCGCACTCACCGGTGCTCACTGCCCCATGGTATCGGCAGGCGGGCCGCCCCTCGGAGAGGGCCTTCCCACACTGGACCACTTGGTCTGTTGGCCGCCCGTGGCCGCACCGTCGAGCGCACCGTTCACTGCTGCGCCGACGGCATCGGCAGCACCGGCAACATCGGCAGCACTGTCCTCCTGTCCGGTTGGGCCTTCTCGACGGCCTCAGCCGCGGGGCAGTGCCGCACCCATCGCCTCGCCCACATGCGCGACCGGCAGGACCTGCATCCCGGCGACCTCGCGCAGCTCGGCCGAGCCCGCCAGCGGCACGATCGCCCGGTCGAAGCCGAGCCGTGAGGCCTCCGCCAGGCGCCGCTGTACACCGACGGTGGCGCGCACCTCGCCGGTCAATCCGACCTCGCCGAAGGCCACGAGCCCCGCGGGCGTGGGCAGGTTGCGCGCAGCCGAGACCACGGAGATGGCCACGGCCAGGTCGGTGGCCGGCTCGACGGCGCGCGCCCCGCCCACGGTGGAGACGTAGACGTCCGCGCTGGAGGTGTCCACCCGCAACCGGGCGCTGAGAACCGCCAGCGCCATGGCTGTGCGCGAGTGGTCCACCCCGGAGGTGGTGCGCCGAGGTGAGCCGGCGTTCGTGGAGGCCACGAGCGCCTGGATCTCCACCGGCATGGGGCGGCGCCCCTCCAGGGTGACGGTGGCGCAGGTGCCCGGCACCTCGGAGCGGGCGGCGGACAGGAACAGCCCTGAGGGGTCCGCCAACCCCACGATGCCCCGCTCTCCCAGGTCGAAGCAGCCGACCTCATCGGTGGGGCCGTAGCGGTTCTTGACGGCCCGCAGTAGACGCAGGCGGGCGTGGCGGTCGCCCTCGAACTGGGTGACGACGTCGACCAGGTGCTCCAGCACCCGGGGCCCGGCGATCCCGCCGTCCTTGGTCACGTGCCCCACCAGCAGCACCGGGATACCGCGCTCCTTGGCCACCGCGATGAGCGCGCCGGCCACTGCTCGGACCTGGGTGACGCCCCCGGCACTGCCCTCGACCTGCGCCGAGGCGATGGTTTGGACCGAGTCCACCACCAGCAGGGAGGGACCTGCCGCCTCCACATGCCCCAGCAGGGCTCCGAGCTCAGTCTCCGCGGCCAGGAGCAGCCCGGGGTCCAGGGCATCGATGCGCTCGGCCCGCAGCCGCACCTGGGAGGCGGACTCCTCACCGGTGACGTAGAGGACCGGGCCGTCCCCTCGCTCGCGCGCCACTGCGGAGGCCTTCGCGGCGACGTCGAGCAGCAGCGTGGACTTCCCGACGCCGGGTTCGCCGGCCAGCAGCACGACGGCGCCCGGCACGATTCCGCCTCCCAGGACCCGGTCCAGCTCGCCCACCCCGGTGGGGCGTGCCCGGGCCTCGGTGGCACTGACCTCCCCGATGGGGCGGGCGGCCACTGCCGGGCGCACGGCACTAGTCGCCGCCAGCGCGCTGCCGCCGACGGCCCCGCCCGAGGCCTCGACGGCCTGGACCTCCTCCAGGGTCCCCCACTCCCGGCATTCCCGGCACTGGCCCATCCACTTGGGGCTGGACCAGCCGCACTCGGTGCAGTGGTAGGAGACCTTGGGAGCTTTGGAACTCTTCGATGTGGGCACGACGGGAGCGTACCGGCCCCCACCGACATCTATTCGGGCATCTGCTCGGCGCCCTCCGGGCCTCAGTAGCCGACCGGGCCGGTCTGCCCCGGCTGCCCTCCCTGGTCATAGGGCTGCTGGTTCTGGGGAGCCTGACCGGTGGGGACCTGTCCGTACTGCGGCTGCTGGGGCTGGCCGTAGCCTTGCTGTGCAGGGGTCGCACCCGGATAGGGCTGGTACTGCGGGGCCATGTAACCGGGCACCAGGTGGGGAGACTTCTTGGCCAGGGCCGCGTCGGCGAACCTGCCGACCGCTAGAGCGCCGACAACGGGAAGAATGAAGACCAGGTAGGGGATGCGCACCCTCCCCTCGGCGTTCGTGATGATCCCGATGAAGATCGCGATATCGATGACGACGCCGATCACGACCATGATGGTCATGATGAGGTAGTAGTAGCGCGTGCGCAGGGGCTGGTCCTCACCGGAGTCGTTGCTGTCAGGGGTCTGGGGGGCGCTCTGGGCGGGTTGCTGTGCGCTCATGAGAGACGACCTTTTCTGTGTTCGGGGAATGGTGTCGCAGTGCGCTCGGCGGCGCGACCGGACCCAGCGTGCCCAAAATCTTCCGGCACGTCACCTGCCCAGTATGGGGAGTAGTATCCCCGTGACATATATTTCTCACACATTGAGTCGGTCGTTCTTCAGGTAGCCATACGGACAATCCGTGGGGCTACCTGAAGAACGACCGACTCGGTGGTGATGGGGACGGGCGTCAGGCGCGGGTACGGGCCAGCGCCTGACGGGCCCGCTGGGCGACGTTGTTGGCGGTGAATCCGTATTCCTCGAACAGGGCGGTGCCGGCGGCGGAGGTGCCGTAGTGGTCCAGGGAGACGATCTCGCCCGCGTCGCCGACGATCTCGCGCCAGCCCATGGCGATGCCGGCCTCGATGGAGACCTTGGCGGTACCGGCCGGCAGCACCTGGTCCCGGTAAGAGGTGTCCTGCTGGGCGAACCACTCCAGGCAGGGGGCGGAGACCACCCGGGTGGGCGTGCCCTGCCCTTGGAGGATGTCTCGGGCGGCCACGGCCACGCCGACCTCGGAGCCGGTGGCGATCAGGACCACCTCGGGGTCGGCCTGGCCGCCGCCTGCGTCGGTGGCCTCAGCCAGGACGTAGGCGCCCCGGCGCACGCCCTCGGCCGCAGCGGCGGCGGAGGCGTTCACGGTGAGGTTCTGACGTGACAGGGCGATGCCGGCCGGCTCGCCCGGGCGGGCCAGGATCTCGGCCCACGCCGCGGCGGTCTCGTTGGCGTCCCCGGGCCGCACCACAGCCAGGCCCGGGATAGCGCGCAGGGAGGCCAGGTGCTCGATCGGCTGGTGGGTGGGGCCATCCTCGCCCACGCCGATGGAGTCGTGGGACCACACGAAGATCGAGCCGATGCCCATGAGCGCCGCCAGGCGCACGGCCGGGCGCATGTAGTCGGAGAACACCATGAAGGTGCCCCCGTAGGGGCGGGTGAGCCCGTCCAGGGCGATCCCGTTGAGGATCGAGCCCATGGCGTGCTCGCGCACACCGAAGTGGATGGTGCGCCCGAAGGGCCCGTCGCCGTCGGCCTGCGCCAGGGGAGTGGGCAAGAAGGAGGGCTCGCCCGCCATGGTCGTGTTGTTCGAGCCGGCCAGGTCCGCCGACCCGCCCCACAGCTCGGGCACCACGCCGGCCAACGCGGAGAGCACCTTGCCCGAGGCCGCACGGGTCGCCAGGGACTGGCCGACCTCCCAGGTCGGCAGGGCCGTCTGGAGGCCCTCGGGCAGGCGGTGGGCCTCAAGGCGCTCCAGCAGTGCGGCGCCGTCGGGGTTGGCCCGCTGCCAGGCCGCGAAGCGCTCGTCCCAGACCGCCCGGGCGGCCCGGGTGTTCTCTGCGGCCCGGGCGCGGGCGTGGGTGACGACGTCGTCGGGAAGGATGAAGCTCTGCTCGGGATCCAGGCCCAGGGCCCGCTTGAGACCGGCGACCTCCTCACCCCCGAGCTTGGCGCCGTGGGAGGAGGCCTGGCCCTGCTTGGTCGGCGAGGGCCAGGCGATGATCGTGTGCAGGCGGATCAGCGACGGGCGCTCGGTCTCGGCGCGGGCCGCCACGATGGCCTCGTGCAGCGCCTGGAGGTTCTCGACGTAGCCGTCGGGGCCGGTGCGCCAGTCGACGTCGAGCACCTGCCACCCGTAGGCCTCGAAGCGGGCCGAGGGGTCCTCGGTGAAGGCGATGTCCGTGTTGCCCTCGATGGAGATGTCGTTGTCGTCGTAGATGGCGATGAGGTTGCCCAGCTGCTGGGTACCGGCCAGGGAGGCGGCCTCCGAGCTCACGCCCTCCTGCATGCAGCCGTCGCCGAGAACCGTGTAGACGAAATGGTCGAAGACCGACTCGCCCAGCGGGGCGCCGGCGTCGAGCAGCCCGTGCTCGCGGCGCGCGGCCATGGCCAGTCCCACCGCGTTGGCGAAGCCCGCCCCCAGCGGGCCGGTCGTGGTCTCGACGCCCGCCACCTCACCGAACTCCGGGTGACCCGGCAGGCCGGCCGGCGAGCGGAAGGCCGTGAAACCGCTCAGGTCGATGTCGTAGCCGGCCAGGAACAGCTGGATGTACTGCACCAGTGAGGCGTGCCCGATGGACAGGACGAACCTGTCACGCCCCAGCCAGCCCGGGTCGAGCGGGTCGTGGACCATCTCGCGCTGGTAGAGCAGCCACGCCACCGACGCCAATGAGATCGGCGTACCGGGGTGGCCCGACCCCGCCTTTTCCACGGCGTCGGCGGCCAGGGCCTTGGAAACCGCGATCGTCCGGCGGTCGAGATCGGTGAGCAGCGGCTCAGCACTCATAACTGAGGACTCCTTGTGCATGAGGGTGCATATCGCTCTCGGCCACGGGCACCGTGCCGGTGCATCTGTGGCCGGGTATCAGTGCTGATCCTTCCCGCTTCCGCAGGGACGGGCAAGTACACGGGTGAACGCGTGTTCATTCTGACTCGCCCCGGGCCTCCCCTCAGACGCCCTCCAGGAGGGAGCGGGCGGTGCTCTCGTCGGTGACGAGGGCCGACAGGTAGTCCCCGCGCAGGGTGGCGCGCAGGGCATCGACCTTGTCCCGGCCCGCGGCCACGCCGATGACCAAGGGGATCTCGCTGAGCCGGGAGGGATTCAGGCACAGGGTGCGGTCGCACAGGGCCGTGCGCACGTGGTTGCCCTCGGCGTCCAGATGGTGCCCGCAGACATGGGCGACGACGTTCTTGCGGCGGCACTCGCGCATGACGGCGGGCGTCATCCAGCGGCGTAGGAGCGGACTGCTCGTCGTCTCCCCGACGGCGCCGACGCCGGTGAGCGCCACATCGCTGCGGGCGGCGAGCTCCAGCGTGGTGGCCACCCTCTCCTCGCTGCGCACCGCGCGGGCGTTCTTCAGGGAGTCGAAGACGAGGGGGACCGGCAGCGAGCGGTAGTGGCCGCCCAGGCGCAGGGCCAGGTTGCGGCAGATGTCCGGGCCGTCCTCGAGGTGGAAGGACTCCCCGGCCGATCCCAGCATCGCCACCGCCGTCGACTCCGGCCAAATCCGCTCGGGCAGGTGGTGGACGACGGCGCCCACGGCCCGGCCGTTGGACACGGCGATAACGCTGCGGGGTCCGCAGTGCTCCAGGAGCAGGTCGCCGCACACCCGGGCGACCTCGGTCCCCGGACCGCTGGCGCCGTCGGTGCGGTCCTCGGCGACTCGCGCCTCCTTGAGCCCGAAGGCCCGCGTCAGGCTCTCCTCGAGGGCCATAAGCCGCTCGATGGGGTGGGACACCGTGACGGTGACGATGCCGTGCCGGCGGGCCTCGGCGAGCATGCGCGAGACCGTGGGGCGCGAGTAGCCCATCTCTCCGGCGATGCTCGCCTGGTCGAGGTCCTCGTTCCAGTAGAGACGGGCCACCTCCAGCAGCAGTGAGGCCCGCTCCCGAGTCAGCTGTGCACACATGCGTTCAGGTTATCCAATCGTGATCATCGGATCTCTTGTCCTGACAACGATCCTTCCGGAAGCGGCTCGTCGGTTGCACCGTCAATATGAACATCTGTTCATTGCTGTCCTTAGACGTCGGCAAGCGCCTTCCTAGCGTGATGGATGGGAGCGGGGCACGGGCCGGCGCTCGCGGCGGCAACCGGCCTGCACCCGCTCTCGGCGGCACTCGGCTGTCCATCGCCGGCTGTCGCCATCACCTGTTCGAAGGACCCTGTCTGGAGGAGAAACCCATGGGTATAGTCCGCACCATTCACGGCGACGTCGACCCCGCGAGTCTCGGAGTCGTCAACGCCCACGACCATCTCATCCGCGTCGGCGCGGGGGAGGTCTACATCGACCCCGATCACCTCCTCATCGACGAGGACAAAGCGGTCCAGGAGGCCACTTCCTTCGTCGAGGCCTCCAAGCGCTTCGCACCCAGCGCCACCATTGTCGACATGTGCCCGGCCTCCTCGGGGCGCGGCGTGCTCAAGCTGCGCGACGTCGTCGACCGCGTCCCGGACTTGCAGGTCATCCAGGCCACCGGATTCCACCAGCAGAAGGTCTACCTGGAGTGGCGCCAGTCCTGGGTCAACCAGTACACGGTCGCCGAGATCGCCGACCTGCTCATCGCCGACATCGTCGAGGGCGTCGATGCGGGCGACTACATGGGACCGCTCGTCAAGCGCACCGACATCAGGGCCGGCTGCATCAAGTGGGCCACCGCCTACGGCAAGATCACTGACTGGGAGGTCAAGACTGGCCGGGCCGTGGCCATCGCCTCCAAGGAGACCGGTGCCCCCGTCAACACCCACGTCACCGCCGGCACCTGCGGCCCCGAGCAGGTCCGCTTCCTCATCGATCAGGGCGTCGCCCCGGAGAAGATCGCCATCGGCCATATCCAGCGCAACTGGGACCCGTGGGTCCACGAGCAGATCGTCGCCACCGGCGCCTACGTCGAGCTCGACGGCACCAACCGCATCAAGTACGTGCCCGACAACACCCGGGTCGATCTCATCAAGACCCTGGGGGCCAAGGGCTACGGCAAGCAGATCCTCCTGGGCACCGACTCGGGCAAGGCCTCCTATCAGAAGGCCTACGGGTCGGTTTCCGGCATTGACTACGACCCGGCCGTCTTCTGCCCCCGCCTCATCAAGGACGAGGGTGTCGACCCCGCCTATGTCCAGGACCTCCTGGTGGGCAACGCCGCCACCTTCTTCGCCTTCGAGCCCCTGGCCGGCTGAGGGGAGGAGCCATCATCATGACCCGGCAGCCTCCAACCCCCAGGCTCCAGATCGCTCTGGACACGCTCGACCTGCCCAGCGCGCTCGGCCCTCTCCAGCAGGCCGCGCCCTATGTGGACGTCATCGAGTGCGGCACGATCCTCGTCCTGTGCGAGGGCTTCCACGCCGTGCGCGCCATCCGGGCCCTCTTCCCGGACAAGCAGATCCTCGCCGACGTGCGCATCGCTGAGGCCGGCTCCAAGATCGCCCGCCTGGCCTTCGAGGCCGGGGCCGACCTCGTCTCCTGTGTGGCCGGTGCCTCCATGTCCACCATCCGCCAGGTGTGCCAGGTGGCCGCCGAGCTCGGCGGCGAGGTTCAGGTCGAATTAGCCGACGAGTGGTTTGACGCCCAACGGGCCCGCGCCTGGCGGCAGGCCGGCGTCGAGCACGTCATCGTCAAGCGCTCCCGTGACCGCGAGGCCTCCGGCGACCTGTCCTGGAAGGACGAGGACATGGACCGGGTCGACGAGCTGGCCGCTATGGGCTTCACCGTCACCATCACCGGCGGCGTGAGCCCCGCCGACTTGCCCGCCTTCACCGGACGCGCAGTCGGCATCGTCATCGCTGGCCGGGCGATCGTCGCCGCCGAGGCCCCCGCCTCCGCGGCCGCCGAGCTGCGCACCACTCTGGAGGAGGTGTGGCCATGAGCTCCAACGCCGTACAGGCAAACACCGCGCGGGCCGGAGCCTCCGCCGAGCTCGAGGCCGGCATCAGCCTGGGCATTTACGAGAAGGCGCTGCGCAGCGGGCCGCTGGCGGTCTCCGGGAGCCGAGTCGATGGTGAGGCCTGGCGGACCTTCCTCGACCAGGTGCCCCGAGCCGGCTTCTCCTTCCTCGACCTGTCCATTGACGAGTCCCCTGAGCGGGAGGCCCGCCTGGACTGGGACACCGGGCAGTGCCGCACTGTGCGTCGGGCCGCTGAGGCGACCGGCGTCTTCATCGGCGGGATCTGCCTGTCCCTGCACCGCCGGATCGGACCCGGATCGGCCGACCCGGACGTGCGCCGGCGCGCCCGCGAGGTCATGGCTCGCGGCCTGCGGGTCTGCCACGACCTGGGCGTCCCGGTCATCCAGCTCGCTGGCTACTACTGCTACTACGAGGATCCGAATCCCGACGCCGAGCGCTGGTACGCCCAGCTCCTGGCCGACGCCGTCCCGCTGGCCGCACGCCTGGGCGTCGTCATGGGGATCGAGAACGTCGACGGCGACGACGTCACCTCCCTGACCAAGGCGATGGAGTTCGTCGACGCCGTCGACTCGCCCTACCTCCAGCTCTACCCCGACCTGGGCAACATCGCCGAGCAGGGCCTCGACCCCGGCGTCGAGCTCGCCGCCGGAGAAGGCCACATGGTGGCGATGCACGCCAAGGACGTGCGCCCCGGCGAGCCGCGCCGCGTGGAGATGGGCACCGGCGTCGTCGACTGGGACCGCTCCTTCGCGCTCCTGGCCGCCCAGGGCTGGAGCGGGCGCCTCATGATCGAGATGTGGAACGACGACGCCCCGGACTCCCTGAGCCGCTGCGCCGCCGCCCGCACCTTCATCGAGGACCGCGCCGCCGCCGCGGACATCATCGTCGCGGCTCCATAGGCGCGTCCCCGCAAGAACCGGTTCCCATCGCCTCCTGACCGCTTCACCACCCACCGGACCGTACGACCGCACCCGAACCACCACCCGAACCACGAGCGGCGCCGTTGCCGCTGCAGAGGAGAATCGACAATGAGGTACGACCTGACAACCATTGGCGAGGGACAGATCCGGCTGACCTGCGAGCGCGGGGACCGCCTGGCCACCGCCCGGTCCCTGCGCATGACCGCCGCCGGCTCCGAGGCCAACGTCGCCGGACTCCTGTCCGAGCTCGGCCGCTCCACCGCCTGGACCACTAAGCTGCCCCGTGGCGAGCTGGCCGACCGCATCGCCCTGGAGTACTCCGCCGTCGGCGTGGACATGAGTCACGTCGTCATGGCTGACGAGGGCCGCGTCGCCCTCTACTTCCTCGAGCCGGGCGAGTTCCCGCTGCCGGGCAAGGTCACCTACGACCGCGAGTACACGCCCTTCCGCAGCATCGTCCCCGAGGAGTTCGACTGGGACGCCCTGCTCGACACCCGCCTGGTCTTCCTCACCGGGATCACGGCGGCCCTGACCCCCGAGACTGCCCGGGTGGTGCGCTATTTTGCCGACGCCGCCCGCGATCGGGGCGTCGACGTCGCCCTCGACGTCAACTTCCGCTCCCTGCTGTGGGACGGCGAGCAGGCCCGGGCCGTTCTGGAGCCGATCGCCAGGGGCGCCTCGATCCTGTTCTGCTCGCGCACCGACGCAGGTGTCGTCTTCGGCATCCCGGGCCAGGGCGTCGACGTGTGCCGGGCTCTGCGCGAGGAGATCGGAGCCCCCACGGTCGTGTCCACCGATGGGCGCGCCGGCACCTACCTGTCCACTGTCGCCGGGGGCGAGAGCGTCTACGAGATCAAATCCGTCCCGGTCATCGACCGGCCCGGGGCGGGGGACTCCTTCGTGGCCGGTACCCTGCACGGCTGGCTCGACGGCGACGTCGGGCGCGGTATCGAGATGGGTACCAAAGTTGCCCAGCTCGCCCTGACCCACCACGGCGACCTCACTCATGTGCGCCCCGGCGATCTCCTGGCTCTCCAAGGCTCGGACATCGTGCGCTGAAGCGCCTCTTTCTGACAAGGATTGGTTCACTCATGAGCACCCACACACATGATGAGCACGATGCGGCGCCGTTAGGGCGCACCGCTCCCGAACAGATCGACAACCACCGCCTCACCGGCCACCAGAAGTCCCTCATCGGAATGGCCATCGTGGGCAACGTGTCGGAGTTCTTCGACATGTTCCTCATCGGCTTCATCGTCAACCTGCTGATTGAGACCCCGGGATGGAGCCTCACTGGCTTCCACTCCGGCGTCATCCTGGCCGGAGCGGGTCTGGGCACGGTCCTGGGCTCGATCACCTGGGGGCGGCTGGCCGACGTGTGGGGACGCAAGCACGCCTTCATCTGGTGCATCGTCGTCCTCGTCGTCTTCACCGCGGCTTCGGCCTTCACCCCGGTCAACGGCTGGATCCTGCTGGCGATCCTGCGCACCGGCGTCGGGTTCGGCGTGGGCGGTCTGAACATCACCTCGGTGCCCTTCGTCCAGGAGTTCGTGCCCGCCAAGCAGCGCGGCCTCCTGGCGGGCCTCACCAGCGTCTTCATCCCCGCGGGCATCTTCCTGGGCGGACTGGTTACCAGGTACTTCGGCGATACCCTGGGCTGGCGCGGACTCATCGCCGTCGGCTGCATTCCCATCGTTCTGCTGGCCTGGACCCGCATCGTTCCGGAATCGCCGCGCTTCCTGCAGTCCCGGGGACGTGAGGAGGAGGCTAGGGCCGCCTACGCCTGGGCCATGGAGATCCCTGTCGAGCAGGTCGCCGATCTGCCGCCCATCCCCGACAAGAGCTCCGCCTCCTACTCAGTGGTCTTCACCAAGTACCCCAAGCAGCTGCTCGTCGTGGCCCTCGGTTCCTTCTCCTTCATCCTGGGCTCCTTCACCGTCCAGTCCTGGGGGCAGACGCTGCTGGGGCAGTCCTTCAAGTTCGAGGCCGGCACGGTTGCGACCCTGTTCATGCTCGTATCTTTGGGAGACCTGCTGGGACGCCTGGGCTCGGCCTGGATCTCGGACCGGATCGGACGGCGCTGGACGATGTTCGGATGCGGCCTGATCGGCGCCGTCGGGTCCCTGATAGCGGCCTTCTCCACCCGCATGGTCCACGGGGACGAGATCGGCAGCGCCGGTTATGTGTTCTTCGCGGGCATCTTCATCGTCATGATGTTCGGCGACGGCGCCTTCGGCATCCTCAACGCCTTCGGCGGTGAGCAGTTCCCGACCGAGGCCCGGTCCACCGGCCTGGGGCTGGGGTACGGAATCGGATCCGTCGCCAAGGTCGTCGGCCCCTACTTCGTGGGAGCCCTCATCGGAGGCAGCAAGCTGAGCGCCGAGGTGGTCTTCCTCCCCTTCATCGTCTTCGCGGTACTGCTCTTCGCCGGAGGCATCATCTACCTCTTCGCCCGTGAGACGAAGGGCGCCTCCCTGGAGGACATCTGAGGTCTCCGAGGCGCCCGAGCCCCCGACGGGTGCGCAGTCGTCGTCCGGGTGTGGTGACCGGGCTCGTCGGCCCCGCAGGTCGGTTGCTCAGTGCTGGCCGTAGACGTGCTGGTACCGGTCGTTGAGGCGATCCACCATGTCGGCCGGGATCGGCTTCACCTCGCCGAGCTGCTCGGCGATGCTCATCGTGCGGGCGACCTCCTCGCACATGACGGCGGCCTTGACGGCGTCGCGCGCGTCCTTGCCGACGGTGAAGGGACCGTGGTTGGCCATGAGGACCGCCGGAGATCTGGAACCCTCCAGGGTCTCCACGATGCCGCGGCCGATCGAGTCGTCGCCGATGAGAGCGAAGGGTCCGATCGGGATGTCTCCGCCGAACTCGTCGCCCATCATCGTCAGGGCGCAGGGAATCGGCTCGCGTCGCGCAGCCCAGGCGGTGGCGTAGGGGGAGTGGGTGTGGACCACGCCACCGACATCGCCGCGGTGACGGTAGACGTAGGCGTGCGCGGCAGTGTCCGATGAGGGCGTCAGCGAGGCCGGGGTCCCATCGTCGATCTTCTCCCCGTCGAGCGTGCAGACCACCATGGTGTCCGCGGTCAGCTCGTCGTAGGAGACGCCGGAGGGCTTGATGACGAACAGATCGGTCTTGACGGGCCCGTCGCCGCGGTCGACGACGACCCGCTCGGAGACGTTGCCTGCGGTCCACACCACCAGCCCCCACCGGGGCAGCTCGGCGTGGAGTTCGGCCACCCGCTGTCTGGTGTCCGCCACCGCCTCCTGCATCTGCTTGTCGAGGTCGTTCAGGGTGATCCTCTCGCTCATGCGCGTGCTCCTTTGTTCGTCAGTGATATCCGGTTTCACTGGCGATTCTTCGGAGCCGGCGGGCCCGCGTCACCACGCACTGCGCACGAATGTTCACCGTTCCTGGGATACCGGCGCGTGGCCGAGCGCGGGCGGTTGCGGAGCTGGCCTACGTGCGATGCGCCGCTGGAACTCGACGGGGCATGTCACGCGGCCGGGTGCGAGACTCCCGCACCCGGCCGCGTGACATGCCCCAGATCGTCTGCGGGCCGTGTGGGCCTCAGCCCTTCCGGTGCTCGACGACGTCGACCGGGGCCTTGCCCTCGTCTCCATCGGAGGAGCCGGAGTCCGGCAGGTGGCTGCCCACCATGTCGGTCAGGCCCGTGCCCACCAGGCTGCGCAGGATGACGTCGAGCTGCTCGACGTTGTTGGCCACGGCCTTGGGCAGCGCCGAAGCGCCCTCGGTGGAGATGATCGACAGGTCGCGCACGCTGGCCAGCGGCTCGCTCAGGGCCCGGGCGATCTCGGGGGCCTTGTCCAGCAGCATCTGGCGGGTGGCGGCCTCGCCGTACTTGGCCAGGGCGTCCGCCTTGTCGCTCATGGCCTTGGCCTCGGCCTCACCGGCGGCGCGGATCGTGTCGGCCTCGGCCTGACCGCGGGCGGCGATGGCGTCGGCCTCCGCGCGGGCCCTGGCCGCGGTCGCCTTGGCCTCGGCCTCGGCGCGGGCCACGGTGGCCTGGGCCTGGGCCTCGGCGTCCAGGCGGGTGCGCTCGGCGTCGGCCTGGGCCCGCAGCAGCGCCTCGGTCTTGGAGGCCTGAGCCTCCTGCTCGCGCTGGTAGCGGGCGGCGTCGGCGGGCTTGCGCACCGTGGAGTCGAGCTCGCGCTCGGTCAGGGAGGCCTTGGCCTCGGCGGCCTCCTGGCCGATGATGGCGATCTCGCGCTCCTTGGCGGCGCGGGCGATCGGGCCGGCGGAGTCGGCGTCGGCCTGGGCCTTGTCCGTCTCGGCCTTGAGCTGGGCCTGACGCAGGGACAGATCGCGCTCGCGCTCGGCGATCTGCTGACGCGAGGTGACTTCGGCGTCGCGGGCCTCGCGCTCGGCGTTGGCTCGGGCGATGCGGGCGTCCTTCTCGACGCGCTGCTGCTCGGGCACGCCCAGGGACTCGATGTAGCCGCCGGCGTCGGTGATCTCGGAGACCTGGAGCATGTCGATCTCCAGACCCATGTTGGCCATGATGCTCTTGGCGTCGTCGAAGACGTTGCGCTGGAGAGCGTCACGGTCGGAGATGAGGTCGGTGACCGTCATGTGCCCGATGATCGAGCGCAGGGAGCCGATGAGCGCCTCCCGGGCTGAGTCGGCGATCGCCTGGTCCGTGTTCTGCTTGCCCAGGAACCGCTTGGCCGCGGCGCGCACCTGCTCGTCGGAGTCACCCACCTTGACGGCGGCGACGGCGGCCACGTTGACGTTGATCTTGTTCTCGTCCTCGGCGGTGACCTTGAAGCCGATCGTGGTCTGGGTGAAGGGCAGGTACTGGATGGACTGGATGACCGGCAGGACGAAGTCGCGCCCACCGGGGTGGATGATCTTGACCGCGCCCCGGTTCGATCCGGAGATCAGACCGGTGAGGTTGGAGGGGACGACGACGATCCGGCTGAACAGGTAGGCCAGGATCAGGAGCCCGATGATGACGATGACGACGATCGCGCCGATGAATGTTGGATCCACGCTGTGTTCCTTTCTTTTCGGGGAGGTGGGGTGGGAGGTCGGGGCCGGGGCGGGCGACCGGCAGGAGGCGGATCGATACCGTCACCGGCGTCCGGTGGACGGTCAGCTCTCGATCTGCCCCCAGGGGGTGATGGTGAGGGTTGAGTCCTCGGCGTCGAGCACCCAGGCGCTCTGGCCCGAGCGCATCGGCTCCTCGGAGCGCGCCGGCAGGGTCAGCTGGTTGCCGCGCGTGATGGCGCGGACCTCGCCGCTGCCGTCCTTCCACCACAGGACGGTGACCCTCTCTCCGACGAGTTCTGCCGCGGTGGGCGGTGCCGTGTCCAGCGGCATGGTCCGCTTGAGGCGGTTCCACAGCCAACGCGTGGCCGTCCCCGAGGCGAGCGCCAACGCCGTGGGAACACCCCACAGCACGGCTGCCGGCACGGAGACGGATCCCGACACGGCGGTCATGCCCATGCCGATCGCGCCGAATACGGCCACCGGAAGGGCGAGCACGGGAACCATCCCATCGGGCAGGAACGCGTCGAGCAGCCCATCGAAGAGGATGCCGACCAGGAGCGTGCCGCAGCCGATGATCGCGCACCAGACGAAGATGCTCACGTCGGCTCCCTTCTGGGGAAGCCCGACCGGCTTCCCGCATCTGGATTCTGCCACGCGGGTCGCGCCAAGATCCCCGAGACGAGATGGGGAGTAGAACCCGGCGGTCCGCTCAGGCGCCGCGCGCCCGAGGGATCTCGGCGGAATCCTGCAGGGACGGGGGAGCGAAGGACCATGCCGTCGCGGTCGGTGCGGCGGTGGGCACCGGGGTGCGGGGAGCCGTCGGAACGGTGACGGTCTCCTGCGTGTCCGGGTCGGTCGTGGGGACTGGGCTCGTCGGCACGGCCGCGCGTGCCGGGGCGGCCGCCGCCCGGTGGGCTCCGACGGCGCTGGTGGGGACGGCGCCGGCCGCGGCCACGGCGGAGGTCTGCTCGGCCGGCTGGGGCTCGGGGAGGTCGGGCAGGCCTGCCGGGTCGGGTGCGGGAAGGCCGGCCCGCCCCTGTGCTTGAGCGGGCGCGTGAGCTGTACCGGGGGTTGTGATGATCCCGTAGCCGCCCGTCTCGGCAGCACCGGCGGCGCGGGCGGACGCGGTCGGTGCTGCGGAGGCCCCGGACGGCTGAGGGCCTGGCGTCACCGCGACGGTGCGGGCGGCCACCGCCACAGCTCTCACCGGTGAAGTGGTCGAGGGCGTGGAGCCCGAACGGGTTCGGGTCGGCCGTGGTCGTGGCTGCGGCCGCGTCGGCTCGGTCGATGCCGCCCGTGAAGCGGGCGTCCTCAATGCGTCCGGCGCGGCCGATTCGCCCGGCTCGGCTGCGTGACTTCTGGCCGGAGCCGTGGGGAGGGCAGGGGCGCGGACGGCTTCGGTCTCCTTGGTGCTGGCCGACGCCGTTGGGATGCCGGAGGTCGGAGCCGTCGACGACGGCGCCCAGGACGCTGCCGAGGCCCTCACTGGTGCGGCGGTCGTCGGAGAGGCCGTTGTCTCGGGCGCTGCGGACGACGCCCGCGTGGAGGGGACGGGCTTGGAGTCCTGAGCGCGACGGCGCCGGGTGATGCGGCTGGGCGTCGGATCCTCGAAGGCACCGCTTCGGGTTTCGAGCGCCCGATGGCTCGTCGGGATCGTCTCGGGCGGTTGAGTCGGGGCCGTGCGAGACGTCGTCTCCGCAGACGGCGTTTGCCGGGCCGCTGCCGCCTGCCCCCGAGCATCGGCAGAAGAGGCGGCGGATGGGCCATCGAGCGCGTCGGTCTGTGCCGCCTCGACGCTCGCAGCGGGCGATGGTTCGGTGCCACTCGGCTGGTCGCCTTGCAGTGGGGCCAGGGGAGCGGGGATGGCCGATGCGGCCGCCGGCTCGTGAGGAGGAGCGAAGGAGGCTGCCGCGGAACTCATCACGTCAGTCGTCGCAGAAGTCCCGGTGTTCGCCGTGTGCGCTCCTCGATGCCCCGGGCTGAGGGGCGTCCACACGACGTCGGACTCGGGCAGTGCGGTGGATGCGGTAGTAGATGCGGCGGTGGATGCGGTCGTCGCCCCGGTCGCCGCCGCGGCCGTTTCGGTTGCCCTCGCCGAGGCCTCCCGCGCGACCCGGCTCTGGACCCGCCGCGAGCGCCGTCGGTGCCCTCCGGTGCTACTCGCAGCGCCTGCGGAGCTCACGGATCCCGTGGGGGCGGTGGAGTCGGCGAATTCAGCGGGGCCCGGGTAGTCGGCGGGCTTGACGATGTGGTCGAGGTCGTAGTGGGTGGGATCCTGCCCGGCGTTGCGCAGTACGTCCTCCAGGGGGCTGAGCAGCGCCAGGCGGAAGGCGGGGTCGACACAGCGGGCGTTGACCGCGCCCCAGATCTGGTCGGCGGTCAGGGACTCCTCGGAGGAGCCCAGGTCGTTGCGGATCGCGGTGACCAGGTCGGACTCCAGGCGCGCATAAGCCATGGCGTAGGCGCTGGGCCACGGTGCCTCGGGCCGATGGGTGCGCAGGAGGGCGAAGTTCCGCAGCGCCCGCAGCACCTCGTCCGAGCCGCCCACGAGCGCCCCCACCCGCAGGCGGTCCAGCGACTCGTTCTGCATCGTCCCTGTCCCTTCGGGGCCCAGCAGGTGCTTGGAGTCCTCGACGACCTCCTTCAGAAAGATCCGGTAGGCGGCGACGCTGTCGGGAGTCGTGCGCTCCTTGGTCATGGAGCGCAGCCTCTCGGCGGCATGGCGCGCCGCCAGACGGGCGGAGCTCGCCTCGGACTGCACCTCGTTGATCCGCGAGATGCTGGCCCGGGAGATCCGCGACGCCTCCTTGAGAGCCAGGTCCGCGTGCGCCGTCGAGCGCCGCGCGGCGACGACGGCGGCGATGGCGACCAGGATGGAGACGCCGGCTGCGATGGAGGCCACGGCGGCGACAACGGACAGATCCATGTCCCTATCCTGCCTGGAATCGGCTCGAGAGTGCCGCGAAAAAGGACCTCCCCAGATAGTCCCCAGAATGTCTGCGGGACACATTCAGACAAGTTGGTGCCGACTCTCACATTCGGGAGGCTTTCAGTCGGTGAGTGGTGGTACTGGTGCTCCATGCGCCCCCGGCGCTTCGAAGCGCATCTGTTCCCGTGAGACCGCTGTGACCTGCACTGATGTGCACGAACTCGAGTCCTTGGGACCTCTGGCGGTACGGGACGGCCGGCAGCACGGTAGCGTCGCCGTCATGAAGAAACTCATCAACTCCGTTGACAACGTGGTCACGGACGCCCTGCGGGGCATGGCCGCCGCCCACCCCCACGAGCTCGATGTCGACCTCGACCAGCACATCGTCTACCGCCGCAGGCGAAAGGAGAAGGGCAAGGTCGCCATCATCTCCGGCGGTGGCAGCGGCCATGAGCCCCTCCACGGCGGCTTCGTGGGCACCGGCATGCTCGACGCCGCCTGCGCCGGCGAGATCTTCACCTCCCCGGTCCCCGACCAGATGGTCGCCGCCACCACCGCCGTCGACCGCGGCGCCGGCGTCCTGCACATCGTCAAGAACTACACCGGCGACGTCATGAACTTCGAGATGGCCGCCGAGATCGTCGACGCCGACTCCGGCATCCAGGTCGCCGGCGTCGTCACCAACGACGACGTCGCCGTCGAGGACTCCCTCTACACCGCCGGACGGCGCGGCGTGGGCGTGACCGTCATGGTGGAGAAGATCGCGGGCGCCGCCGCGGAGGAGGGGCGCCCGCTGGACGAGGTCGCCGGCATCGCCGCGCGCGTCAACGCCGCCGGCCGCTCCATGGGCATGGCACTGACCTCCTGCACCGTCCCGGCCAACGGCAAGCCCTCCTTCGATCTTCCTGCCGACGAGATGGAGATCGGCATCGGCATCCACGGCGAGCCCGGCCGCCACCGCGAGAAGGTCGCCCCCGCCGCCGAGGTCGCTGAGCGCCTCGTCACCCCGATCCTGGCGGAGCTGACCTCGCTGGAGCTACCCGACGCCGCTGGCCCCGACGAGGGCGTCATCGCCATGGTCAACGGCATGGGCGCCACCCCGCTGCTCGAGCTCTACCTCATGTACGGGGAGATCTCCAGACTCCTTCGGGACGCCGGGATCACCGTGGCCCGCAACCTCGTGGGCAACTACATCACCAGCCTCGACATGGCCGGCTGCTCCCTGACCCTGGTGCGCGCCGACGCCGAGCTGCTGCGCCTGTGGGACGCCCCTGTCAATACCCCCGGCCTGTGCTGGGGCGCGTGAGGACCTGGCACAATCGGTTCGCCCGCGGTTCGTGCGGGCGCCCCGGAGGGAACTGAAGGAGGAGTGAGATGACAGCGGAAGCGGAATCCGCCCGTCAGACGCTGGGAGTAGCCGAGCTGGGGGCGTGGGTGCGCCGCAGCGCCGAGCTCATCGCCGAGCATGCCGAAGAGCTCACCGAGCTGGACGCCGCCATCGGCGACGCCGACCACGGCACCAACATGAAGCGCGGCCTGGCCGCAGCGGCCGACGCGGTGGAGGCCGGCGGCTTCACCAGCGCCGACGCCCTGCTCAAGAAGGTCGGCATGACCCTGGTCTCCACCGTCGGGGGTGCCTCGGGCCCCCTGTACGGAACCTTCTTCCTGCGCACCGGCGGCGCCCTGGCAGGGCGGGGCGGCGACCTGGGGCGTCTTGACGCTCAGGCGCTCGTGGACGGTCTGGAGGCCGGGATCGGCGGCATCGCCGCCCGCGGCCGTGCCACCACAGGGGAGAAGACCATGCTCGACGCCTGGAATCCGGCCCTGGAGGCACTGCGCGCCCACCCTGACGACCTCGGCGCGGGCGTCGCTGCCGCTGCACGGGCCGCCGCCGAGGGCCGCGACGCCACCGAGCCGATGGTGGCCACCAAGGGACGGGCCTCCTACTTGGGGGAGCGCTCGGCCGGCCACATCGACCCCGGCGCCGCCTCCACCGCCCTCCTCCTGGCGGCCCTCGACGACGTCGTGGCCGGAAGGACGGCGTGATGCCCGTGAACCCCGCAAACCCTGCCGGCCCTGCGACGACTTCTGGGACGGCGCAGTCGAGCGGCGCCCCGGTGAGCGTCGGCATCGTCCTGGTCTCCCACTCCTGTTCCCTGGCAGAGTCCGCCCTCGACCTGGCGCGCCGACTCATCGTGGCCGTCGACGTCCCCGTCGAGCTCGCCGCAGGGCTGGCCGACGGCGCGCTGGGCACCGATCCCGGCCTGATCGTCTCTGTCGTCGAGCAGCTCGCCGCCCGGTGCGCCGGTGTCCTGGTCCTGGCGGATCTGGGCAGCGGGATCATGAGCGCGGAGATGGCCCTCGAGATGCTCGATCCGGCCGTGGCAGAGCGGGTTCGGCTCTCCGCGGCGCCCTTCGTTGAGGGTCTGCTGGGCGCCTACGGCGCAGCCGGGATCGGCAAGGACCTTGAGGCGGTGGTCGCCGAGGCCGACGGCGCCGCCGAGGCCAAGCGCTCCCAGGTCGCCGCCCTCTGACGCCGTCTGAGAGCCTCTCGGAGCGGCGCTGAGTTACACCGTGCCGCTCATGCGCGGTTGGCGAAGCGCTCCAGGAGGGCGGCGTCTCCGCCGACGACGAGCACGTCCTCGGCCGAGACCAGCGTATCCGGGGTGGCGTACTCGAAGGGCTCGCCCGGGCTCATCAGGCCGAAGACCGTCACCCCGTAGCGCGAGCGCACCTTGGACTGTCCGATGGTGAATCCGTGCAGCTCCATGGGCGGACGCATCTTGACGATGGTGAAGCCGCTCTTCTCCATCTCGATGTAGTCGAGCATGCGGCCCGAGACGAGGTGGGCGGCGCGCTGCCCGGCGTCGAACTCGGGGTAGACGACGTGGTGGGCGCCGATACGCCGCAGGATGCGGCCGTGGGCCCGGGAGATCGCCTTGGCCCAGATCTGGGGGGTCTCCAGATCCACGAGGTTGCCGGTGATGAGGACGGAGGCCTCCAAGGAGGTCGCCACCCCTACGACCGCCGTGCCGAACTCGGTGGCGCCCAGCTGCTCGAGGGCCTCCACGTCCGTGGCATCGGCCTCCACCAACGGGATGCGGCCGGTCCACTGGCGCACGATCGCGGGATTGGCCTCCACGGCCAGGACCTCGCGCCCCAGCCGGTCCAGGGTCGCGGCGACGGCGGAGCCGAAGCGCCCCAGCCCTATGACGAGCGTGGAGTCGGTGCGCGAGGGCGGGGCAGGCATGAAGTCTCCTGAGGTCGGCCGTTGGACGGTGAGCCCTACGCTACCGCGTGCGGCGGCGGCGCAGGCTCAGGCCGATCCCACAGGCGACCAGCAACGCTGCGGCCCCGGCCAGGATCCAGGCCATCATCGTGAAGCCGCCGGCGTAGGCCTCGATCCGGGCCCGGTCGATGAGCTGGGCCTTGAGGGCCTCGATGATCTGTTTGCCCGCGGGCGACTGGGGCAGGGCCCGAGCCTGCATCATCGCCTCCATGGCGGCGGCCCTGACCTCTTCGGTGTGGTCGGCCACGTAGTCCTCGGCGTGCTGGGTGGCGTAGGAGGTCATGAGCGCGACCCCGAAGGATCCTCCGATCTGCTGGGCGGCGCTCAGGATCGCCGAGGCCAGCCCGGTCCGCTTGGCTTCCACCCCGCGGGTGCCGGAGTTGAAGGTGACCGGCATCGTCAGCCCCAGGCCGATGCCGAAGACGATGAGGCCGGGCAGGGCGACCTGGGAGTAGGTCGAATCCGTCGTCATACGCGAGAAGATGAGGAAGGAGCCGGTCAGGACCGCCAGCCCCAGCGGCAGAGTGCCGCGCGCTCCGAGCCTGGGCACGATGATGCGCCCGGCCGGGATGGCGGTGGCCACCAGGGCGGCGACCATGGGCAGGAAGACCACTCCGCTCTTGAAGGGCGAGTAGCCGAAGTGGTTCTGCATGTAGTAGGTCAGGTAGATGATCGCCCCCATCTGGGCGGCCCCGGCGATGAACTGCGCGGCATAGGAGGCGGCCCGCACCGGCATCGCCATCATCGACAGGGGCAGTACCGGGCGGCTCGCGAAGCGCTCGCGGACCACGAACAGCACCGCGGCGACGCCGCCGAGCGCAAGCCAGGTGACGGTCGACGTCGCGGTCCAGGAGGTCTGCTGAGCCCGGTCGAGCCCATAGACGGCGCTGAAGCAGGCCCCGCAGCCCAGGACCAGACCGGTCAGGTCGTCGTAGATGCGCGAGCCGCGGTCGCGCTGGTCGGCCGGTGGCAGGCTGCGCTGCCCGATGAGCAGGGCCGCAGCGGCCAGGAAGATGTTGATGTAAAGCGCCCAGCGCCAGCTGAGCCAGTCGGTCAGGGCCCCGCCGACGAGTAGCCCGACAGCCGCCCCCAGCCCGCCAGTGGCGCCGAAGATCGCGAAGACCCGCTCACGCTCGGTGCGCTCGGTGAAGGTGACGTTGAGCAGCGACTGCGAGGTGGGGGCCAGCAGTGCCCCGAAGCAGCCCTGGGCGACCCGGGCGACCAGTAGGACGGGGAAGGATGTCGCCATGCCTGCTGCCAGGCTGGCCACGCCGAAACCGACCAGGCCGATCTGGTAGGAGCGGCGAATGCCCGCCACGGCGCAGAGCCTGCCGCCGAAGAGCACCAGGCCGCCGAAGGCCAGGCTGTAGCCGGTGACCGTCCAGGGGCTCTGGGACACGGTCATTCCCAGGTCCTCCTGCATCCGCGGCAGGGCGATCGCGATGATCGTCAGATCCAGGACGATCATCAGCTGGGTGAGGACGGCGCTGACCATAACCGCGCGGCGGTTAGGGCGTCGCTGCTGAGAAGAGGGGGCCGACGACGGTGCTGAGGAGGGCGCCGAGGACTTCGGTGCCGCCTCCCCCTGTGCCTGCTCGCCGCGCTCCTCGAGGACGGACTTCAACGTGGATGTCATCGCGAACCTCCATAGCAAAATGATCGTTTTCGTTTGCGCTCGGGAGTTTAGGTTCGCCGCCGTCAGCAGTCAACAACGATCGTTTCGATTTGGAGTGTTCTGAGTCGCTTATCCTGAACTCATGCCACGAGTGACCGCCGCTCATCGGAGACGTCAGAGAGCCCGAATCCTGCAGGCTGCCGAAGAGTGCTTCGCCCGCAGCGGCTTCCAGGCCGCCTCCATGGATGAGGTCATTGCCGCAGCCGGGATGTCGTCGTCGACCGTGTACCGCTACTTCCCCGAGGGCAAGCGCTCTCTCATGCGTGAGGTCTTGACCCGGCGGATGGGCCCGCTCGTCGAGCGGATCAGACAGCTCGCCGAGTCCGAGGCGCTGCCCGACTTCAAGCAAGGATTCATCGAGACGCTCGTCCTGCTCAATTTCGAGCACGACGACGTCGAGCAAGATGCCGTCGAGACCGCCTCAGGGCGGGCCTCCGCTCGGCGAGGCGACGTCCGCCAAGATGCTGACGACGTCGAACTGAGCGCCTGGGCGCCACTGGCCTATCACGCCTGGGGTGAGCTGACTCGTGATCCCGAGATGCGCGTCATGGTCCAGGAGAACTACTACGATATCCGCAGCGGTCTCGTCCACCTGTGCCGCAACGGGCAGAGGGCTGGAACGATCTCCGCTCGCTTGAACCCCGAGCAGCTGGCCTCCCTGATCCAGAGTGTGTCCTTCGGTCTGATCGTCGAGCAGCTCATCACTGGCCGCGCGGATGTGGATAGTGCGGCCGCGACCCTCGGACACCTGCTCGCCCCGGATGGGCCGGAACCCGAGGAGAGCTGATCGTTCCCGCTGGTGTTTGCGGGCCGCTGGGGCGAGCGAGTGCGGAATCGGCCGGCGGCGCTAGCCGATCATCGGGCTGGCCTCGGGCATCCGGATGACGCGGCGCCGCTCGCGCAGTGCCAGGGCGCTGGCCGCCGTCATCGTGCCCACGCGGCCGACGAACATGAGCGCCACGATGACGTACTTGGCGCTCGCGGGAAGAGTCGGGGTGATGCCCGTGGACAGGCCCACGGTCGCGAACGCGCTGATGACCTCGAAGAGGATCCGGTCCAGGGACAGGTTGGTCATCTGCAGGAGCAGGAGCGTGGCGAGCCCGATGACACTGGCGCCGATGAAGGCCACCGCCACGCTCAGGCGCACGGTCGAGGGCGTGATGCGCCGCCCGAAGGCCTCGATGTCCTGGTCACCGCGAGCCTCGGCGAGGATCGCCAGAAGCAGGACCGCGAAGGTGGAGACCTTGATGCCGCCGGCCGTCGAGGCCGAGCCGCCGCCGACGAACATGAGGGCGTCCTGGAGGAACCAGGTGGCCTCGTGCATGTGCTCGGGCGGGATCGTGGACAGTCCCGAGGAGCGGGCGTTGACGCCGTTGATCAGAGCGGTCATGATCTTGCCGCCCGTGGGCAGTGCCCCGTAGGTGAGGGGGTTGTTCCACTCAAAGACGGCGATGGCGACGGTCGAGGCGATGGTGAGGGCCGCATAGGTCGTCAGGGTCAGCTTCGTGTGTAGGCTCCACGTCCGGGGCCTGCGTCGTCGGCCCATGATGTCCAGGATGACGGGGAAACCGACGGCGCCCATGAAGGTCCCCAGGATGATCGGCAGGCCGATCCACCAGTCGGTGGCGTAGGCGCCCAGGCCCTCGGGCATGATGACGAAACCGGCATTGTTGAAAATCGACAGCCCCATGAAGGCCGCGTACCACAGGGCGTGCCCCGCATCGAGGCCGTGACCCAGGAAGCGGGGCAGCAGCATGAGGGTGAGGAGGAGCTCGCAACCGGTGGCCGTGTAGATGACGGCGCGCAGGAGACGGCCCACCTCGCCCAGGCGCGACTGGTTCTCCGAGGCGGCCAGCATCCGCTGAGTCAGTCCCACGTGGCGCGATACCGCCAGTGACAGCAGCGAGGCCAGGGTCATGACTCCCAGGCCGCCCACGGCAGCGGCCAGGATAATGACGACGTGCCCGAAGGTGGACCAGTAGGTGGCCGTGTCCACAGTGCTCAGACCCGTGACGCACGCCGCTGAGGTGGCGGTGAACAGGGCGTCGAGGAAGTCGGCTTGCTTCCCACTCGCCGTGGCGATCGGAAGGCTGAGCAGAAGCGTGACCACCATGATGATGGCGGCGAAGACGGCAACCGCCAGCCGGGCCGGGTAGAACCTGGCCGCCCGCGCGATCTGGCCGAGCGGCTCCATGTGCCGGAGCAACCGGCGCAGCCCGGTGGGCTCCGTGGCTGGCAGCGGGGGCCGAATGGGTGGCTCGTCGGCCCTGTCGTCCTCGGCCGGGCGCTTCCTTCGCCCCTTCCACGGATGGCCGATGACGCTCACGAACGGGGCGTGCCAGTGCGCCTGGCGGCGCCCGCCGGTGCGCGAGCCGTCTTCGGATCCGCCCTGGGACCCGCGGCGGGGCTCGGGCTCGTCTGCGGTGTCTGTCTGGGGCACGGTCGCCATTGTGGTCCTGTCGGTGCGGCTTCGTCACGTTCTCGGATGTCGGGTGTGGGCGGCGGACGTGTCAGGGCGTCGTCGGGCCCGTGGGGAGGTGATGGTCGGCGCGGTCCTCGGCTGGGAAACTGAGGATGTGGCAGCGATAATTGATGCCCCAGTGTGAAATGCGACGCGTGTGGCGATTGGGGTCCAAGAATTCCTGTGCGATGGCTGGTACGGCGTTATATTGGCGGTGTTCCTGCCCCGTCGGGGCCCCTGCGACGAACGGACCTCAAGCTCATGGCACCGGGCCTTCCCACATCCCCCAGCGCCTCCGGCGCCCCCTCGTTCCTCACCGTGGCCGAGGTGGCGGCGATGCTGCGCGTGTCCAAGATGACCGTCTACCGGATGGTGCACTCCGGCGACCTGCCCGCGATGCAGGTCGGGCGCTCCTTCCGCGTTCCCGAGCGCGCCGTTCGCGACTACCTCGCCGCTGGCCTGGGTGACTGGGGCCACGACGCGTCGGAGGCATCGGGGTCCTAGGACCCGCTAGACTCAGGCGGTCACCTGCGTGGTCGGCCGCTGAGCCTCACGCGCCGACCAACCGCCCCATGGCATAACCCTCGCCGGCCTGCCTCGGCCCGCAGGGAGGGTCTGCGGGCACTACGAAGCGAACTGCGAGGAGATCTCATGGGATCCGTCATCAAGAAGCGCCGCAAGCGCATGGCCAAGAAGAAGCACCGCAAGCTGCTTCGCAAGACGCGTCACCAGCGTCGCAACAAGAAGTGAGGCGAGTGGCCTGTCCGCGCCTCGGGGCTCCGTGCACACCGCTGGTGTGAGCGGGGCCCTGCTTGTCTCTCATGAGAAACTGACCAGGAAGAGCGGAGACCTCCGTTGACCACCGCCCCAGATGACCGCACCCCCATTGATCCGTCGGATGCTGCGCCGTCGAGAGAGCCGCAGCTGGTGGAGGGTGACTGCACCATCCCGCTGAGCGCCGCCGTCGACCCCTCGGCCTGGCCCGAGCCCGTCCAGGCCCTGGCGCACGCGCCCGGGTCCGGCGTGCGGCCGACCAGGCTGGCCGAGCTGACCACCCTGCGCGTGGGCGGCCCAGTGGGCAGTTATGTCGAGGCCACCACCCAGAGCGAGTTGACCGAGGCGATCCGCGAGGCGGATGCCGCGGGCACCCCCGTCCTCGTCGTCGGAGGCGGTTCCAACATTATGGCCTCCGACGACGGCTTCGACGGGCTCGTCATCCGCGACGCCCGCGCCGAGGTCTCGCTCGTCTCGGACTCGATGTGCGGGGGCGTCGAGGTCACGGCCACCGCCGGCACCACCTGGGACAACCTGGTGCGCGAGGCCATCGCGAGCCAGTGGGCCGGATTCGCGCCCCTGTCCGGTATCCCCGGCACGGTCGGGGCCGCCCCGGTGCAGAACATCGGGGCCTACGGCGCCGAGGTCGCCGAGCTCATCGCCAGCGTGCGAGCCTGGGACCGCCTGCGCAACCGGGTGGTCTGGCTTGCCCTCGGCGAGCTGGGACTGGCCTACCGCGACTCCCGTCTCAAGCAGTCCCTCACCGACGCCGAGGCCGGCGGCGGGCGCCTGTGGGGGCCGACCGGGCGCTGGGTGGTCCTGGACGCCACCTTCGCCGTGCGGCAGGGCTCCCTGTCCTCCCGCGTCGCCTACTCCCAGTTGGCCGGCGCCCTCGGCGTCGAACTAGGCGAGCGCGTGCCCGAGCGCGAGCTGCGCGAGGCGGTTCTTGAACTGCGCCGCTCCAAGGGGATGGTTCTCGACGACGCTGACCACGACACCTGGTCGGCCGGCTCCTTCTTCACTAACCCGATCCTGACCACGGCCGAGGCCGAGCGCCTGCCCGCGGATGCTCCCCGCTTCCCGGTCACCGACCACTCCCAGGTGGTGCTCGGCACCAAGGAGGCCCCCGTCGTCGAGGGCCTGGTCAAGACCAGCGCCGCCTGGCTCATTGATCACGCCGGCTTCACCAAGGGCTTCACCGTGGAGGCCGGGGCTCCGGCCGGGCTGTCCACCAAGCACGTCCTGGCCCTGACCAACCGGGGCGGCGCCACCGGCGCGGACCTGGCACGCCTACGCGACACGGTGGTGGCCGGCGTCCGTGAGCGCTACGGCATCACCCTCGTGCCCGAGCCCGTCCAGGTCGGCTTCTAGACTCCCGGCTCGAGCGAGCGGGCTGGAGGCCTCGGCTCAGTCGGTCTCGGGATTCGTGGCCGGGTCGGGAGCCGCCAGCCAGGCGTCCACCTCGGCCAGCCAGGCCCGCTTGGCCGTCAGCGAGGCCAATGAGGCGCGGATCGAGGCGCGGGCCAGCTCGGCCAACTCGACGTCGTCACAGCCCAGGGTCCGGGCGATCTCGTACTGGTCGACGAGTCGGGACTGGAAGAGCAGCGGATCGTCGGCGCTCAGGGCGATCTGCGCGCCGTGACTTATGAGCGTGCGCAGGGGGACGTCGTCGGGGCTGCGGTAGACGCCCAGGCTCACGTTGGAGGCGGGGCAGACCTCGAGGCTGATGCCGGCGGCGACGATCGCGTCCAGCAGCGCGGGATCCTCGCTGGCGCGCACCCCGTGGCCCAGTCGCGTGGGGCCGAGCGCGGAGACGACGTCGCGCAGGTGGTCGGGTCCCAGGAGCTCTCCGCCGTGCGGCATGGAAGCGAGGCCGCCCCTGCGGGCGATGGCGAAGGCCCGCTCCCAGGAGGAAGTCTGTCCGGCGCGCTCGTCGTTGGACAGACCAAAGCCGACCACCTCTCCCGGCTGATCCCCGGCGTAGCGCACCGCCAGGCGGGCGAGCGTGCGGGCATCCAAGGGGTGGCGCATCCGGGAGGCCGCCACGATGACGGCCACCTCCACGCCGGTCAGGGTGGTGGCCTGTTCGGCGGCGTCGAGGATGATCTCCAGGGCGGGGGTGATCCCGCCGACGAAGGGGGCGTAGCTGGTGGGGTCGACCTGGATCTCCAAGCGGCGCGAACCCTCGGCGGCGTCATCGAGCGCGGCCTCCAGGACGATGCGACGCATGACCTCCTCAGTGCGAACCAGTGCCCTGGCGGTGTCGTAGGCGCGCTGGAAGCGGAACCATCCGCGCCGGTCAGCGGGTACGCGCAGAGGGTCTCCGTCCAGGAAGCTGGAGGGCAGGCGCGTGCGCGTGGAGGAGGCCAGCTCGATGAGGGTGTCCAGGCGCATCGAACCCGTGAAGTGCAGGTGCAGGTGCGCTTTAGGCAGGGCGGCGAGGTCGCGCATGGGTGGATTCTTCCACGTTCCTGCTGATCGCCTCGCCCGCGACAGTCTTCAGCAGGGCAGGCGGGCTCTTCCGCTGTTGCCGAACACCAATGGTCGTTTTAGCGGCGAACCATCAGGTGGGTGGGGCACACTAACTGTCATGAACCACTCGTCGGCGTCCCAGGAGCCCGAGGAGGTGGCCCTGTTGACGGGGCCGCGCGCAGCCTCCGTGCTCTCCGCCGCCCTCGCCCCGGCGGGTCAGCGTCTGGCCAGTTGGGAGGTCCACTCGGTCCATCACCGTCCCGGAGCGGGAGTGTCCGTGGGGTACACGGCTGTTGTCGTCGCCCCCAATGGGCGCTCCACCACTGAGTACCTGTGCGCGACGACGGCGCGCCTGTCCAACCCGCATGCCCCGGGCCTGACCCGGGTGGCCCCTACCGGTGGGGACGGCCCTGCGGTCCACGTGTGGCGCCACCCGGCCGACCCCGAGCTGCCGGGGCTGGTGGTGGCCTGTACTCCTTCACTGCTCTCGGCACGGATCGGCACTCAGGTCAAGGCGACCATGGTCGCCTACCGGCCCACGCGCCGTGCCGTCGTGCGCGCAACCTTCCCGGATGAGACGACCGCCTACGCCAAGGTCCTGCGTCCGAGTCAGGCCCCGTCCTTCGCCCAGCGCCACCGCCTGCTGACAGCCTCCGGAGTGCCGGCGCCCGAAGTCCTGCGAGAGGACCCTGACGGGCTCGTGCTCCTATCCACGGGGCGTGGTGTGGCCCTGTCGGGCCTGCTGTCCCAGGGGATGAGCGTCTCGCGCAGCGAGCGCGTCTTCAACGGCCTCATCTCGCTGCTGGACGCTCTGCCGGCCAGCGCCATGCAGCTGCCCGCGCACGCCGCCTGGTCCGAGCGGGCCCGCCACTACGCGCACGCCGCCGCTACGGTCCTGCCCGAGCATGCCGCCCGAGCCCGGGCCGTGGCCGAGGGGGTCGAGCAGCTCATGGCCAGCTCCGACACCGGTCGGCCGATGCCGGTCCACGGAGACTTCTACGAGGCGAACGTCCTCATGGAGGGAGAAGCCGTCACCAGCCTGCTCGATGTCGACTCCCTGGGACCCGGTTACCGGGTCGACGACCTGGCCTGCCTGCTCGGTCACGTTAGCGTCCTGGATCACCTGGCACCCGCCTCCTACCCGAAGCTGCGTCCCATCCTGGAAACCTGGACCCGTATGGCCGAGCAACAGGTCGACCCGGTCTCGCTGCGCGCTCGCTGCGCCGGTGTGGTCCTGTCCCTAGTGGCCGGGGCTCGGCGCGAGGACGGCGGCCCGTGGCGCCCTGACGCCGAGGGCCGCCTGGCCCGCGCAGAGACCTGGCTGGCGCAGGGCCGTGAGATCCAGGCCCGCCGCGGCGCGCACTAAGTCCGCGCCGAGCCGGGCATTTTTCGCGGTGCCCGACACAAATTCTGTTGGTCTCGGCGGAATATGCCCGGCTCGAGGAGATCAGAACTCGACGTGAGACTCCCGGGAGAGGGTGAATCCGCGTCCGGTGATCGTGTTCCAACAGGTCATCCCCTTGGCCTGCGAGGCGCAGGCGTAGTCGGAGAACGTCGTGGTCTGCCCATACTGGAGCGTGTGGAAAGTGTCGCCCGGTTGTCCCAGAAATTTCTCGCCGCATCGGAGCCTGGGGCGGCCGGCGTCCACGGAGATGGAGAACTCCCGTTCAGAACAGTCCTGCATCCCGGAGGAGGCGTAGCTTCGCTCCAGGATCGAGCAGGCGACACCCGCCTCATAGAGTTCGCAGGAGATGTTCTTCGACGGGGTGTCCACGTACTGGTAGGAGTACGTCTGAGCCTGCGGGGGAAGTGTCGGGACGCCGGAGAGTGTTGGCGCGTCCTCAGCGGTGAATTCTGCGCTCGGCTCTGCGGCTGGCGCGGTGTTGGGCAGAGCTGCCTTCCCCTCCGAGGTGCCCTCAGTCGTCGTGGGTTCGGTGGTGATGGAAGGGACGGCGTCGGCTTTCGTCTCCAACGACCGCCCGCGGTTGGCCAGCAGCATCCCCGCGAAGGTCCCGGCCGTAGCCACCACGAGTACCAGCATGACGACAAGGGCGGCAATCAGTCCTGTGTGAGACCCGGGGCGGGAGTCGGGACCAGACCGGCGTAGATCGCCGGATGGTGCTGGTGCGGCCATCGCCGCTAGCGCACCCCCTGAAGCCAGCAACGGGGGTATCGCCGCCGGTGGCACCATTGGGGAGGTGCTCAGCATCATGGTCGCCGGATCGGTCTGCGACGTCGTTCCTACAGAGGTCGCGGTGTACGGCGAGGCGCTGCAGGCGGCAGTTGAGACCGAGGGCAGTGCTGCGGTCTCCGCCGTCGCGAGCCTTCTCGATTCGGTTGGGGGCCGAGCGCTTATCGGAGGCGCGGGCGATACATGAGGCGGGTCGGCCGTGTCCATCTGGAGAATCTGCTCGCGCAGCACTGCGGGGACGGCAGGATTGGCGGCGATGGTGGGCCGCAAGTCGGGAAAGGCCTTGGCAAGGTACTCCAGCACCTCGGGCTCGGTACTGGGATCAGAGGCACGACGTTCATCGTCGAAAGTGTGAGCGGGCACGAGTTGAATGATAAATCTCGCAAGTGCGCGGAAGGCCTGCCCGCAACCACATTGGTATCAAACGCCGAGCCGGACATATTCCGCGGTGTCCGACAGAAATTCTGTTGGTCTCGGCGGAATATGCCCGGCTCGGGGAGATATGGTGCCGCTTCTACTCGACCTCTGCCAGGAGCGTCTGGATCCGCCCCACGCCCTCGGCCAGATCGTCGTCGCCCAGCGCGTAGGACAGCCGCAGGAAGCCGGAGGGTCCGAAGGCTTCACCGGGAACGACGGCGACCTCGGCATGCTCCAGGATGAGCGCGGCCAGCGTGGCCGAGCTGTCGATCTCAGTGCCGCGCAGCGTGCGCCCGAGCAACCCCTCGATGCTGGGGTAGGCGTAGAAGGCGCCGCGCGGAACGGGGACGGTCAACCCTTCGATCTGCGAAAGCATCTTCACCATGGTGCGCCGGCGCCGATCGAAGGCGGCGCGCATCTGCTCGACCGCGGACAGGTCACCGCTCACGGCCGCCAGCGCCGCGCGCTGCGAGACGTTGGCGACGTTGGAGGTCAGGTGGGACTGGAAGTTGGTGGCGGCCTTGATGACATCGCTCGGAGCGAGCATCCAGCCCACGCGCCATCCGGTCATGGCATAGGTCTTGGCCACGCCGTTGAGGACGATCGTCTGCTCGGCCAGCTCGGGAACCAGCTTGACGACGTGCGCCGCCTGCGTGCCGTCATAGAGGAGGTGCTCGTAGATCTCGTCGGTGATGACCCAGATACCGTGCTCCAGGGCCCACTGGCCGGTGGCGGTCAGCTCCTCGGGCGTGTAGACCGAGCCGGTCGGGTTCGACGGCGAGCACAGCAGCAGCACCTTGGTGTGCTCCGTGCGGGCGGCCTCGAGCTGGTCGACGCCGACCTTGTAGTCCTGGTCGGCGCCGGCGAAGACCTCCACGGTGGTGCCCCCGGCCAAAGCGATGGCCTCGGGGTAGGTGGTCCAGTAGGGCGCGGGCAGCAGAACCTCGTCACCGGGGTCGACGAGCGCCGCGAAGGCCTGGAAGACGGCCTGCTTGCCGCCGTTGGTCACCAGGATGTCGTCGGGGGAGACCTCGTAGCCGGAGTCGCGCAGCGTCTTGGCGGCGATGGCCTCGCGCAGGACCGGCAGGCCCTTGGCGGGGGAGTACTTGTGGTTGACCGGGTCCTTCGCGGCGGCGACGGCGGCCTCGACGATGTAGTCGGGGGTGGGGAAGTCGGGCTCGCCGGCGCCGAAGCCGATGACCGGGCGGCCGGCGGCCTTGAGGGCCTTGGCCTTGGCGTCGACGGCCAGGGTGGCGGAGGGGGCGATAGCGGACAGGCGGGCGGAAACGCGGTGCGCGGGTGCAGGTGTCACGCGACCAATGGTCCCACGAGCCGTGAAACCTGCACGTCGAAAACGCGTCCGCCCGGCGATTCATACTTGCGCGGACTCTTGTGATGCGGCCGGAGGCGGCGTGGCGCACCCCACGGCCTGTGGTTACCGCAAATGTCTGCTCGTGTGGCAGACTAGAGCACCGCTGAAGGGCAGTGGCGCAATTGGTAGCGCACCGGTCTCCAAAACCGGCGGTTGTGGGTTCGAGTCCCGCCTGCCCTGCTGAGAACGGCGGATCTGTCGGGAGATCCCGTCGGTTTCGTCTTCTCCCCGCTGTGCGGGAACTGACCTGACCGTCGACCCTGAGGACCCAGATTCATGAGCGAGAGCGCACGCGCCGCGGCAGGCAAGCCGGACAGGAAGCGCGGCTTCTTCGGGCGCATCGCCCTGTTCATCCGCCAGGTCATTGACGAGCTGCGCAAGGTGGTCTGGCCCACCATGAACGAGCTGTGGACCTACTTCACGGTGGTTGTCGTCTTCATCATCGCCATCATGGCCTTCACCGGGGTGCTGGACTTCGCCTTCAACCGGGCCATCATGTGGCTTTTCGCCTGATTTCGCGGTTTCGGCGACCGCGCCCTCGTCGGGAGTGGCCGGTTCCGCCCTTGGCCGCTTCTCTCACCTCCGCTGCCGTCCGTGCAGCCCGTCGTAACCGCTCGTCTCACGCCACTGGAAAGCAGGTACACCATGTCTGAGGACGTCTCCTCGCAGACCACCCCCGACGACGCCGAGGGCCTCACTTCGCTCGCCGCCGTCGACGAGCCGGTTGAGACTGACGAGGTAGTCGAGGCAGCTGAGGCCGACGCCGCCGCTGAGACGGCTGCCGCAATGACCGATGACGCCGTTGAGGCTGACGAGGCCGTTGAGCCCACCGAGCCGGCAGAACCTGCCCAGGAGGCGCCCGTCGTCGACCCGCTGGCCGAGTTCCGCCGCCAGATGTCCGTGCTTCCGGGGCAGTGGTACGTGCTGCACACCTACTCCGGCTACGAGCGCCGCGTGGCCACCGACATCATGGCCCGCGCCGAGAACTTCGAGGTCGAGGACTACATCTTCGACGCCACCGTCCCCATGGAGACGGTCATCGAGATCAAGAACGGCAACAAGAAGAAGGAAGTCTCCCGGGTGCGCATCCCCGGCTACGTGTTCGTGCGCATGGACCTGGATGACCCGGAGACCTCGGACAAGGTGTGGCGCACCATCAAGGACACCCCGGCCGTCACCGGCTTCGTGGGGGACCGCTACAACCCGGTGCCGCTGACCTTCGAGGAGGCCGTCGCCCAGCTCGGCCCCACGCCCGAGGAGATCGCCGCCAAGGAGACCGCGGCCGTCGAGACCGCCGCCCCCGAGTCCGGCGCCGGCACCCAGATCGCCACGGGTGGCCAGGTCTTCGAGGTCGCCTTTGAGGTCGGCGAGTCCGTCATCGTCACCGACGGCCCCTTCGAGTCCCTGCCGGCCACGATCTCCGAGATCCACCCCGAGACCCAGAAGCTCCAGGTGCTCATCTCCCTGTTCGGCCGCGACACCCCGGCCGAGCTCTCCTTCACCCAGGTCGCCAAGATCTAAGGCTTACCTGAGGCGAGGCTTCCGTCATCCGCTGTGGCCCGACGACGCCTGCGCCGTCGGGCCACTGGCCGCCCGGCCCGCGAGGTCGGGTACCGTACGGGAGCCGCGTATCACAGGTCGTTGTCCTGTGATACCGCGCACCGGGCGCCCTGCGCGGCTCCGCAGAGGGCTACGATGAGCGCTTGTGCGTGCGCATGCACCCACGGCTGCACGGCAGGCGTGCAGCACATCCGGACAAGTAAGAAGGACCCATTCCTATGGCCCCTAAGAAGAAGGTCGCCGGGCTGATCAAGCTCCAGATCCAGGCCGGCCAGGCCAACCCCGCCCCGCCGATCGGCCCCGCCCTGGGTGCCCACGGCGTCAACATCATGGAGTTCTGCAAGGCGTACAACGCGGCGACCGAGTCGCAGCGCGGCAACGTCATCCCCGTGGAGATCACCGTCTACGAGGACCGCTCCTTCACCTTCATCACCAAGACCCCGCCGGCCGCCGAGCTCATCAAGAAGGCCGCGGGCGTCCCCAAGGGATCCGCCACCCCCCACACCGTGAAGGTGGCCTCCCTGACCCAGGCTCAGGTGCGTGAGATCGCCGAGTCCAAGATGCCCGACCTCAACGCCAACGACGTCGAGGCCGCCGCCAAGATCATCGCCGGCACCGCCCGCTCCATGGGTATCACCGTCGAGGCCTGAGGCACTCGCCGGCCCACCGGCTCTCTCAACTCAACCCCATACGAAACCGTGGAAGGGCCTCGCGCGGCCCGAACACCACGACTGCAAGGAGAAGCAGATGACCAAGCGCTCCAAGGCCTACCGCGCCGCGGCTGAGAAGATCCAGTCCGGAGTCCTCTACACCCCGGCCGAGGCCATTCACCTGGCCAAGTCCACCTCTATTACCAAGTTCGACGCCACCGTGGATGTCGTCTTCCGCCTGGGCGTCGACCCCCGCAAGGCGGACCAGATGGTCCGTGGCACCGTGTCCCTGCCGCACGGTACCGGTAAGACCGCCCGCGTCGTCGTCTTCGCCCAGGGTGAGCGCGCCGAGCAGGCCCTCGCCGCCGGCGCGGACGAGGTCGGTGGCGACGAGCTCATCGAGAAAGTCGCCAAGGGTTACACGGACTTCGACGCCGCCGTGGCCACCCCCGACCTCATGGGCAAGGTCGGCCGCCTGGGCCGTGTTCTGGGCCCCCGCGGCCTCATGCCCAATCCCCGCACCGGCACCGTGACGATGGACGTGGCTAAGGCCGTTTCCGACATCAAGGGCGGCCGCATCGAGTTCCGCGTGGACCGCGCTTCCAACCTCCACTTCATCATCGGCAAGGTCTCCTTCTCCGAGGAGCAGCTGGAGACGAACTTCCAGGCCGCTCTGGAGGAGGTCCTGCGTCTCAAGCCCTCGACCTCGAAGGGCCGCTACATCCTCAAGGCCACCATGACCACCACCATGGGCCCCGGCATCCCGCTGGACGTCACCAAGGCCTGAGGCTCTTCGTCCTTCATGACGGTGTCGGCCGCCTCCCACGTGGGAGGCGGCCGACACCGTCGGTTGCGTCTCAGCTGCTGATGGGGATGTCGGTGAGGCGGTAGGCGTAGCCGCTGTCGCTACTCTTGCCCTGATGGTCCACTGTCACAGTGTCGCCGCCGGGGTCGGGCCAGACGACGCAGACGGTGGTGACGGCTCCGCCCTTGAGCACGTCGCCGGTGTGCAGCTCGGTGAGGGGGATGTGGGCGTCGATGTCGGTCTGCTGGTAGTCGGCGGGGAAGACTCGTTCGGTGTTGGTGATAAGGGTCAGTCCGTCGGCAGCGCCGAAGGTGGCGATGACACCGCGATTCTCATCGCGCTGGTTGCCGAAGACGGTCTGCGGGTCGCTGAGCAGCGGTGTGAGTGGGGCGCCGGTGGAACCGGATTTGACGGTGCAGGTCAGGGTTCCCAGGAGGAAGCCGCCGGTGCGGGTGACCTGGTCGAGGCTGATGGTGACCTCGCCACTGGTGCCGGTGCCCTTGGACGTCAGGGTGACGCCCTCACTGCCCTTGGCGACGGTGCCTTGTGGGGTGGGTAGGGAGCCGCTTCCGCCGCCGGCAGTGGTAGTGGGAGACGCGCTTGCGCCGTCCTTCTTACTGGTGGTGCCGCCGGTGGGGGTGAGGGTGATCTCGACTCTTCGGTTGGCGGCCCTGGCCTCGTCGGTAGTGTCGTTGATTCGGGGCTCGCTCTCGCCCTTGCCGGTAGCGGTGGGGTTCCACTTGTCGAGTGTGGTGAGTTGTTCGAGCCTGCTTTTGACGGCGTTGGCGCGCTGTTCTGAGAGAGTTTGGTTGTAGGCGTCGTCCTGGATGTCGTCGGTGTGGCCCACGATGGTGAGCGTTCCGCCGTTGGGGTACTGTTTCAGCTGTCCGGCCACGATCTGCAACTGGGCCTCCGCCGCCGGAGCCAGTTCGGCCGAGTCCGAGGCGAAGGTGACATCACTGGCCAGGGTGACGGTGACGTCCTCATCGCCGGTATGGGTACTCGTGGAACCGTCCAGGGTCCTCGTGTAGCGCTCGATCGCCGCGGGCTCAACGAGTTTCGGTTCGGGGGCGGGACGCTTGTCCAGCTCGGTCTGAGCGCTGGCGAGGTCGATGTCGGCCTTCTGAGCGGAGTCCTTGTCCAGCACGGAAACGGTGGTGAAGCCGGTCTGGGGAACGAGGACGGTGACGGTGTCGGCGTCGACCTTGCCGAAGGACAGATAGGAGGTCGCCTTTTCTCCCGGGGCCACCTTCAGGAAGGACCCGCTGCCGTCGGTCGCGTTCCAGACCCGCCCCTGATCAAGATCCAGCAGGCGCACCCCTGCGGCGCCAGCACCGACCCACCATATCGATGTCGGGCCCAGGTAGTTGCTGAGGCTGAGATTGTTGTCCCCCGTGTTGAAAACGCTGACGGACGTGTCTGCCACGGAGGCGTCGTCCTCGGCGCGGGTCAGTTCCAGGGCCATGATCGAGGTGGACTCGTCCTTGCGGATGACGGGGGAGACCCGCACCGTGACGTGGTGTCCGGAGATATGGGCGTCGAGCTCCTGCCAGTCCGTGCCGCCGGCCTTAGCATCGCCGCTGCCGGACGACGCACCTGCCGACGGAGAGACGGCAGCATCCTCGTCGCACGCGGCAAGAACGGGAAGACCCGCAGCGGCCAGGACTGAGAGTGCGAGGAAGGAGCGGCGAGGAGGAATCACCGGCGAGCAGCTGAGTAGGCGCGAGGATCGATGGGACATTGGGAGCTCCTAGGCGAGATCATCGGGAGAGTCCCTAAGACTTTAACCATACGCAGCCCGTTGCGATAGTGATCCGACTACCTGTGGACTACTACCCATCTCCTTCCGAGTGAGCATGTCGATGACGCTCCGGCTCTCGGAGGATCCGAGGGATTCAGCCGGACCGTACGACCTCGGCTCTTCATGAGGATGTCGGTGAGGCTGTAGGTGCTGGCGTTGATGTCGTCGACGGAAGGCATCATCTTTGGCTCGGGTCAGTTTCAGTGCCATGATCGAGGTGGTTTCGTCCTTGCGGAACGTCATTGTCCTAGTAAGAGGTGCTCCCCATGCACTCCCCATCGCTCCCCGGGGGAGTCCCCATGCATTCCCCGCTCCCCATGGGTACCCCGGGTGTATCCGTGTACTATACGGTATTTCCCCGTGGGAGGCTCCCCATTTTTCGGATGAAGATTTCTGCTTAAGGTGTTGGCATTCCTCGGGCCGATGTGGTCTGAGACCCAACAATGGAGGTCCCATCATGATGACTATTTCTACGAGAGTCCTGGCCGTTGTGAGTGCCATTGGCCTGGCGGCGACTCTGGCGTCCTGCCAGGACGAAGGGTCGGACTCGACAGGATCGGAAACTTCGACAGGATCAGGTGCTCCGACGTCGGCATCGTCTCCGAAATCCGCCTCCGGTACGAACGGTAACGGAAATAATGGGACGGTCATCGAGTCGCATTCCACGAGTGTTGACGGTACGCCTGGAACTGTCTCTCTGAACTCCGTATCCGGGACGGGGACAACGGTGACTGTCATGTTCTCCGTGACGAATGATGACAAGAAGAATGACATGTGGGTCAGTAATGTATTCTCCGATGGAGACGACTCGATTCCTCAGGCTGGCGGAAGCGCGAGCCCGGGCGGGAGCAAAAACAACGCCGACGGCTTGACACTTATCGAGTCGTCCTCCTCGAACGTCTACCGTGTCTCCTATGACTCCCAAGGGGGCTGCCTGTGCTCCAGCGAGCTCGCCGAGTTCGTCAAGCCCGGTGAGACACTCGCGCTCCAGGCGACCTTCACCGGTGTTCCGGCGGATGCGAAGAGTGTCACCGTCACCATTCCAAATGGTGGAACCTTCAGCAATGTGGCGGTGTCTCGATGAGATGGCAGACGCTTTGTGGAGTGCGGACGACGGGTGTAGAGCATCGCCGTCGGGCTGGGGCGCGTGCTGTTGCTGTCGTCGCTGCGAGTGTCACATCGTGGTCGGTTTCCGTTGGAGCTGCCGCCTCACCTGCAGCACCGCAGGCGGGCCCTCCAGTGGCGGCATCGGCCAACAGCGCCACAGCCGATCCGACGACGATCGTCAAACAGCCGGGAAGCGCCGGGCCCGGTAACCCCCGGGTGGTTCAGACAGTGGATCGCCTCGTCGTCCCGGTGTCGCGATCGAGCAGCTCGGACAGCGCCGTCACCTACTCCTCGGACGGGAAAACGACCGTGGCCTCGTTATCCGGTGACGTCACCTTTGACGTCGACTCGGCCACCTTGACCGACCGCGCCAAGCAGGTACTCGACGAGATCGTCGCCCGCTGGAACGGTACGCCGCCGGCAACGGTCACTGTGGTGGGGCACACCGACTCCGTGGCCGACGACGCCCACAACCAGACGCTCTCCGAGCAGCGGGCCAAGGCCGTGGCGGACTATCTGACCTCCAAGCTGCCGTCCCTGAACGTGCAGTCCTCCGGCAAGGGCGAGAGCGAGCCCGTGGCCTCCGAGACCAATGAGGACGGCAGCGTCAACGAGGCCGGCAAGGCCGCCAATCGTCACGTGGACGTGCGCTGGGGGTGATGTTGCGATGACGCCAACCTGGGTCGGCCGGCGGTGCTCGGCCTGAGATTGAGGATCCGGGTCGACTATGCAGCGCACCGGGATCACATGATCGCCGCCGGCCAGGCCAGGAGGGCGCCTGCAATGAGATAGGGCCCGTAGGCGATCGAGTCCTTACGGGTCACGCGCCCGGTGGCGAGGAGTACGAGAGCGACGATACCGGCGATGAGGATGCCCATCATGAATCCGTAGGCGAGCATCCAGGGGTTATGCCAGCCCAGCCACAGTCCGATGACGGCGCAGAGCTTCACATCGCCCATTCCCATGCCGGTTCCGAGGAATGCCAGTGCCAGGCTGGTCCCGCCCGCTACCGCCATCAGCAGTAGAGCCCGCCATGCCGAGTGGATGTGCTCCGATCTCCAGGCCGCGGCGGCGGCGCCGCAGACGAGTAACCAGGCCGTGATCGATCCCAGGATCCGGTTGGGCAGAAGGTGGGCCACGCTGTCGACGCCGGCCGCGCAACCCAGGAGGGTGAAGACCGGCAGGGCGACGAGCGTCGGCCCGACGGCGCCCGCCCGTACGCCCCACCACATGCACCAGCTGCACAGGGCCAGGGCCACAAGAGCCTGGGGCCTGCTCTCCAGCAGACCGGGGTGCTTCAGCGTTCGGGGTGCCGGAGACGCCTGGGGCCCCTTGTCGCCGGCGTCGCCTGAGGGAGTGGGCGGCTCATTGGTTGCGGGCGGCCTGACGTAGTTCCTCGTCCACGCCGATACCGGCCCTGCGACGAGTGCGACGGAGGCCGCGGCCGCGGCGACCATCATCGCGAGCAGCCAGGGCTGAATCGCTGAGACCGACAAATCGGAGGGCCTTTCGATGTGCGGATGGGAGGCGGTGATGACCAGGTGATGACCAGGTGATGACCGGGTGATGGTGAGGTGATGGTGAGCGATGGGTGGGACAGCGATGATTGTCCACCATCCTCTCCCCGCCGGCTTCGCCCCGAGAGCACAGGCGTGGGCGTGTCCAGTACCACGCTTTCACCGTAAAATCCTCCCTGGCGCAATCCCGCGGCACACGGGTAGCCTGGCCGACGGTGCCCGCTGACGGGTTACCGCATCTCCATTCCGTTCCCAGCGACGTCGGCTCCGGCCCAGGCCCTCAGGGCCTGCTCGGCTCAAGCACGACATCGTGACGCGGGTCTGCCGCGGCGGGAACCGACGGGCCCCTGACTGCGGGGCTCCGGACGTCGCATCGGGCGCGCCCCGATCCTGGCGGGCCGGCCCTCTCCGCGGTGGCGCGCGCCGTCGAGCCACCGGTGGGGGAGCGGCCCGGCACGCAGGCAGCAGCCAGAAACAGACTCACGTCCTATGGAGAATCAGTAGTGCCCACTATTCAGCAGCTGGTCCGTAAGGGCCGCTCGACGAAGCGCTCCGCGTCCAAGACGCCGGCGCTCAAGGCCAGTCCGCAGCGCCGTGGCGTGTGCACCCGCGTGTACACCACGACCCCCAAGAAGCCGAACTCCGCCCTCCGTAAGGTCGCCCGTGTGCGCCTGTCCACCGGTATCGAGGTCACGGCCTACATCCCCGGTGAGGGCCACAACCTCCAGGAGCACTCCATCGTGCTCGTGCGCGGTGGTCGTGTGAAGGACCTTCCCGGTGTCCGCTACCACATCGTGCGCGGCGCCCTCGACACCCAGGGTGTCAAGGGCCGCCAGCAGGCACGTTCCAAGTACGGCGCCAAGAAGGAGAAGAAGTAATGCCTCGTAAGGGTCCCGCACCCAAGCGCCCGCTCGTCGTCGACCCCGTCTACGGCTCGCCGGTCGTCACCCAGCTCGTCAACCGCGTTCTGCTGGACGGCAAGAAGTCCACCGCCGAGCGCATCGTCTACGGCGCCCTGGAGGGCGTGCGCTCCAAGACGGACCAGGACCCGGTCTCCGTCCTCAAGCGCGCGCTGGACAACATCCGCCCTGCCCTGGAGGTCCGCTCCCGTCGCGTCGGTGGTGCCACCTACCAGGTGCCCGTCGAGGTCCGCCCCGGCCGCGCCACCACCCTGGCGCTGCGCTGGCTCGTGGACTTCTCCCGCCAGCGCCGCGAGAACACCATGACCGAGCGTCTCATGAACGAGATCCTCGACGCCTCCAACGGCCTGGGCGCCGCGGTCAAGCGCCGCGAGGACATGCACCGCATGGCCGAGTCCAACAGGGCCTTCGCCCACTACCGCTGGTAATACCGGTAGCAACTCCGCACCCCATACGAACGAAGGACACCACCAGTGGCACTTGACGTGCTGACAGACCTCACCAAGGTCCGCAACATCGGCATCATGGCCCACATCGATGCCGGTAAGACCACCGTGACAGAGCGCATCCTGTTCTACACGGGCATCAACTACAAGATCGGCGAGACGCACGACG
>ERZ773075.163-NODE-163-length-58755-cov-101.115_pt1 | contig 58755 bp, 39 predicted proteins | sample MGYA00580614_ERZ773075 | MGnify/ENA primary metagenome ERZ773075 (study PRJEB29015, sample SAMEA2738021) | human oral metagenome | biome: human oral; feature: human-associated habitat; material: dental | place: China | collected 2043 ...
CCGTCGCCAAGCTGGGCACGCTCACCGACCCGGCCAAGATCGAGGAGACCCGGGCCATCGTGCGCAACACGATGATCCAGGGGACGCTGTCGATCATCTTCCTGGTCATGGTCGCCTTCGTCATGATCTGCGGCCTCATCCGCATCATCCAGACGATCCGCAACCGGGACACGACGACGTCGGAGGACCCGTACCAGGAGTCCAACTTCTACGCGCCCGAGACGATGATCGCCTCCTCGCTCATGAAGAAGGTCTCCCGGGAGTACGAGCAGGTCGGCGACCCGGCCCTCATCCCCCACAAGGCCCACGCGGAGAAGTCATGACACCGACCAGTCCGACGACGCAGCCGGGCACCCGCCGTCGGGTGCGCGAGGCCCTGGTCCGGGCCCGTGCCCTGTGGCGGGACATGACCGGGGAGTCGGCTTACGACCGCTACCTGGAGCGCTACGCCCGCGAGCACGCCGGCTGCCCGAACCGCCCCGACGGCGCCCACGGGTCGGGACACGAGTCAGCGCATGAACAGGGGCATGAGCCGGCGCACGGCCCCATGAGCGAGCGCGAGTTCTGGCGCGCCCGGGCCAGGCAGGCCGAGACGGAGATCTCGACCGGCTGCTGCTGAGTCCTGGGGCACACCCTTGTGCTCCGATCGTTACCGCCCGCCTTCCGGGGTCCTCGGAGGGCGGGCGGTAGCGTCGTGAACGTGCCCACCCAGTCACGCACCCCCGTGCCCCTGAGCTCCGCCGACTCACCCGGAGCCTCCTGCACGACCTCCACAGCCCCCTCATCCACGGCGTCGCCCGGCTCACCGGCCGGCCGCTCCGCCACCCTCCCAAGCACGGCGGAGGGCCTTCTTCCCCGCCACACCTCCCACGAACGGATCGCCCGCGTCGCGGCGGTTGTCCTCCTGGTCATCATCTGCGTGGCGGTCGTGTGGCCCTCCGGGCGCGAGGTCGCCGAGTTCAAGGACTCCCTGGGGCCGACCTTCCTCAGCTCGGAGGGCAAGGACGTCGTCCTCAACCTGGTGATGCTGGCGCCGGCCACCTTCTGCGCCGTCGCGGGCTGGCGGGACATCCCCTGGTGGATGTGGGCGCTGGTGGGCTGCGTCGTCGGGCTGAGCGCCGAGGTGCTCCAGAGCCTTCTGCCAATGCTGGAGAGGCGGCCCTCACTGGCCAATGTCGGCCAGAACGCCGTCGGCGCCTGGGCCGGAGCGCTGGCCGCCTGGTACCTGCTGCGCCGTCTCCACCCCCGGCCCGCCTCGACCTGAGCCACTGAGAGCCTGCGTCAGCAGGCGCTGCTGTGGGGGTCTACTCCACGAACCTCAGCTCCTCCTGGCTGAGGGTTGACCGCACTGCGGAGAGCGAAAGGGAAAGCTACCGGCGGGAAAGGCGCAGGCAGCCGAAAGGCCCGAACCTCGAGGGCTCGGGCCTTTCCGTTCTGTGCGCGGGGGGGGACTCGAACCCCCATGATCGTAAGATCACACGGACCTGAACCGTGCGCGTCTACCAATTCCGCCACTCGCGCGAGAAGCGAGCATGAGACTAGCCTCCCACCCCCACCGTCGTCCAATCCTCTCCCCCATATCGGACCGTGAGACCGCTCACGACACAATTACCTCACACAGGCAGGGCCGTCTTCCCTGCAATGTCTTCGATACCGTTACGATGGGAACGGTATCGGCCTGCGTGCAGGTCCGTTGCAGGCCCATAGCGAGGCGGGGCAGTCCCGCCTCCCGGCTCCATCCCGGGGGCCGCCACACCACATTGGGGGAGGTACTGTCCATGGGATTCCTGGACAAGTTCGAGAAGGGCGTCGAGAACGTCACGAACCGCGCCATGTCCCGTTTCTCGGACGACATCGAGCCCATCGAGATCGCCTCGAAGCTCCGCGAGACCATGGACAAGCGCGCCGCGTCCTTCGCGCGCGACCGTTCAGTGGTTCCCAACATCTTCCGCATCCACCTCACCCCGCCGAGCATCGAGCGCATCACGGCCTGGGGCCAGGACGAGATGGTGCGTCAGATGGAGGAGGTCGCCACCTCGCACGCCGCCGACCAGGGCTACTCCTTCGTCGGCCCCGTGGAGGTCTCCTTCCTGGTCAACAACACCCCCAACGCCCCGGCCATCGAGATCGAGTCCTCCACACGGCGCGGCGCCGCCGCCCCGGCCGCCTCCGCCACCGCCACCCCGGCGCACCCGATCGTCGACATCAACGGCCAGCGCTACCTGCTCACCGGCCCGGTCACCGTCATCGGACGCGGCTCGGAGGCGGACATCATCGTCGACGACTCCGGCGTCTCACGCCGTCACCTGGAGATCCGCCTGACGCACGGCAACGCCATCGCCAGCGACCTGGGCTCCACCAACGGTACCTTCGTCGAGGGCCAGAGAGTCGACGCCGTCACGCTCGTGGACGGCAACACCCTCACCATCGGCCGCACCCAGATCCTGTTCTGGGACGGCACCCAGAACAGCGGAGTCAACGGGTGAGCGCACTCGCCTTCACGATCCTACGGCTGGGCTACCTGGTCCTGCTGTGGTTTTTTCTGTACCTCATCGTGCGCGTCATGCGACGCGACATGGCCGATTCCCCCACCGCATCCCCTGCGCGTCGGCGCTCCGCGGGTGCTCCCGAACAGCCCGCGGGTCCTCCCCCGCGGGGCCGACGGCGTAGCGCCACGCGTCTGGTCATCACCGAGGGCCCCCTGGCCGGCTCGACCGTGCCCCTGAGCCCCTCGTCGATTATCATCGGCCGCTCGCCCTCGTGCACCCTGGTCCTCGACGACTCCTACGCCTCGTCGCGCCACGCCCGCGTCTTCCCCAAGGACGGCGCCTGGTGGCTGGAGGATCTCGGCTCTACCAACGGAACTATGATGGACGGCCGCCCCGTGCACGGCGCCGTGGAGCTCCCCATGAACATTCCTGTCAGAATCGGCCAAACGACGCTGGAGCTGCGCTCATGACCATCTCCCTGCGCTTCGCCGCGCGCTCCGACGTCGGCCTGGTCCGCCAGTCCAACCAGGACTCGGGCTACGCCGGCCCCCACCTGTGCCTGCTGTGCGACGGGATGGGCGGACCCGCGGGCGGAGACATCGCCTCGGCGGTCGCCATCGAGCACCTCATGCCACTGGACGCCGACTCCCACCAGGCCGGTGAGCTGCTGGGCCTCATGCGCGACGCCGTCCAGGCCGCCCACACCGAGCTCGTCACCCTGTCCTCCCAGGACCCCGACCTCGCCGGGCTGGGCACCACCTGCATCGGCGTCATGCGCAGCGGCAACAAGCTCGCCATGGTCCACGTGGGCGACTCGCGCGCCTACATGCTGCGCGACGGCACCCTCACCCAGGTCACCACCGACCACACCTTCGTGGAGTACCTCGTGGAGACCGGGCGCCTCACCCGAGACCAGGCCCGCCAGCACCCCCAGCGCTCGGTCCTTCTGCGCGTCCTGGGGGACACCGAGGGCGAGGTCCAGCTCGACGAGTCGATCCGCGAGGCGGTCCCCGGCGACCGCTGGCTGCTGTGCTCCGACGGCCTGAGCGGCCCGGTGACCGCCGAGACCATCGGTGAGGTCCTGGCCGGCGTCGCCGACCCCGGTCAGGCCGCCGACCAGCTCATTGACCTGGCCCTGCGCGCCGGCGGACCGGACAACGTCACCGCCGTCGTCTTCGACGTCGTCAAGGACGACCCCGAGCCCCAAACCGTCCCGCAGGTGGTGGGCAGCGCCGCCACCGAGCGCTTGGCCCAGGAGCGCGCGGCGGCCGCCCACCGCAAGACCGGGGGCGAGACCGAGACCAAGGACACCGAGGGGGCCAGCCCCGCCGCCAAGGCTGCGGCCCTCATGGCCACTTTGGAGGAGCAGCCCGAGTCCACGTCCAAGAAGGACTCTTCCGACGTCGACGAGGCCATTGCCGCCGAGGCCGCCACCCAGGAGAAGGCCCGACGGCGCCACCGACGCCGCGTGCTGGTGGGAGGCCTTGTTCTGATCGTCACGCTCGTCGGTGCCAGCGCCCTGTTCTACCGCTGGACCCAGACCCGCTACTACGTCTCCACCTACGACGGCCAGGTCGCCATCTACCAGGGCATTCCCCAGTCCATCGGTCCCCTCAAGCTGAGTCACTCGGTCAAGGCCTACGCGGACCTGCCGGTGGAGAAGCTCGATGACAACATCCGCGAGCGCCTGGAGGCCACCGTCACCCAGAAGTCGATGAGCGACGCGCAGACCTATGTGGACAAGACGGTCCGCTCCTACCTCAAGCAGGCCGCCCCCCGGCAGAATCCCTCGACCCCCACCGCCACACCCTCCCCCACTGCGGCGCCAGCTCCCGCTCCCACTCCGGAGGCGCCCGCCGAACCGGCTCAGCCCGACCAGGCCGGGCAGGAGGAATGAGATGACCGCTGCTCCAGGCCCCCTGGGCGCCCCCGCGGGCGTTGCGACGATCCAGCCCGCCGGCACCGCGAGACGCTCGGGCCGGTGGGCGGAGGCAGCGCTGCTCGGCGTCGCCCTGGTCCTCGGCCTGGGCGGCTTCGTGCTCACCGCGCTCAACCGCACCGGCTCCTCGCCCGCGCAGACCGTCATGCTGGGAGGCGCCTTCCTCGGTCTGACCATCTTCATGCATCTGTGGGTGCGCTACACCGCCCCGTGGGCGGACCCGGTCCTCCTGCCGGCGGCGGTGGCCCTCAACGGGATCGGCCTGGCCATGATCCAGCGCCTGGATCTGGCCTATGAGGTCAACGAGCAGTGGCAGTTCTACGTCGGGTCCAAGCAGCTGGTCTGGACGCTGCTGGGCGTCATCCTCTTCTGCGCCGTGCTCTTCCTGCTGCGCGACTACCGGCGCCTGCGGCGCTGGGACCGCTGGGCCATGTGGTCCGGCCTGGTCTTCCTGATCCTGCCGTTCCTGCCCTTCATCGGCCAGAGCATCAACGGGGCCCGGATCTGGATCCGGATCGGCCCCATGAGCTTCCAGCCGGCCGAGCTGTCCAAGGTGCTCCTGGCGGTCTTCTTCGCCTCCTACCTGGTGGCCAACCGTGACAACCTGGCCCTGGTGGGCCGCAAGGTCCTGTGGATGAGCCTGCCGCGCGCCCGGCACCTGGGTCCGCTGTTCATCGTGTGGGGCGTGAGCATCTGCGTCCTGGTCCTCCAGAAGGACCTGGGCTCCTCGGTCCTGCTGTTCGGCCTGTTCGTCGTCGTCCTATACGTGGCCACCGACCGCCCCTCCTGGCTGCTCATCGGAGCGGCCCTGTTCCTCCCGGCAGCCTGGTTCGCGGCCACGCACCTCCATCACGTCCAGCAGCGCATCAACGGCTGGCTCCACGCCACCGACAACGCCGTCTACAACGCCGCCGGCGGCTCCTGGCAGCTGCTGACGGGCATGTTCGGCATGTCCACCGGCGGACTCATGGGGGCCGGATGGGGCAAGGGGTCACCGACTCTCGTCACCTTCGCCAACTCCGACTTCATCTTCGCCTCGCTGGGTGAGGAGCTGGGGCTGACCGGCACACTCGCCATCCTCATGCTCTACCTCGTCCTCATCCAGAGAGGCCTGCGCACCGCCGTCTCACTGCGCGACGGCTTCGGCAAGCTCCTGGCCGTGGGCCTGTCCTTCGCCATCGCCCTACAGATCTTCGTCGTCATCGGCGGTGTCACCAGGCTCATCCCACTGACCGGTCTCACCTTGCCCTTCCTGGCCTATGGAGGTTCCTCGCTCCTGGCCAACTGGGTCATCCTGGCTCTCCTGCTACGCCTGTCCGACGCCGCCCGGCGCCCCGCCACCCACGCACCGCGGATCATCGACACCGCCGAGCTGCCGACATCCCTGCGCCGTCGGGTCCAGGACGCCGGGGGCGACGACACACCCGTCAGTGAGTCCTTCGGTGAGGCCGCCTCCGGCGACCCCACCGTCGGCTATGAGGAGGACTACGGGGACGCGAGCGGCTACGGCCCCTCCTTCCAGGCCCCTGGCGCCGACGAGGGTCACCACCCGCACCACGCGCCGCGCGATGCCGGGCTCCCCGGCGATGCGGCACCCACGGTCACCGTCGCCCCACAGGCACCACCTCCTCCACACCTCACCGAGCCGGACGGCGGGACACTGCGCTCCTCGCGCGCCCCGGGCTTCACTGATGACAGCGACAGGAGGCAGCAGTAATGAACCGACAGATCCGCCAGGTCGCCTTCCTGGTACTGGCCATGTTCTCCGCGTTGTCCCTGTCCGTCACCAGTGTCCAGGGGCTGGCACGTCCCGCCATCTGGGAGCCGTGGTCCTCCAACAACGCTCTCAACTCCGACGGGCGCAACTCCCGCACCGTCAACCGGGACTTCGATACCGACCGTGGCCCGATTCTGCTTGCTGACCAGACAACCGCCGCCAGCACCGAGAAGTCCGAGAACGGTCAGGGATCTGACGACTACCAGCGCGTCTACGCCAACGGACCGCTCTACGCCCCGGTGACCGGCTACTTCTCACCAGCCTTCGCCTCCATGACCGGCATGGAGCAAGCGGGCAACTCGGTGCTCAACGGGGACGATCCCTCCCTGTTCTCCTCGCGGATCAAGACCCTGGTGACGGGCGGCTCACAGAGGGGCGGTGCCGTTCAGCTCACCATCGACCCCGAGATCCAGCAAGCGGCCTATGACGCCCTGGCCGGGCGCGAGGGCGCCGTCGTCGCTCTGGACCCCTCCACCGGCGCCATCCTCGCCATGGTCTCCTCCCCCTCCTACGACCCCTCCGCCTTCGCTTCTCAGGACGCTAACGCCGCCAACGAGGCCAGCAAGACCCTCAGCGAGGACTCCTCCCGGCCACTGGACAACCGAGCCATCGCCGGCAACCGCTACCCGCCGGGGTCCACGTTCAAGATCATCACCACCGCTGCGGCACTGCGCACCGGCAAGATCACACCGGATGCCGAGGTAGACGCCCCGGACACCATCACTCTGCCGGGCACCAGCCACTCCCTGGAGAACTACGGCGGGGAGTCCTGCGGCGGGAGGACGAGCTTCTCCCACGCCTTCGCCCAGTCCTGCAACACGCCCTTCGCCCAGCTGGCCATGGACGTCGGTGAGGAGGAACTCGCCAAGGAGGCACACAACTGGGGTTTCGACTCCGACCTCTCCATTCCGCTGAAGGTGACCCCCTCGGTCTACCCGCACAACGACTCCCAGGCGCAGACGGCAATGGCCGGCATCGGTCAGGCGTCGGTGCAGGCGACTCCGCTCATGATGGCGATGGTGGCTGCCACCGTGGCCAACGACGGCGAGCAGATGACCCCCTACCTGGTCTCACGCACCCTGGACCCCGACCTCAACGAGGTCAGCACCACCTCCAAGAAGGTGGCCCGCACCCCGATCGACTCCGCCACCGCCAAGTCCCTGTCCTCCCTCATGCAGACCGCTGTCACCGAGGGCACGGGCACGAATGCCCAGGTCGCCGGGGTCCAGGTGGCGGGTAAGACCGGCACCGCGGAGACTGGTTCGGACACCGGCCCCACGACCTGGTTCGCGGGCTTCGCCGGAACAGACATCAACAAGCCCCAGATCGCACTCGCCGTCGTGCTCGACGGCAACGCCGACACCCAGGACAACGCCACCGGCGGCAAGGTGGCGGGCCCCGTCGCAGCCCAGATCATCGACGCGGCGGTGGACCGGTGAAGCCCGTTGCCGGACTCCAGCTCCAGGGCCGCTACGAGCTGGTGGAGCAGATCGCGCTGGGCGGCATGGGCCAGGTCTGGCGTGCCACGGACCTGCGCTCGGGTCGGGCGGTGGCCGCCAAGATCCTGCGGCCCGAGCTGACCGGGGATGAGATCTTCCTGTCTCGCCTGCGTGCGGAGGCCAAGAACTCCAAGGGCCTGCGCCACCCGAATCTCGCCGTCGTCCTGGACTCCGGGGAGAAGGATGGCACCGGCTGGATCATCATGGAACTCGTTCAGGGCCGCGCCCTGTCCGACATCATCGCCGAGAAGGGCACCCTGGCCCCTGCCGAGATCCTCCCGGTCCTGGCACAGGTGGCCCGTGCCCTCCAGGTCGTCCACGACTCCGGCGTCGTCCACCGGGACATCAAGCCCTCCAACATCCTCATCAATCGAGAGGGCCTGGCCAAGCTCACAGACTTCGGCATCTCCACGGGAATCAACCAACGCCCGCTGACGGCCTCCGGAATGGTCATGGGCACCGCCCAGTACCTCGCCCCCGAGCAGGCCATGGGCAACATGGCCACCCCGGCCGGCGACCTCTACGGGCTGGGCATCATCGCCTACGAGGCCCTGGTGGGGCGGCGGCCCTTCAGCGGCGCCACCCAGGTGGACATCGCCTTCGCCCACGTCAACGAGGAGGTGCCCGCCCTTCCCGACACCGTTCCGCCGCAGGTTCGCGAGATCGTCCTCAAGCTGCTCGCCAAGAAGCCGACCGACCGGCCGCACTCGGCTCGTGAGGTTGCCCGCACCCTGGACCGGGCGGTCGTGAACCTGCCCACAGACTCCTGGGATCCCCGTGAGGCGCTCAGCTGGGAGTCCACCGGCCGCCGCGGCCCGCAGACACGCGAGCTGCCGCAGCCGGCCACGGTGCGTCCCGGCCGTCACGCGGCCGAGGAGCCGACGCCGTCGCGCACCGCCCGGCACGCCTCGGGACGCTCCTTCCTCGGCCTCAACCTGCTGACGCTCAGGGCCCTCATCCCGGCGCTCTCGCTCATCACCCTGCACAGCACGGGTACGCTTGCCCATGCGCATCAGGTCATGCCAGCCTTGATGCTGAGCATCCCTGTCAAGGAGGTACTGTGACCAGTCAGTTCCCCCAGGTCCTCGCGGGCCGTTACGAGATCCGCGACCTCATCGGACGTGGTGGTATGGCAGAGGTGCACCTCGGCTACGACACCCGCCTGTCGCGGGTCGTGGCCATCAAGCTGCTGCGTTCGGACATCGCCGGCGACCCCACCTTCCAGGCCCGTTTCCGTCGGGAGGCCCAGTCTGCGGCGGCACTCAATCACCCCGCCGTCGTCGCCGTCTACGACTCCGGCGAGGAGGAGCTCCTTCAGCCCGGCGGCGCCAGCCGGACCGTGCCCTACATCGTCATGGAGTACGTCGAGGGGCACACCGTGCGCGAGCTCCTCAGCGAGGGCGAGGCCGTCCCGATCCCGGAGGCGGTGGAGATCGTCTCCGGCGTCCTGGACGCCCTGGAGTACTCCCACCGGGTGGGGATCGTCCACCGCGACATCAAGCCCGGAAACATCATGCTGACCTCCACCGGTGCGGTGAAGGTCATGGACTTCGGCATCGCGAGGGCCATTGAGGACTCCGCCTCCACGGTGACCCAGACCCACACCGTGGTGGGCACCGCCCAGTACCTCTCGCCGGAGCAGGCCCGTGGTGAGTCCGTCGACGCCCGCTCGGACCTGTACTCCACCGGCTGCCTCCTCTATGAGCTCCTCACCGGTCAGCCCCCCTTCCAGGGCGACTCCGCGGTGGCCATCGCCTACCAGCACGTGCGGGAGATTCCCAAGCGCCCCTCCTCGCTGGCCGCGGACGTCCCCGAGTCTCTGGACCGGGTGATCCTCAAGTCGCTGGCCAAGAGCCGCGAGGACCGTTATCAGGACGCCGCCCACATGCGCGCCGACCTGCAGGCGGCCGCCCGGGGAATGTCCGTGGCCGCTCCGGCCGCGGACTCCTGGTCCCCGGCGACCTCCGTGATGGCGTCTCCCGCCGCGGCACCGGTCCAACCCACGTCCGCCTTCACCCAGGTGCCCTCCGAGCCCTCGCCGGCACCTGCGGCGAAGGACTCCGAGGAGCCCGAGGAGAAGCCCAAGCGTCACACCTGGGTCTGGGTGCTCGTGTTCCTCCTGTTCGTGGCTCTGGCCGTCGTTGCCGGTCGGTGGGCCTCCGGGGCGTTCGACCCCCGGCCGACCCCGACGCCGAGTGCGACCGTCACCATGGTGGACGTGCCCGACGTCAGCGGCCAGGACGAGGACTCGGCGAGAAAGACCATTGAGGACGCCGGCCTGAAGTTCGCCAAGAACGAGGTCGCCAATGACACCGTCAGCGCGGGCCTGGCCGTCTCCTCGGACCCGGAGAAGGGCACCAAGATCGCGTCCGGCTCGACTGTCACCGTTCACTTCTCCACCGGCTCGGCCATGGTCAAGGTTCCCGACCTGGAGGGCAAGTCCCAGAGTGATGCCCGCAAGGCTCTCAAGGACGCCGGGCTCGAGGCTGGCAACGTCACCCAGGAGGACTCCGCCACGGTTGCGAAGGACCGGGTCATCTACACCAACCCTCTGGCAGACACCTCCGTCGAGCGCGGAACCACAGTGGATATCGTGGTGTCCACCGGTAAGGCCTCCGTCCCCGACGTGACCGGCCAGGACGAGGCCACCGCCAAGAAGACCATCGAGGACGCCGGCCTGCAGTTCAAGCGCGGCGACGACGTCGCCTCCGACGTCGAGCGGGGCAAAGCCGTCTCCTCCGACCCGGCCGCAGGCTCCAGCGCCTCTGCGGGAGACACGATCACCGTGCACTTCTCCACCGGAGCGGCTGCCACGCCGACGCCGAGCGCCATGGTCACCGTCCCCTCCAACCTCAATGGGAAAACAGTTGACGAAGTGACTAAGGAACTGCAGAAGGTCGGCCTCACCGTCGGTTCCAAAGTCTCGCAGCCCTCCGACAAGGTGGACGCCGATAAGGTCATCGGCACCGATCCACAGGCGGGCACTCAGGTGCCTGCTGGTTCCGGCGTCAACCTCACTGTCTCCTCTGGTAAAGATGGTGGAGGCCACTAACCACCAGTGACCAGGAGGCTTATTCGCAGAGCGAGGCGACTGGGCTGCTGTCTTGGGCAGATGCGGGTGCATGGCGTGCCTGCGAATAAGTCTCCTTGAGACATCACAGTCTCAAGGGTCGGTTTCTCGCACCTTTCGCCCCAACAGGCCGGCGCGTTCGGCGAGGACCGCGAGGTGCACCCGGTTGCGGGCACCCACCCGGTCCTGGGCGCTGTGCAGGTGTCTTCACAGCAGAGGCCGAGATGTAGAGCCTGCTGGTGACCTCCTCGGTGGTCAGTGCCTCGGCAACCGCCGCGATGACGTCGAGCTCGCGCCGGCTGAGCCCGGCAGCAGCCTGCTTGGCCTGCGCCACGGTGCGCTCATGCTCCTCGGCACGGGCCTCGTGGGTCGGTGTCGGTGCCACTGCCGTCGTCCGGGAGCGCACATAGCGCAGCAGCTCGGCAAGCGCCCCGGGGACGGAACAGACTCGCCGGCCATGACCCGGCGACGTCCGGCGTCGAGCTCCTCAGAGACGGAGTACTTAAGCAGATAGCCCACAGCACCGGCCTCGATGATCCGTACGACGGCGTCCCGCCGCAACCAGAGCACGAGAACATTCCGCGCGACCGGATGTCCCCGGCCGTGAAGGACACCGGCTCAGATGCCGCGGGCGGACAGGACGCCGTCGATCGCGCGCAGGTCGTTAAGGATCTTGGGATCGATCTCGCCCTCGACGTCGACCAGCGTCACCGCCAGCTCACCGCGTGACTTATTGAGCAGGTTGGCGATGTTCTGCCCGTACTGGGCCACGATCGTGGAGACCTGACCCACCATGTTGGGCACATTGCGGTTGACGATGACGAAGCGGTGGGTGCCCTCCTGGCGCGTCATGACTGCCTCGGGGAAGTTCACCGAGTTGTGGACCTGGCCGTCCTCGAGGAAGCCGCGCAGGGAGTCGGCGGCCATGATGGCGCAGTTGCGCTCGGCCTCCTTGGTGGAGGCGCCCAGGTGGGGCAGGGAGATGCACTTGGGGTGCTTGTGGACCTGCGTGGAGGGGAAGTCGCACACGTAGCCGCGCAGCGTGCCCTCGTCCAGGGCGGCCACGACGGCGTCGGTGTCGACGATCTCGGCGCGCGCGAAGTTGAGCAGCACCGCGGTCTCCTTCATGAGGGCCAGGCGCTGGGTGCTCACCAGCCCGCGGGTGGCGGGGATGAGGGGCACGTGGACGGTGAGGATGTCCGCGCGGCGGAAGACCTCCTCCATGGAGTCGGCCCGCTCGACCTCGGCGCTCAGGTGCCAGGCGTGCTCCACGGAGATTCCCGGGTCGAAGCCGACGACGTTGAGCCCCAGCCCCAGGGCCGCGTTGGCCACCTGCACGCCAATGGCCCCCAGCCCGATGACGCCGAGCGTGCGGCCGGGCAGCTCGAATCCGACGAACTGCTTCTTGCCGGCCTCGACGGCCTTGGCGATCTCGGCGTCGTCGCCCTCAAGGGTGTGGGCGAAGCGGGCCGCCGGGATGAGGTTGCGCGAGGCGATGAACAGGCCCGCCAGGACCAGCTCCTTGACGGCGTTGGCGTTGGCGCCGGGGGTGTTGAACACGGGCACGCCGCGCTCGGTGAGCCTGTCCACCGGGATGTTGTTCGTGCCGGCGCCGGCGCGGGCCACGGCCAGGACCGAGTCCTCGATGGGGGTGTCGTGGAGCTTGGCCGAGCGCACCAGGAGGGCGTCGGGCTCCTCTACGGAGCCGCCGACCTCGTAGAGCTCGTCGGGCAGGCGGGACAGGCCCGCCCCGGAGATGGCGTTGAGAGTGCGGATGCGGAACTTGTGATCGGCGCTGCTGGTGGTCACGGAGGTACTTTCTTCAGAACGGTCCGAATGGAGGGAGCGGTTGCGGCGGGGAGCCGGGTTCAAAGGTCGGCGGGGCGCGCAGGTTCAGGCCCGGGCGGCGAAGTCGGTCATGTAGTCGATGAGGGCGCGCACGCCCTCGATCGGCATGGCGTTGTAGATGGAGGCGCGCATGCCGCCCACGGAGCGGTGCCCCTTGAGGTTGGCGAGCCCGGCGGCCTCGGCACCGGCCAGGAAGTCGGCGTCGCGGGCGGGGTCGGCCAGGGTGAAGGGCACGTTCATCCAGGACCGCGAGCGCTCCTGAACCGGGTTGGCGTAGAAGTCGGAGGAGTCGATGAAGCCGTAGAGGAGCTCGGCCTTGGCGCGGTTGCGCTCGGCCATCGCCTCCAGGCCGCCGCCGTCCTCGATCCAGTGGCCGATGAGCCCCAGCAGGTAGATGGCGAAGGTGGGGGGCGTGTTGAGCATGGAGTCGGCGTCGGCCATCTTCTGGTAGTCCAGGACGGTGGGGGTCACCGGGCGGGCCCGCCCCAGCAGGTCCTCGCGCACGATGATGACGGCCAGTCCCGAGGGCCCCATGTTCTTCTGGGCGCCTGCGTAGATGAGGCCGTAGCGGCTGACGTCGATGGGCCGCGAGAGGATCGTGGAGGAGAAGTCGGCCACGAGCGGCACGTCGCCGGCCTCGGGCACGTAGTCGAACTCGACGCCGCCGATGGTCTCGTTGGGCGTGTAGTGCAGGTAGCGGGCGCCCTCGGGCACGGTGAAGGAGCCGGGCTCGGGCGTGGTCGTGTAGGAGGAGGCGGCCTCGTCGGCGGGCACGACGACGTCGAGCTCGTAGGCGCCGGCCTGCTTGATGGCCTTGGCGGACCACTGGCCGGTGTTGAGGTAGGCGACCGTGTCACCGGGGGCGGTCAGGTTGAGGGGGATGCCGGCGAACTGGGCGCTGGCCCCTCCCTGGAGGAAGAGGACGCGATAGTTCTCGGGGATGGACAGGAGGCGGCGCAGGGTGGCCTCGGCGTCGGCCGCGCAGGCCACGAAGTCGGCTCCGCGGTGGGAGACCTCCAGGACGGACATTCCCGATCCGCCCCAGCTGGTGAGCTCGGAGGCGGCCTGCTCGAGGACGGGCAGGGGGAGCTGGGCAGGACCGGCGGAGAAATTGAAGACGCGCACGGAGTCATCATTGCCGCTTATACGCGCGGCGGCAATCTCATCCCAGCCGGCGACGACCACGCCCCGCACACGTCCCATATGACTCGCCACCCCTTCCCCGACCACCCGCCAGCATTCGACAGAACGGTGTCGGCACAGGCCGTGGAAGCGGCGCCACCGATTTTTCACACCATCGTGCAAGGATGAGACCACAGCACTCCCAGCACTGTCAGCCCGACATGTTGTCAGCGATAGCACAGGAAGATCGGCCAGACGACCGGTAGGGTTATCCTCACATCGAGGCCCCTACCTACAAGTTTTCATGATCAAATCACCGAACGACGCCCCCTCGACTTCCGACATCCGGGCCGCGCAGGACTCGCGCACCCCGGCCGGAGGCCGTTCCCACTCCCTGAGCCACCAGCTGCTCGATCGGCTCCGCAGTGGCCGCAGACCGCGGCTCAGCGCCATCATCGTGGCGCTCATCGCAGTCGTGTCCCTGGCCACCGGGTTCCGGGCCTGCGACTGCGACGGGGTCTGGACCGAGGTCTCGGCCGGGAGCCGTCCAGAGGCCAACCCGCTCAAGGGCATGATGCCCTTCGCGCCGTCGGACGCCTCTACCCCGCCGGGGCTGCCCGAATCGGCCCCGCCCTACACGATGGAATGGCTGACACTGCCACTCAGCGACGTCGTCACCGGGCCGGGCACCTACTCGTGGACCGCGCTCGAGTCGCATCTCGACGCCATCGCCTCGCGCGGGCACCAGGCAGTGCTGCGCTTCTACGTCGACTACCCCGGGCGTCCCAGCGGCATGCCGGCCTACCTGCTGAGCTCCCAGACGGTCACCACCCACGAGTACACGGTCAATGGCAATGCGCCGGGCCAGTCGCTCGCCCCCGATTACAACGCCCCCGAGATGATGTCGACGCTCACCGGCTTCATCTCGGCCCTGGCCCGGCAGTACGACGGCGATCCACGCCTGGCCTTCATCACACACGGCCTCGTGGGCTTCTGGGGTGAGGGGCACACCTGGCCGATGGACGGGAAGGTCTCCGGGGAGAACCCCTCCGGGGAGAACTGGATGCCGTCGACGGCGAACCAGAACATTCTGGTGGACACCTGGGACAGCACCTTCCAGGTAACACCGACGCTGGCGCGCTACCCATCAGCGGAAACGGCCAGACGCAGGGTCGGCTACCACGACGACTCCTTCGGCTACGCGACCATGGACACCGCCGACTGGCACTTCCTGCCGCTACTGAAGAAGGCGAAGGCGGACCAGGCCTGGCAGCACTACCCGATCGGCGGCGAGGTCTACCCGGGAATCCAGGAGTGCTCGGTGCGCAGCCCGGGCAGCTGCATGGCCTCGGGCTCGAACGGCGGCGCGGTGGACATGACCGCCTCCATCAAGGCCACGCACGCGAGCTGGCTGGTGGACAACTGGGCCTTCACGACGACGCTCAGCGGCACCGAGCGTGAGCGAGCCGTGCAGACCTCCGCCGAGACCGGCTACGACCTGTCGGTGGCGCGCTGGCGGATGCGCAACGGCAAGATCGAAGTGCAGATCGCCAACAACGGGGTGGCCCCCTTCTACTACAACTGGAAAGTGGAGGCGGTGGCCATCAACAGCTCGACCGGGACGGAGGTGGGGCGCGCAACGCTCAGCGGCGACCTGCGCAAGATCGAGATCGGTGAGACCCAGACCTTCTCCGGCCAGCTGCCGCAGGACCCGGCCGGTGAGAACACGATCCTGGTGCGTGTGGTCAACCCGCTGGCGTCGGGCCAGCCACTGCGCTTCTCCAGTGCGGGCCAGGACCAGACGCTGCCCGGCTACCTCACCCTGGGCCGCACGCCCAACAAGTAGGGCGCTGGGTCACCGGCGAGATCCCGGCGGGGAGCCGGCCGGAGCCGGTTCACCCGGTCCCGGACCGGGTGGCCTCCCCGTGGACCATCATTCTCCGGTCATTCTCCGGTCACCCTCTGTACCGTGACCCCATGAATGAGAATCGAATTCTGGGCAGTCTCCTGGGGCTGGCAGTGGGCGACGCCCTGGGGACCGCCGTCGAGTTTCAGGCTCGCGACTCCTTCCCGCCCGTCACTGACATGGTGGGCGGCGGGGTGTTCAACCTGGCGCCCGGGCAGTGGACCGATGACACGTCGATGGCGCTGTGCATCGCAGCGAGCCTGATCGAGACCGGGGCCTACGATCCCCGCGACCAGCTGGCCCGTTTCGTCCGTTGGTATCGCGATGGTTACTTCAGCAGCACGGGCCGGTGTTTCGATATTGGCAACCAGACCCGAGCCGCCTTGGAGGAGTTCGAGGTCACCGGCGAGCCCTACCGCGAGACGGTCGGTGGGATGAGCGCGGGCAACGGGTCGCTGATGCGCCTGGCACCGGTCGCGATGGCCTTCTGCGACGACCCCGAGGCCGCTGGGCGTTTCTGCGCCGACAGCTCCCGCACCACCCATCCCGCCGTCGAGTGCGTCGAGGCGTGCGGGGTCTACGGTAGGTTGATCGCGGCCGCCATCGAGGGGGCGTCGCGCACGGAGCTGTACGTGCTGGCCGCCGACCTGGCCGAGCAGATGACCAGCCCCGACCTGGCGACGATCCTGCGCGGCTCCTACCGGGTCAAGGAACGCGACGAGATCTCGTCGTCGGGATATGTCCTGCACAGCCTGGAGGCGGCGCTGTGGGCATTCGCCAGCACCGACGACTTCTTCGAAGGTGCGCTGCTGGCCGTGAACCTGGGCGACGACGCCGACACCGTCGGGGCCATCTACGGGCAGCTGGCGGGGGCGCTGTACGGGCGCAGCGGAATCCCGGAGAGCTGGCGGAACCGTCTACACGACGTCGGGACGATCGAGGACCTGGCGGCGGGGATCGCGGGGCGGGTCGGAGCCTTCGAGGTCCCGGCCCGCTGAGGAACGGGCGGATCAGGGCGCTCCAACCGATCACGGACTCCCGACCAGATAGTCGACAGAGAGTATGGCCGAGCCATCTGCTCCCGACGGCGCCTCTACCCCCGCGTGCGCGGGGCTGACCGGTGGAGCCGGACTTCACCCCAGATGACGTGCCCTCTACCCCCGCGTGCGCGGGGCTGACGTTATGTAGGTGCCAGGTAGGATTCGCGGTGCCCCTCTACCCCCGCGTGCGCGGGGCTGACTCGTAGCCCCGTCACCACCCGTAGATGGAACGCCCTCTACCCCCGCGTGCGCGGGGCTGACATCCAGACGGCGATTCAGACCGTCGTCGGCTGGCCTCTACCCCCGCGTGCGCGGGGCTGACCCGTAAATGAACCGACCGCGCAGATCGGGCACGCCTCTACCCCCGCGTGCGCGGGGCTGACGCCGCTGGCCAGAAGGTAACCAAGGTGATCGATCCTCTACCCCCGCGTGCGCGGGGCTGACCCAATGGCAGTGAATGCCGACAACGTCTTGGGCCCTCTACCCCCGCGTGCGCGGGGCTGACGTCGGTGGCGGCGTGGAGCGTGACCACACTGCCCCTCTACCCCCGCGTGCGCGGGGCTGACGTCACCGAGGAGGCTGCTCAGGCACTCGTGGACCCTCTACCCCCGCGTGCGCGGGGCTGACCGGTCGTACACGATCGACCCGAACGGGACGACGCCTCTACCCCCGCGTGCGCGGGGCTGACGCTTGCTGATCTGCGATGTTAGTCGGTTCGGGGTCGCCGTGGGTTCACTGCCAAGGTGCTGGCTCCCAGGGGAACCATGAGGGTGCCGTCGAAGACCACCGGCCCGGGCACCTTCGCGTCGAAGGCGACCGAGACGTGCCAGCGCCCGTTGTCCTCCTGGACATCGACACCTCCGTCGCTTCGTGAGTCGGAGTGACGCTCAGCCTCAACGAGTCTGCAGACGAGCCCCGAGGCGCATTTCTTGAGCATACGGATGATGCTTTCAGGATCCTCCGCCGTCGGCACAGCGGTGGTCCACCGTAATGAAGGAGCCGTAGCGGCCCGCAGAACTCGAGGCAGAGAAGCCATCGTCCTGGTCTCGGCGAGTCTGGCCTCAACCACCCCCGTTCTCACCGCAAGTCCCACGGACGGAAGCCGAAGTCCCCCGGCCACGAGCACCCCCCGCAGGACGGGCAGGTGACGGCGGCCCAGTCCACCGATGAGCGGCAGCATCCAGCCTGTTTCTTCAAGGGAGTCTCGCAGCTGCTCCATGGCGAGAGCAGCGTCAGCAGCATGCACCAGAACTGCCCCTTGTCTCCCACTGTGAGGCATTCGGTAGAGCGAGCACGTGCGCAGCAGCTCCCGAGTATCAGGCGCAGGCACCTCACCCGACTTCTCACCCACGATCCGATAAGGAGAGGTGGGGCGCACGCTCATATACGGATGCGTCCCCGTCACGGTGCTGCGGCGCCGCTCCTCCTCTCGAGCATCCAAAGCAGCCAGAAGTCCTTCCGTTCCCACCCGGAGTTGAATCCATCCCGTCTGGTCCGGTTCCCAACAGGAATGGCCAGGTGGCGCCTCGACAACACCGGCGACGACGTCGAGCAGCACGGGTGAGGTCGGACGCCCGAGGTACTCCACGGACCGCGCCACCTTCTGCAGAATGCCCAGATTGGCCGGGCCATCGGCGGCGAAGGTCCAACGCACAACGTCGTTGGGGCCGGTACCGACCATCATGCCGCACTCGGGATCTTTCGCCTGCTTCTCCAGGAGGCGGTCGTTTCGGTCGACAATCCCGGTCGGCGAACCGTTCTTGTCCATCTTCAGCTCATTGTTGACAGGGACCCACCGCCGGTAACCGATCTGACGCTCACCGGCCGGAGGGGCGGTGATCCGTGGAGGACGACATCGAAAGAGAGCCTCGACCTCGGAAACGCCTTCTCCGAGGCCATAGGCGGCAGACAGCATCGCGGCCAGTACCCGCGCTGGAGCTGGCGGCCATTCAGCGCGCCCCCCTCCATTGTGCGCGTTGAACTCTCCGAGGGGGAACGAGGCCGTGATGGTCAGATCACTCATCGCTGCGTCCGTCGGTCTTGCGCCCGTCGACGTCCAGGATGATCTTTCCCAGCGGGGAGTCGTGGGTAATCGTGACGATGGTGGCGCCGTTCCAACCGATCTCCTGGCCCAGGTCACGCACGAGGTCCACCAGCTCGTCGACCTCCGGCAGTGCGAGGGGCTCGGAGGGTGCTCCGTGCCTCTCGACCATGACCTCGAGGCCCGGTTCACACAGACGCAGCTCCGCCCCTGCGCGCAGGTCCAGCCGTTCCTGCAGCAGTCGGTACAGCAGCAGGGTCAGGCTGACCACCAGCGCTCGCGCAGGCTCCGGGCGAGAGAAGGCGAATGTCCTCAACCCCGCGAGGGAGAAGAAAGCCTTCCCCTTGATGAATTTGTAAGTGAGGTCAGAAGGAGCCTTAGCAACCTTGGCGGGAGGCATCGACCCCAGCCCTAAGTTGGACAGCTCCACCCCCTGAATCTTCACTTCTTTAGCGACTGCCGCAAATAGCGGATCTGTTTTCGCAGCCATACGACGCCGCTCAGACACACCAGTTGCAATAATCTCCGACGTGAACAGTCTCGCGGAACGCGACTCCGCGGGATTCATGACGTAGTAACCAAGATATTTGTCTCGCGTCGCATTCAGCTCGCGAGCATTCTTACCCCCCTCTTTATTGCCTCCCTGATTGGCTTTGTCTGCAGCCTTCTGGGAGCGCTTCGTCTGCGAGTGCCACCATCCGAAGGGGATCGCTGTGGGGAATCCAGTGAGGAGGGCGTCTGGCTGGGAGCGGGTGGCGTTTTGGATTCCCTCGAAATCGACCCCTTTGTCGGTGAGCTCGTCTCGTATGAGCCTCCACGTGGCGTCGGCCTGCCGGTGGGAGAGCTCTACGGAGGTGGTCAGCACCTCTCCTTCCTCGTCGACGAGGATCACCAGGGGAAACCCCAGCACCTCAGCGAGGGTGTTGGTTCCTCCTCTGAAGCGACTAGCGAGAAGCACCTCGCACCGCGAGGCCTGGGATCCCCACGTATCAATTGTGGCCGCCTTCCCATCGTCGACAGTTTCAAAAAAACCGACAACTTCACCCTTCTGGCGGATTGTGCCCGCCGGCGGCGTCACGGTCATTCCCGCCAGTGAGTCGTATTTGCTGTTCACACTAATTCCAGCCACCGCACTGTCCTCCATGAGGGCACCGATGGTGGAGCGAAATTCTTGAGCCGTCGTCATCGCTTAATCTCCTTATCTACATATCTATGGTCATACTGGTCGAACACAGTTCTCATTCACGCCCTCACAGCACCAGGGGCATTCCGTAGCCGTAGGCCTTTCCCCTCCCGATGCCCTGGTGGTAGGCGGATACCCCAGCCTCACTGATACTGTTCACAGTGCCGGTGATATCCCGGAGCGTAAAGGAGCGTCCGCCTCGCCGGCCCACGAACCACCTCGGCGAGACCGTCAGCTCACTGACCCCCAGACCATGGCGCTCCAGCAAATCGGCAGCCCAACCGTGAGCTTCTTCGTCGAGGACGGCGCGGACGCGGTTCTTTCCCGATTCATCGGCATGGCGTTTCTCAGCCACCACTCGAACAGTGAAGCGCTGACCGACGGCAAACCCTGACGGCGCCTCGATGGCCTGTGTTCCGGGCAGATCGAGATCGGCCCGGAATCTGATAACCAGGGAACCCTTTTGCCCGCCGTACTCGGTTGGTAGAGCCAGGCGGTACAGGACGCCGAGGTCTGCGCGAATCGATCGCGAAGCGCCTCTGAGATCCGGCAAGTACGACATGGCGAGGCGATGGACCGCATCAGGTGTTCCCAGGTCCGGTAGCGCCTGTGCCAGTGGAAGGACTGCAATCTGATCAGGCATGGGCTGTTGTCACCTCTTCCTCTCTCATGCCCCGGGGTGGGCGGGCGCGAACGATGTCACCTTGGACGTGGATCCGGTGCCACGAATGCGGGACGTCCACCGGTTCCACGGGAGTTCGGGCGACGGGGACTCGTGCAGATCGATGATCGCCTCCATGGTGAGGGGAACCGGATGCAGCACCCAGGTGAGGGCCTTGGCCGCACGTTCTCGCGTCATTTCTCGCTGCTGCGGCTGGAGGAGCAGGTGCCCGCAGAAGGCCAGGAGATCCACGAGCGGGTACACATCGCACTCCTCGGATCCGCTGGTAATACGCGGGGTCGCCTGGCTGGCGGAGAAGCGCAGCCCCGGCTTGGCCCGGGCAACGGCAAGGTCGCCGCGCACAAGTCGGTCAAGGTGTGCCGCCCCCGCAGCGACAGCGTCATCCGCAGTGGTCAGTGACTCGCCCATAAGTCCCCAGGTGTCCTGCACCGACTTGGCGGTATGGCTCCTGCCGCTGAGCAGGGTCAATGCTGAGGACCGGACCTGGAGATCCTGCGTCCTCGTCATCTTCGACTGGTCGGCCGACGTCGCGGACGTATCGAAGACGGCTACCGGCCCAGATGTGCTGAGGTCGCTCGTCTTTTCAGCGGCCTGCCAGCCGACATGTGACAGGACGTTGACCGCAGATCGCGTGGGCGTCGTCGTGGCGATGCCGCGTAAACCATGATCCCCGAGCTTCCAGGTTCGCTCCGCCAGGCTACGAGCGGCCACGTTCACCAGCTCATCCGTGTCCCCGCCATAGCCGACGACGGGGACTCCTTCCCCCTCAAAGCGGAGCGTCGCCCCCGGAAGAAGGGACACCAGTCCCCAGGTCGCCAGGACGTAGGCGGCCCGATACCCCGGTAATGCAGTCAGGCGATACTCAGTAGAAGCGTCACGGCATCCAGCACTACTCATGGTTCTGCTCCAATTCTTGCGAGACGTCCCAGTCGGCCAGACGCAGGATCGTCTCGATCAGCGCCAGGGTGTAGGGGCCATAGCGATCATTGAGACGGTGGAAACGGCTTATAGCCTCCGCCCAGGAAGGGTCATTCGGGTTCTGATGCCGTGGAGTTGTTCCATGTTCGGGCAGGCACACCGGTCCTGGGCCTCGGAAGCGGCCGTGGTGGCTGAGGACAAGGTGCATCACCAGGTCAGGATCGTGCGCCGTCTGCTCACCTCTGTCCAGCTGCTCCTCGAGGAGATCCGCTGAGGCCGCTTCGTGCCGCCAGCCGGAGGGCACGCCGGCCATGCGCATGGAGCGGTTCCAGTACCTGCGAGGCAGCCGGGACTTGCTCAGCGGCGTTCGACGCTTCCGCTGCCCCGGATCCTCCAGAATGAGGAAGCCGCTCTCATCCACCGCAGCCCCGAGGGCGGCCTGCATCCTGGGATCGGCCTTGCCATCGTCATGGTGGCGCCCAGCCGTGACGAGGTCCTCCACCAGGTTCTCGGGCAGGCCGATGGCTCGGGCCCACTGTCCTGCACGTTTACCCACCTTGTCGCCGTGGCCGGACAGGGTGCGCTCATCGGCGTCATCCTCGGTGCTCGCGGGACGTTCGGTGGCGGCCTCCACGAGCCGCAGGCGCAGCCACGGGTGGCGACTGTCGGCGCCAATGACGTCGTCGTCGATCTGCCAGCCCGGTGGCACTGCGAGCAAGGCCGCCTCTTCCAGGAGGTCGGCGTACGGGTCGTCGGTTCGGACGTCGCCCCCAGACAGGTCCGTGAGGATGGCGGCCTGCCTCCAGCCCGGTCCCTGGTCCGTCCCCGTTGCAAGGGACACCAACTCCTTGGAAACCTCCTCAGCCGTGGCACCGGGCATCACGTGCTGCCCGGAGTAGTCACGGCCGGCGCCTTCCAGCCCGTACGGGTTGCTGTCCTTACCCGGCGCCATGACGATGATCTGACCGGGAACCAGATCGGGCAGCGAGACCCCGGCCTCAAAGATGCGAGGCGCGTCCTCAGTCGTCGGGTCAATGATGACAAGGGCCTGCTTCTTCAGCGCCTGGCTCGACACATCCTGAGCATCGCTCAGCGGAACGCTCCAGGCCTCGGCTCGCAGGTCGGGCCGCCACCGCGTCAGGTCCTCCTGGAGGGCCTCAGGACTGACGCCGGCGAGGTCTCCCACACTCTTGCGGAAGACAATGAACGCGTCCGGTCGAGGGTCTGCCAGTCGCCGGATCCACGGATGGACGGGGGCGTCGTTGCGGGACCCCATGGTGCGCAGATAGGCGGCGAAGACATTGGGAGGGATGACGACCGGAACCTGGGTCGCATTCACCAGCTCCTCCCGCCCATCAACCTCATCGAGCCGCTTCACGACCTCACCGAGGGTGGTGGCGCCGTCGATCAGGTCGACGACGGCGTCAGCAGCACCGCCGTAAATCGGGTCCTTACTCGTGGTGGAATGAACGATGGCCACGCTGCCGTCGGAGCGGGCGCCAACCCGGTTGACTCGTCCCAGGCGCTGCACCAGGGAGCCGGCCTGACAGCTCTCCGTCAGGAGGTGGGTGAAGTCGAGGTCGGCACCAACCTCCAGAGTTGATGTGGCCACCACGACGGTGGCCTGCGCGTCCTGGCGATCCTCGGCCCCCGTCCGATAAGGGGAGAGTCTCTCCACGACGTGCTCGCCACGGCGAGCAGGCATCCCGCCGACCATGACGTCCACGTGAGGAGCCTGCTCCTTCAGCTTCCCGGCCTCCTTCTTCAACCCGGCCACGACCGTCTTGACGGTGTCCAGGGTGTTGCAGAAGACGACCAGCGACTCTCCCCGGCTCAGCTCCTTCATGCAGGTACGTGCCTGCTCCGTGAGAGCAGCTGCCGCCTTGCCTTCCACGCAGAGAACGTCCACCGGGACACCGTCACGATGCGCCCGACGCGCAGCCAGCTGCGGATCCAGGCGGCACTCCTCCTCCCAGTCCAGACTGAGACCGGGAGTCAGTTGCTGGCCGGCTTCCCGGTGAAGGTTGGGAAGCGTCATGGGTGTCGCCGTCATCGGCATGACCTGCAGACTCGGGACGCTGCCACCACAACGATCCTCGAGCCTGCTCTCCTCGCTGCGGAGCACGGACAAGGTGGTCAGGGCCTGCTCGGAGAGGTGCGCCTCGTCCAGGACCCAGAACGCATCCATCCCGGTCAGCGCCGCATCGATGCTGCGGCGGTAGGGCGAGAGCTGGTAGCCGCGGAACAGCAGACGGGACACGGTCATGTCGAGTGTTCCCACGATGATGGCCGGGCGCGAGGGGTAGCGCGTGTGCTCCGTCAGGTCCCGATCAGCATCAGCGAGCCCGCCGCGCAGGCGGCGCACCTCGAGTACCTCCGCCTCAGCAGGGATTGCAAAGGCGGATCGCAGCACCTCGGCCACTTGTCTCGCCACCGAGCGATCACCTGCACCTTCTCCGAGTGCCTCCTTGATCTTCAGCGCCGCCTCGAAGGAGTCGTCGACGACGGCGCGCCGGTCGACAACGAGATGCAGTCTCAAGGGGACCACTCGCCTCCGACGACGTCGGCTCGCCTGCTCGGCGTCCTGCGCCAGCGCGTACAGCCATCCGAGGAGAACTGCGAGGGTCTTGCCCATCCCGGTCGGCACGCTGAGGTGGGACGGAGGCTCTCCCGAGGCGAGTCGCTCGGCCAGGCGCACCTGGTAGTCCCTGGGCTCATGCCCAGTGATCTCGCGGAAGAAGTCTGTGAAGTCGAGGCGATTCACATCAACGCTCCTGAAAAGTTGGTCTTACCATAGATAAGTTCAACCCCCAGTCCCCTGGGGCAGCACCGCCGGTACTTCCGTGCGGACCATCGATAATCCGCTACCTCCACCAACTGTGGAGCCGATATATCTCTTGAGAGACACGGCGGCAATGAGACTCATCTTACACTCAGCGAGTCCCCTCTGTCACTGCCTGCTACTGCGTCGGGACCCCGAGGGGCACAACGATCGATGTCAGTCTTGACTAAACTGATCATTAATCCTTGACCAAATAGTCAATGAAGACACGACCGAACCGACTGTCCTCACCACGCCGAAGCCTCAGAGTTATCCACAGACCCACTCTTTCGGCTGTACGGCAGCACAAAGTGGCCCTTACGATCAATTCATGACCACCTACCGGCCGCGTCTCATGGACCAGCGCCTCCAGGAGCTGCTGCGGTCGGTCCCGGCGGTCAGCGTCGAGGGAGCCCGCGCCGTCGGGAAGACCCGCACCGCCAGGGCCCACGGCACTACCTTCATTGCCGTTGACGATCCCGATGAACGCGCCCAACTCGCCGCCATCGGATCGCGCTTCACCACACTTCCCAGCCCTCTCGTCATCGACGAGTGGCAACGCATGCCAGAGCTGTGGGACCGGGTACGTCGCGCCGTCGACGACGATCCCTCTCCCGGCCGTTTTCTGCTCACCGGGTCCTCCACGCCGTCCCAGGCGCCCACTCACACAGGCGCAGGACGGATCATCACTCTGCGGATGCGTCCCTTCAGCCTGGCCGAGCGCGCGATCGAGGCCCCGACGGTCTCAGTGGGGAAGCTGCTGGACAGCACACTCGGCTCACAGGACCCTTCCGAGTTGGCCCCGATCGAGGGGTACACGCGCATCGCGATCGACCAGTACGTCGATGAGATCTGCCGCTCCGGCTTCCCCGCCATCAGGGAGCAGCCGCCTTTAGGGCGCAAGGCCCAGCTGGACGGATACATCGAGCAAACGCTTCGACATGATCTACCGGAAGCGACGGGTGGAAGGCGACGTTCACGATCCGTGAGGGAGTGGCTGACGGCCTACGCCAGCGCGGTGGCCACGACGGCGAGCTTCACCTCCATCGCCGAGCTGGCGAACAGACCACTGAACACCGACATGAGCTTGGCGACGGCGCGCTCCTACCGAGACCATCTCAGCGGGATGTGGCTGCTGGACCCGGTTCCAGGCTGGAGCCCCAGCGAGAACGAGTTCTCCCGCAACAACCTGGCCGACAAGCACCAGCTGTGCGACCCGGCCCTGGCCGCTCGCCTTCTCGGATACGGCCCCTCCGAGGTGCTCGGGGTCGGCCACCCGATCCTCACCAGCCCTCGGGGCACCCCGCGCCGTCCCCGGGTACTCGGCTCACTGTTCGAATCCCTGGTGATTCAAAGTCTTCAGGTCTACGCCGAGTTCCACAGCGCCCGGGTCTTTCACTTTCGGACCAAGGGCGGACTACAGGAGATCGATATCATCCTCGAAGGACCCCGCCGGCAGGTCGTTGCCTTCGAGATCAAGGCGAGAGCCACCCCCAAGCCGGATGACACCAAGCACCTGCGCTGGCTGCGCAAGAAGATCGGGCCGAGGCTCGCAGACGCAGTCCTGGTGACCACCGGCCGTCTGGCGTACCGGGACGAGGACGGGATCGCCGTCGTGCCCGCCGCTCTGCTGGGACCGTAGGAGCTTGGCCAGCTCCCGGCCCCAACTCCAGCCTCAGCCCCCGCCTCACAGCGGGTAGGCCGACGCTGTCCCCTCAATGGCCTCGGTGAGGTCGATCTCGCGCTCGCCCAGCTTGAAGCGGTAGCGGTCCAGGATCTCCAGGGGCTCGTCCTCGGCGGCCAAGTAGGCGCGCACGGCCTCCTTCTCCTCCTCGTCGAGCCAGCTCATCCGGTCCGACAGACACCGGTAGCGGCTGGCCTCGGCCACGTCGCGCAGCCACTGCATCTGGGTGTCGTCCAGGAGGTTGCGGCGGTGACGGAAGAAGACGACGTCGGGGTCGACCCCGATGACCCGCCCCAGCCAGAGCCGGTTGATGCCGGCGTGCAGGGCGTTGTAGGCCTTGGCGTCGGATAAGTCGTCGGAGGCGTAGTTCTCCCACATGGGGGCTACGTCCGGCCCCACCCGCACCGCGTCGAGCAGCCCGATGGAGGGCATGATGAGCGCCCCGGAGCCCAGGAGGAAGGTCTCGTCGCCGGCGGTGTCGCGCACGAGGCGCAGCCCGGTGCGGTAGGCCTCCTCCCGGTCGATCTGGCGGTGCCGGTAGCCGGGGATGGCGGCGGCGTTGATGAAGTCGAGCTTGAGGTAGCTGAAGCCCCACCGGTGGACGATCTTGGCGATGAGCTTGCGCACGTAGGTCTGGGCGGTGGGGTGGGTCGTGTCCAGCGCGTAGTAGTCGCCGCCCCAGTTGGAGCCGGCCACGGCCAGTCCGCCGTCGGCGTTGTGGACGAACATCTCCGGGTAGTCGCGCACCGCCCGGGAGCCGGGCAGGGCGATGAAGGGCGCCACCCACAGGCCCGGCTGCATGCCGGCCTCGCGGATCCGGGTCGCGGCGGCCTCCATGCCGTCGCCGAAGCTCTCACCGGCCTCCCAGTCGCCGACCGCGACCTCCCAGCCGTCGTCGATCTGAAGCGTGGAGAAGCCCAGCTCGGCGACCTGCGGGATCTCGCGCTCGAGGGCCTCCTGCGAGATGCCCTCGTAGTAGGAGTACCAGGAGCACCACACGCTCTGCGGCTCAATGGCCCGGCTGCCTAGGCTCTCGCCGAGCTCGCGCGCGTAGCGGGCCATGACGGCGGTGGCCGGGCCGGGCAGGATCACCCAGCGCGCCGAGTCACCGGACTCGGTGAAGGCCTCCAGGACCGCGGTGTCGGCGCGCAGCCGCGGCGTGCGCCCGTCCAGGCAGCCCACGAGCAGCGCCCCGGCGGAGTCCTCCAGGACCGCCATCCAGGCCGAGTGGTGGCGGGCCGGGTCGTCCCAGGGGGCGTCGTCGGCGGTCCGACGGCGCTGCTCGTTGGCGATGCGCATGGGCGCCTCGCTCAGGCGGCGCCAGCCCGACGGCGACCAGGAGTTCTGGCCGGTGCGGTAGAACTCGCCGTCGCGCATGTCGTGCAAGAGGGTCAGGTGCGAGGCCTCCACGTAGACCGCACCGGTGGCGCCGCCGGCCCCGTGCTGGGTGGTCACCGTGCCGTCGCAGGCCAGGGCGATACTGCGCCCGGTCAGGGTGATGTGGTGAATCATGCGCTCTCCTCAGCTCCTGCCTGTCCCGCCTGCGGGTCGGGTCCCTGTCGAGACACCAGCACCGCCCGGCTCGCACTGTACGTGGTACCGATCGTCCAGACCGACATTTTCTTCAAAGATGACGCGGAGCCGCGTCGTTTATGAAGAAACCGTCGGTGAGTCCGAACTCCGCTGGCCGCGATGGAAGTAGGCCGCCAGGTCCGCGTCGAGCTCGGGCACGTCGTAGGGGACGGATCCCGAGCGCAGAGACCGGGTGGCCAGCACCCCGGCGGCGACCGCCTCGCGCGCGGAGACCGGTGAAGCATCGGTGACCCCGCCGTCGCGCACGAAGCGCAGGAACTCGTCGATGGCGAGCTGGTCGGCGCTGTCGTGCCCGGTGCCCTCCTCGGCGATGACGTACTCCTGCGTGGCGCACTCGCTGTAGTGCTCCGTGCGCTCGGTCCACACCTTGACGACGTCGCCGGCGCCGTCGCCGAGGTTCTCGGCCCGGCCGCGGGTGCCGATGACCGTGTAGCTGCGCCAGTAGTCGGGGGTGAAGTGGCACTGCTGGTAGGAGGTCATGACCCCGTTGCGCATGGTCATCATGAGCATGGAGTGGTCCTCGACGTCGATGACCGGGTTGAGCCCGCCCACCTCGTCGGCGGGCCAGTGGTCGAGGCTGAACCAGTCCTGCATGACGGTGCCGGCGCTCGTGCCCGGCTCCCGGCGCCCGGCCTGACCGTAGACCATGAGCCCACCCATACCGACGACGCGGGCCGGCGCGGAGTCGGCCAGCCAGCTCATGACGTCGATGTCGTGGGCGGCCTTCTGCAGTAGCAGGCCGGTGACGTGGCGGCGCTCGGCGTGCCAGTCGCGGAAGTAGTAGTCGCCTCCGTTACCCACGAAGTGGCGGCACCAGATCGCCTTGAGCTCCCCGATCCGCCCGGAGTCGATGATCGACTTCAGCAGCCGCACCACCTCCATGTGGCGCATGTTGTGGCCCACGTAGAGGCGGGTGCCGGTACGCCGGGCCGCCTCCAGGATGCGGTCGGCGCCCTCGATGGTGATGGCCAGGGGCTTCTCCAGATAGACCGGAACACCGGCCTCAAGGAAGAAGCAGGCGAGCTCCTCGTGCGTGTCGTCGGGGGTGGTCAGGACGACGGCGTCGATCCCGTGCCCCAGCAGGTCGCGGTGGTCGGCCACCACCGCCACCCCCTTGGGCAGAAGGCACCCGGCGCGGGCGACGGCGTCGGGCGCGGTGTCGGCCGCGGCGACGAGCCGGGCCGGTACCGGTGAGGAGTCCGCGAGCGCGGCCAGGTAGCAGCGGGCTCCGATGCCGACGACACCGACCCGCAACTCTCTTGACGATTCAAGCATGTCATCAAGGTCAACTCGTTCAGCACCCAAGCCCTGAGCCGCTTCCGGCCCACTTGTCGACATCACTGGCTCATCGCCTTCAGCTCTTCTGACGGGCCGCCCACCAGGAGTGCAGTGCCTGGCGGGCCAAATCCTCGCCGATCGGTCCCCTCTCCATGCGCAGGTCCACGAGGAAACGGTAGGCCTCGCCGACGATCGGCCCGGGGGGCACGCCGAGCTCGGCCATGATCTGGCCGCCGTCGAGGTCCGGGCGGATGGCGGCCAGCTCCTCGGCGGCGCGCAGGGCCTCGATGCGCTCCTCGAGGTCGTCGTAGGCGCGGTCCAGCATGGCGGCCTTGCGGCGGTTGCGGGTGGTGACGTCGGCACGGGTGAGCCGGTGGAGGCGTTCCAGGAGTTGGCCGGCGTCGGTGGCGTAGCGGCGCACGGCCGAGTCCGACCAGGCGGAGTCCGCATACCCGTGGAAGCGCAGGTGGAGCTCGACCAGGCGCGAGACGTCCTTGATGGTCTGCTTGTCGAAGCGCAGCGCCCGCAGGCGCTTGGCCGTCATCCGGGCGCCGACGTGGTCGTGGCCGTGGAAGGTGACGGTGCCGTCGGGCAGGAAGCGGCGGGTGGCGGGCTTGCCGATGTCGTGGAGGATCGCGGCCAGGCGCAGGACCAGGTCGGGTCCGGGGACGGGCCCGTCGGGACCGGTCTCCAGGTCGATGGCCTGATCCAGAACGGTCAGGGTGTGCTCGTAGACGTCCTTGTGGCGCTTGTGCTCGTCGACGGTCTCGCGCAGGGCGCTCAGCTCGGGCAGGACGACGTCGGCCACGCCGGTGTGGACCAGCAGCTCCAGTCCACGTCGGGGCTGGGGGCTGACCAGCAGGCGCTCGAGCTCGGCGCGCACGCGCTCGGCGGAGACGATCTCCAGGCGGGGGGCCATCTCCTCCATGGCGGTCATGACGTCCATCTCGACGTCGAAGCCGAGCTGGGCGGCGAAGCGGGCGGCCCGCATGATGCGCAGGGGGTCGTCGTCGAAGGACTGCTCGGCGCTGACGGGGGTGCGCAGCACGCCGGCGGTCAGGTCGGCCAGGCCGCCGCAGGGGTCGACAAGCTCGAGGTCGGGCAGGCGCAGTGCCATGGCGTTGACGGTGAAGTCGCGGCGGGTGAGGTCCCCGGTGAGGGTGTCGCCGTAGGTGACCTGGGGCTTGCGCGAACCCACCTCGTAGTCCTCGGTGCGGTAGGTGGTCACCTCCACGATGGTGGAGCCCTTGCGCGCGCCGATAGTGCCGAAGGCTCGGCCCACGTCCCAAGTGGTCTCACCCCACGCCTTGAGGATCTCCTCGGTCTGCTCGGGGCGCGCCGAGGTGGTCAGGTCCAGGTCGTGGGGGGCGACGCCGAGGAAGGCGTCCCGCACGGGCCCGCCGACCAGGGCGATCTCGTGCCCGGCGCGCACGAAGGCGTGCCCCAGGGCCGCCAGGGCGGGGGGCAGGCCCTCGAGCGCCTGACGGGCCTTGGGCGTCAGACCGCGGTTCTCGGCGGCATCCGGGGAGTCGGCGGGTTCAGCGGGAGCGGGGTGCGCAGTCATCGGCCCAAGCCTGCCATGAACCCTGACCGGCACGCCGTCGTCGTCGACCTCAGCATCCCTGTGGTGAGGACCATCTCGCGCAAACGGGCACGTTCCGTCACAGCCACCCACCCGCAGACAGTGCAGTTGTGTGCGACGACGTACTCGGCCAGAGGCACCCGGCAGCCCGGACGCCCTAGAGTGTCCCTATGCCCTCGCCACGCACTCGCACGCCCCGCGCCGGAAACCCGGCTCATCGGGCGAGTGCACGCGCACTGCCGATCGTCAACGAGACCAGCGCCGGCGGCCTGGTCGTCGACGTTCAGAACGGTCAGGCCTTCACAGCGGTCATCGCCCGACGCAACCGCGGAGGCCGGCTGGAGTGGTGCCTGCCCAAGGGGCACCTGGAGGGTGCCGAGACCCCCGAGCAGGCCGCGGTCCGCGAGATCATGGAGGAGACCGGGATCACCGGCCGTGTTCTTCGGCACCTGGCGACCATCGACTACTGGTTCGCCGGTCACGAGCACCGCGTCCACAAGGTGGTGCACCACTTTCTGCTGGAAGCGGTCAGCGGCACCCTGACCACGGAGAACGACCCGGACCACGAGGCCGAGGACGTCGAGTGGGTCGCCCTGGAGGATGTCTCCCACCGTCTGGCCTATCCCAACGAGCGCCGTATCGTGGCCGCGGCCTGGGACATCCTGGTGGGGGATGGATGACCGGCGCCGCCAACCCGTATGCAAGGATGGCCACCATGCTGGGCTCCAGGCTGCGGAGCAGGGCAATGGTGACCATCGCCACCCTACTGGGCGTTGTGAGCCTGGTGTCGGTCCCACTGATCGGCCTGCCGAAGGCCTATGCGCAGCAGACCGTTGTCTCGGGCGCGCGAACCGGTGGGCTATCCACCGAGGTACTGCCGAGGGCCCCGACGAAGCCGACCACTCCGAGGCCGACCCCGTCCCCTGCGCCGTCGGCCTCGGCGACGAAGACGGCACCCTCCTCCCAGAGCCCGAGTCAGGGCACCGGCCAGGGCACGCAGGACCCTCAGGCACCGCCCACACAGGCGGCCGCCAACCAGGTGACCATGAGTGTCGACGCTCTGGCCCCCGAGGTACTGCACAGCGACCAGGACCTGATCCTGACCGGCACCATCACCAACGGAACCGAGCAGCTCCTGAACGGAGTGGACCTGGCGGCCCGCCTCCAGCGATCGACGGAGGTCACGAGCCACAGCCTCAGGAAATGGCTGAGCGGCACTACTGATGAATCAGGACTGTCCGATCCGTTCACGGTCCCGTTGGGCCGCGATATCCAGCCGGGGGAGGTCACCCAGTTCTCCATCACCATACCGGCTGATCAGCTGCCATTGACCAACACCGATCAGTGGGGTCCGCGCGGTATTGCGGTCAGTCTTGAGATTCAAGGCGCCCCCCTGGCCCAGGATCGAAGCATCGTCGTATGGGACAGCGGCGCCTCCGTCACCCCGGTGCGTCTGACCACATTCATCCCGGTGACCGCCTCAACGCAGGAGATGACGGTTCTGGCCGGTCCGCACACCCAGGAGCGCGAGGACGTCCTCACTCGCGTCCGCAGCCGGGTGCTCGGCCTACTGAACATGGCCGGCGAGGGCACGGTCATGGCCGTGGACCCGGCGCTGGTCGAGACCCTGGGCGTATCACAGGCCAGCATGGAGGAGGCCGCCCGCAACAGCGGCTTCCGGGCCACGACGCCGGACACGGCCACTCAGACCTCCCCGGGCGCCGAGCCGTCCGCATCGTCCACGGCCGATCCCTCCGCAGCCGGCAGCCCATCGACGTCGGCCCCCTCGACGTCCTCGACATCGCCGACCGCCTCCCCGACGACGTCGAGCAAGATCTCCGAGGACGTCACCCAGCTCTCCACCATGCTCATGTGGGCCATCGGTACCGGTAGCCTCGTGGCTCTGCCTTGGGGCGACTCCGACACCGCCGCGCTGTCGCACCTCCAGCAGACGGGCCTCATCGATACCGCCGCGCAGCGCACCCAGGAGTCGGCCATCGTCAAGGCAGGGGCACCGGCATCGCTGTCCTGGTTGGCTTCCAGCGTCATGGATTCCGCCACGGTCGACGCGCTGCCCCAGTCCACGTCCACCGTCATCGCCTCATCCACCTCCTTGCCGGTGGCCGACGAGCTCACCTACACCCCATCCGGGCTCGGGGCACTCGGGGACCGGGCGGTCCTGCTTCCCGAGCAGTCCCTGTCGGAGACTCTTGCCGGCACCGGTGCCGAGGCCGACGGCCCGATCCACACCAACCAGGCCAACCAGAGCACTCAGGCCGCGGAACTCGACATCCGCCAGCTGCTGCGCGGTAACAGCGCGATCCTGACGCGTCAGGCCCCGGCGCTGGAGCGCGACATCGTGGTGGCGATGCCTCGCCAGGAGGCCTCCACCGTGGAAATCTCCACACTGCACGAGCGCCTGTCCGCCCTGCGCTCCATGTCCTGGACCCGGTCTCAGTCCCTGGACGCCCTGCTGGAGCGGGCTCAGGCAGAGGTCAAGGCCGTCGATGAGGGAACCTCTCGACTCGAGCGCTCCGACCCACCGGACAAAGTGGTCGATGACGACGAGCTGTCCACCGCCCCCCTCACTGCCGCCTCCGGAACGGCCGGCACGCTCCGATCGGTCGCCTCGGTGCTCTCCGATCCGACTGCGCTGCTGGGTGACTACGCGGATCTGGAGGCCGTCGTGTCCTCGGCCTCCTGGCGGGCCGACCCCACGGCCCGCAGCGCCCAGGTGCCGGCCGCTGAGGCCGCAGCGGCCGAGGTCACCTCATCTCTGGCCGCGGTGCCGTCGTCGACCATCAACCTCATCAGCTCCGAGGCCCAGCTGCCGGTACGGATCACCTCGTCCCTGGACCAGGACGTCACCGTGCAGGTCTACCTGGTCTCCGACAACAAGCGTCTCCAGGTGCCGCGTACCGCCACCGTGAGGGTTCCGGCCCATCAGCAGGCCAAGGTCACAGTACCGATCCAGGCCGTCGGATCTGGTGACGTGGGCCTGACGGTGCAGGTGCGCGCCGAGGACGGCACCACCGTGGGCACACCCACCACTGTTCACATGCGGGTCCGCGCGGACTGGGAGAGCCGGGGAACCGGCATCATCGTCGGAATCCTGGTATGCATCGTGGTGATCGGTACTGTGAGAACTGTACGACGAGGCCGCCGCACCACGGTCGCCCCGGCTGCACAGGAGACGGCATGACCATGTTCAAGCACGCACGACCCAGGCGTTTCTCCTCGCAGAGACGCAGTCAGGCGTCGCTGGCGCGCTCCTCGGCCATCATGGCTTCGGGAACCTTGGTCTCGCGCGTCCTGGGCATGGTGCGCAACGCCCTGATCGTGATGGCGCTGGGCGCCACGGGCTCGGGGGCGGCCGACGCCTTCAACACGGCCAACAACCTGCCCACCTACCTGTACAACATGATGATCGGCGGCATCCTCAACGCCATCCTGGTGCCGCAGATCGTCCAGGCACTCCGACGACGCAACGGTCAGGAGGTCGTCAATCGGCTCCTGACCGCAGCCGCCACGCTCATGCTGGTGGTCACCTGCATCGCGACCGCGATCGCGCCTCTCATCTTCACTCTCAATGCCAACTCCCTGGCCCAGGGGCAGTGGCGGACGTTGTCCTTCGCCTTCGCCTTCTGGTTCATGCCGCAGGTCTTCTTCTACGGCCTGTACGCCCTGTGGGGGCAGGTGCTCAACGCCCGCTCGAGCTTCGGGCCCTACATGTGGTCCCCGGTGCTCAACAACATCATCTCGATCGCCTCGATCCTGTTCTACCTCCATATCTACGGTCGCTACACCACCGGCCAGGGGCCAGAGCTCTGGGACTGGAGCCGGGTCACGCTCATCGGGGCAACAACCACTCTGGGCATCGCGGTTCAAGCCCTCATTCTCTACATCCCCCTGGTGCGCTCCGGCTTCAGGCCGCGCATCATCTTTGGGGTGCGGGGCCTGGGGCTGGGCAAGACCGTCAAGGTGGCCCTGTGGGCGCTGGCCGGAGTGGGCGTGGCCAGCCTGAGCAACTGGATCACCTCCAACCTGGGCTCCTACGCGGTGACGGCCTCCGAGCAGCCCGAGTACGCGGACGTCATCGTGCCCTCGACCACCATGTGGCTCAACGGCTACCTCATCTACATGCTGCCGCAGTCCCTGGTGGTCACCTCCATCATCACCGCCCTGTTCACCCGCATGAGTGAGAAGGCCGCGGCCGGGGACGCCGCCGGCGTGCGTGAGGACCTCTCCCTGGGACTGCGCTCGGCGGGCGTGTTCACCGTCCTGGCCACCGCGGGCATCTGCGTGCTGGCCGTCCCGGCCCTCCAGCTCTTCACCCCCTCGATCACCCTTCCCGAGGCCCAGGCCAGTGCCCCCATGCTCATCGCCCTGGCGCTGGGCATCGTCCCGCAGGGCGTCTGGTTCGGGACCCAACGGGTCATGCTGGCCTATTCCGACACCAAACGGTTGCTGCTGGCTGACGTCGTCGTCGGAGTCGTCCCGGTCGTCCTGTGCGTCATGGCCTACTTCATGGCTCCGGCCAACCACTGGATGGCCTGGGCGGGTGCGGCCAACACAATCAGTCAGATCGGAGGCTGCATCGTGGTCATCCCCATGCTGCGCTCCCATCTGCCCAGCCTGGACGGCCGCAAGATCGTCACCACCCACCTGCGTCTGATCATGGCGGTGACCCCCGCGGTCATCGCCGGGATCGTCCTCAACCTGGTCATGGGTAACGTCGACGGCGACTCCTCCCTGGCCAAGATGTCCGCAGCACTCGGACACATCACCGTCGTCGCCGCCGTCATGTCGCTCACCTATCTGCTGATGGGCCGTATCGTCGGGGTTGAGGAGATCGCCGTCGCCTTCCGGCCCTTCTCGCGGATCCTGTCAACGATCGGTCGTCGCCTGCCCGGCGCGCCCGGACGGGTGGTTCTGGCGATCGCGAGCTGGCTGTCGCCGCCGGCCCCCGCTGCGCAGGCGACCACCCAGATGTCAGCCATTTCAGCGGCAACCACAGCACCTCCGCAGGCCACTCGATCCGCTTCCGATCCGTCAGACCTTTCAACAGGCGCAAGCGCACACGGTGCTGTTGGCTACACCGGAGACACCACCCACGGCACCGTCACCGTTCCGTCGTCCCACCCGCAGACGCAGCCCCACTCACCGAGTCGACCGGACAAAATGGGTCAGGTTCCCGTCAGCGGTCCGTCACCGCAGACACCTGGGTCCTACACCCGGGACGGCCGTCCGGCTCCCTCACTTGCGCCACCGGTTCCTTCACAGGCGGCAACCCCACCGCCGCCCACACGCGCCGACTATGCGGCCGATGCCTCGCGCCGCTTGCAGACCTCCCAGCACTCATCGGCCAACATTCCCGGGAGTATCCCTCCCTCGCTGCCTCCCAGTATCCCACCCCTCCAGGGGGCCACAAGGCAGCCCGCCGCTCAGCCTCCCCTGGTACATGCCCACACGAGCCACATCACCCCGGTTCGGAGGCCTCAGGCGGTTACGATGGGGTCAACCGGTTCAGATGGACGCCCATCGCAGGGAAGGAGACGCATGTCGGAGGCGACGCCGATCGGTAGCGGTCGCTACGGACTCCTTGGAACGCTGTCCACCACGCTGCCCCGCATTGTCAGGCACCGCGGGGTTGACACGATCCTGGACAGAGACGTGACGATCCTGGTTCTCACCGACGCGACGCTTCACCGTGACAACGTCCTGGAGTCTGCCAGCCGGGCCGTCCTGGTCGAGGATCAGCGCCTTCAGCAGGTCTACGACGTCGAGCGCGCCGAGCCCTCCATCATCGTCACCGAGCCGCTGGCCGGACGCACGTTCTCCTCCCTGGTGTCCCGGGGCATGCTTCCGGAGCAGGTGCGCGCCATCATTGGCGAGACCGCTCAGGCACTTGATTCCGGTGCCCGTAAGGGTCTGCACCACCTCAATCTGTCCCCCGAGTCCATCCGTGTCCTTCCTGACGGCATGGTCAAGGTCGGAGGCCTGGGTATCGAGGCAGCCGCCCTCGACCTGGAGAGCCGGGTGGCCGGTCACGATCCCACAGCCGCCGACCGGACCGACGCCCGCTCCCTGGTGGAGATCCTCTACTACGGTCTGACCGGCCGGTGGCCGGGCAAGCGCCCGGGAATCCCCTCCGCACCGCGCCTGGGCGGGGTCCCGGTCAAGCCATCCACGCTGGTACCCGGGATCGACCCGATCCTGGACGAACTGTGCGAACGCACCTGGAGCAGCCAGCCCCCCATCTGCGCAGCGGAGGTGGCGCGCTCGCTGGGCATCTGGGAGCAGGTGACCGGGTACCACGGATCGGGCTCTGCGCCAGGTCCAAGCGCTCAGCGTCCGTCATCTGCCGCAGCGGCCCCTGCTGGTGCCGCTACGGGTGCCGCGGTCAGCGCCTCGGGAGCCGCCGTTGCAGGTGCGGCCCGTGGTGTCTTGGACCGGCTACGGCGCAGTGGTGCCGGCAAGGAGACCACTGTCGCATCGTCATCCGCGCAATCCCAGTCCGGACCGGACACGTCGGTATCGGCCGGCATCGAGACCTCCCCGGTCGCCGAGGAACCGGCTGCGCCGTCCACCTCTCCGGTCGAGTCGCAGCAGTTCGACTCGCCTGTCGTACAGGAGCCATCGGCCGACGACACCTACGTCCAGGTCACCGGACCGGTGAACCCGATCCCGAATGTGCTGTCGACCGCCTCTGAGACGGCGCCCGTGCCCGCGCCGGTTCCCTCCGAGCCCTTCACCGGCAGCTTCCCCGCCTTCGAGGACGACGACGAGGAGGAGATCGATCCCGAGGCCGCTCGCCGGGAGCAGCGGACCACCAGCGGAATCCTGGTCGTCCTCGTCGTCATCGTTCTCATCTCACTGGCGGCCGCCAGTTACATCGTGTACCAGACAATCAGTATCCCCTTCACCGAGAAGGACCAGCCGGCCGTAGACACCGTCCCCTCCGCCAGCGCCCAGGCGACCAGCGGCGAAGGCGGACAACAGGCTCCTGCGACCACACAGGCTCCGGCGACCACGCCTGAGATCGCCGGGGTCTCCGTCGCCAACAACCCGAGCGCCCTGGCGCCTGACAACGCCAGGCTTCTCACTGATGGTGACGCTGGGCGCGCCTGGACCTCGCACTACACCGACAGCGCCGATCTGACCCAGCCGATCGACATCGAGCTCAAGCTCAAGAGCTCTGCAAAGGTCTCACAGATCGCGCTCCAGGGCACCAACGAGGGCGGACGCGTCGAGGTTCGCGCAACGGATATCAACAACGCCGGTGGCGGCACACTGCTCGCCGAAGGGGCCTTCACCTCAGGAACAACGACCTTCGATATTCAGAAGCCTCAGATTGTCGACACCATCGTCCTTCGGGTGACCCAGCTTCCCAAGAACAATGTGGCCGGTGAGCGCGCCTATAAAGCCGCCGCGACGGAGATCACACTCAAATAAGAGATACCCTGGGAACAGGGTATATTGATTACTAGTTGTACTAGGCGACCGCGCCCAACGCCCGTCCCGTCAGGAGAGTCATGATTCACGACGTCGTCATTGTTGGCTCCGGCCCCGCCGGTTACACGGCCGCCATCTACGCGGCTCGCGCCCAACTCAACCCGGTCGTCCTGGCAGGCTCGGTCACCGCAGGCGGCGCTCTGATGAACACGACCGAGGTGGAGAACTACCCCGGCTTCATCGAAGGAGTCATGGGCCCCGAGCTCATGAACCAGATGCAGGAACAGGCCGAGCGCTTCGGCACCGAGGTCCGCTACGAGGACGTCACCGCCCTCGAGCTGGAGGGCAACGTCAAGCGCATCACCACCTCCGAGGGTGCCTACGAGGCGCGTAGCGTCATCATCTCCACCGGCTCGGAGTACCGACACCTGGGCATCGATGGGGAGGAGCGCCTCTCCGGGCACGGCGTGTCCTACTGCGCCACCTGCGACGGGTTCTTCTTCAAGGACCAGGACATCGTGGTCGTCGGCGGTGGGGACTCGGCGATGGAGGAGGCGACCTTCCTGACCCGCTTCGCCCGCTCCGTCACCGTGGTCCACCGCCGCGACGAGCTACGCGCCTCGGCCGTCATGGCCAAGCGCGCCCAGGAGGACCCGAAGATCTCCTTCGCCTGGAACTCGCGGGTTGTTGAACTTCACGGTGAGGACTCACTGACCGGCCTCACCCTGGAGGACACCGTCTCCGGCGAGCACCGTCAGATCGAGGCCACCGGGCTGTTCGTCGCCATCGGCCAGATTCCACGCAGCGAGCTCGTCGCCGACGTCCTCGAACTCGACGAGGCCGGTTACATCAAGGTTGAGGTCCCCTCGCAGCGCACCCGGATTCCCGGGGTCTTCGCCTGCGGCGACGTCGCCGACCCCACCTACCAGCAGGCGATCACCGCGGCCGGATCCGGCTGCCGCGCCGCCCTGGACGCCGAGCACTACCTGACCACTCTGAAGTCCTGACCGGGCCGCACACCTGATCTCACCGGAGGACCGGCTCCGATGTCGTCGGAGTAGCCGCTCTCCACACAGCCTGATTCACCCATCCACAACGTTCGAGGAGAACAACCATGTCTGAGGCTCTCGCCGTCACTGACGCCACTTTCGAGGAGGAGGTCCTCAAGTCAAACGTCCCCGTCGTCGTAGACTTCTGGGCCGAGTGGTGCGGCCCCTGCCGCCAGATGGCACCGATCGTGGACGAGGTCGCCGCCGACTTCGGTGACAAGGTCAAGTTCGTCAAGGTGGATGTGGACGCCAACCCGGCCACGGCCCGTTCCTACGGTGTGCGATCCATTCCGACCTTCGCGGTCGTGCGTGACGGTGAGGTCTTCCACCAGTTCAGCGGCTCGCGTCCGAAGGCCTCCTTCAAAGCAGAGGTGGAGAAGGTCCTGGCCTGACACCGGGCGCCCACACACACTCACTTTCACGCGTCGGCCTCACCGAGCCACCTCGCACGAGTGGATCGATGGGGCCGACGTCCTGCCTCACCAGTTGTCTGATGTCCTGTTCCACCGTGAGAGCGACCGTCACCACACCTGTCGCCCACAGTCACCGCCCCGTAGAATCGGCCCGGAATCGCAAGCGGCACCAAGGCATGCGACACGGCAAGAAGGCGGCACATGCAGTACACCCAGTACATCTCCACCCGCGGCCAGATGGCACCCGCAGGGTTCACGGACGTTCTTCTGGCGGGCCTCGCGCCCGACGGCGGCCTGGCGGTCCCGAGCCGATTGCCCGACCTTGATCCCAAGCAGATCGAGGCCTGGAGGCCCCTGAGCTACGCCGACCTGGCCACTGAGGTCATCGGCCTGTTCGCCACCGACATTCCTCGCGAGGACCTTGCAGCGCTGACTCGGGCCGCCTATGGCGAGGAGCGGTTCCCACAGCCGGTCGTCCCCGTCTCCGGGCTCGACGACGTCGCCAGCGGCCTCGCCCTCGTAGGCCTGTCCGAGGGACCGACCATGGCCTTCAAGGACCTGGCCATGCAGTTCCTGGGGCAGGTGATTCCTTATGTACTGGCCAAGCACGGTCAGGTCCTCAACATCCTGGGCGCCACCTCAGGCGACACCGGTTCGGCGGCAGAGCATGCCTTCAGGGGGCAGGAGGGCGTCAGTGTCTTCATGCTCTCACCGGCCGGCCGAATGAGCCCGGTGCAGCGCGCCCAGATGTACACGCTCCAGGACGCCAACATCCACAACATCGCGGTACGCGGCGTCTTCGACGACTGCCAGGCACTGGTCAAGGCCCTGAGCAACGACGCGACCTTCAAGGCGTCCCACCACCTGGGTGCTGTCAACTCCATCAACATCGGCCGAATCGCTGCGCAGGCCGTCTACTACGTCTGGTCCTGGTTGCGGGTCACCGACGCAGTGGAGGAGGGGGGCCGTGCCGACTACCGCATCGACGTGTGTGTACCCTCGGGCAACTTCGGCAACATCTACGCCGGGTTCCTGGCCCGGTCGATGGGAGTGCCGATCCGTCGCCTCATCCTGGCCACCAATGAGAACAACGTGCTCGAGGAATTCTTCGCCACCGGCGTCTACCGGCCCCGCTCGGCGGAGGACACGTTGGCCACCTCCAGCCCGTCAATGGACATCTCGAAGGCCTCGAACCTGGAGCGTTTCATCTGGGCGCTGCTGGGGCCCGAGGCCTTCGTACGGCGGTGGGAGGAGCTGGAGGCCACCGGTACGCTCGACCTGCGCGATCAGCTCCCGCGTCTGCGCGACGAGTTCGGCTTCGTGGCGGGAACGTCCTCTCACGCCGACCGGTTGAAGACCATCCGCAGCGTCAAGAAGCGCTCCGGACGCCTCATTGACCCGCACACCGCCGACGGCGTCACGGTAGCTCTGCGCACCATGGAACCCGGTTTCCCCACACTCGTCATGGAGACCGCCAAGGCCGCGAAGTTCCCGCAGACTGTGGCCGAGGCGCTCGGAAGCGAGCCGGAGACTCCCGACGTCGTCGCCGATCTGCTCGCTCGGCCCCAGAAGGTGGAGACGATCGACAATAATGAGGAGCCTTTGCGTGCCCTCATTGAGGCGCACGCCCTGAGCTCCTGAGCGATGCCGAGTGCCGCCATGGCACCGTGCCACACCACGTTATGTGTCGTGGACACGATACATGGAGCGTCTTCACCTGCCGCCGCGTCGTCACGATGCACCTCCGAGCAGGTTCCTTGTTTCACGTGAAACACCACGGATTACTCCTGATCCCACCGAGTCCTGCCCGCCCTCGTGGCGTGGCAGACTTGGATCCACGGAGGCAACAGTGGCGACCAAGGAAGGACCGCAGGTGAGCGAGGACAGTAACCAGGTGCAGGGAAATCGTCTCGATCCATGGCTGGACAGCTATGCCGCACGAGCTCATGGTTTGCGTGCTTCGGAGACGCGCTCACTGTTCGCCGTCGCCTCACGTCCGGAAGTGGTGTCGTTGGCCGGGGGGATGCCGAATCTCAAGGATCTTCCATTGGAAAGACTGGCCGAAGCCACGGCGCAGATGATCCGCAAGGACGGAGGAAAGGCACTCCAGTACGGAAACGGCCAAGGTCTGCCGCACCTGCGAGAACAGATCACTGAGGTCATGGCCTTGGAGGGTGTCGAGACCGATCCTGAGGATATCGTCATCACCACCGGGTCTCAGCAAGCGGTTGACATTATCACCGAACTGTTCGTCGACCCCGGTGATGTCGTCCTGACAGAGGCTCCCACGTATGTCGGTTCACTATCAATCTTCGCGACCTACCAGGCCGATGTACAGCAAGTTCCCATCGATGCCAACGGCGTCGTCCCTGAGGCTCTGGAGGAGACAATCGTTCAACTCGAGCGCGAAGGGCGTCGCATCAAGTTTTTCTACTGTCTGCCTAATTTTCACAATCCCGCAGGAGTGACACTCACCGAGGAGCGCCGCCCGCAGATCATTGAGATATGCCGACGCCATCGCATCCTCATCGTGGAGGACAATCCCTACGGGCTACTGGGCTTCGAGGGGCAGACCTACACTGCGCTCAAGACCCTCGCGCCCGACGACGTCGTCTACCTCGGTTCCTTCTCCAAGATCTTCGCTCCCGGTTACCGTGTGGGCTGGGCGGTGGCGCCGCCCGCAGTGAGGGAGAAGATGAAACTGGCCTCGGAGGCTGCCATCCTGTGTCCGTCGTCGGTAGGGCAGTACTCGATCTCCATGTACCTGGACCAGTTCGACTGGAAGCAGCAGATCGTGGAATTCCGAGCGATGTATCGGGGACGTCGCGATGCCATGGTGGCCGCTTTGGAGGAGTTTCTGCCCATGTGCCGGTGGAACGTCCCCGAAGGCGGTTTCTACGTGTGGGTGAGGCTTCCCGACGGCCTGGATGCCAAGGACATGTTGCCTCGGGCAGTGACCAATCTCGTGGCTTATGTTTCGGGAACCGCCTTCTACACCGGGGGCAGAGCGGGACAGGACCACCTGAGACTGTCCTTCTGCTACCCCGAGCCGGCTGAGATCCACGAGGGCGTGCGACGACTGTCCGGCGTCATCACTCGAGATCTTGAACTACTGACTCTGTTCGGTCCCACTCATAGCCAACGTCCGTCCGAGGGTGTTCACGCGCCCGCTCCCGATCAGATCTGAGGTTGACGATGAACCAGTCTCCACTCCGTATCGCCGTGCTTGCCGGTGGATTGAGTCACGAGCGAGACATCTCGCTGCGTTCCGGCCATCGTGTCGCCCAGGTCCTCAAACGGCTCGGGCACACCGTGCTGGTCTTGGATATCGATGCGCGCACCATCGGCTCACTCAAGACCTTCGGACCCGACGTCGTATGGCCGCTGGTCCACGGTGGCCCCGGGGAGGATGGCGGTCTGCAGAACATACTCATAGCCCTGGGTCTGCCGTATGTTGGCACCCACTCGGACGGCTGTCAGCGGGCCTCATTTAAACCGACAGCTAAGGCCAGTGTCCGCACCGGAGGAGTGATCACTCCCGACTCGTTGACTCTTCCACATTCCTATTTCAGTCAGTTAGGAGCTCAGGAGGTCCTGACCGTCGTCGCCGGCCATCTGAGCCTCCCGGTCGTGGTCAAGCCCCATCAGGGAGGTTCTGGACTCGGAGTGTCCTATGCATCGACGGCGGATGAACTGAGGTCCGCCATGGTGGCATGCTTCGCGTACGACGAGCGGGCTCTCATTGAGAGTTATGTTCCCGGCACCGAACTCGCCGTATCAGTCGTTAATACAGGAGAGGGACCACGTGCGCTTCCTCCCGTCGAGGTCGTCACCGAGGGGCAGTACGATTTCGACGCACGTTACAATCCTGGCCGCTCGGAGTACTTCGTTCCAGCACGATTGGACAGTACGGTGATCGACGTGGTCAAAGATACCGCAGTCACCGTGCACAAGACCCTCGGACTTGGGAATCTCTCTCGAACCGATCTTATTCTCGACGACGAGGGCACGCCCTGGTTCATTGACGTCAATGTCATTCCAGGGATGACGGAAACCTCCTTGCTACCGATCGCTGCCAAGGCGGAGAGCTCACTGGAAGAGTTGTATGACGCACTGGTGAGGAACCCGTTCGTCTATCCATGACTCATGTTTCACGTGAAACGGTGGCTTCACTCGGCTCGAGTGGAGCCACCACTATTCTCGGCTGCTCACGGACTGCAACGTTGTGTGCCGGTAGAGAAGACTACGATTCACTAGATCCACCAGTATGCAGCTCTCTTCATTAGGTCGTATTGGCCAGAAGACGCTTCCGAGGCAAGGACCAATGAGACTCGAAGGTAGTCCCGACGTTCACATCATCTGATGTTTCATGTGAAACCCCGATCATGTCTCACAGAGTTGGAAGGAAGCCTGCTCAAGAGCGAGGAACACGGCGACCAATCTGAACACACAGTCCACTGCTACGCCTGTGAATGTCTCTCAGACACCAGTACCCTCACCGAGAACTCCTTCCATGCGGTACCGGAAACGATCTCTTCTCCAGATGGGTTCGATCCTTGAGGAGAAGGGATCGCCTCAAGAGTGAAGGAACGCGTATAGCGGTGATCCAGCTATGCTGTCGAAGACCATGTCCCTACATTCCTATGCTTGCATGGCTCTCATTTCAGTACATCGATACGGCTACCTGTATCCAGGAGTCAACACTCATTCAATCCATCCCGCGAGCCACACCCTCCTCAGGTCAGGGAGTAGCGCCGATGGTTGTTTTTGAGATAGGTGGCCTGTCCAGAGCCTCCGCTTTTAGCAACAGCACCTACGGACATCACTGCGAAAGTCATCCACGGCGCGCCTATGACGACTGGACTTCACCATAGGATGGTTGACCCCTCCCAGCCGGAACACCGCCTCCTGTGTTTCACGTGAAACCGACGAGACATGTGCTACACCGCGAACAGGTGACCTATCTTTCTCACCAAGATCTCATTCGCCGAGTCCATCGGGAACCGAACCAGTCAATGATGAACAACGATACCGACAACGTCAACATCCACTACGATATGCCTTGTCGCCGTATCACATACTTCCTATCGACACTCTTTCGCGGCATCACAGCATCTCCTCCACCAGAGTTAGAAAGCCTCGCGCTTCGATGGAGCACACCTCATATCAATGCTTTGAGGAAATCGAGGCTGCAACGTGCCGGACTACTAGCCATCTCTCGGCCTGATGTGCCATTCTGCAGTCCCATCACCAAACAGACCTACCCAACCCCCAGATCATCTGACCTCACCCCTCTCAGATTGGTTTCACGTGAAACCAACGTCGAGTAGTCCAGCATCAGACACATTGCCGAGGGGTACGGTACGCCGTCTGCTGCATTTCCTTGCCGTTCTCCACGTTGGTCGTGTTGCGAACAGAAGGATTGTTTGGGCAGTCTTAACGCAGCAGACAAGCCTCCAATCTCCCCAACGCAAGCAAGGCCTCCATAGCCAGGTGCACGGAACAGTTCACATATCCTCCAGTAGTCCACGAACCTCTGAACATTGGGGCTTGCTCAGTCGCCTCCAACGGCAGGAGAACAACTTCTCTGGCTCATATCAACTTCCCACCGGTTCACAACAGATGCTTGCATCGAATCTTCCGTTTCACGTGAAACCGGATCACAGCATCTACAAGGAGTAGTCTGCCCTTCCCAGAAAGAGTTGAGCCTCGAAGCTGCCTGCACGACGTTGTGAGAGTGGAACTCCGAGAGTATTGATGACGGAGGCTCTATCTACTTGAGGAGTGTTCCCAGCCATAGAGATCAACTGCCTTCACCTGGCTCAGCGGTTGCAAGCGCGAGCCTAGGAACAGAACTCTCGAGTATGACTTGAGACCACCGGGTCCACCACCATTCCTGGTTTCACGTGAAACCATCTCTCGGTGACGAAATCGCTGCTCTACTAGTCGACATCCGAGCACTTCTGACGAGGAGATGACGCACTCTGTTCATTGACGTTCAATGACTGCTGCAACGGCCGAGGTCGTTACTCCAAGTCAGCAACGCGCATCACTACAATCCATCATGAACACTTTCCACTCGACAACAGCATCTGCACCTCACAGCCTGTTTTCCCGGAGTGAGTACCTCAACCGGATGCAACTGCATAGCACGCTTACTGAGACATTCTGACGCTTTTGAAGAAGGGGAACACTCGACCTCCAAGAATGGCTATCTCATGGGAGGACTCCGGTAAGACAACGTATCCTTGAGATGCGGTAGACACACACCTGTCTTCTGGAGAAGGTGGATCCAAGCCATCACTCAACCTTTAGCATCTTCTACCCTGAGGTACGTTGACTAGAAAACGAGATTCTCTTCTGAAGAAGGGCTACATGCCATAGGTATGTCGGTTTCACGTGAAACCGCGGTGTACATGACTCGCAGGCTCGAAGTTCCGCACTGTTCCTCTCGGCTCCCCACGTTAGAGACACTAAGCGATGTCAGCAAAGGAGTGTTGTTGAAGTGATCTCAAGACAGCACAATGGCACATACCCAGGATGTCACTTGGATCCCAATCGCCTGATCACACACAGGACATGCGTAGAACCCGGAGTGTATCCGAGAGCCCCATTCCCTCCGGTACCAACTCAAACTGGCAGGCTTTGATAGCAAGTCAAGCCTGAAGCTGTGTCTTCCTATTCATCGAAGCCAAGGAATGGCGCGTGCAGGGTACGCACAAGTACACATCGATGTAGACTCACCCACCCATCCGGTGAAGAAGCCTCCAACACTCGGACGTGAGGCGACAGGAGTATCGGTTCACACATTGCAGATCGGCAATGTGGTGCTGATCCACAGTCGATGGGAGTGCTGCCGGTCATTGCAGTTGCACTGAACCACAGACAGCCAGTACTCAGACACCACATTCACGAACTCGATGCTCGATACGCCACTGGTTTCACGTGAAACACCGTATGACACGGCAACTCGACGGATGGTGTCGGTCTGCTTTATCCCTCCATCACAGATGGTCACCGTATCGTTTCACGTGAAACATAGATCATTCTTCTTCAGAACAAGAGTGGGGCCGAAACACTCACTGTTTCGGCCCCACCATCATTCAGAAACTTAGCGTCAACTACTCCTCGTCGAGCGATGTCCCCGGCGCCAAGGCGCCAACGATACGGGCAAGATCATCATCGCCAGCGAACTCGATGGTAATACGTCCCTTCTTCGCTCCACGTGTCACCTTGACGCGAGTATCAAAGGCATCGGAAAGCCTTGTCGAGAGAGCCGGGAGAGGAGTGCTGCGGGCTCGCAGCACCTTCGGTTGACTCGTTTCCGAGTCTGGTTCCTCGTGAAGAGCGACGAGTTCCTCCGTCGCACGAACCGACAGCCCTTCTGCCACCACGCGTTGAGCAAGCCGCTCCATTTCTGCCGCATTGGGAAGGCCCAACAAAGCACGCGCATGGCCGGCCGAGATGACATTCGCAGCAAGTCTGCGCTGTACCAGTGGCGGAAGCTTCATGAGGCGCAGCGTATTGGAGATCTGGGAACGCGAACGGGCAATCCGTTCAGACAACTCGGCATGAGTGCACTGGAAGTCCTCCAGCAACTGTTGATAGGCCGCTGCTTCCTCAAGCGGATTGAGCTGGACCCGATGAAGGTTCTCCAGCAGCGCGTCTCGCAGCATGGCGACGTCATCGGTATTCCGCACCACTGCCGGAATCGCCTCAAGGCCAGCCTCTTTAGAAGCACGCAGACGACGCTCGCCCATAATGAGCTCATAGTGCGGGTCCTCTCCCGGAGAGGTAGACACCTGTCGAACCACGATCGGCTGGAGTAACCCCACTTCCGCAATCGAGGCGGCCAACTCGGAGATGTCCTCCTCATCGAACACCTGACGAGGCTGGCGAGGATTCGGATGAATCAAGCCCACCGGAATCTCAGCAAAGTGGGCACCAGGAACCGGAACGAGGTCGGGGCCATCTGAGTCGACAGTATCATCAACCCGACTATCGTTCCGTTCACCGGCGTGGGCTTCAGATACGATCGAGTCCCCGACGGGTCGTGCAACTTTGGAATCAGAGGACGTAACCTCTGCACCTCCCGTCTGCTTCTCCCTTGTTTCACGTGAAACAACAGAGTCCTCGAGCTTCTCAGTTTCCTCCGAGGCAGAGTCGGCAACGATGTCATCGACCGCACCTACGTTGTCATACGTCGTTGTCTCAACCGAGATGGCCTCCGTCGCAACAACTTCAGGCTGCGATGATTGCTCCTCAGCCTTCAGCGCAGTAGCCGAGTCAGCATCGCTCGGCATCACCTTCCTAGGAGAGCGATTCGGAGTCGTCTTATCCGCCGACTGGACACGGCTCTTCGACGTAACCTTAGATGTCCCACGCTCGGGCTTCTTCACCGTCTCATCAGCAGAATCCGGCACAGTTTCACGTGAAACAGAGGCCGCCCGCTTAGCCTTCGATGCTGTCCTGGACGACGTCGAGCGCGCTGTGCGACTCTTGGAACTACGTTTCCGCTGAGATGGAGCAAGAAGAGTAGCGGCCAGATCTCGAGTGCTCTGCGACTCGTTGTTCGTAGGGTCGTTCTCCGGATCAGCGTCGGCGTGCGATGCGGACTCCTTGTCATGAGTCTCCGTGTCCTTCGAATCGGGAAAGAACACGTCAGAAGGACGAGGTGCGCTTGCCTTGTCCTTCTGCGTGTCCGGGATGAGTGCTTCCAGACCCCGTCCAAGTCCGCGTCGTTTCTGAGCCATCAGGCTTCCTCGCCTTCATTTTTGGGGGCGCCCCGCAGAGCAACCTCACGAGCCATTTTCTTATACGCGATCGCGCCGGAGGACCGGGGATCCCAAAACACCACTGGAGCACCAAAGGAGGGGGCTTCAGCGACACGAATTGAACGAGGCACCTTGGTATCCAACGTCGCATCAGGGAAATAGGAGCGAACCTCGGACTCCACTTCTCGAGCCAGTGTGGTACGTCCATCAAACATGGTGAGAACGATCATGGAGACACCCAGACCCGGGTTATGGATACGAGCAATCCGGTCGATGGAACGAGTCAGTAACGCCAGTCCTTCAAGGGCGTAGTACTCGGCCTGCATCGGGATGAGGACCTCATCCGCAGCGACGAAGGCATTGATCGTCATAATGCCAAGACTCGGCGGACAATCGATAATGACGTAGTCGAGGGACTTCTGCCCTTCGGTTTCACGTGAAACCAGGTAGTCCACCAGAGCGCGTCGCAGACGCGATTCCCGCTCAGCGGTGGAAATAAGCTCAATCTCTACAGCAGCAACGTCGATCGTGGCCGGAACACACCACAAGGTCTCGCAGAAGCGAGTCTTGACCACCACGTCCTTGATGTCCACCCCATCAACAAGAACGTCATAGATGGAGACACTGTCATCGCCGTGCTCGACTCCCAATGCTGTGGAGGCGTTGCCTTGCGAGTCAGCATCAACAAGAAGTACATGTGCTCCGCCTTCAGCCAAGGCTGCGGCGAGATTGACTGCTGTCGATGTCTTCCCGACGCCACCCTTCTGGTTGGCGACCGCGATGATACGGGTCCGCTCGGGATGTGGGAACTCTCCGCCCGCTACCTCGTCAAGGGCGAGGTGCTCGGCCTGGAGCTGATCGAAGATAGACGATCCGGACAAACCTGCTTCTCCTCTGACGACAACTCGACGGCTTGAGCCAGTCGGGCAGTTACGAGTCTACGCGAGCACGTCGATCCTTACGCGCTACAGCGAACGCGCGCCGTATCTCAGCGTTTCTTCGGGCGACGAATCTCAACCACAGCAGTGGTTTCGTCACCGGGAGTAACAACCTCATGAACCACAGCAGTTGATAACTTTGCCTTTTTAATAACGTACTTAGCGTCATCCACCTCAGCCTGAGCGCGCATCCCCTTGAGGGCGAGTAGCACTCCTCCTGGACGCAGAAGAGGCGAGACCAATCGTACGAGCTTGGACAGGTTCGCAACTGCGCGAGCCGTCACCACGTCATAGCGGTCCTTGACCTCTTCGGCCCGGGCTCGCCGGACAGTCACATTGTCCAGGCCCAGTTCTTCGACGACGTCAGACAACCACTGGGTTCGACGCTCCATCGTCTCAATGAGCGTCACATCAAGATCGGGTCGCAGCAGCGCGACCACTACGCCAGGAAAACCTGCCCCGGACCCAACGTCAGACACAGTTCCGCGAGCTGGAAGAAAAGGGACGATGGCAGCAGAGTTGACAATGTGTCTGCTCCACAACCGAGGAAGCTCGCGCGGCCCTACAAGGCCGCGCAGTTCACCCTCCTCAGCGAGCATCTGCGCGAAGTGCTCTGCCGCAGCGAAGGAGACCCCGAAGATCTCCCGCATCTCCGGCGTTGGATCTTCCATATGGGCCCGCTGCTGATCACTCATGCTCAGAACCGCTCCACGGGCGGCTCATCGCCGGCTCGATCCTCACCCTGATCCGCAACCGATTCAGCACCGGACCCGCTGTCCTCATCGATATCATCAGCATCCACGTCGTCGTCAGCCGGTAGGACGACCACGCAGCGATACGGTTCAGCTCCCTCGGACTCGGAGACCAGACCGGCCGAGGCGACGACGTCATGGCACACCTTGCGCTCAAAAGGATTCATGGGCTCGAGTCTGACCGACTCGCCCGAAGTGAGTACCTTGGTGACCGCCTCCTGGGCGACCTTGGTGAGCTCGGCCCGACGAGCGGCACGGTAGCCGTTGATATCAAGCATGAGCCGTGAACGGTTACCTGTGCGCGCCTGAACGGCAAGACGAGTCAGCTCCTGAACCGCCTCAAGGACCTCGCCGTCGCGCCCCACCAGATCAGCGAGCTCGCGCTCGTCACCCTCCTCGGAGGCGACCACGGCGATCGAGGCTCGCCCGTGGTCGATGTCAATGTCAATGTCACCACCCAGGTCGGCGATGTCGAGGAGCTCTTCGAGGTAGTCGGCACCGACCTCGCCCTCCTCCTCAAGGCGTGAAACAGTATTGCTCACAGAACGGCCTGCGGGCTGTTGGGACGAGTCGTTGCTGTGCTGCTCGCTCATGATGTCATCCGTATCTTGTCGATGGGGACCGGGTCTATCACCGCTGAACGACTCTCAGCGGTTGCGATTCTTCTTGGCCTGAGCCTTGCGACGGGCAGCTGCCTGACGACGCTGACGGGCCCGGCGTTCGTAACGACGTCGAGCAATCTCCTCGTCGCTGAGCCCGACACTCTTCGAGGATGACGCGGTATCCGAGTCATCAGAGTCACCCGCGTCCTGCCCAGAAATCGAGTCGCCAACGGCGTCTGTGCGGTCCTCACTCTTGCCGCCGGCCTTCTTCTGCCGGTTCTTGCGCACCGGCTGGACCCGCTGACCACCGGTGCGTCCCTCAGCCTCAGCCTTGGCGACCGCCTCGGCACGTTCCTCCTCCTCCAGGGAGGGCAGGCCCTTGCGTGCCCGCTTGGCGTTGATCCGGGCACGGTACTTCTTCTCGGCCTCACTGCCGGGCGCCGGCATGTTACGGATGGTGAAGAACTGCTGGCCCATGGTCCACAGGTTGGAAATGACCCAGTAGACGAGCACACCGATCTGGAAGTTGACACCGGAGACGGCGAAGATCACCGGCATCACGTACATCATCATCCGCTGGGAGCGGATCATGGGGTTGTCGGAGTTCTTTGACTCCGCCGACATGTTCTTCATCGTCAGCTGCGCCATGGTGTACCACTGCGTCACCGACATGATGATGATCATGGCCACCGTGACGATCTTGACCTGCGTGTCAGCGCTGCTCATGAAGGAGGAGGACAGGCTGGCGCCGAAGACGCTGGAGGCCTGCACCTGCTCGGCCAGCTGCTGCGTGAGTGGGCCGATCGAAGGACGACCGTAGGTGCCGCCCGCGACAGCGCCCAGCGAGGCCAGCACGCGGAACAGGGCGAAGAAGATGGGCATCTGCACCAGGATCGGCAGGCAGGAGGCCATGGGGTTGGTCCCGTGCTTGCGGTAGAGCGCCATCATCTCTTCGTTCATGCGCTGGCGCGACTCGGGATCCTTCTTGCCCTTGTACTTGGCCTGGAGCGCCTTCATCTCCGGCTGGAGGAGCTGCATCCCACGCGAGGCACGGATCTGCTTGACGAACAGCGGCATGATGAGCAGCCGCACCACGATCGTCAGACCGATGATGGACAGCACCCAGGCGACACCCGGTCCGTCGGGGAACCCGATGAGGACCAGGGCCTTGTGGATCGTGACCATGACCCAGGCCACAGCCACCTTGAGGGGCCATAGCAACGTGTCCATCCGTACTCCTTGTATGAAGGTTCTCGTGCGAGAGCGGTATCAGTGTGGGCTCAGGGTCTGAGCCGGCATCATGTCCATCGGTTCACCGGGACCGGTCAATGTTCTTCGACCGTGAACCTCGGAACGTCGCGGGGATGGTGGTAGCGCCAGCGCCCCTTGTCCGGGACATGATCGACTCCACCCGGGGTCAGCGGATTGCACCGCAAAAGACGCCACACGCTTAGCAGCACGCCCTTGACCGGACCGTGCACCTCCACCGCCGTGACGGCGTAGGCCGAGCAGGTGGGGTAGTAACGGCACGACGCCGGCAGAGCAGGCGATATGAAACGCTGATAAAAACGCACCGGTGCCAGAAAGACTCGTATCATCCATCCACTCATCGCTCGCTCATCACCGCATTCAATCGGCTCACCGCTGCCGCTCTTGGGCCCGGCGCTCACGGCACCGGTTCAGAAGCCGATCCAGGTCCTTCCCCAGAGTGTCGCTGTCGGCGCCGTCGGCGCCGGCCAGCCCGCGCACAACGATGCGGGCCCCCGGTTCGAGCGCACCAACCCGCTGAGCCATGAGGGCTCTCACACGGCGCTTGACACGGTTGCGGTGAGTCGCCAACGGGATCTGCTTCTTGGGCACGACGACGCCGACGAGAGCCGGGGAATCATCCCCTCTCCCGCCGGCGTGGTAGTGCACGACCAGTCTGCGGTTCCCGCAGCGCGTACCCCGACGGATCGCGGTGGTGAAGTCCTCACCCCGCGCTAACCGGTGCGCCGCGCCGAGCACCTCAGGCGGCGAGGCGAGCGCGACCCTTGCGGCGTCGCGAAGCGAGGACAGCGCGACCTGCGCGGGTGGACATGCGCTTACGGAAGCCGTGCACCTTGGCACGACGACGGTTGTTCGGCTGGTAGGTCCGCTTGCTCACGGGCTTAACTCCTGCTTGAGGTGATCGGAACAGTGCATCGCGAGGCTCGCGGCACTGTCGCTCGTCCGGCTGCCCCATGGTTCGGGACCTGACTCCGCACGAACGTCTGCAACAGCCTACGTTTGGCCCTCTTGCCGGTCAAACGGATGTGGCCGACTGTGACCGATGACGTCATCCACGCCTATCCACAGGAGATCCACAAGAGAGGACTCGCGGCATCCACCGCTGTGGGAAGTCGGCCGTCCACAAGCTTGCGGATATGTGGATAACTCACTGATCTGTGTGCATCTTCTCAGTAGGCCCGCAAATCGCTAAACATTCGTCATTCGGCGGGCTCGTGCCACACGATCGAGATCGAACAACACTAACACTCCCAGCATTTATCCTGAATGACACCTGTGAGTCATTACTCTCTGTGTCCCCAGGTGTGGACAAGGCTGTGGAGAGACAGCATGATGGGACGCCCAATCGAGACCACCCGGTTCGCCGGGGCCGCACGTCCCAGTCATGGTCGGCGCAGAGCCCTGGCCGACACCGGTCGGGTTGCGATCACGGGAAATACCAACCATGCCGATCAGGAGTCCGTCGTGCCCGACGCCGCCAACACCAAATGGCTCTCCGCCCTCGAGGTGCTCTCCAGCTCCGGAGAACTGGGCCAGGGCAAGATGTCCATGATTCGCATGACCCATCTCATCGATGTCGACGGCACTCTCGTCCTCGTCGTCGGATCGGCCTTCGCCAAGGACATCGTCGAGCAGGCACGTGGCCCGATCAGTGCCGCCGTCACCCAGGTCTGGGGACGCCCCATGCCCATCGAGGTCACGGTCGACACTTCCTCGGAGGTCTCAAGAACCCCGATGCCGCCCGTGACCCCCGAGCCCGTCAACCTGACCACGGCGTCGCCATCACCATCGCTGTCGGGAGCGTCACCCGTGCCCGCCCCGCCCGGCGCCGCTAGCGCAGCCGCACCCGCCTACGGCGAACAGATCGGGGACCCGTCAACCTATCCGGCGTCGTCAGCACCTTCGCCGGCGCCCCGTTCCCAGGCCTCCGCGGCATCGGCACCCTCACCGACATCGGGCCCCCTGCCGGCCATGTCAGGACTCTCCAGCGCCTACAGTCCCGGGGCGATCGGCCCCCAGAGTCCTACCGGACTGCTCACGCCGACGGCGGCCAACGACGTCTCCCAGCTCAACCCGCGCTACACCTTCGACACCTACGTCACCGGTTCCTCCAACCGGTTCGCCCACGCCACTGCCCTGGCGGTGGCCGAGGCCCCGGCCCGTGCCTACAACCCCCTGTTCATCTACGGCGGCTCCGGACTGGGCAAGACCCACCTGCTGCACGCCGTCGGCCACTACGCCCAGACGCTCAACCCGGGAATCCGCGTCAAGTACGTCAACTCCGAGGTCTTCGTCTCCGACTTCATCGCCTGCGTACGCGACGGCAACCAGGACGACGGCCGCATGGAAGGATTCAAGCGCCGCTACCGTGAGGTCGACATTCTTCTGGTCGATGATATCCAGTTCCTCCAGGGCAAAGAATCTACCCTCGAGGAGTTCTTCCATACCTTCAACTCCTTGCATTCCTCGGGCAAGCAGGTAGTCCTCACCTCCGACCAGCCGCCCAAGGCCCTGGGCGGGCTCGATGAGCGCCTGCGCTCCCGGTTCGAGTGGGGTCTGCTGGCCGACGTCCAGCCCCCGGACCTGGAGACCCGCATCGCGATCCTCTCCCGCAAGGGCACCGCCGAGGGCCTCGACCTGCCCTTCGACGTCCTGGAGTACATCGCCTCGCGCATCACCACCAACATCCGCGAGCTCGAGGGTGCACTCATTCGCGTCACGGCCTTCGCCTCCCTCAACAAGCAGCCCGTCGACCAGACGCTGGCCGAGATGGTCCTCAAGGACATCATCTCCGACCCTGAGGGCCAGGAGATCACCACCTCCCTCATCATGGCGCAGACCGCCGACTACTTCGGCATCACCATCGACGACCTGTGCTCGGCCAACCGCTCGCGCACCATGGTCTCGGCCCGCCATATCGCCATGTACCTGTGCCGCGAGCTCACCGACCTCTCCCTGCCCAAGATCGGCCGGGAGTTCGGCGGACGCGACCACACCACCGTCATGAGCGCCGACAAGAAGATCCGTACCCTCATGGCCGAGCGGCGCTCCACCTTCAACCAGGTCACCGAGCTGACCAGCCGCATCAAGCAGGCCGCCCAGTCACCAGCCTGACCCGACGACGGTCCCGCGTCACATACATTGCGACATAAGTGGTCGGGTACAGGGAACGCGGCTGTGGACGGTGCTGAGGACGGCAGGTGGAGGAGCAAGCGTGTCGCTGTGGAGGTAGAGCACCCCCACTGTGGAATGACACGGGTGTCATTCGCCCTCTCCACCAAGACCCTTGCTTGCCCACCAGAACCACCCACGTGTCGTTCCCCAGTGAGATCGGTGTTATCACAACGAAAGGTTCTGTTATCCCCAGCATCCACACGTGCTACTACACCTACAAACCTAAATGACAGGAATCGCGAAGCACGATCGGCCAACGAGGCGGATCCGGACCCCGGGCGCTTGTCATTCAGGGAGGCTCATGGGATGAGGATGGGTGATCGCTGGTGACGGGAGCGATTGCTACGGTCTACCGTCTACACTCTCGACCCAGGACTGCGCTGCGAGCAACGCGGTCCCCGTATGACGATCTGTCGGCGACCTGCCGACACGCATGTTTCCTGCTCGGCTCATTGGTGGCACCCCGCTCCACTGACCGACCTACCACGATTGACGGAGGCACCTACCGTGAAGCTCAGGGTTGACCGAGACATCCTCGCCGAAGCCGTCACCTGGACTGCACGATCCGTGCCCGCCCGCCCGCCGGTGCCGGTACTGGCCGGGGTGCGCCTGGAGGCCAAAGGCTCCAGCCTGGTCCTGGCGTCCTTCGACTACGAGGTCTCGGCCCACTGCGAAGTGGCCGCCGACGTCGAGGAGGACGGCGTCGTTCTCGTCTCCGGTCGGCTCCTGGCCGATATCGCCAAGGCCCTGCCGAACAAGCCCGTCGACCTGGAGGTCGAGGGCAACAAGGTGGCCGTCTCCTGCGGCTCGGCCCGCTTCTCCCTGATGGCCATGGCCGCCGACGACTATCCGGCACTGCCGGTGATGCCCGCAGTCGCCGGAACCATCGATGCCCACGACCTGGCCCGCGCCGTCGCCCAGGTCTCCATCGCGGCCTCCCGTGACGACACCCTGCCCCTGCTCACCAGCGTTCAGATAGAGGTCGAGGGCAGCTCGCTCGTGCTCATGGCCACTGACCGCTACCGCCTGGCCATGCGGGAGCTGACCTGGTCGCCCGCCAACACGGATCTGTCCACGACGGCCCTGCTCAAGGCCCGCACCCTGTCCGACGTCGCCAAGTCCCTGACCTCCTCGGGTGACGTGACCGTGGCCCTCAGCAGCGAGTCGGCCGCCTCCAGCCTCATCGGCTTCGAGGCCGGAGGCAGGCGCACCACCTCGCTGCTCACCGACGGCGACTACCCGCCGGTGCGTCGTCTCTTCCCGGAGTCCACCTCGATCCACGCCACCGTGGGCACCGACGAGCTCATGGCCGCCGTGCGCCGTGTCAGTCTCGTCGCCGACCGCTCCACCCCCATCCACATGTCCTTCACCCAGGGCAACCTGGAGCTCGACGCCGGACAGGGCGACGACGCCCAGGCCACTGAGCAGCTCGTCGCCCACCTCGAGGGCGACGACATCTCCACCGCCTTCAACCCGGGCTATCTCCTTGACGGTCTGGGCGCGCTCAATCAGCCCTACGTCCGCCTCGACTTCACCCACGCCTCCAAACCGGCGGTGCTTACGGGCATGGATTCCATCGGCGGCACCGAGGACTCCACCTTCCGCTACCTGCTCATGCCGATCCGCTTCGGAGCCTGAGACTCGACGGTGCATGTACGTCTCTGACCTCTCCCTGGACGATTTTCGTTCTTACCGCAACCTGGTTCTGTCCCTGGAGCCAGGTCCTAGCGCCTTCGTGGGATCCAACGGGCAGGGCAAGACCAATCTGGTCGAAGCCATCCTTTATCTGGCGACGCTCTCCTCCCACCGGATCGGAGCCGACACCGCCCTGGTACGACGCGCGGCACCTGGCCAGAGCCAGCCGGCCGGCGCCGTTGTCCGCGCTCGGACCGTCCACGGCGAGAGACCCAGTGTCCTGGAGATCGAGATCATCGCCGGTAAGGCGAATCGGGCTCGGCTCAACCGGGGCGGCTGCCGGCCCCGGGACCTGCTCGGAGTGCTGCGCGCTGTTGCCTTCGCTCCGGAGGATCTCTCCCTGGTGCGCGCAGAGCCGGGGGTGCGCCGAGCGTTCCTCGACGACCTCGTGATCACCCTGCGTCCGAGCCTGGCCGGGGTGCGCAACGAGCACGACAAGATCCTCGCCCAGCGCGCCAGCCTTCTGAAGTCCGCGCGCGCCGCCCGCTCATCGACTGCCTCGATGCTCTCCACCCTGGAGGTCTGGGACGCCCAGCTCGCCACTGCGGCCGCCCGGCTCATTGCTGCCCGGGTCGATGTCATGCGGCGTCTGCGCCCCTGGGTGGCTGCCGCCTACGAGACCGTCTCGGGCAGTTCCGGGGAGCGTTCGCGCGCCCAGCTCGCCTACCGTTCGAGCCTGCTGATTCATGAGGAGGTCCCCGAACCCGATCCTCATGACGAGGCGGCCTGGCTCGCCGGTGAGGAGACGCTTCTGGACGAGACCGCCGTCACCACACGCCTGGAGAGTGCCATGGGTGAGCTCCACGCCCGGGAGATCGACCGCGGCGCGAACCTCATCGGGGCGCACCGCGACGACCTGTCTCTGTTCATCACCGGCCTGCCCGCCCGCGGATTCGCCTCGCATGGCGAGCAGTGGTCCCTGGCCCTGGCGCTGCGCCTGGCCTCCTACGACATGCTGCGCACCGACGTCGACGCCTACGGCGGGGACGGCGAGCCCGTCCTCATCCTCGATGACGTCTTCGCCTCCCTTGACGAGCAACGCCGACGCGCCCTGGCCCGCATGGTCGCCGGGGCCCAGCAGGTCCTGCTGACCGCGGCCGTCGACGACGACATTCCCGACGAGCTCGCCGGGGCCCGGTACCGGGTGGCAGACGGCGAGGTCGCCCGTGGCTGAGCGCCTCCGGCCCATAGGTGAAGGATCCACCGACGCGGACGGTGGATCCGGTCGGGGATCCAAAACGGCCCCCGGCCCCTTGCCGGACGTACTGGCCCAGCGGGCACTGACTCGGCAGCGGGCTCAGGCCTGGGAGAAGGGAGACAGCCGGGTTCCAGTCCGCAGGCTGCGTGAGCCGGCCGGTGGCTCCAACGGGGTCGGTGGTGCGGGGCAGACGGCGCCTTGGGACCGGCGTCGCGAGCTGGCTCGGGCGCTGGGACAGAACCCGGACGATCCGGCTGACCGCGGCCCTGGGCTGGCTCGCGGCCGTGATCGCCCCGGCCCCACCCCTTTCGATCCCCGCACCGGACAGCGGGAACTGCATCGCATGGTGGCTGATAACGGTTGGGCCGGCAAGCTTGCGGTGGCCGGCGTCGTCGCCCGGTGGCAGACCATCGTGGGTGACCAGATTGCCGAGCACTGCGTTATCGAGTCCTTCGAGGCCGGACGCATCACCCTGCGCGCCTCATCGTCGAGCTGGGCCCAGCAGCTCCGCCTCCTCCAGCCGACCATCGAGGCCAGAATCGTCGAGGCCCTGCGTTTGGGTCCTGGAGGACGCCAGGCCGGAGGCATCAGCACCGGGGACGGCGTGGAGCTGCGGATCCTGGGCCCGGCCGGCCCGAGTTGGAAACGACGCGGTGTCGGCCTGCGCGGCGCCCGGGGGCCGCGAGATACATACGGCTAGCGGTACCATCTCCAGTGCGCAAGTCGTCGGAAAGACCCGGGACAGACACGAGACACTGCACGGTTCGGTGACCTGCACGCAACAGAGGTGACCACGGGCACGCTCTCAACGGCCCTCAGCACAGCGGGTCGAGTAGTCATCTACGCTAGAATGCGGTGAAACCGCCCAAGGTGCGCCCAGGACCGTCCTGATGTACCCACCTACGTGTACGCATGATCCTCCTCAGGATCGTCGCGTGAAGGGCCCGGACGGAGACATCGGACC